>Ga0136846_1234580_pt1 | contig 14073 bp, 9 predicted proteins | sample HopSoiMetagenom2_FD_96841 | JGI IMG/M metagenome (GOLD analysis project Ga0136846, IMG submission 96841) | Grasslands soil microbial communities from Hopland, California, USA - 2 Assembly 2016 (version 4) | ecosystem: Environmental > Terrestrial > Soil > Grasslands | place: USA: Hopland...
CGATTTACCAAATGCTCCACGTTTTCAAGCATGGGCCGGCGCGGGCCGCGAACCATGTGATCGCGCTGATAATCGACGCCAATCAGATTGAACTTTCCGCCATTGTGATCGAGTGTCACGTTTTCCTGGCGCAGCAGCTTCATGCCATGGCGCTGAAACAGTATTTCGGCGGTTTTTTCCGCGCCCGCATAAATTTCGTGATTGCCGTTGCATCCCCAGGTGCCAAGGGGCGCGCGCAGCTTACTCAGTTCGGTGACGCAATCTTCGAGCGGATCGTTCTCGCCGCTGATGAAATCTCCGGTTACAACCGCGATGTCTGGATTAAGTTCGTTGGCCATCTCGACGGCGCGCCGCACTTCATCACGCGGCATAAAGTCGCCAATGTGGATATCGCTGAGCTGGGCAATCTTCATGCCATCGAGTTCTTTGGGCAGGCCTTCGATTGGAACTTCAACTTTTTCGACCCGGTAACGCAGGCGTCCGGCGGCGAAACCGTAAGTGGCGGCTGCGAACGGCAAGGCACCGGCCAGATATGCGGCGGCGCGAATGAACGAGCGCCGCGAAGGATCGATGAGGCTGGGGCCAGAAGAAAACAGATTGGCAAGGCTGGTGGTGCTCCATCCGAGCAGCAGCACGAACTTTACGGCGAAGAATCCGAAAAACGAGGCGATCAACCAGATTCGAGTGGCTGCGATCAGCCACTTACCGCCGAGGATGCGAGAGATCGGATGGCCAAGCATGGGATCGAAAAATCCCAGGACCAGCAAGATAAGGCCGGCAAACCAGCCGACCTGAAGCATGGTCCGCAGGGCGTGGGCGTGAATGGTTGCGATCCAGTGCCAGGCGCCAAGCAGCCAGAAACGCTGCGTGAGATAGACGAGAAGAATAAACGCGAAGAAGACGAGCAGTCGTATGGACATCGAGTCTCAGGTATTTAGATGAGTTCCAAGCAAGTTTGATGCGGAGTCTTTGGTGATCAGGGCGAAGCACCGCGGGCGAGTGCCTCGCCGAGCGGTCGGCAGATTTCGGCAGCCCCTCGGAATGACAGGAGGTTGCGTTCAGGGTCGCACGATCACTTCGTTGGCACTCGAAGGCAAATTGAAATTCAATCCGCGCTGCTGGTTTTGGCGCAGCGTGGCCGGGACATCGAGGTCGGCGATCTGGATCTTCTGGTTCCAGCTGCCGGTTATCCAGTAGTTGGAGCGGGTGAAGATCGTGCCATTCATGATGGTGTAGCTGTTGATTTCCTGCTGGCGTCCATCGCGGAAGACGAGAATCGCGGGAGGCAGTTCTCGCGCCGGGGGAGAATTCTTCGTGACCACATCAGATTTTGCGTTCTCCGCATAATCGACCGGAGAGTTGCTGCCGTTTCTCTCCGCCACTGTCATCCGCACGAAGCGATTTCCCTGCCATTCGATTAATACGGGCTCGGGCGGAGGGACGGCCGGGGCAGGTTGCTGAGAAACCGCGGGCTGCATAACCACAACTTGAGGAGGCGCCGACGGCTGTGCTCCGTAGTCGTCGTAAGCGTAGTAAGCGGGATAAAACGGATAGACGACACCGGTCCGACCAAATCCGCGATGACCGGAGTGGAATCCCCTGCCGAATACGCCGCGACCAGTAGAACCCGCCGGGGATGGCCGCCCCACGAATCCGCTGCCGGCACCCATTTGAGCGTGCAGTGGAAGAACGCTGAGTCCCGCGAGTATTGCTACCGCAGCAAGGCGCGTCATATCAATCTCCTTTGGGAGGCAAACGGAAATCAATCCCACGCTGGTCGTTTTGCCTGGCGGTTGCATCCAGGTCAAGTTCACTCATCTGAATCTTGCGCTGGCGCCCCGGCGTGAGATCGAAAAGCGTGCTACCAATCACAGCATAGTTCTGCACTTCAACCTGGTGCCCGTCTTTGAACACAAGAATAGTCTGCGGCTGGTCAGCAACCGCCGCCTCGGGTTGTGTCTGGGTCGGTTGATCTTCCGGTTCTCTTGCGGGCACCCGTCGCTCATACGAATTTGAGGACATCTGCGTGCCCGGACCGCGTCGATCAAACACCGTCGGCCCCCCGCGATATTCCTCCGGCGGCTCGGCTTGATCATCCTGCTCGTCCGGCTCTGCGGTCATGTATACAGGTTGGTAAGGCACGTAAACCGGGACCGCAGTTGCTGGAAAGAAATCACGGCGATGGTGGCCATGCCCTCGGAATGGAAATGGGTGCGAGCTGATCGGAAACAGCGGGTTGATGCAGCAAGCGGGCTCATTGAAGAACTGGCCGTGGGGAGCGAAGCCGCGCGGGCCCAGGGACGTAACGCTGGCAGGCACACCTGGCGTGGAATTAAGCTTTCCGCCAAAATTGATTGAAGTAACTGATGCCGGTACGCCGTTGATCTGGGCGTGAGCGGGCAGAATCAATCCCAAAGCGAAAACCGCTACCAGAGCCAGCTTCAGCCGATTCACGCCAGCATGATACTCCGCAGCGACGCGCATGACCACCTCCGCGAACACCTGAACCTTCTATCTATTAGAACGCTTTTGGCCCTGGTTCGTTGCGCCAATCTTTCTGCGGTTTGTAAATTTATTGAAAATAATGGCTTTCGGCCATTCCGAGCCCGCGCAGATTCCAGGCAGCATTGGCCAGGAGCAACGCCCAGATGCACCCGAGGACCAGGGCGCGATGTCTGGTTTCGAGCAGGTCGGCCGCAATGCCGGCGGTAAAGACGAGTAAGAACGGCAGGGCGATTAGATTGAAGCCGAAGCCGGGCAAATGGGGGGTTCCGAGGGCGACACTGAGCAGCAAGGCTGCGACTGCCAAGGGTGCATTGTTGCCAAAATAATGCGTGCGAGACCACAGGAAGTAGCACAGCAATGCCGCCGGCAATGCCAACACCAGCGCCGGGCTGAGTTCGGATAATCGCGCAATGAACACTTTGTAGGCTAGCGGAGACAAATACGCGCGCCATTGCAGGCAGAAGAGGATCGCGTCTCGGTAGACTCGCAGATGAAAAAACGAACAGGCCGCGAGCAATACCGCCGCGATTCCGCAAGCGGCGAGCCAGATCGCAATGGCAGCAGCCCTTCGTTCCCACGCCAGGTAAAGCAGGAAAAAGAGGGCAACCGGCACCAGCAGCACAAGCGAAAACTGACATCCGATTGCAAGGGTGAATGAAAGGCCCAGCAGCAGGATTCGTCGCCAGTTCCAGAGGATGACCTCCCTCGGTGCGTACAAAGTGTGGGCGACAGCTATAGCAGTGAAAACGGCTCCGAATGCTCCCCAGGCAGCGGGCATTTCGGGCTCGGCGAACCACAGGGTGCTGGAACGAAGAATCCCGGGCGAGAAGCAGTAAAGCGCGAGCGCGACGTACCCGCCGGCGTTTCCATAAAGACGGCGGGAAACGTACCAGAGAGAAGCGCCCAGCAACAAACCGAAAACGATCTGAGGAGCCGCAACCGCCCACAGGAACAAAGGTGATTCTGGGTGTAGGCGGAAGAGAGCGACCGGTGCTGACAGCAATAGAAACCAGAGCGGAGAGTGAATGGAATCTGCGGAGATGGGCCCGCCATGCCATTGCATCGCGCCTCGGTTCACGCTGTCGATCAGATAGCCAGTCCCATGTGGCGGCGAAACTTGCAGGTGAGCCGTGAGCCACAGGCATTCCGCAAGGAAAAAGAGCAATAGCAGCCCAGCTACGATTTGAGGTCTTCCTACGCGCTCGCGGATGGAGATTCGTGCCATGACAATGCGGCGAGTTGTTTTACCATGTCGAGAGGCAGTTGCGAAAACCTGTTATGGATACTGAGAAGGAAAGCAGCCGAGCTGAAGACTTAACTGCACCGGCATTTCAGACCGATTCGCAGCTGGTGGCGGATTCCGCATTGCAGCAATTCATTTCGAAGATTTTCCTCTCGCAAAGTGAATTGCGAGTTGGGTGGCGCCTGGTCTTGTACTTCGCGATGGCGGGGCTGATTTACTTTCTTGGAATAGATGCGATGCAGTTCGTACAGCCCCGCCGCTTTGAGTTCCTGATCCGGATGAGCGTTGGCGAATTGATTTACCTGTGCGCTGCGATTGTTCCGGCGCTGGTAATGGCTCGCTTTGAGGGACGAAATTGGGGCGAGTTTGGATTGCCAGCTAAAAATGCATTTGCACGCCTTTTCTGGGTGGGAATGAGCTGGGGAATATTAAGCCTGACGGTGCTGATGATCGCGCTGCGCGGGGTCGGAGTTTTCTACTTTGGGACGCTCACACTGCATGGTCCCCGGATAGTTAAATTCGCCGTGTTCTGGGCGATGTTCTTTCTTCTGGTTGGTTTGTTTGAAGAGTTTTTGCTGCGTGGCTACACGCAGTTCACACTGAGCCAGTCAATGGGGTTTTGGCCGGCAGCGATAGTGCTGAGCCTGGCGTTTGGCGGAATCCACCTGGGAAACAAAGGCGAGGGGATGGTGGGCGCGCTGGCGGCCGCCGCCATCGGATTTTTCTTCTGCCTTACCCTGCGCCGCACCGGGAATCTCTGGTTCGCGGTCGGCTTTCACCTGTCGTGGGATTGGGGAGAAACTTTTCTTTATTCGGTTCCGAACAGCGGCACCAAACTGCCCGGGCATTTATTGAGTTCTACCTTCCACGGATCGCCCTGGCTCAGTGGGGGATCGGTCGGCCCGGAAGGTAGCGTGCTTGCTTTTGTGACGGTGGCGCTGCTGTGGGTGACGTTCGACCGAATGTATCCAGAGGTAAAGTACAAAACCGCGCGTGAGCAGAGCGCCTTCCAGCAGTTCAGCCCTGCCGAAATCGCGTAACTGAACTGGACTTTAACCCCTGTGATATCTCGTCCAAACTCGAATGCCGGATGGCATTGTGATTGAATCGGCACGCCTGAAGGCATGCCCCGATACAATCTGATCTGTTTTCGCCTGCACCGGGCACGTCTGAAGGCGTGCCCGATACAAGCAATTTGAAGGCCGAGGACTCGGCGATGGAATTCTGCAAATTCCCATCTCACCAGGTGTAATGCACGCTGTACGTGATCACCTGTTCGCCGTTGGCAGCGACGGTTACCGGAAATTCGACTGTCTGTGCGTCTTTCTTTTCCGACTTGTGCGATTGCTGGATCAGCTTCCAGTTGTGGCACCGAAACAGGTGTTCCACCACGCGCAGGTTCACGGCTTCTTTCTTGTGGTTGCGAACGTGAATCTCGAACGATTCGTCCATCCAGCGCTGGCTTGATTCAATGTGGAATTCGGTGCGCTTGCGTTCTCCCACTACATCGAATGAGTTCCCGGTATAAACGCGAATCATTTCGTCTTTTGGCGTGTGGTCGATAGTGTTTTCACCGATGAACTCCAGATGACCATCGTTGTCGCGACGATAGAAACGCAACCGGCCTTTGGGAAGCGGTATGCCCAGGTGGTTGGCCTCCGAGTTCTTGAACTCTTCCATCACCCAAATCTTTGTATTCGATACGGTGCCGTAACTCGGGTCCTGAATCAGCTGATCGGGATAGTAGCCATACTGAGCCAACTGCGCTCCATCGTACACGTAGACGCGCTGCGCGTGAGCTCCAGTGGAGCGCACGAATTCAACTTGCTTAGTCTCCTGGTCGCGCAGGGTCGCCGGGCGCTGCAGAGTGTAGAGGTGAAATTCGTCAAAGGACTTTTCGCGGACAACCGGGGCCATTTCATCGGCCATGTTGACCGCCTTTGCCGCCGCATACACGCGGCCGGTGACGGTCGGAGCCTGAATTTTGTTGACGTCACCTGCCATCAGCTTGATTTGCGCATTTTCGAAGGTCTTGCCGCTCTGGTTGCGCATGGTGATCCACCCGATCACATCGAGCAGATCGAATTTGCCACCCGTTCCGTCGGACACGACCAGGTTGTAGTCCGATTGCCAGCTCATGCCGCTGCTAACGTATGAAATTTCGGCGTTGAAGCTGCCTGGCTCGTTGGTTTCGAGTTGCCAGTTCAACGTGGGCTTCAGAATGGAATCTTTGCTGAGCGCGGGGAAGAGCGGCTGGCCGGGCAAACCGAAGTGCAGCACGCCATCCACTTCGATAATAGGCTGGGTAGAGACGGGCTGTTGATAGTTCTGCGCGAAGTATGAGCTCGGGATGTAACCGCTGCGGATAACTTTGCCTGTAACGGTCACATCTTTGCCCTCAGCCGTGCGCCCCACCGAAAAATCAATGGTCTTGCCTTCGTAGAACGAGAGCAGCAGCTCCTGCGAGATAGGGTCGTTGCGGTAGCTCTGCTCAAGAATTTGCAGAGAGCGGCCGCCGGGGTCGCGCAGCATTACCGAGTCCGGTTCCAGGTGGGCCGCGACTCCGGAGTAGTTGATGTGATTGACACCCGAAACAAGGCTCATCGGAAAGCGTTCGCGGGCGATAAAGAAATTCTGGTTGTAGATGGTGAGCGCGGGGGAATCGTCGGCAGGTGCAGCGGGTTGCGCCACTCCAATACCGCACAGGCACAGCAAAATCAGCAGCAGCTTGTTCATGGTGGTTGTCCTCGTTGTCTGCGCGGGAACAGTTCCCGCGCTGATCAGGAGAACGCGGTAAAGCCAGGAACTTGCAATTCGGTGGTCATTGCCAGGAAGGAAGTAATCAAGCCAGGTTACTAATGGCATCATCTCGTATGCTCAAATGAAGGCATGCAGCTCAAAATGAAATTGAACAGCGCGATCGCTCGTCTGAGTGAAAATGCCGTTCCCTCGCCACGAATGAACGCCGAGCTGCTGATGATGTTTAGCCTTGGTTGTGACCGCGCATATCTCTATGCTCATCCAGAGCGCGAACTGAGCCCCGAAGAATCCAGGCGATACGAACAGGCTCTCTCCCAGCGCGAGCGCGGCACTCCGGCGCAGTACATCACTGGGCATCAGGAATTCTGGGGGATGGACCTGATAGTCACGCCTGCTGTACTGATTCCGCGTCCGGAGACCGAGCACGCAGTCGAGACAGTCTTGCGGCTTGTGCGTGCGAGCGAGGGGGCGCCGGGCGACGACGCCCGGCCTCCATTGAGCAGGGTACGGATTGCGGATGTCGGGACGGGTTCGGGGTGCATCGCGCTGGCGCTCGCCAAGGAGCTGCCCACGGCGGAGATCTATGCAACCGACATCTCCAGCGAGGCTCTCGAGGTCGCGCGCGCGAATGCATCAAGGTTGCAGATGGCAAGTAGAATCGAGTTCAGCCGGAATGATTTGCTGGCAGGGCTCGGGGCATCAGAGTTCGATTTCGTGGTGTCCAATCCTCCATACATCGGCGAATCGGAAGCGGATGAAGTGCAGCTCGAAGTGCGCAAGTTCGAGCCGAGACGAGCCGTGTTCGCCGGGCCTACCGGCCTGGAAGTGATTGAACAATTAATTCCGCAGGCTTACTCGAAACTGCGCGGAAACGGGTGGCTGGTGATGGAGATCAGCGGGACAATCGTTAATGGCGTAAAAGATTTACTTGACGAGTGGAAACAGAAGCAGGTAATTAACGATCTCCAGGGGATCCCAAGAATTGTGGCAGCTCAAAAGCCGCAGACATAACAGAGGTCGATTGTGGGCTACCCTGAATCTCAGAACTCCGTAAAATATGCCGTTCTCTTCACTTTAATTCCGATGGTGAGCAAATGATGCGCTTTTTCTTATGCGTGATTCTTCTGTCCGCGGCCGCAGCCGCACAGAGTGCCTTGGAAGGCCTGCTTCGTGATAACGGCGGATCTCCGCTGGCCGGTGTGCAAGTCGATCTGCAGCGTCCCGAGACTGCCGTGCACGAGAAAGCAACAACCGATGCGAGCGGCAGGTTTTACTTCCCGGCCTTGGCGGCAGGCGCCTATTCGCTTTCGGCGCAGCCAGCGGGCTTTTACCCAGTGACTTATGATTTCGTGCTGCGGGCACGTCAGCCGCTTTCGCTCACCATTGCCGCCCAACGCAAGCAGAGCGTTTCGCAGACGGTAGAAGTGAAGGCTGGGTATCTCACGATCGATCCGGAGAAGACCGGGAGTTCATACACGTTCACAAATCGCGAACTTGAGGCATTGCCCGATCCGCTGACGGATTCGACCAATGATCTGGTAAATAACCTGATGCCGGGAGCGAGCGACAGCCATGACAATTTTCTGGCCGTCCGCGGAACGGAGTTTTCGCTCCACGAGTTCATCAATGGCGTTTCATTCCTCGACAATACCCAGCCGCAATTTTCCCCTGGGATCAGCCCGCAGATTTTTGAGACAGTGGATCTGATGACCGGGGGATTCCCCCCGGAGTATGGGAACCGCTTTGGTGGCGTGCTCGATGTCACGACCCGATCGGGCGCGGACCTCAATGGTCATGGCGATGTGAACTTTCGCGGCGCGACACTCGACAACTATGACCTGAACGCAGACTATGGTGGGAAATATCGCGGGCTGGGGTATTACTTTTTCATCGATGGATTCACTTCCGGCCGCTTTCTGGATCCGCCCGAACCGCAGGAATTCTACGACTTTGGAAAAGGTTCGCGCGCCACCGCACAGTTCGACTGGCATGCCGGCACAAAAGATGCGTTCAAGTTGCTGCTGATGGGCGGCGGCGACAACTTTCAGCAACCGAATTTAGAAGAGGACCAGGAAGTTGGGCGCGATGCGCAACGCCACCTGCGGCAGCAGACGGCGATCCTGGGCTGGACGCACGCATTCTCGCCGGAAACGCTGCTTTCGACCTCGCTCTACGAACGCACAGGATCCGATCGGGTACTGCCGACTACCGATCCGATCACTCCGCGGTCGGTGGCCTCACGCGCTCCTCTCACGCTTGGAATAAAAAGCGACCTGTCTCATTACTGGCATGGACACTACTTCAAGGCGGGAGTCGACCTGGTACGTTTGCGCGAGAATGAAAGCTTCTTCTTCGACAGCCGCGGAGACCCGGATGTGTTCCCCGCGTTCGGCGGCGGCCTGCTTGGAGGGCAGGCAAGCCTCTACGCGCAAGACCATTTCTCGCTGTTGCGTAATCTGACGGTTGACCTGGGCGTGCGCTATGACTACTTCGATCTGGTCGATACCGGAGTGCAGACCAGTCCGCGCATTGGATTTGCGTATCACTTCACAAAGACCAAGTCGGTTCTGCATGCTGCTTACAATCGATACTTTTCGCCTCCGCCAATTGAGTATTCTCTGCTGGCCAGCTTTCTTGGTCACAATGCGACCGACCCTGACCAGCGAGTGGGCAACGTGCGGCCTTACCGGCAGAATTATTTTGAGGCGGGATGGGCGCAGGAGTTGCATCCGCGCGTGAGCCTGGAATTGAATACCTACCTGCATACTGGCCATGACAGCTTTGAGAATCACGAAATTTCGATCAGCAGGATTTTCGTTCCTATCAACTTTCACACCGCCCGCTCGGAAGGCCTCGAACTGGTTTTGAACATGCGTCAACTGGAGCGGCTGGGCATCACCGGACGATTTCAATACGCCCTGCAGAAGACGTGGTTCTACGGGCCGATTACTGGTGGTTTCGCCGGCGACGAACCGCTCGAGCCGGGAGAAAAAATCATTCCGGCTTTCGACCAGACCCATACCGGCACAGCGCAGATGTTCTACCGCAATCGCTGGCGCGGCTTCTGGGCGGGAACCGCCATGCGTTACGGAAGCGGGACTATCGTTGAGGGCGGCGACAGGCTGCAGCAGCACTTCACCACTGATCTAGCGACCGGATTTGATCTTTGGAACGCTGAGCCGCGTAAGCTGGCCCTGGAGTTCGACGTAACCAATCTTTCGAACAGCATCTACCAGATCGCCAAAGAGAGCGAGGAGATTCCGATTCAGTACGCCCCGTCGCGAACCGTGGGCGGAAGCTTGAAATTTCACTTCTGAGGGGAATAGGGAAGCTCGGGTCGCGCTTTGTTGCAATCGCTGGCGGCGATTTCGCGCTGTCGCTTGCCCAGGATGGCAATGAGGTCGACCGAACTGGCTCAGGCTGACAGACGTTTATTGCTTGGTCGAGGCAGGCTGAATCTCTTCCACGTCGACCAGAGTCGTTGGATAAGTTCCGGTGTAGCAGGCGGTGCAGTAGGTAGTCTTCTCGCCGTCGGCACATGCTTTCTTCAATCCGTCCAACGAGAGATAGGCCACCGAATCGGCTCCGATGTACGCCCGGATCTCATCAATTGTCTGATTCGCTGCGATCAGTTCTTTTTTGGACGGTGTATCAACGCCGTAGAAGCAGGGCGAGATCGTCGGGGGGCAGGAGACGCGCATGTGAACTTCAGTAGCGCCCGCGTTGCGGATCATGCGCACGATCTTTCGACTGGTAGTGCCGCGAATGATGGAGTCATCGATCAGGACCACGCGTTTGCCTTCCAGCAGCTTGCGTACTGGATTCAACTTGAGCTTGACGCCAAAATCGCGCACGCTCTGCCGCGGCTCAATGAAAGTGCGTCCAATGTAGTGATTGCGGATGAGGCCGAACTGAAATGGAATGCCGCTTTCGGCTGCGTAACCGACTGCAGCGGTAACGCCTGAATCCGGTACCGGCACCACAATGTCGGCTTCCGCGGGAGCTTCGCGCGCCAGCTGGCGGCCAAGTTCCTCACGGCTGGCCTGCACCGGGCGACCGAAAACCACGCTGTCGGGACGCGAAAAGTAAACGTGCTCGAAGATGCAGCTCGACTGGGGTGCAGCTGAAGCGTAAAAGTGCGACGTAATTCCTTCCGGCCCGACCACAACCAGTTCACCCGGTTTGACATCGCGCTCGTAATCCGCGCCGATCAAATCGAACGCGCAAGTCTCCGATGCGAACACGATGGTGTCCTGCTTTTGCCCCTGCAGTCGCGGAATGCGGCCCATCGCGAGTGGACGGAATCCCCGCGGATCGCGCGCGGCAAAAATCCGATCGGGGCTCATCATTACCAGCGAAAACGCGCCCTCCACACGACGCAGAGCGTCAGCGATAGCTTCCGGCAGGGTTTGCTCTTTGGAGATGGCAATCAGGTGAACAATGACTTCGGTATCGCTGTTGGTCTGAAAAATCGAGCCCTGGCCTTCGAGCCGGGCGCGCAGTTCCTGGGCATTTACCAGATTTCCATTGTGCGCCAGCCCCATCATTCCCTTGTTCGATTGCACGCGAATAGGTTGCGCGTTAAGAAGGGCTGAGTCTCCGGCAGTGGAGTAGCGCGTATGCCCGATGGCAAGATTCCCGTGCAAACGGCTGAGAACCTCTTCGGTGAAGATGTCTGCCACCAGGCCCATGTCTTTGTGCAAGTTCAGCGTAAGCCCATTTGATGTGGCAATGCCGGCTGATTCCTGCCCGCGATGCTGAAGCGCGTGCAGTCCGAGATAAGCAAGCGTCTCGGCTTCGGGATGCGAGTAGATGGCTACTACGCCACACTCGTCGCGAAATTTGTCGGATGTCATTTTTGTCATCGCAACCCCAAAAGCATAGATCCCTCGCGCTTCGCTCAGCCTCAGGATGACATCGATGTGAACGGATAAAGTCATCCAGATGACATCGTTGCTAAATCTGGCTCGGTGCTTAATGCCTTTTGCAGGGAGCCTTCATAGGCGCCGTGCAGCAAGGATACTGGAGCCGAAATTACAACTTTGTTATCTAGCTTGATCTCAAGAACGTCTGGAACGGTTTCGCCCAGCAGGTCCGCCTCGATTCCGTGCTTGGCTGCTATCTGTTTGATTGCGGAAACCAGGCTGGGGTCGCAGGAGATCACGATTCGGCTCGCATCTTCTCCAAAGAGAACACATACGGCGGTGAGATCGCTGGAAGAAAGCTCAATCTTCGCACCAACACCGTTTTGGAAGCAGCATTCCGAAAGTGCCACAGCCAGCCCGCCCTCCGAACAGTCGTGGGCTGAGTCGAGCACCCCGGCTTGGGCCAGTTCGAGCACAGTCTTTTGCAAGGCTGCTTCGCCCTTCAGTTCAAGCTGCGGAGGGTATCCCCAAAGCTCGCCCAGGATTTCTTTTGCATACTCTGAAGATCCGAACTCGAACGCGGCGTCGATCGCATCTCCGGGCTCAGATGCTCGCAGAAGCACTATCGCCCGCCCCGCTTCCCGGAAGTCAGGCCGCACTGCCTTTCGTTCGTCTTCGAGAATTCCGACTACACCGAGTACTGGCGTGGGATAAATTCCTTCGCCAAGCGTTTCGTTATAAAAGCTGACATTGCCACCGGTGATGGGAACATCAAGCTCTTCGCAGGCCCGTGTTATGCCGTCAATCACCTGCGAAAACTGCCACATAATGTGCGCCTTTTCCGGATTGCCGAAGTTCAGGCAATTGGTTGCGCCCACCGGCGTGGCGCCCGAACAGGCGACATTACGCGCAGCCTCTGCGACCGCGTGCATGGCGCCCAGGCGCGGATCGAGGTAGCACCAGCGCCCGTTGCCATCGAGCGCCATGGCCAGCCCGCGCTGCGAGCCCTTGATGCGAATCACGCCTGCGTCTCCTGCACCCGGCCCTTCTACCGTGTTGGTCTGCACCATGTGATCGTACTGTTGCCAGATCCAGCGCTTGCTGCAGATGTTGGGACTGGCGAGCAGGTTCTTCAAGTCCCCGGTAAGGTCCCGCGTCATGCCAAGTTGAATATGCTCCGGCACTTCGCGCGCAACAGGAGGCTCCCGGCGCTCGAGTGGACGCTTATACACCGGAGCATCGTCAGTCAACGCTTCATTCGGAATCTCGGCCACCACTTTGCCATGCTCAAGCACGCGCATGGTATTCTCCGGAATGACGCGGCCGATCTGGACGGCATCGAGTCCCCACTTCTGGAACACGCGCAACACTTCCTCTTCACGGCCTTTCTGCGCGACCAGCAGCATGCGTTCCTGGGACTCGCTCAGCATGATTTCGTAGGCCGACATGCCCGTCTCGCGCTGCGGAACCATGTCCATCTCGATCTCCAGGCCAACCCGGCCGCGCGCTCCCATTTCGCAGGTCGAACAAGTGAGGCCAGCCGCGCCCATATCCTGAATGCCCACTACCGCGCCGGTCTGCATGGCTTCCAGGCAAGCTTCGAGTAAGAGTTTCTCGAGAAATGGATCGCCCACCTGCACGTTGGGACGTTTCGCTTCCGACGCTTGGCTGAACTCTTCACTTGCCATGGTTGCGCCGTGAATGCCGTCCCGTCCGGTCTTGGCGCCCACGTAGATCACCGGATTGCCTTCGCCTGCCGCCTTCGCATAAAAAATCTGATCTTTGCGAACCAGGCCGAGCGCGAATGCATTCACCAGCGGATTGCCGGAGTAGCAGGGCTCGAAACTAGTTTCGCCGCCCAGATTCGGAACCCCGAAACAGTTTCCGTAAGAAGCAATACCGCCTACGACGCCTTCAAGAATGGAGTGATTGCGGTGAATTTCGGCAGGCGAGGTCGCGACATTGCTGTCCGCGTCGGCCAAGAATTTCCGACCCCCACGAGCTGAAATAGGCCCAAATCGTAAGGAATCCATTACTGCCACCGGGCGCGCGCCCATGGTGAAGATGTCGCGCAGGATGCCTCCTACGCCAGTGGTCGCGCCCTGAAATGGCTCAATGAACGACGGATGATTGTGCGATTCAATTTTGAAAGCGCAGGCCCAGCCGTCGCCGATATCGACAATGCCAGCGTTCTCGCCCGGGCCCTGCAGCACGCGGCGGCTACACGTGGGCAGGCGTTTCAGATGCACGCGCGACGACTTGTAGGAGCAGTGCTCACTCCACATCACGCTGAAAATGCCGAGTTCGGGGACTGTCGGTTCGCGACCGCCGAGCAGAGTTTTGATTTTTTCGAATTCGTCGAGGGTAAGGCCGTGCTCCCGGATCAACTCGGGAGTTATGCCCAGGGTCGCAGAAGTGGTCATGGGGAAACCCTATTTTCTCATTTACGCGTCCGCGTGGATAGCGGAAAGAGCGCTGCCGGCGCCGTCTTGTATCATTTTTTCTTATGAAGTCGATAATCGTGGGGACGGCCGGCCACATCGACCACGGAAAAACCGCTCTGGTCAAAGCGCTGACCGGAATCGATGCCGATCGCCTAGAGGAAGAAAAGCGCCGCGGAATCACGATTGATATTGGCTTTGCGCATCTCGACATGGACTCTCTGCGGGTTGGGTTCGTGGATGTTCCGGGTCACGAACG
>Ga0136846_1210745_pt1 | contig 14072 bp, 8 predicted proteins | sample HopSoiMetagenom2_FD_96841 | JGI IMG/M metagenome (GOLD analysis project Ga0136846, IMG submission 96841) | Grasslands soil microbial communities from Hopland, California, USA - 2 Assembly 2016 (version 4) | ecosystem: Environmental > Terrestrial > Soil > Grasslands | place: USA: Hopland...
GAAGGTCACTGGTTCGAATCCAGTCGGGGATACTTCTCTTCTTGGTCCAGGGTCCTCCCTGCGGGCCGCACGAAATCCGACGCTCCAGCCTCGTCTTGAACCGAGCTATTCTGAATCAGGCAGCGGGCGATGGCCTGTCGTCAAGCCAGAAAATCCGGAAAAAACTCCGCTTTTGGACCGAAACCATTGTTCTATACAGGTGTTCAATATAGAGCGGCTTCTAGTCCGCGCTCGCTCTTTGAAAATTTGGTTGCCAGTTAGGGGTCCAGGTGCAGCCTCGTGGAAGTGCCAGGCGCTTCCCACACTTCCCGGACTTCCCTTTGGAAGCCCCGGCCGATCGCCGCAAGTTCAAAGCCTTTCTGAACTTGCTTCGAAATGAAGCTCGACTTCCCTTCAAAAACGCGAAAAGGGAAGCGCGGCCTGCCGGCGAAAGTTCGCGCAGTATCAACTTCAGGCGACTGGTCTCAGTTCCGTACGACCGGGCCGCCATGCACGCGCCTCGGCGACAGCGGCGCTCAACCTCCAGGCGCTTCCCTCACTTCCATCGCTTCCCTTGGGAAGCGCCGGTCAATCTCCGCAAGTCCCAGACCAGCCGGGACTTACCTCCAAACGAAGGCGACACTTCCCACCAAAAATTAGAAAAGGGAAGTGGGCGTGGAGAAGGGGGTGGAGGGCGGCCGCGAAATCTGCCAGTTGCTCTGTGTCGCTACGAGCTTCCCGCCACCAAGCTCTTACATAGGCACGAGCAGGCTATGCACCGCTCGGTGTTTGACTTGGTTGGCGATCCAAGCTTGAATCCGGCGGATTTGATCTTCCGCCTTGAGCGTCACATCGAGCAGCTCTCGATCGCGAAGGCCCTGCGCCGCCTGAAACACGACAGTGTTCGCGCCGTGCAGAGTCGTCGCGAGCACTTCCAGCGATTGCAAATCGCGCAGCTCCCCAAATTCGCCCGTCCGCGTCCCGGGAAATAGCGTCCGCCGCAGCTTTGCCGGCTCCTTGGCCTTTTCTTCGCCGTGTTTTTTTGCGACAGGCTTCAGCTCTCGGTGCAGCTCATCGCACCACTGGGCGAACGTCTCCCAGCAGCCGACGAGCTCCAACTCCTGAAAATGGATGTCCTTGAGCGACCGGCAAGCCTTCGCAAATTCCTTAAGGCTGGTCCGCAACTGGCCTATCGCGTCGGGAATATGGCTGCGAGGCGCAGCATGGGTTCCGCTCAAGACTAAATCAGTCGTCTCTTTGACGCGCGTCACCGCCTTCGACGCCAGATCACTCACTTTGTCGCCGACTCCGCTCAGCAATCCCACTTTCCGCAACTGCACGGCTGCATACTTAAAGTACGGTTGCTTGCTGACCGGATCCCACCCGCCAATCGTCAGCTCATTCGCAGCCCGATGATGACCCTTTTCCTGGTCCCAATAGCCGTAGTGAAAGGGCAGGAAGACGTGCCCGGGGAGAATCTCGCCGATTTTCGCAGGCCCGCGAACCGTTCCCCGCCGCGATCCAACCTCTACCTCATCGCCATCCTGGATGTTCAACCGTTCGGCGTCCTCCCGAGAAATCTCAATGAACATGTCCGGCGCGGCGGCTTGCAACTCCTCGCACTGGCCCGTTTTTGTCCGCGTATGAAACTGATAGACGACGCGGCCGGTCGTGAGGAAGAAAGGATATTCCTCGTCCGGCTGCTCCAGCGGCGGAATGTAGTGAGCAGCCTTGAGCAGCGCTCGGCCTTGGGGATCCTTCGAGCGATATTCGTCCGGCGTTCGCGCCGCGCCAATCTCCAGGTCATGCCCGAATGTCTGACAAATATCAGGGGACGTATGAAATTGAAAATCGGTGTAAATCCGCTCGCAACCATCGGGATATTTTTCATTGCACGGCCATTGAATGCCCGAGCCGCGACTCAGCTTCTCGTACGTCAAGCCGCTGTAATCCACCAGCCATCCTGCGGAGCATCGCGCCCAGTGATTGAAAGCGCCTTCCGGATCCGACCACTTGATCAAAGGTTGTTCGTCTCGGTCCCGAAAATCCATCCGCCGCGCGAAATCGAGAAAAATATCCAGGTCCGACCGGGCTTCACCCGGCGGCTGGATCGCTTTGTGCGAAATGTGCACCGTGCGGTCGGCATTCGTGAACGTGCCCGTTTTCTCGGCCCAGATCGCCGTCGGCAGCACCACATTCGCGAGCTTGGCCGTCTCCGTCATGAACGCATCCTGAACGACCAGGAACAATCGCTCCTGGCTAAGAATCGATCGAATGCGATGCAGCTCCGGCAGCGAGACGGCCGGATTCGTCGCAATCACCCACAGGAAAGGGATCGTCCCCAGCTCCGCATGGCGGAAAATCTCCATCGCATGCGCATGCTCATGCCAATGCGGAACCGACAAATCATCGACATTCCACAGCTCTGTCCAGCGTCGCACATGGTCCGGATTTTGATAATTCAGAAAGAATGGAAACTCACCGTCGCATCCCGTCTCGCGCGTGTTCTGCGCCGTCGGCTGTCCGTTCATTTGCAAGATACCGCTGCCCGGCCGGCCGATTTTGCCCAGCAGCAAATTGACATTGTTCACCTGACAGGCCGCAGCGGTCGCCTGATTCGATTGATACACGCCTTGCAGAACGATCGATACGAGCGAGCGCGCCGCGCCAATGATCGCCGCTGCTTCCCGAAGTTTTTTCTCCGATACGCCTGTGATCTGCTGCACGCGCTTAGGCGGATATTCGTGAACCACCTTTGCCAGCCGCTCAAAATCCTGTGTATGCTCCTCGACAAAAGGCCGATCGATGTTACCGCCGGCGATCAGCAAATGCAGCAGGCCGTTGAGCAGCGCCACGTTCGTGCCCAATCGGGGCGCCAAATGCACATCAGCGGCAGCTGCCGTCGGTGTCCGCCGCGGATCGACGACAATCACCTTGGGGCGCCGCGGGCCGGCCAGTCGATCCAGCACGCGCATCCACAAGACCGTCTGCGTCTCGGCCATGTTATTGCCCACAATGAACAGGCAATCCGTCAGGTCCAAATCCGAGTAAGAGCAGGGCTGACCATCCGATCCGAACGTTTCACGCAAAGCCTGCGACGAAGTCGCCGTGCACAGGCGCGTGTTCCCATCGACCTGGTTCGTGCCAATGCCGGCGTAGGCGATCATCGAAAGCGCGTAATACTCTTCAAGAAACAGTTGGCCGCTGTTGTAAATGCCGACGCCGCTGGGGGTATATTTTTCGATCGCCTCACGGCAGCGGCGCACGACAAGGTCCATCGCCTCGTCCCACGATGCTTCGCGAAATGCTCCGCCTTCACTAATCAATGGTCGCGTAAGACGGTCAGCGCTGTGATTGGCCTGCCAGCCATTCAACCCCTTCGGCCCCAGCCGCCCGTGATTCACGCGATCAACAGCGCGGCCGCGCACGCCGACCACCCGGCCGTCCTTCACGCCGATGTCCAAACCGCATCCGTTGGAGCACAGCATGCAACACGATTGCACCCACCGCTCGGGCTCCGCTTCGGTCTGCTGATCAACGCGAACGGGCCACTGGCCGTCGCCTTCGTACGGCGTCCGCTCGCCCCAAATGTCGCGAATGCTATCTCGTGTGCGGCTCATCGTCACTGCTCGGTCGATCGGGACATTGTGGAATGGAAGAGAATGCACGGCGATGCGCAAGCAACTTACATGCCTAAGGTGGCAAGCGAGAATGCGACTGCGAAGATTAACCGCGATTGGACCGAGAACGCTTGCTGCTTAGCGATTAAAGCACGTCTCACCGCCGACGATTGTCTCCAGGACCTCGATGTCCTTGAGCCGCGCTGGATCGACGATCAGCGGATTCTCTGCCAGAACGACCAGGTCGGCCAATTTGCCGACTTCGATCGAGCCCTTGGTCTTCTCTTCGAAATTCTGCCAGGCGGCGTCAATCGTGACGGCTCGCAGTGCGGCAAACGCGCTGATTCGCTGCTCGGGCCCAAGCGTTCTGCCGTCCTTCATCGTGCGATTCACGGAGCACCAAACCAAGAGCAGCGGATCGACGGGCGTCACCGGCGTGTCGTTATGAATTGTGAACCGAATGCCTCGCCTCGCCGCCGAGTTCAGCGGGCTGATCCGCGCTGCCCGCTCAGACCCCAAGAAAATCGCTTCATGCCGGTCGCCCCAGTAATAGACATGGCCTACAAAGAACGAAGGCGTAATGCCCAGCTCCTTCATCGTGTCCAGCTGATCTTCTCGCGGCGTCTGACAATGTTCGATACGGTGCCGGGCATCCGGTCGCGGCATCTCCGCTTGCGCAGCTCGATAGGCGAGCAATACATCATCGATCGCCGCGTCACCATTGGCATGAATCGCAATCTGATAACCTGCGCGATGGTAGTTCTTCACCATCTCGAACAACTTTTCGCGCGTCCGCGACGGATAGCCGGCATAGTCTCGCTTTCCATCCGGCTGCGTTGCATAAGGCCGGCTCAAGTAGCCGGTAAAACCCTGCAGCGACCCATCGTGCCAGATTTTCACTCCGCTGGCGCGAACAAACTGCGGCATTTCACTGCGGCGGGCAACTTGTTCGAAGGGCACAGGCTCGCCGCTTCCGCCAGACAACATTGCATTGGCTCGCAAATGCACCCAGCCGCGACGCCGCGCTTCAAGCAGATCAGGCACGGCGTTCCCTGCGCCGCCAGCGATTACCGTCGTCGTAACGCCCTTGGCCAGATACTGGTGATCGCAAAACCGCACCGCTTCCAGCCGCTGCTCCTGCGACAGGGCGGGTACGAGCCGACCGACAAGCGTCGTTCGCTCCTCGATCACACCGGTTGGTTCGCCGCTGGCGGCATCTTTGCGGATCAAACCGCCTTCAGGTTGCTTGGTGTCCTTCGTGATCTCTGCCAAGGCCAGCGCTCGCGTGTTTCCAGCTCCCAAATGCCCGGACGTATGTACGATCCATATCGGATGCTTTATCGACGCCCGATCGAGGTCACGCCGCGTCGGATGCCGCTGCTCCTTGACCAGCGTGTCGTCGTACCCACGGCCCACCACCCAATTTCCCGGCGGCGTACGTGCAGCTTTCTCCTCCAGTGCAGCCACGATGTCATCGATGCTCCGCATCGATCCCATCGGGGGGCTATTAAGATCGACTTCATACAGGGCCACACGCCCGGAAGACGGAAAATGATCGTGGCCCGCATAAAAACCTGGGAGCACCGCCTTGCCGCCTAAATCGATAATGGTCGTTTTCGGTCCCGCGAGCGCGCGGATTTCGTTCGTCGTACCCACCGCCGCAATCTTCCCCTCTCGAATTGCTACCGCTTCCACGACGTCCCCCTCCCGGACCATCGTGATCACCGGGCCATTTAGCAGGATCTTGTCGGGCGCCGCAGTTTGACCGCGACCGGCAACGCCACACGCGATTACCGCGATCCAAGTCGTGCAAAGAAGTACATGCTTCATGGTGCCGCTCATGGTTTTAGCAGATGATTGTTCAATCCGTTTTTCGCTCTGTCATCAGTTGCACCAGCAACCGCGCCGTCTCCGCTGCAGTCGCAAGTGGCGCGAGCGCTGTAGTGGCAATTCCAGAGACCACCTTCGTAATATCGTGGTCGATTTTTCCCCGCCTGCTCCACGCAGAGCCACCGGCCGCCGTGATATAGGCCGAAAACGTGTGATGCCCCGTCCCCGGACGCTCGCCGATCACATGTACGATTGCCCGTACGCCGTCGAGTCCGCCAAATAGCGACTCGCCCACGCGATAGCCAGCTCGGACGCGGCCTGATGTGAATACCAGGTGCTCAGGAGCCGGCCGCAAACCATTACGCTCCAAGACCGCCCGCAGCCGCGACAAAAAGGGCGCCAGGTGCCCCGGGTCCATGATCGACAGCGCATTCAAGCCATCAGAAACAACGATCTGCACATCGTATTTCCCTTCGTGCCGCCGGCGCAGCTCACGCAGCTTTGTAACAGAATCATCGCTGAGGTTTTCGCCGCTTGTCGGATGCAAGATGTAATCGGTGCGATTCGCAGAGCGCGTCGAGGAGCGAACATGATTGGGAACTTGCGCAACAAACTCCGGATCAAGCTCCGCCCACAAGCTCTCCTTCGCATCTTCATAAATCCGATAAACATCGTGCCGCAATTCGCGATTGAGCTCCCACGGCTGATCTCCATGCCTTTGAGCCACGAACACTCCGCGTCGCCGCACGGCGTCCACTTGCTCCGCACCTTCACGCAGAATTTCCGCGTCATTTCGTCTATCCCCTTTCCTGCGGCGATATTTCAAATACACCCACAGTGGGTCGCCAAAATGCCTTGTCGGCCGGCCCGCCGCATCGATTACCTCCAGCTGTTGAAAGAACTTCCACATCCGATCGTTCACGCGATAGCCAAATTTCTCGCGCAGTCGTACATGGTCCTGAAATCCCGTGGTGAGATAACCGAGCATCGGGTCGATCTTGGTCGGCAGCGCCATCAGGTACGCCGGATTCGCAGGCATAATTTGATCAAGGCACCAATCGAGGTCGTCGAGCGAGACATCCATGTGCAGCGTCGCGCACACATCGAGGCCGAGGCAAAGCCCATGCAGCTTGCCCATCACAATGTCTTCCAGGCAGCACCGCACGAGCTGCTTGCGCGTGCGAAACACCTCCGGGCCGATGAATCCCGCCACGTCATTCACGTGCACCCAGGCTTCCAGGCCGCTTCCCGCACGCCGCTGCGCCGCTGCGACCCGCTGCTTAAGAGCCCGCGCAAAACCGTATTTCCGCGACTCGTGCAGCACCATGTCATAGCCGTGATCATGCCCGTTCGTAAAATCAGCGCCCTGCCCCGTTTCAAAATACAGGCCGTACCGGCCCGTGCGCAGGTCGGCATACCTCAGCATTTTTTCGAGCGGAATGTCAAACGTAGTATTAGCCGTGTCGCTGCCGGCGATGCTCTGGAACCAGATGCCCGTGCCGCCCGGCAACACCTTCTCCACCGCCGCCTGAACATCGATATGGCTCAAGACACAATGCGGCAGCACTTCGGTCAGATCAAACGTCGCCAGCAAGTCCTGCAGCGTGCGCTCGATCGCCGCGACCGAGTTCGGATCACTCGACACGGGATTTGTGCCCAACACCACGTCGCCGACGGCATACGACCAGCCGTCAAACACCTGCCATTGAATATCGCTCACGTTGTCCGTCGGTGAGTTCGGCTGAATGCGAGCGCCGAGATAGCCTTTGGCGCCAATTTGGCTGCCCGGCAGCGGATTGAAAATCTTCTTGCCGACCGCAATCAGCTCCTCATTGCTCATCAGTTTGACGACGCAGCCGATCACGTCGCTCGACAAGCCCGGCAACAGTGGCCGAATGGCCGCCTCGCTTTCGCGCAGCAGCAATTCCTTCAGGTCGCCGAGTGTGAGCTGCCTGGTGTGTGCAGCGGCCGCCGCGTCAACGCTCAGGGTGAGCAGCCGAAACAGCTGATCTTCCAGTAACGGGTGCGCTTCAATTGCCTCGACATGAGTCGCCGAAAGCAGAGCCCGCGCTGTCACACGCGACGAATCATCCCCTGCTGCAACGCCGACGATCCGATCGCCTTCCTTGAACGGATTCGCCGCTCCGAGAATCTGCTTGTAGCGGGCCGCATCGAAGCCGCCGGTCATTCGTCGGAGATAAGCAAAGATGTCTTCGTCGGGCAGCGAGGCGGCAAGCGACACCCCGGTCGGCGCCGCGACCTGGTCCGCCGCTTGAACGGAGGTCGAACGGACGCCGCTCAATGCCACCGCGCCGAAAGCCGCCTTCAGCAACGTCCTTCGGCGAAGCATTGCTTTCGCTCCCCGCCGGCTCAGTTCCCCGCCAGTTGCCACCGGAGCTTTGCCGGCAATCGATCTGGCTCGCGCTGCGCGAGGATTTGCGCGGCGACGCCAATCACGAGATCATAGTCAAAGAACTCACACGAGCGACTGTAACGGGCGCGAACCTGCTCGCAGAATTGCCCGTCCACAAGCCGCACCAGCCACTTCGCTGGCTGATACTCGGGCGAGTCCTTGGCGGCGATGTGTCCTGGCCAGCCGGCAACCCCGCGCTCGCGGCCGAAAAAGCTAGTCAGATCGCTCCTGTCGCGAATTTGCCATTTACCCAGCGGCTCGGTGAGCACAAACATCAAGCAGCCGCGGCCGTCGGACAGCCGATAGTGCCCGCGAATCAATCGCTGTCGGCTACGGATCAGATGCCGCAAGCAATCAGCCGTGATCCGCGGATGCGTCATCACCTCGACCAGATCGCGGACGATTTGCTCGCCGCCATCGACCCACAAAGTGGGGTGCTCGACAGAAACCGAAAATCCCTGGTGCCACACCGCGTGCATATCGTCGCTCCGTGGAAAGAAACGAACGTGCCAACGACCTGTAAGCGTCGCCGATGTGCGGGGGCGCTGTCAACCGGCAGGAGCTTCTGCGGGCGGCGGCGCCGCGGGCGGAGTCTCGGCTTCTTCCTCTGGCGGCACCCGGACGACGGCCACCAGCGAGTCACTTTCATCGAGGCTCATGATCCGCACACCTTGCGTGTTGCGGCCAATCACGCTGATGTCGCTGGCCCGAATCCGCTGAATCTTGCCGCGCGCCGTCATCAGCAGCAGCTCGTCGGCATCACGGACAACCTCGATGGCGACGACTGGGCCATTGCGATCGGTCGTCTTGATGTCGCGGACGCCCATCGTCCCGCGGCCCTTGGTGGGATAGCGATTCGAGGACGAATCGCCACCTTCTTCATCTTCGCCGCCGCTGGCTTCTGCCTCCGGCGCGGACGATTCCTCAGCTCCTTCATCGTCAACAGCCTCGGCCGCGCTATTGGGCCCAATTGGCGTCCGCTTGCCATAGCCCTTCTCGCATACGGTAAGCAGCGTCGCGTCCGGCTCGGCAACAACCATGCCGACGCACGTGTCGCCGCTCCGAAGCTTGATGCCGCGAACGCCCTGCGCGTCGCGACCGCTGGCCCGCACGGTTGCCTGACGGAAGCGCACGGCCTGACCCCGGGCCGACGACATAATGATTTCGTCGTCGCTGTTGGCCAACTTCGCGGCGACCAACTCGTCGCCCTCTTTCAAATTGATCGCAATGATGCCGACACGCTTTGGCCGACTGTATTGCTCCAGCGGCGTCTTTTTGACCATGCCGCTCTTCGTGGCCATCAGGAGGAATTGTGCCCCTTGCGTGAAATCACGAATCGGCAGGCAAGCGGCGACCTTTTCGCCTTCCGACAGATTCAAAAGGTTCACAATCGCCCGCCCGCGGCTGTCGCGCTTCAGCTCCGGCAGGTCATAGACCTTTTGCCAATAGACTTTTCCTTTGTTGGTAAAGAACAGCAGATACGCATGCGTGCTGGCTACAAACAGGTGCTCAATGGGATCTTCTTCCTCGGTCTCCGCGCCTTTCAGGCCCTTGCCGCCACGACGCTGGGCTCGATAGACGCTCGAGGGCGTTCGCTTGATGTAGCCTTTATGGCTGATCGAGACGACCATGGTCTCTTCGGTAATCAAGTCCTCCAGATCGACGCTGCCGAGCTCTTCGCCGGTAATTTCCGTCCGCCGCTCGTCGCCGAATTTTCGCTTGATCTCTTGCAGGTCGCTCTTGATGATCTCCCGAATATTTTTGTCGTCCGACAATATTCGAAAGTATTCGCCGATTTCCTTGAGCAGCTCGGCATGTTCGTCCGCGAGTTTCTGCTGCTCCAGGTTTACCAACTGTCCCAGCGTCATCCGCAAAATCGCGTCGGCTTGCACCGCGGTCAGCGTGTAGGTATCGGCTTGACCCCGCTCCTCTTGAAATACGCGGAAGCCCTCAGTTCCTAGCGCCCGCTCCATCATTGATGCCGGGGCAGCCACGCCCATCAGGCCCACCTTGGCCTCCGCCAGCGTGCGGCTGGCGCGAATGATGCGAATGATCTCGTCGATGTTGGCCAGAGCGAGCAGCAAGCCTTCGACGGTGTGCTTCCGTCGTCGTGCCTTGTTAAGCAAAAACTGCGTCCGGCGTCGAATCACTGTCTGTCGATGACGCAGAAACTCTTCGAGAAGCTGCTTCAGGCTGCACGTCCGTGGCTTGCCATCGACGAGGGCCAGCAAAATGATCGAAAACGAATCTTGCAGCGGGGAGAACTGGTAAAGCTGATTCAGCACGACCTCGGGATCAGCGTCGCGCTTGAGATCGATGACGATGTGCACCGGATGCTTCAAGTCGCTATAGTCGGTGATCTCCGAAATGCCTTTGATCCGCTCGTCGTCCTTGAGCGCGTCCAGTTTCTCCAGCACTGCGTCGCGCGTCGCCTGATACGGAATTTCGCGCACGACAATCCGATAGCGATCCTTCTTGTGCTCTTCGATCGTGGCCCGCGCGCGAACGACCACCGTTCCGCGCCCGGTCATGTAGCCGCGGCGAATTCCGGCCGTGCCACAAATCTGGCCTCCGGTCGGAAAATCGGGCCCTTGAACGATTTGCTCGCTGAGCAACTGGTCCACAGAAATATCTGGTTCCTCGATGACCTTGATCAGCGCGTCGCAAATCTCGTTCAGGTTGTGCGGCGGAATGCTCGTCGCCATTCCGACCGCGATGCCCTGCGCCCCATTGACCAGCAGGTTCGGAAACTTGCTCGGAAGGACGGTCGGCTCCCGCATCCGTTCGTCGTACGTCGGAATGTAATCGACTGTGTCGAGCTCCAGGTCCTGAAGCATCAGCCCGGCGATTGGCGACATCCGGGCTTCGGTGTACCGCATGGCCGCCGGCGGCATACCCGCGATCGAGCCAAAATTTCCCTGCTTGTCGATCAGCACATGCCGCGTATTCCATTCCTGCGCCATGCGGACAAGCGTGGGATAGATCACCGCCTCGCCGTGCGGGTGATAGTTGCCCATCGTCTCGCCGCAAATCTTGGCGCACTTCGTGCGTCCCGCCGTCGGACCAAGATTCAGGTCATTCATCGCCACCAAGATCCGACGCTGCGACGGCTTCAGGCCGTCGCGCACGTCCGGCAGCGCCCGGCTGACGATCACGCTCATCGCGTATGTCAGATAGCTCTCTTTCAGCTCGTCTTCGATCGGCTGATCGATCATGCGGCCGCCGTCGCCGCTGGGCGGAGGCGGAGTTTCATCCGGTGGAACCGGGGGCAAATCACCGTCGGTGGACAAGGGGCGAATCCTTTCCGAGGCAGTTCAATAGGACGCTGAAAAGATGCGTCTGGCAGGCAGAAAAACGAAGCATCAGCAATGCTTTCAATGTACCAACCGATGAGTCAGCCAACAACCGCCCACCGCGCTGCAAGCCAAGATATAAACTCTTGCTAGGCAATGGCTTACAGCGGGCCTAACGACGTCCGGTTACTGAGAATCCGCCGAGCTTGCCGGGGCATCAGAATTGGGCGTTTCCGTGGGCAAAAACTGGCCCCGCACCCTGCCCACAATATGCCCCGTGACAACCGCGCCGGCATAGGGAAGAATTCCGGCCCCTGGCACGACATCGCCGATTGCGCTGCCAACATACGTGCCGTATGCCGGGTACAGCAGTCGATACGCTTCCTGCTGTTCTTCCGGCGAGCCATTCGCTTGGACATAGGCCAGCGCGTCGCGGCTGGCCATCGCCTCATGCCATAGCGGCGCACCGGGCAGCAGATACACCGCGGCGTAAGTTCCTTTGTATTTCCGCTGCGCCCAATCCTTCGCATGCCCTGCCTCGTGCAAGCCGATCGCCGGCACATCGCTGTAAATGTTCATGGTGTTCGTGTAGGGGCTATAGTGGTCGCCTCCGAAGAGCCGGCCGGGAAAAATCGTCTCTCCCAGCCAGTCCAGCGCGCCTAGCGTGTAGCGCCAACCGGGGGCAACCGCCGTATTCGCCCTCAATCTTCGCCATTCGTCTCCCGGCGCATACTGATTGAGCCGCACTTTCACGCTTGTCAGGTCGTTCACAGCCAGATACTCGGCGATCGCCGCTTCCGTTTCCGGCGACACCGCATGATTATCGACCCGTCGATCCCACAGCACGATTTTTGAAGGGATGCCGAGAACCCAACCAACGCCGTCAAGAACCCGCCGCGGCTGGCCCCGCTCAATTTGCTCTCCGGTAACGGTTTGCAGTTTTTCGGATGTGTAATAATCGCCCGCATCGCCGTATGCGTATCGCGACGGCGCGCGGTGCTGCGCACAGCCGGCGATCACAATCAGTGCGGCGATCAAAAGACTGCGCATACTGAAAAGACTGCGCATACTTAGCCCAGGGCAAGGAAAAAGAAGCCGCGAATCATCGCGGCACCAGCAAATCTCGGCAAGATTGCCTTGGCAAGCTGTCGCTTGGCAAGCTTGCTTCACGATGCTGCCATGCGTATTGCGCCATCCAACCGAATCGTGCAGCCATTGAGCATCGGATTTTCGATTATCTGCTGCACGAGCTGTGCGTACTCCGCCGGACGGCCAAATCGCTGCGGAAACGCTGCTTGACTGCCGAGCGATTGGCGGACCGACTCAGAAGCCGCCCCCATCATGGCCGTTTCGAACACGCCCGGAGCAATTGTCACGACGCGAATCCCAAACCGAGCTAGCTCGCGGGCTGCTGGCAACGTCAGCGAAGCCACGCCGCCCTTGGACGCGGCGTAAGCCGCCTGCCCAATCTGCCCCTCAAAGGCGGCAACCGAGGCCGTATTGATGACGACCCCTCGCTCGCCATCTTCCATCGGCTCATTTTTTGCCATCGCCGCAGCCGCGAGACGAAGCATATTGAACGTGCCAATCAGATTGACGTGAATCACCTTTTGAAAGAGAGCCAAATCGTGTGGGCCTTCCCGGCCGACGATCCGCGCTGCCCCCAAAATGCCGGCGCAATTCACCAGCCCATTAAAGCCGCCGAAGGTGCGAATGGTGGCGTCGATCGCCCCTTGGGCTGACGTTTCACTCGTTACATCGGTCGCGACGAAGGCCGATTTGGGCCCCAACTCCATGGCCAGCTTATCGCCAGCGGACGCCTGAAGATCCGCGATGACCACGTTCGCCCCACAAGCAGCCAATTGCCGCGCCGTAGCCGCACCAAGTCCCGAGGCACCACCCGTAATCAAAAAAGAGCGACTGGCGATCTCCATTCTTCCCCCGTTTGCGCTTCGGGCTAGTGTGCGTGGCGCGCGCCTAATACGATACGAAGTATGTCCGTAACTGACTACCAGTACGATGTCCTCGTCATCGGCGCTGGCCACGCCGGCGTTGAAGCGGCGATGGCCGCGGCGCGGATCGGCTGCCGCGTCGGCCTGATGACCACAAATTGCGACACGGTCGCCCAGATGAGCTGCAATCCCGCGATCGGCGGCGTGGCCAAGGGTCAGATTGTCCGCGAGATCGACGCGCTGGGTGGGGTGATGGGGCGAGCAATTGACGCCACAGGCATTCAGTTCCGCCTGCTCAACCGCCGCAAAGGCCCCGCGATGCACAGCCCGCGCGCCCAGGCAGATAAAAAGGGCTATCAGTTCGAAGTCAAACGCCTTGTCGAAGAGCAGCCGAATATCACTCTGCGTCAGGAAGTCGTCGAAGACTTACTGGTGGATGGAGATCGCATTACCGGCGTCCGCGTCCGAGGCGGCATTGAGTATCACGCGCCGGCCGTAGTGCTGACGACAGGGACCTTCTTGTCGGCGATCATGCACACCGGCGAAGTCAAAACGCCGGGCGGCAGGGCAGGGGAGGGCACCACGTCTGGGATTAGCGGAGCGCTTAACCGCCTCGGCTTTCATGTCGAGCGATTCAAGACCGGGACGCCCTGCCGGCTGAATGGCCGCACGATCGACTATTCGCAGTGCGAAATCCAGCCGGGCGACGACGATCCGGAACCGTTTTCCTACCTTACAGACGACGTAGGGCGGCGCAGAATCGCTGCCAATCAAGTCCCCTGTTGGATCACGCACACGAACCAAGCCGTTCACGACTTGATCAGGGCCAATTTGCACCGCGCGCCAATGTACAGCGGCCAAATCCAATCGCGCGGCCCCCGTTACTGCCCTTCGATCGAAGACAAAGTCGTCCGTTTTGCTTAGAAGCAGAGCCATCAACTGTTTCTTGAGCCGGAAGGCCGCAATACGCACGAAGTCTATGTCA
>Ga0136846_1225519_pt1 | contig 14069 bp, 13 predicted proteins | sample HopSoiMetagenom2_FD_96841 | JGI IMG/M metagenome (GOLD analysis project Ga0136846, IMG submission 96841) | Grasslands soil microbial communities from Hopland, California, USA - 2 Assembly 2016 (version 4) | ecosystem: Environmental > Terrestrial > Soil > Grasslands | place: USA: Hopland...
ATCGCCGCCTGCGGCCAGCAGGGCATCGGTCTCCTGAACCAACGGGACCCAATGCTCGTCGTCGATGCTGGGCAACGCGGTCAGCTCCAGGATCCCCAGGGACTTCCACCCCAACTCGCACATGGGGTTTTCGGGTTCTCGTCCGCTGATGAACTCCCATGCCTTCACGCCGGGCCCGACCCACGGGTGCCCGTACATCGCGGTGGGAATACAGAGGGCGCTGGCCTCGCGGATCGGCTTGCCCAGGAGGTCGAGCAGTGCGCTCTGGATGCTCGGGTTCTTGACGCCGGCGGACGTGAGAAGGAGCTTCATGCGTTCTCCTGGGGTGGTTGCTGCAGGGCGTGAACTTTCGGGCTCTGACGGATCCGCACGGCAGTAGAGACTGTCGGCTCAGCGAAAACTCACCGGTCCCGGCCAGATCAGCGCAGACGGGCGGGCTCGGCCCGCCGCATCGGCCGCCACCCGCCCGTCCCCGAGCAGACCCGAAGAGAGGCCGAAACTTGCGGCCTACGCCGTCCGTTGAAGAACCGAGGGCGTCGATCCTCGCCGCAGGGGGAGGCGCCCTCATAAAGCCCCGCGCGGCCCGCGCCGGGTGCGAAACCTAGCCGTCCGGCTAGCGGCAAACGAGCCGTAACGGTATGGCGGACCTGACGCGCCATTTCTAGCCTGCGACGGCGTGTATCAGGTGCAGAACTCCCAGGCGCTCGTCGCGGTGCACCGCCGCCTGTTCGCCCGCGGGCGGACCGGTCCGCTCGTCGCACGCACCGTCATGCTCCTCGGGCTGACGAGCCTCTTCACGGACATCTCGTCCGAGATGGTCTCGACCGTCCTGCCGCTCTACCTCGTCTACACGGTGGGCCTCTCGCCGATCGCGTACGGCTTCATCGACGGCCTCTACCAGGGCGCCGGCGCGCTCGTTCGCGTGGCGAGCGGGTTCCTCGGCGACCGCTTCGGCCGGCACAAGGAGGTCGCGGCCGTCGGCTACGGCCTCTCGGCGTTCTGCAAGCTCGGCTTCCTCGCCGCCGGCGGGGTCGTCGGCGCGCTGTCGGCGATCATCGTCCTCGACCGCACCGGCAAGGGCATCCGCACCGCGCCGCGCGACGCGATGATCTCGCTGAGCACGCCCAAGGAGCAGCTCGGCACGGCCTTCGGCGTGCACCGCGCGCTCGACACGACCGGAGCGATGATCGGGCCGCTGCTCGCGTTCGGGATGCTCGCGGTCGCGCCGGGACGCTTCGACGCGATCTTCTTCGTCAGCTTCCTGATCGCGCTCGTCGGCCTCGGCATCCTCACGCTGTTCGTCCAGAACAAGCGCGTCGATGAAGCGGTCGGCGAGGAGGAGACGCGGCCGCCCGTGTCGCTGCGCTCGGCCGCAGGACTGATGAAGTCCAAGACTTTCTCGATCGTCGTCGCGCTCGGCTTCGTCCTCGGGCTCGCGACGATGAGCGACGGGTTCGTGTACGTCGGGCTACAGCACCGCATCGGCTTCGAGACGCGCTTCCTCCCACTGCTCTACGTCGGCACGTCGCTCATCTACATGGTGCTCGCCGTCCCCGTCGGCAAGCTCGCCGACCGCTACGGGCGCATGATCGTGTTCGGCGTCGGCTACTCGCTGCTGATCCTGCTCTACGCGGCGATGCTCCTGCCGAACGTCGGGCCGACCATGCTCGTCGTGTGCATCCTGCTCTTCGGCACGTACTACGCGGCGACCGACGGCGTGCTGATGGCCCTCGCCAGCCCGCTGCTCCCGGAGGAGACGCGAGGCAGCGGCCTCGCGCTCGTCACGACCGGGACGACGGTCGCGCGCCTCTTCGGCTCGCTCGCATTCGGCGCACTCTGGACGATCGCCGGGCTGAACGCGGCCGTCGTCGTCTTCATCGTCGCGCTCGCATTCGCACTCGGCTTGACCGCGGTGCTCGGACGTCGCGTCGCACGCGTCGCCGATGCTTGAGTCGCACCGCGGCCGCATCTTCGCCGGTCTCGTAGCGGTCTGCGCCCTCGCGGCGGTCGCCTACCTGCTCGTCGCAAGCCACGCGCCGCAGATCGCGCCGGCGGCGACCAAGCCTGCGCACGTCGCGACGCGGGTGGCGACGCTCGAAGGGACGACCGCGGACGCGCGCCGCTTCCTCGCGGCGAACGGCGTCACGCACGGCACGATCGTCTTTCGCGACCTCGACCGCCACGACACGTCGAACTGGGGGCGCATCGCGACCGCGCCGCTCGCGACCGCCGGCAACCGCCGGCTGCTCGGCACGCGGCACTGCGAGCGCGTCTACGTCGAGTCGGGACACGGGCTCTGCCTCGCGAAGGGCGGCGGCTTCGGGACGCTGTACAGCACCGAGGTGCTCGACGCGCACTTCAACGTGCTGCACCGGATCGCGCTCGGTGGGATCCCGAGCCGCGCGCGCATCTCTCGCGACGGCCGCTACGGCGCCACGACGACCTTCGTCTCCGGCCACTCGTACCTGACCCCCGGGAAGTTCTCGACGCAGACGCTGCTGATCGACATGGCAAACGGCAAGGCGATCGCCAACCTGGAGCGATTCAAGGTGACGATCGACGGCACGCTGGTCGACAAGCCCGACGTCAACTTCTGGGGCGTCACGTTCTCGCCGACGGACAGCAACCGCTTCTACGCGACGCTCGCGACGGGCGGCAAGACCCACCTGATCGAGGGCAACATCGCGCAGCGAACGGCGCGCGCACTGCACACGAACGTCGAGTGCCCGTCGCTCTCGCCCGACGGCACTCGCATCGCCTACAAGAAGCTCGTCGCGCTCGCGCCCGGCACGCCGCGGATCTGGCACCTGCACGTGCTCGACCTGCGGACGATGAAGGACACGGCGCTGGCCGAGCCCGGCGCGATCGACGACCAGGCCGAGTGGCTCGGCAACAAGGTGGTCGTCTACGGCAGCGGCGAGGAGATCAAGGCCGTCCGGGCGGACGGCACCGGGCAGCCGGTCGAGCTCGTCGCCGCGGCCGACTCGCCTGCAGTGCTGAACTGAGACCCGTGCGGGAGTAGGGTTCCGGCCGTCATGGCGACAGCCGAGGACAAGCGGCGGCAGATCCTCGCTGCGGCAGTCCGCGTCTTCGCGGCCCAGGGCTTCGAAGCGACGCGGGTCGGCGACGTGGCCAAGGAAGCGGGCGTCGCCTACGGGCTCGTCTACCACTACTTCGGCTCGAAGGACGCCGTGCTCGAAGCGGTCTTCCGCGAGCAGTGGGGCCGCCTGCTCGCCGCCGTCGCGCTCGCGGAGGAGACCGGCGACACCGCTCCCGAGCAGCTCGGCCTCGTCGTGAAGATCGTGCTGCGCACGTGGCGCGACGACCCCAACCTCGTGCGGCTGCTCGTTCGGGAGATCACGCGCAGCCCGCACATCCAGGACGAGCTCGACGAGATCGGGCAGGCGTTCGCGAGCCTCGAGCGGATCGTGCGCCGCGGCCAGGAGGAGGGGACGTTCCGCTCCGATGTCGACCCGCGGGTCGCGGCCTTCATGCTCTACGGCGCGCTCGAGGAAGTGCTGACGGGGTGGGTGCTCGGTCAGCTGCCGGACGACGCTGACGCCGTCGCCGCTGCGGAGCGCGAGGTGACCGCCACGCTTGTCGGCGGCCTGCGTGCGCCCGACCCTGACTGACAGTTCAGCCGGCTCCGCGCGACGAGGTGTTGCGAGCGCGCGCGCGAGGGATAGCCGCGACGGGGGTCGGGCCGAACCACCTCCGGCCCGACCCGTTGCGTGCGTGGGAGGATCGGCGCATGCTCGATCCGCAGGAGCGCTGGCGGCCGCTGCCCGACAAGCCGGACTACGCCGGCATCCTCTCGTTCGGCGGCCTGCCGATCGCGCAGGCGCCGGAGCACCTCGCAGGCGTCGACGTCGCGATCGTCGGCGCGCCGACCGATGACCTCGTTTCCGACCGGCCGGGCACGCGCTTCGCGCCGCGTGCGATACGCAGCGCGTCGTGCCCGCCGGGGCCTCATCTCGAAGCGGGCATCGACGCGTTCGCCGAGTTGCGTGTCGTCGACTACGGCGACGCACCCGTCGTGCCGGCCGACGCGGCGGCGACGCATGCGGCCATCGAGCGCATCGTTGGCGAGGTCGTCGAGGCTGGCGCGTTGCCGGTGACGCTCGGCGGCGATCATTCGGTCACCGAGCCGTGCGTCGCGGCGATCTCGCGGCGCGACGGCGCGCTCGGGCTGATCCATTTCGACACGCACACCGACACCGGCCGCGAGGTGTTCGGCGTCGAGCGCTCGCACGGCACGCCGATGTTCCGGCTCGTCGAGGCGGGCCTGGTAGACGGTGTCCGGTACGCGCAGATCGGGCTGCGCGGCTACTGGCCGGGGCCGGCCGAGTTCGCGTGGCAGCGCGAGCGCGGGATCGCGAGCTTCTTCATGCACGACGTGCGTGACCTCGGCATTCGCGAGGTGACGCGACGCGCGCTCGAGCACGTGGGGGAGGGGCCGGTCTACGTCACGGTCGACGTCGATGTGCTCGACCCGGCGTTCGCGCCCGGCACAGGCACGCCGGAGCCCGGCGGAATGACATCCGTCGAGCTGCTGTGGGCGGTGCGCGAGGTCGCGACGTCCGTCGAGCTCGCCGGCGCGGACGTGGTCGAGGTACTGCCGGCGGCGATCGGCTCCGCCGACATCACCGCGCTCGTCGCCGAGCGCGTCGTCCGTGAGCTGCTCACCGGTCTCGCTCTTCGAAGGTCACGCGCTCGAACGGCCAGCGGCTAGCGACCCACTCGCGGACCGATCGCTCGAGCACGGGGTCGAGGCCCTCGTCCCAGGCGCGCTTCCGCACCCAGAGGCGAACGCGCGCGTCGTGCGTCTCGGAGGGGTAGACGTAGACGCAGCCGAGCACCTGCGACTCGTCCGGCGCGACGACCGTGTACGCGAACGAGCGCCGGATCCGGAACTCGTGCTCGTGCCAGCCCAGGTCGACGAGGTTGTCCCTGACGGTCGGCACGAAGGGCGGCTGCGGTCCCCCCTCGTGGTCGACGCGCGAGCAGATCGCGTCGAAGTCCTGGACGACGTCGTCGACGGTCAGCATCCGCAGGCGGAACCGCTCGTGCTCGAGCCCGTCCGGCACGTCGAAGTCCTGGGCGACGAGCTCGTACACGGCGTGATCCTGTCCCCAATGGACACGAACATATGTTCGTACTAGCATCAGGACATGCCCGACCTCAGAGGTAGGCCACGTCCCGAACGGCCAGGTCCGCGCAGGCCCTGGCCCGCGGGCGACGCCACGTCCCTGCCCCTGCGCCGCCTCCCTTCCGGCGGGCCTCTCTAGATGCAGCTGCGGCTGGACGCGGCCGACCGGCTCGTCGAGCTCGTGGAGGAGCGGCGCGGGCCCGTGGCGGCGGACGACGCCGCGCGGACCGTGCTGCGGCTCGGGAGCGCCGTCCCGGTCGGGCTCGCGCGCTCGCTGCTCGACGAGGCGGTGCAGGCAGACGCGCGCCTGCGCTGGGCCGGCGACCTGGTCGCGCTCGCGGGCGCGCCCGGCGAGGCGCTCGCGCTCGAGGACGCGACCTTCGTCGTCTTCGATCTCGAGACGACGGGCCTGCGACCGGGAAGCGCGCGGCCGTGCGAGTTCGGCGCCGTGCGCGTGCGCGAGCTCGCGCTGTGCGAGCGCTTCACCACGCTCGCGAACCCCGGCGTGCGTCTCCAGCCCGGCGTATCCGCGCTCACGGGGCTGCGCGACGATCAGCTGCGCCGCGCGCCGCCGGTCGCGGCGGTGACGCGCCGCTTCCTCGCCTTCGCGGGTGACGCCGTGCTCGTCGCGCACAACGCGCGTTTCGACATGGCGTTCGTCGACAACGAGACGATGCGGCTGACGGGGAACCGGGTAGCTGCGACTGTCGTCGACACGGTCGGGCTCGCGCGTCGGCTGCTCGGTCGCCAGCCCGCGAACCTTGCTGCGCTCGCGTACCGCTTCGCGACCGACGCCCGGCCGTGTCACCGCGCGCTACCGGATGCGGAGGCGACCGCGGAGATCCTGCTCGCGCTGATCGGGATGGCGCAGGAACGCGGCGCGCGCACCGTCGCCGATCTCGTCGAGCTCGCGGCGACGCGACCGCGGCGCGTGCACCGGAAGCGCCACCTCGCCTTCGGCGCGCCGCAGCGACCCGGCGTCTACCTCTTCCGCGACGCGCACGACCAGGTGCTCTACGTCGGCCGGGCGCGCGACCTCCGCGCGCGGCTGCGCTCGTACTTCCGCTCCGAGAAGCAGCGGCCGGCGGTCGAGGCCGCGCTCGGAGCGCTCGCCGCGGTCGAGTGGCGCGTGCTCGGCTCGGAGCTCGAGGCGGCGCTCGAGGAGCTGCGGCTGATCCGCGAGCTGCGGCCCCCGGCGAACGCGCGCTCCGCACGTCCGGACCGCTACGTCTACCTCCGCCGGCGCGGCGACAGCGTCGTCTGCTCGTCGCAGCCGAGCGAGCTCGGCCCGCTGAGGAGCCGACGCCGCGCGCAGCTCGCGGCGCGCGCCCTCCAGAGCGTCGAGTGGGAGACGATCGAGGACGCCGTGCCGAAGCTGCGGGCCAAGCTGAAGCGGCTCGCGCACGACCTGCGCTTCGAGGACGCCGCCCGGCTGCGCGACCGGCTCGAGGCGCTCGAGGACGTCGCGCAGGAGGTCGTGCGCATGCAGCGGCTGCGCGGCATGTGCGTCTGCGTCGTCGTCCCGGGCGAGCAGGAGGGGACGCGCAAGGGGTTCTGGGTCGCGAAGGGCGGTGTCGTCGACGCGCGCCCGTTCGCCGGCACGCACGGTCTCGAGTGGCAGGCCGGGCTCGCGGCCGTCGCGCGAGCCGAGCCGACCCTCGCCCCGGATGCGGCCGACGACCTGCTGACCGTCGCGTCGTTCATCCGCCGGCCGCCGCCGGGGCTGCAGGTGATCCCGCTGGCACACTGTGTTCATGGAGCAGCCGCAGAGCAGCGCGCAACGTGGAGCAGCTGCGTAGCCGCGCGCTCGGCGGAGGCTGGCGCAAGCTCGTCGTGGACGGCGCCGCAGCGACGCCGGTCACGCTGAAGCGCGGGCCGGCGATCAAGATCGTCGACGGCCCGCGCACCGAGACCGTCGAGCGCGCCGACTGGGAGTCGCGACTCGACGCGCTGCTTGCAGGCGCCCGCAACGTGCACCTGCTCGCGCCCGACGGCGACGTGCACGCGCGCCGGACGAAGAAGGGCAAGTGGCTCGTCTCGCGTGGCAAGGCGTCGTCGCCGGAACCGGCCGCGGACGCACACGACCGCGAGGCGCAGCGTGCGCTGCCCGCCGACCATCCGCTCTTCCGCGCGACGGGCATCTCGCGCGACAAGGAGCGACAGGTGCAGCACTACATCGAGCTGCTGCGACCGTTGCCGCTCTGGGAGCGTGAGACGATCCGCGTCGTCGACGCAGGGTGCGGTAAGGCGTACATGAGCCTCGCGCTCGTCGCCTACGGCCGCGAAGTCGGCACGCGCGTCGAGCTCGTCGGCCTCGACACGAACCCGGCAGTGATCGAGACGGTGCGCGCCATCGCCGACGAGCTCGGGTACGACGAGGCGCGCTTCGAGGCGACGTCGATCGAGGCCTACTCGAGCACGGACTCGAACGGCACCGGTTCGAACGGCATGGAAGGGATCGACCTGCTCGTCTCGCTGCATGCCTGCGACACCGCGACCGACGAGGCGATTGCCGCCGGCGTCCGGCTCGGAGCCGAGGCGATCGTCGTCGCGCCCTGCTGCCATCACGAGCTTGCGGCGCAAATCGGCGGGAAGAAGGATGCGCTGCTCCGCCACGGGCTGCTGCTCGGACGGCAGGCCGACCTCGTCACCGACGCGCTGCGCGCGTCCGCGCTCGAGATGCTGGGCTACCGCGTCGACGTGATGGAGTTCGTCTCCGCCGAGCACACGGCCAAGAACGTCATGCTGCGCGCGGAGCAGGCACCGTCGGCCGCCAGGGCGCGCCGCGCCGGCGCCGAGTACGTGGAGCTGCGCGACCGCTGGGGCGTCGATCCCGCGATCGAGCGTCTTCTGGGCGACCGTCTGGCCGTATCCCGCCCTCACTGATTCCCGTTGTCTCTGTAACTCGAAAGGGGGAACTTCGACACATGGGAATCCTCTGGATCATTCTGATCGTCGTGCTCGTGCTCGCGCTGCTGGGCTTCTTTTCCCGCGGCGTTTGGTGAGCCCGGCCTAGGCCCGAACACACGCGTTCATGGGCCGTCCCGCCCAGGCGGGGCGGCCCTTTGTGCGCTACAACGAGCAAATGCAGGACGCCGCCGAGCTGCTGAAGCGTGCCGACGCAGCGTTGGCGCTCCCGCGCCTCGGCGGGATGGCCCGCCCGAACGGGGTCGTGATCGTCAGCGAGCGCCGCTGGGCGTTCGCCGGGGTGGACGGCTCGCTGCGGGAAGGCAAGATGCCGCATCCGCCGGAGTTCCTCCAGCGCCTGCCGCTCGCCCGCGGTCTCGTGCGCCTCTGGGCCTCGCTCGCACCGGTGCTCCGCCCGGGCGGCGTCGCTCCCTCGAAGGAGCGCTGGCTGATCCTCGCCGCCGTGGTCGCCCCGCTCGGCCTCGCCTTTGTCGGCGGCCGCTGGTCGACGATCGGCGGGATCGTCTTGTCGCTCGCCCTCCTCTTCACGATCCTGCGCGGCCGCGCTCTGCAGCTGCACGGTGCCGAGCACCGCGCGATCGCAGCGGTCGAGGAGCGGCGCCTCGTCTCGACGTGGGCCGGTGCCGCGCGCCCCTCTCGCTTCTCCGCCCGCTGCGGCACGAACTTCGCGGCGCTCGCGCTGCCGGTCACGTTCTTCGCCGACCGGGCGCTTCCCGTCGCCCCGGCCTTCTGGACGCCCGGCGTCGTGCTGGTGCCCTCCCTCGCGCTGACGTTGGAGCTGTGGCGGATGGTGCAGAAGTCCTCGCACCGCTTCTGGCACGCGTTCCTCGTGCCGGGGCTCGCCTTGCAGCGCCTGACGACGCGCGAGCCGACGCTCGAGGAGACGCAGGTCGCCTTGCGTGCGGTCGCCGCCGTGTTGCAGCATGAGCTGTGAAGCTCAACGCCGAGCGCCGCGGTAGCGGCCCGCTCCTGATCTGCCACCCGGGTGGGCCCGGGTTCGACGGCTCCGAGCTCCTCGACCTCGGCGGCATCGACCGCACGCGCACGCTGCTCCTCCTCGACCCGCGTGGCACCGAGCGCACCGGGCAGGCCGATTCGTACGCGCTCGACGACTACGTCGCGGACCTCGAGGAGCTGCGCGCCGACCTCGCGCTCGAGACGATCGACCTGCTCGGCTTCTCGCACGGCGCCCTCGTCGCGGCCGCCTACGCGATCGCGTTCCCCGACCACGTGCGCAAGCTCGTGCTCGCGGGTGGGCTCGCGGCGCTCACGCCCGAGATGGAGGCGGAGATGAAGCGTGCCGTCGAGGCCGCGGCCGGCCAGCCGTGGCATGCGGAGGCCGTGGCCGCGCTGGCGCGTGAGGAGGCCGGCGACTACGAGACGCCCGAGGACAACGCGCAGATGTGGAACGAGATGGCGCCGATCTACTTCTCGACCTGGGACGAGCGCTACCGCCCGCTCGTCGAGGTCGAGCGGCTCCCGACCGAGCCGCTGCGCGCGTTCAACGCGAGCACGTTCGACCTGCGGCCCGACCTCGGGCGCATCGACGCCGAGACGCTCGTGGTCACCGGCCGCGACGACTTCATCTGCGGGCCGGCCGCCGCCGCACCGTTCGCCGAGGGCGTTCCGCGGGCCGAGCTGGTCCTGGTCGACGACGCGGGTCACTTCGCGTTCCTGGAACAGCCGGAGGCGTTCCGGAACGCCGTCGAGGCGTTCCTCTCTCGCTAGGATGCGGTCGATGCACGAAGTCGGCACGATGCGGGTGAAGGGCGGTCTCGCCGAGATGCTCAAGGGCGGCGTGATCATGGACGTCGTCGACGCCGAGCAGGCGAAGATCGCCGAGGACGCGGGGGCGTGCGCCGTGATGGCGCTCGAGCGCGTGCCCGCGGACATCCGCCGCGACGGCGGCGTGGCCCGCATGTCGGACCCCGACATGATCAAGGGCATCCAGGAGGCGGTCACGATCCCCGTGATGGCCAAGTGCCGCATCGGCCACTTCGCCGAGGCGCAGATCCTGCAGGCGCTCGAGATCGACTACATCGACGAGTCGGAGGTGCTCACGCCCGCCGACCTCGAGCACCACGTCGACAAGTGGCGGTTCACCGTGCCCTTCGTCTGCGGCTGCACCAATCTCGGAGAGGCGCTCCGCCGCATCGCCGAGGGCGCCGCGATGATCCGCACGAAGGGCGAGGCGGGGACCGGCGACATCGTCAACGCCGTCACGCACATGCGCTCGGTGTTCGGCGCGATCCGCCGGCTGCAGTCATTGCGTGAAGAGGAGCTGTACGCGGAGGCGAAGAACCTGCAGGCGCCGTACGACCTCGTGCGCTGGGTCTCCGAGCACGGCCGTCTGCCCGTCGTGACCTTCACGGCCGGAGGGATCGCGACGCCGGCCGACGCGTCGCTCTGCATGCAGCTCGGCGCCGACGGCGTCTTCGTCGGCTCCGGCATCTTCAAGTCCGGCAACCCGTCGCAGCGTGCGCGGGCGATCGTCGAGGCGACGACGCACTACATGGACGCCGACGTGCTCGCGCGCGTCTCGGCCGGCCTCGGCGAGGCGATGGTCGGCATCTCGACGCAGTCGCTCGAGCCGAGCGAGCTGCTCGAAAACCGCGGCTGGTGAAGCCCGGAACCTGATTCGCACGCGAACCAGGTTCCAGACTTCCGACCTCTACTGCCTGAGCACGCCGAGGTAGACCGCGACCTGCGCGTTCTGCGGCGCCTGGCCGCCGCCGAGCGGCGACTGCTGCACGATCTTCCCGACCTGCGTGCGTGAGGTGATGGGCAGCTTCACGTAGATCAGGCGCAGGTGGGCCGCGTTCAGCGTGCTCACAGCCTGTTGCAGCGGTTGGCCGATCACGTTCGGCACCGACGCGAGCGGGTTGTCGTTCGGGCCGCGCGAGATGTTCAGCTGCACATGCGCGTGGTAGGGGAGCGTCGCGCCCGACGGCTTCGCCTGCTGGACGACCGTCCCGAGCGTGTCGCTACCGGGAACGAAGACGAGGCTCGCGAGGATGCCCGCCTGGCTGAGCGCACTGACCGCGGCCGCCTCTTTCTGGCCGCTCACGTCGGGCATCGTCGCGCTCGTCGGCTGCGGGGGTGTCGTCGACGCCGGCGTGGTCGTCGGCGTGGTAGCGCTGCTCGTGGTGGTCGGCGTGGTCGCGCTGCTCGTGGTGGTCGGCGTGGTCGCGCTGCTCGTGGTGGTCGTGTTCGTCTGCGTAGTCTGGGTCGGCTGGCCGCTCTTCGCGACCGACAGCGTCACCATCGAGCCCTTGGCGAGCTTGCCGCCCGGCTTCGGCGCCTGGTCGACGACGGTGCCCGGCGGCTCCGTCGAGGTCACCGCGGTCCTCGTCGAGTCGAGGCCGAGCTGGTCGAGCTTCCGCTGCGCGTCGGCGAAGGAGCCGCCGGTCAGGTCGGGTACGGCCACCTGCGGCGCGCCCGAGTCGATCACGATCGTGACACGACCGCCGCGCGGCAGCTCGGTCGCCTCCTCGGGCTTCTGCGAGACGACGACGCCCTTCGGCTGCTTCGTCGGCCGGAAGACCGCCTTCGGCCTCAGGCCGAGCTGGCCGAGCCGGACGAGAGCCGCTTGTTCATGGAGGCCGATGAGGCGCGGTACCGCCACCTTCGGCGGCAGGAACGAGCCCTTTCCTCCTCCGGTCGTCACGATCACCGTCCTCGTCTGGTTGTTGCTGTCACGGTGGGTCAGGAGCCAGGCGATCAGGAGTCCGGCCGCGACGAGCGCGAGCGCGCCGAGGCCGAGCAGCATGCCTGCGCCGATCCGCCGGTCGGCGGGCGGGCCGGCCCCGGGGGGCGCGGCGGGCGGAGGCCCTGGGGGCGGCGGCGCGCCGACGAGCGTGTCGCGGCGCGAGACGACCGTCGCGTCGTCCGGCGTGGGCCAGGCATCAGGGTCGTTCGTCGTTGTCGGTGGCGTCCGGCTGGACAAGGTCATCTCCCTCGGAAGTCAGGATTCGTCAGATATGGAACGGTTGTTGGTCACCGGGGGTTGCGGGTACCTGGGGCGCGCACTGGTGCACCTGGGCCCGCAGCGAGGCTGGGAGGTGCGTGCGACGTGGTTCCGACGCCCGCCTGCAGGCGTCGCAGAGTGGGTTCGCGCCGACCTGCGCGACCCGGACGCGGCGCGGCAGGCCGTGGACGGCGTCGACGCGGTCGTGCACACCGCCTACCGCCAGGGCGAAGGGGAGTGGGAGGCGAACGTCGAGGGGACGCGCGCGGTCGCGGCCGCCGCCGATGGGCGCCGCTTCGTGCATCTCTCGACCGATCTCGTCTTCGACGGGACGCGCGGCCGCTATCGCGAGGACGATCCGCCGGCGCCCGTGGGCTCGTACGGCCGCTCGAAGGTCGAGGCCGAGCGCGTCGCCGCCGACCTCCATCCCGGCGCCACGCTCGTGCGCACGTCGCTGATCTACGGCGGCGCGGAGCCGGGCGCGCAGGAGCGGCTCGCTCGCGAGGGCACGCGCTTCTTCGTCGACGAGATCCGCTCGCCGGTGCAGGTGACCGACCTTGCCGAGGCGCTTCTCGAGCTGCTCCGGATCGACGTGCCGGGCCCGCTGCACCTCGCCGGGGCCGACGACGTCTCCCGGTTCGACTTCGCGGTCCTGCTCGGCGCCGACCCCACCCGCATCGAGGCGGCGCATACGACACCGGAGCGCGCGCCGAACGTGTCGCTCGACAGCTCGCGTGCGCGTGCGCTGTTGCGGGCTCGGCTTCGGGGAGCCCGCGAGGTGCTCGCGCGGAACCGCTGGTGATGAGTCATCACGAACTCCCGGCCCTGCTCAGGCGTCGTCGGCCCAGATGTTCTCGAACGCGCCGAAGCGCAGCTCCTGCAGGTAGTGCATGCGCGACGCGTCCGAGCGCTCGAGGTACTCGGCCTGGTGCTCGCCGACGAAGGTGTTGTACGCGTCGATCGTCTCCCAGCGGTCGATCACGATGTAGCGATCCTGCTCCTCGATGTCGCGCAGCAGCTCGGTGCCGATGTAGCCGGCGCCCTCTCGGAAGAAGCGCGCCCAGTCGCCGTTCGGGCCGTAGACCGCCTCGAACGACTCCGAATCGCGGACGTCGTAGCGGAAGACGAGCGCGATCACCGCATGCCTCCGCGTTCATGGTGCGCCTTGAAGAAGTTCTCGCTGCCCGCCGTCGCCATCGCCGACGACGCACTGATCTCGAGGCAGAGCGCCGCTGCCGCGACGATCTGCGCGAAGCGGTAGACCTTGCCAGCGCCCGCACAGTCGATCGACGCGAGCCAGTCGCGCGCCGACGGCAGCGTCGTGCCGCCGCCGACCGTGCCGACCTCGAGCCCGGGCATGCGGATCGAGCAGTGGAAGCCGCCGTCGACGCGACGGCCCGTGCCGTGCGCCATCGAGCTCGTCCCGACCATCCCGAGATCCTGACCCGTCGCCGCGAAGATGGCGGCGACCGCCGACGCGGGCGTGAAGGCAACCGATTGCATCCCGGACGCTACCGCACCGTGCGTCCCGGCCCAGGACAGGTCCTCCAGATCCTCGGGGCTCGTGCGCAGGACGCGTGCGATCGTCTCGTCGGCGAGCGTCGTCTCGGCGAGGACTGTCTTGCCGTGGCCCGAGTGGAAATACTGATGCGACGGCTTCTTGTCGCCGCCCATGTTCGCCTCCAGGATCGCCCGCTGCGGCTTCACGGGGGCGCGATCCATGACGTAGCCCATGTTCAGCGCGTAGCTGTTGCGCGTCATCATGTTCGGGCCGACGGCGTCCCCGGTCGTCCACGCCCACAGTACGTGGCACATCGGCCCAACCACGTGCGTCGTGACCTCGCGCAGCTTCGCGTGACGCGAGAGGAACGGGTCCTCCGACTCCGCGAGCCACAGGCGCAGTGCATCGAGCTCGCCCTCGATCCACCGCGCAAGCACGATCGCCTCCGCGGCCGACGAACACACGAAGCAGCTCGCACGGGTGATCCGATCGTGCAGCACGTGTGTGGCGATCGTCCCCGCCGC
>Ga0136846_1217297_pt1 | contig 14066 bp, 13 predicted proteins | sample HopSoiMetagenom2_FD_96841 | JGI IMG/M metagenome (GOLD analysis project Ga0136846, IMG submission 96841) | Grasslands soil microbial communities from Hopland, California, USA - 2 Assembly 2016 (version 4) | ecosystem: Environmental > Terrestrial > Soil > Grasslands | place: USA: Hopland...
CGATTGAGATGATTTCGGGAAAGCGGCGCGATAGGTCCTTGCATCCGTATCTGTTGGTGATCGCCAACACGCCGGCTTCCGCCATTTCAAGAGGCGGATAGCTCGGATGCGGCGAAACCAATCAGACTTATGCCGACGGCTGCGCGGTTCAGATGATCTGCGTAATCTTCAAGGCTGGCTTTGCCGCCGATTTCCATGTTTTGCACCGGCACTATCCAACGGGTGTCGAATGCTTCGCCGAGCGAGATAATGCGCCAGCGGCTGGCGGTAATGGGCTCGCTCTGTGACATTGGGCGCGGTGACGCGAACGCCGCCCGGCGCTCCGGGCTTCTCGTTCGCGCAGTTCTGTTCTTCAGATGGCGGGCTTTGTACGCCGACGACCTTCGCCTCGCTCTCGTCGTCGCCAACGGACGTGGCGGCGCCTTGCGGAGGTTAGGTTTTCGCCATCCCGGCCTCGACGCGGCCGATACCCGAAAAGTCTGCGGCGACGATATCACCCGGCGAGAGCGGAAACTGGCGCACGAATGATCCCGTCATGACGATGTCGCCGGCGCGCAGCCTCTGCCCATATAAACCGAGCTTGCCGGCAAGCCACGCGATTGAATTCAAGGGATTGCCCAAGACCGCGCTGCCGAATCCCCTGGCAACCTCGCGGCCGTTGATCCGAACCCGCGTCTCGACTTCCTCCAATGCTATGTCCGCCGCCGGGCGCACCGGCGCGCCGAGCACGACGGATCGTTGCTGCGCATTATCGGCAAGCGCCAGCGCGATCTGCTTCACGATGTCGCCGCGCGTTTCGATGATCTCGAACGAGGGATGAAGCACGTCAACGGCATCGCGCGCCTGCTCAATTGAGACGTCACCTTCGAGACGCTGCGCGAGCCGCATGCACAGCTCGGTCTCAAAGCCGGGATGAATGAGCTCGTTCGCGCCAAAAACGTGCCCGCTCGGCAGTGTCTCGAGAATGCAGCCGAAGACCGGTTCGTAAAAGCCGAACTGCTCCTGGATGGCTTTTGCCGTGAGCCCGACCTTCCAACCAATATGGCGCTCACCCGCCGCGATACGGCGCTCGATGAGCGCAAGCTGAATGCAATAGGCGTCATCGAGCGTCAGCCGGTCGAAATAGGCTCCCGGGAAGAACTCGCCGCGCTCACGGGAGACCCAGAAATCCTCTACAGCACGCGCGAGATCAAACGTCACAGGGGGCCCACCGCTTCCGGCAAGGCTCCGCTCGGCGTGCATTTGCGCTTTCGATGAGGTCATTCTCCAACACGCCTTGCCGCTCGGCTGAGCAGGCGTCCATGCTCGCGCCGGCCCGATTGCAGGTCAATCGTGACAAGGCGCACACTCGCGCACCAGCGAATCACATCGGGCAGGGTCGTCCGGAGGAGCTGGTACCCGGCCGATGAGGTGCAGACTTTCAGCCACACCTCTGAAAACTCATGACATCACGCCCGTCCGTCTACATCCCGCCATTGACTTCCCAAGCCGCAGCCACGATTTTGGCCCGGGGACCGAGGGGCTTCGCAGCTTTGGCTGCGGAGCGTTTAGCTATACCCCGCGAGACCCATACCGCAATCAACATGGAGACATGCCATTCGCCGTCCAATGAAAGCTACTGCGGCCCCGCAGAAAGAGGGGCCCCGCACTAACCGCGATATTCGCGTTCCCGCTGTGCAATTGATTGATGCACAGGGCCAGAACCAAGGCCCAACCCCGACGGAAGAGGCGCTCCAACTCGCGGAAGAAGCCGGACTGGATCTCGTCGAGATCGTCCCCAATGCCACTCCGCCGGTCTGCAAAATCCTCGACTACGGAAAATTCCGCTTTCTCGAACAGAAGAAGGCCGCCGAAGCCCGTAAGCGCCAGAAGATTGTCGAGGTCAAGGAGATTAAGCTGCGGCCCGGTATCGACGACCATGACTATGATGTAAAAATGAAGGCGGTGCGCCGCTTCTTCGAAGAAGGCGACAAGGTGAAAGTCACGTTGCGCTTCCGCGGTCGCGAACTCGCCCATCAGGATTTAGGCTTCCGCCTGCTTGAGCGCGTACGCGACGAGACCGCGGCGATTGCCAAGATGGAAACCGCGCCGTCGATGGAAGGCCGGCAGATGGTGATGATCCTCGCGCCGAAATAGTCGTTCCGCGCTCAGTCAACCTGCGGAGCATCGCCGATGCTCGATGATGCTCTCGCCGCGCTGAGGCAAATCTTCACTCCCCCGTTCCGCGCCGTGCTGATCAAGACGCTCGGCCTGACGCTGCTTCTTCTCGCGCTCATCTGGCTCGGCCTCGACCGGCTCGTCCTGCACTTCGTCACCGTGGAGACTCCCTGGGTGGCGACACTTCTGTCGATCATCACGGGCGTCGGCCTGTTTATCGGGCTCGCGTTCCTGCTCGCGCCGACGTCGTCCCTGGTTGCGGGACTTTTCCTTGATGAACTCGCCGAAATCGTAGAGCGCGACATCTATCCGCCTGACAGAACCGGCCACGCACTCCCCGCGGGATACGCGGTGTGGCTGGCAATGAGGTTTGCGCTGGTATCAGCTCTGGTGAACCTCATTGCGCTCATGCTGCTGCTGGTGCCGGGCATCAATGCGATCGCCTTCCTTGTCGCCAACGCTTATCTGCTCAGCCGCGAGTTCTTCGAGCTCGCCGCTTTGCGCTACAGACCCCTGCAGGAGGTGCGCTTTCTGCGCCGCCGCTATCGGGTTCGCTTGTTTCTTGCCGGCCTGCTCATCGCGGCGTTGCTCACGATCCCGCTTCTCAACCTGCTGACGCCGCTCTTCGGCGCGGCCTTCATGGTGCGTCTGCACAGGCGGATCGCGCCGCCGCCGCCGGTGCGACCCGTTGCGACTTAGTGCGTTGTGGTCGATGTCAGCCGCTCGTCGGCATATTGGCCGGTCTTCCGGTAGCGATACAGGTAGGTCGGCACGATGGCGCCGATCGTCTCCGCTTCGATACCCAGGGCTTTCAGCGTGCGCCCGGATCGGACTGCTTCCGCCGAAACAACATTGTCGCGGCGCAGAAGCCTCACCTGATCGCGCGTGGCGGCAAGAATTTTCGGGAAAATCCCTAGCGATAACGCTGTCGCGATCTCGGTTCCCCAGGCCATGTAATGTCCCGGTCCGAACGGCACCGGGACTAGCAGGCGCTTGCGGCGGGTGACGGCGCAGACATAAACGACGAGTTCGCGCAAGCTGCGTGTCTCCGAGCCGCCGAGCTCCCATGTGCTGCCGGCAGGCAGATTGCCGTCGACGCCGCGCGCGATCACCTCGGCGACGTCACCGACAAAGACCGGCTCGAATTTTGTTTCCGCGCCGATCAGCGGAATGATCGGGAGAAAGCGGGCCATCTCGGCGAAGCGGTTGAAGAAATCGTCTTCGGGGCCGAACACGACCGACGGTCGCGTGATGATCGCAGCGGGAAAAATATCGCGCACTGCCGCCTCGCCGCGCCCTTTGGTGCGCGCGTAATCGGCGGGCGAGTTCTCATCGGCGCCAAGTGCGGACATATGCACGAGCCGCGAAATCCCGGCCTCGTGCACCGCGCGCGCGACGGCCCGTGCACCGAAAGCGTGCACGGCCTCAAAATTCTGGCGGCCGGATTCGGCAAGAATGCCGACGAGATTGACGGCGGCGTCCGCGCCCTGCAGGGCCCGCGCCACCGAGGCCGGGTTGCGCAAGTTCGCCTGAACCGCGTGAATTTGCCCGACCCGGCCGGACGGTTGCAGATGGAAGGCAAGATCGGGGCGGCGCGTCGCGACGCGAATGCGCCACCCGCGCTTAGCGAGCTTGCGCACGACCTGGCGGCCGATGAAGCCCGAACCGCCGAAAACGGTGACGATCCGCCCGGTCGGGATCAGTCTTTCTGCCATCTTTCGCCTCGCGCTCTGAAGCTGCGTGATCTAGAGCAATTCCGCGCCCTTGGAAATTGGACCCAGCGCCGCCCGGCGCGCATATTACCTGGTCGATCGGCACTGGCCGCCTGCCTATATTCGAGAAACAATGCGCATTTTGGGAATCGAAACCACTTGTGACGAGACCGCCGCGGCAATCGTGCAGCGCGGGCCAGACGGCGCAGGCGAAGTCCTCTCAAACGAGGTGATGAGCCAGATCGCCGAACACGCGGCTTACGGCGGCATCGTGCCGGAAATCGCCGCGCGCGCGCATATCGAGATTCTCGATCGGCTGGTGGAGCGCGCGCTCGCCAATGCCGGTGTGGACATTTCCGAAATCGATGGCGTTGCTGCCGCCGCTGGGCCCGGCCTCATCGGCAGCGTGCTCGTCGGCCTGACCGCGGGGAAAGCGCTGGCGCTCGCGGCGGGAAAACCGTTCGTTGCCGTCAACCACCTCGAAGCGCATGCACTGACGGCGCGGCTGACGGATCGCGTCGATTTCCCCTACCTGCTTCTGCTTGTCTCCGGCGGACACACACAGCTCGTCGCCGTGCGTGGGGTGGGCGAATACGAGCGTCTCGGGTCCACGGTGGATGACGCGATCGGCGAAGCTTTCGACAAGGTCGCGAAGATGCTCGGTCTACCCTATCCCGGCGGACCGCTCGTCGAAAAGGAAGCGATCGACGGCGATCCGCAGCGCTTCGATCTGCCGCGCCCGATGCTGATGCGGCCAAAGCCGGATTTTTCGCTGTCGGGATTGAAGACCGCCGTTCGGCTTGAAGCCGAGCGTATCGCGCCGCTGACGCGCACCGACGTGGCCGATCTCTGCGCCTCGTTCCAAGCGGCGATCGTGGATGTTGCGGTCGACCGCTCACGCGCCGCTTTACGCGTGTTTCGCGAGGCATACGGACACCCCGATGCATTCGTCGCGGCGGGGGGCGTTGCAGCAAATGGCGGCATCCGTCGCGCGCTCGGCCGCTTCTGCGCCGAGGCCGGCATCCGCCTCGTGACGCCGCCGCTCAATCTCTGCACCGATAATGGCGCAATGATCGCGTGGGCCGGCCTTGAGCGCCTCGCGCTCGGCCTTGCTGACGATCTCACATTCGCCGCGCGTCCACGCTGGCCGCTCGATGCAAATGCGGAAGCAATCCATCACGGAAAGGCGTGATGACAATCGTCGTGCTCGGCGCCGGCGCATGGGGCACGGCGCTCGCCAATCTCGCCGCGGCGAGAGGTGAACAAGTAATGCTTTGGGGGCGTGATCCCTCGCAGGTGCAAGCAATCACGCGCGAGCGCGAGAACAGGCGTTATTTGCCGGGTGTGCGGCTCGCCGCGAATGTAGAGCCGGTCCCCAATCTTGACTGCGTCAGTGAAGCCGAGTTGGTGCTTGCAGCGGTTCCGACACAGGCTTTTCGGGAAGTGGCACGCATCTCAAATTCGACCGCGCGCGCAGGCACGCTCTGGGCCATTTGTGCAAAAGGGATTGAGCGGACCAGCAAACAGTTTCTCAGCAATGTTGTTGCAGAAGAATTGCCAGGCGCAGTTCCCGCCGTTCTTTCAGGTCCGAGTTTTGCGGGAGACGTAGCAAACGGTCTGCCGACGGCGGTTACGGTCGCCGCGTCAAACGACAACATCGCGCGCGATATCGCGCAACGTCTCGCAACCCCTAGCTTCCGCCTTTATCGCTCTACCGACATTCGTGGCGTCGAGATCGGAGGCGCGGCGAAAAACGTGCTCGCCATCGCCTGCGGCATCGCGAAGGGAGCCGGACTCGGCGCCAGCGCCGGCGCCGCATTGATTGCCCGCGGTTTTGCCGAGCTCGCGCGCTTTGGCCGTGCGTTCGATGCGCGGCCGGAAACGCTGATGGGCTTGTCGGGCCTGGGCGATCTCGTCCTCACCTGCAGCTCGGAGCAATCGCGGAATTTTTCTTACGGGCTGGCACTCGGTCGCGGCGAAACACCACAAAGTGCGTCGCACGGCCGTCTCGTAGAAGGCGCATTTACTGCACCGGTGTTGATCGAATTGGCGCGCGCGCGAGGCGTCGATATGCCGATCTCGGACTGCGTTGCGCGTGTAGTTGCGGGCAAGCTTCAGATCACCGATGCCATCGAGGCGCTGTTACAGCGCCCACAAAAATCGGAATTGTGAGGGCAAATATGGCGCATTGGCTGATGAAGACCGAGCCGTCGAGCTGGTCGTGGGATCAGCAGGTCGAAGCCGGCGAAAAGGGCACGTTCTGGAGCGGCGTGCGCAATCACCTCGCCAAGAAACATCTGAAGGAAATGAAGCTTGGTGACGAGGCTTTCTTCTACCACTCCGGAGAAGAGAAAGCGGTGGTCGGCATCGTCGAGATCATCAAGCCGTATTATCCCGATCCCTCCGACAAGACGGGCGTATTCGGGATGGTTGACGTGAAAGCGGTGAAGCCGCTGGCGACGCCCGTGACGCTTGCGCAGATCAAAGCCGATTCGCGGCTGAAAGATATGGTGCTTGTAAAAAGCTCGCGCCTGTCCGTGCAGCCGGTGAGCGGCACGGAATGGAAGGCGGTGCTGGCGCTGGCGAAATGATTTAGATCAGCGCGAGGTCGGCGCGTAAGCGAGGAAGCCGTCCGGCAGCGTCGGCAACGAGCCTTCGATCAGTTTCGCGATGCCGCTTGCTGCATTCCTCGGCTTCTCCAGTGCGGCGTGCGGCTTCTCGGTCGACGCCTGCGGCTTCGGCGCGGGCGTCGGGCCGGCGGCGCGCTTCGGCGGCACCGGCACGCTGGCGGGCTGCGGCGCGGCCGTTTCCTTAGGTGCAGGTTCGGACTTGGACTCATCCGAGCCGAAGAGGCGCTTCAACCCGAGCCAGTTAGAACCCGAACCTGAATTCGCTTCGACGGCAGAAGGGGAGGGCACGGTCGACGCCGGAATCGAGGCAGTCTGCGCCGGCGCATAAGCGGTGATCGTGGTCGCGCCCGCGCTCGCCTTGCTGCCCGCTTTGGCCGCAGCGATCTGTAGAGCCGGCGATTTGGCCAGCTTCGGATCGGAGAGATCGATTTCGACCGGAGCCTGCGCAAGCGCGTCGGGCCGGCTTACTTCGGGCATTTTGCTGAAGAAATCTGGGTGTTGGCCGCCGTCGGCATAGACGAGGCGAACCGCCTTCACACCGCTGGCACTGAGGTCGGCGATCTTCTGCTCGTCCTGACGCTGCTTGTCTCTGACGAGACTTGCGATTTCCGCATCCTGTTTCAGTGGCGGGCAGGCGGCATCCGCTTCAAGCCGCTGGCCAGGGTTTTCCGGGCTCGAATTAAAAACGTAGTGGCGACCGCAGACGCCGACCCGCGGCTCCGCCTTGGTCACCTCGAAATTGTCCGCGCCTTCCTTGAGCTGTCTCCAGAAGGCGATGTTCGGATCGGCCCGATGCTTGGCGAAATTCTCCGCATTCATGTGGAAGGGATAGGACTGCATCTGGATTTCGCGCTGGCCGCCGGCGAAGGATTCCCGGGCGATCGCGTAAATCTCGGCAATCTGCTGGTCGGTCATCGAGAAGCAGCCGGCCGAGGAGCAGGCGCCGTGCACCATGATCGCCCCGCCACTTGCCCCGTGGGCTCGGTCATAGGCGTTGGGGTAGCCGACGTTGAAGGAGAGGTAATAGGCCGAGTTCGGGTTCATCTGACCCGGCGTGATGGCATAGAAGCCTTCGGGCACCTGGCGGTCGCCCTCTTTGACCTTCGGTCCGAGTTGGCCCGACCACCGACACATCGGATAGGTTTTGAGAAGCGCATAACGGCCGTCCGACCGCTGCTTCCAGATTTCGAATTCCGCTTCTTTCTTGTAGGTGCGGATGAGCATGGGTGCTTCTTTGGTCGTGCCCTTCTCGGCCATGAGCGTGACGGTCTGCGCCGGGATCGGCTGATAGGCGCGCGGTCCGCCAAGACCGGGAGATTCCTGGCAGGCGGCCAGAAGACCGACACCAGCCCCGATAATCGCAAAGCGGGCCAGGATAGCGAGGCTCGCTCCCAAAACGCGCACGCGCGGGCTCTGAACCATACTTCTTCAATCCCCTCCGCCGCTCTTCATCAAAGCAGCGCCTTGTCCAGCTTTACGGTTCTTATCCTTACGGTGAACTTACCGAAGGACCCCGGAATTTTTGCCGAGCATTAACGGAACCTTACGCGGGCTCCTTGCCGTTAAGTCTGCCTAAACTTTTCGGCCCATGGCCAGGAATTTTTCCGCCCTGGCTATTTTTATTTGCTCGCGTGACATATTTCCCAAAGCGGCGAGCGCGCCTGAGACCGCTTCGCCGGTCGCCGCGATCACCCTTTCGGGATCGCGATGCGCCCCGCCCGGCGGCTCCGGGACGATTGCGTCGATAATGCCGAATCTGAGCAAATCCTGGGCAGTGATCTTCATACCGGTCGCCGCGTCCTCGGCCCGGCCGGCATCACGCCAGAGGATCGAGGCCGAGGCCTCGGGGGAGGCGACCGTGTAGATCGCGTGCTCCAGCATCAACACCTTGTTGCAGCTGGCGATCGCCACTGCGCCGCCGGAGCCGCCCTCCCCCACTATGACCGCGACATTAGGAACGCCTAAACCCAGCGATGTCTCCGTGGAGCGGGCGATCGCCTCGGCCTGACCCCGTTCCTCCGCATCGATGCCGGGGAAGGCGCCGGCGGTATCGACCAGCGAGATCACCGGCAGTTCAAAACGATCTGCAAGTTCCATCAGGCGCACGGCCTTTCGGTAACCTTCCGGACGCGCCATGCCGAAGTTGTGCTCGAGCCGGCTCTCGGTGTTAGCGCCTTTCTCCTGGCCGAGGACGCAGACCGGTTGGCCCTTGAAGCGGCCGAAGCCGCCCAAAATGGCGCCGTCGTCGCCGAAATGGCGGTCGCCAGCGAGGGGCGTGAAGTCGGCGACGAGCCCCTTCACGTAATCGACGAAATGCGGCCGCTGCGGATGGCGCGCCACCTGCGTTTTCTGCCAGGGAGAGAGATTAGCGTAGAGTTCGGACAAGGCTTTGGCGGCCTTGGCCTCAAGCTTCGTCAGCTCTTCGCCAATGGATACCGTGTCGCCGCCATTCGAAACAGCGCGCAATTCCTCGACCTTGGCTTCGAGGTCGGCGACCGGTTTTTCGAAATCGAGGTACGACCGCATGTGCGGCGGGTTTAGCCTGCTTTGCCGAGCGTCGCCACCAAAGTATCACGCGTCCCCCAACGGGTGCAGGTCGCGCACCATGGCAGCCATCCGCTCGTCCAGAACGTGCGTGTAGATCTGCGTCGTCGAGATGTCCGCATGGCCGAGCAGTTCCTGGACGATGCGCAGATCGGCGCCGTTCTGCAGGAGATGGCTGGCGAAGGCGTGGCGCAGGACGTGCGGGCTCACGCGCTCCGCCGGAATCCCGGCGGCGGCAGCTGCCGACTTGAGGTCGCGCGCGAAGGCCTGCCGCGTCATGTGGCCGCTCTCGCTGTCGGCGGGAAAGAGCCAGGGCAGACCGGCGGCGCCCGGGCGTGCCTCGTCTAGCAGGCGGCGGTAGGCGACCATTGCCTCGCGCGCCTTGGTAGTCAGCGGGACAAGGCGCTCGCGGCCGCCTTTGCCGCGCACCGCGATGAAGGCTTCGCGCGTCCGCGCTGCGCTTTTCGGCAGCGCGACCAGCTCTGAGACGCGCAGGCCCGTGGCATAGAGGATTTCGAGAAGACAAAAGGTGCGCGCGGCACGCAGCCGCTCGCCTACAGAGCGGCCTTCGTTCACGACACCTTCGCATGAGACCTTCAGAAGCCGCTCAACCTCGTCGACGCCGAGCACTTTTGGCAATGGCCGCCCCCGGCGTGGACCCTCGAGAATGGCTGCGGGATCATCGCCACGGCGGGCTTCCGCGAGCAGGAACCGATGGAATTGCCGGATCGCCGACAGCTGCCGCGCCGCCGAGGAAGCCGCAAGACCTTGTTCCGCGAGTCCCGCGAGATAAGCCCGGACGGTCTCGGTCTCGGCGTTCAGCGGTGAGGCACCTTTGGCCGCGAGCCATCCGACGTAGGCCGCGAGGTCGCGCCTATAGGCCTCGATGGTATTCTTGGCCGCGGCGCGTTCCGACACAAGCATGTCGAGAAACAGATCGACAATGTCCTGACCGCGGCGGCTCGCCTGCATCCTACTTGTTGAGTTTGGTCGCCGGAAGGGTCTGCGTCATCTCGCGCGGCTGCGGCTCGACGAAGGTGACGAGCGCAATCATCCCGCCGTAGACAAGTCCGGCAAGGATCGCGACGATCACGAGGAAGCGAATGAGACTCGGCAAGGGTCACCGCGGCGCTTGCGACAATCTACTACCGCAAGCTTAACCGATTGCAACAAATCTGAAGGTCTCAGAGGCTCCGCACCATCGCGGCGGGCTTCACCCCGAGTACGCGCCAGGTGCCGACGAGGCCGAGAACCACGGCAAACACCAAAGCCAAACCCGCCGCCGCGAGCGATTGGGCCCATATCCATGCAAAGTCGAAGGCCATGATGCGCGTCACGATGACGTAGGCCGCCGCGGCGCCGGCAAGAAGCCCGAAGACAGCAGCCACCGCGCCAATCAGCGCGTATTCGACAACCATTGCCGCGAGCAGTCGCCATCGCGTCGCGCCGAGCGTCTTCAGGATCACTGCATCGTAAGCACGGGCGCGCTGGCCTGCGGCGATCGCGCCCGCAAGAACAAGGATCGCGGCAATAAGCGCCACGCTCGACGCGGCGCGAATCGCCACGGCGAGCTGGCTAATGATGTTCGAGACGGCGTCGAGCACGTCCTTGACCTTGATGCTGGTAATTGTCGGGTAGTCGTGAGCAGTCGCGCGCAGGATCGCATTTTCGCGCGCGGTATTGTTGCCGGGCGGGAAGGCGAGCGTGACGAGCCTCGTATAAGGGGCGCCGGCGAAAGTGTTCGGCGAAAACACGAGCACAAAATTGATGCCGAGCGTGCGCCAGTTGACGTGGCGCAAATTCGCGATGCGGGCATTAAGCTCACGCCCGAGCACGTTGACGGTGATCACATCGCCAATGTTGAGGCCGAGTCCGTCCGCGATCTCCACGTCGAGCGAGACGAGCGGCTCTCCAGAATAATTCGAGGACCACCACGTTCCTTTCACGACGCTCGATCCATCAGGCACTTTCGACGTGAAGGTGATGCCGCGGTCGCCTTCGAGCACCCAGGCCGCATTATCCTTCGGGTGCACGTCTTCAGCCTTCCGATCCTTTACTTTGACGACGCGGCCGCGCAGCAAAGGCGCCGTCTCTACCGTTCCTTCTGGTGTGTGCGCTTTTAGATAATCCTGAAAAGCCGACGCCTCGGCCGCACGCACGTCCAGAAAGAAAAAGCTCGGCGTCGTGCCGGGAATCTGCTGGCCGATCTGCCGGCGCAGATTGGCGTCGATCATGGCGAGCGTGACGAGAAGCGCCAGTCCCAAGCCAAGTGATAAGAGGATCGATGGCGCGAGCGTGCCGGCGCGGCGAATCTCAACGAGCGCCAATCGGAGCGTGAGCCCGTGCGGCCGCGGCACGCGACGAACCAGCGCAACCAGCAAACCGGCCAACAGGCGGAGAACAACAAAGCTTCCGAGCGTTGCACCGACATAAATGATGGCGACCCGCAGATTGGGCGATGTTGTGAGGACGGTGATGAGAAGGGCGAGTGCCACGGCAGCGATGAGCAGCCGATATCGCCATCGCAGGCGCGTCCGCGACGGCTCAATCTCGTCGCGAAACAGGCCCGAGACGGAGATGTCATGCACGCGCCCGAGCGGCCCGAGTGCGAAAGTCAACGTTGCGAGCAGGCCATAGATGAGTCCGCTGGCGACAGCTTGCGGATAAAGCGCGGAGGTCAGCGGGAATGGTATGAGGGCTCCAAAGAGACTGTTGATGATGAGCGGCATGATCGCGCCGGCGAGCGTGCCCGCCAGAATACCTATGAGCGCAATGCAAAGGATTTCGACGAGCGTCTCGGCGAAGACGTAAGAACCTGACGCGCCGAGCGCCTTCATTGTTGCGATCGTCATGCGCTTGCGTTCGACAAACCCGCGCACCGCATTGGCGATGCCGCTGCCGCCAACGATCAAGGATGTGAGGCCTATCAGAGTCAGGAATTCTGTGAGGCGATCGACGTTTTTAGAAAATTGTGGCGAGACATTCGTGCGCGTGCGGACTTCCCAACCAGCACCTGGAAATGCCGCGTTTGCTTCGTCAATCAGACGCGTGGCTTCATCATCCGAGGCAACGGCGTGGCCGCGCGCGGGCGTGATCGTCAGGCGGTTGATCCACCGCACCAGCGCACCAGGCTGCAGCAAGCCGCTCGCACGCAGCGCATCATGCGAGAGGATCACACGCGGGCCAAAGCCGATGCCGCCGGCGAGTTTGTCGGGCTCGCTCATCAAGAATGCACGCAGCTCGAAAGAGGATGTGCCGATCTCGACGCGATCCCCGAGTTTCACATCGAGTTTTGCGCTCAGCGCCTCGTCCGCGACCATGCCGTAGACGCCGTCGACAGCCGCCAATATGTCCGGCAGCGGAAGAGCTGGGGCCAATCCGGCCGCGCCCGCCGCGGGATAGGTCGAATCGACCGCTTTGATCTCGATAAGACCTGCCCGATCGCTATACCGTGCGATGGCACGCATAATTGCGACGCTCGATAGCAAGCCGCGTGCCGCGAAGAAACGACGCTCGGCGTCGCTCAATGGGCTGTGACTACGCGCAAACGATACGTCGCCGCCGAGCATCGTGCGCCCCTCACGCGCGACGCCATCGGAGAGCGAATGCGACAAGGCGGAAACCGCGGTGATCGCCCACACGCCGAGGAAGATGCAGCCGATGAAAATGCCGAAGCCGCTGATGCCGCCGCGCAAATCGCGAGCTGCCAGCCGCAGCAGAAGCGGCACTTGCCGCGCGCCGCGACGGCTAGATGCCGCAACCGCGATGCTCATTGCGCGGCCGACAGAATGACGTCCGAGCCCGCGGGCTCGATCCGGCCGGAGCGCATGCGCACCACGCGATCGCAGCGTGCGGCAAGGGCGGCATCGTGCGTAACAAGCACGAGCGTCGTGCCGCGCGCGCGCTTCAGCTCGAAGATGAGATCGATGATTGCGTTGCCGGTCGCATCATCGAGATTTCCGGTCGGCTCATCCGCCACAAGAATTGCCGGGTTACCGGCAATCGCGCGTGCGAGCGCAACGCGCTGCTGCTCGCCGCCCGACAATTGCGCGGGATAATGCGCTGCACGATCGGCGAGACTGACGGCGGCGAGTTCCTCTCGCGCACGCTTTAATGCGTCGACAACACCCTGCAATTCGAGCGGCACCGCGACATTTTCGAGCGCCGTCATCGTCGGGATGAGATGAAAAGACTGGAAAACGATGCCGATCCGCGCACCGCGAAACCGCGCGAGACGATCTTCATCCAGTTTCGCGAGATCGGTTCCCTCGACGAGAACCAACCCGCTGTCCGGACGCTCCAGTCCGGCAAGCACCATCAGAAGCGTCGACTTGCCCGAGCCTGAGGGACCGACAAGCCCGATCGCCTCGCCGCGCCCGATCCTCAGATCGATATCGCGCAACACATGCACGCGGGAGGCCCCGCGCCCGAGATGGATATTCACGCCACTCAACTCGACCGCGGGCGGCTCGCTCCCCATATCGCTCCTCGACTTCAATCGCGTGGCCGTCGGCCGCATGCCATCATATGGCGATCGGAGAATAATCTTGCATATGCGGCATATCGGACGCTTGCGCTTCGGCGCGCTGCTTACGGTTCTGTTCAGCCTCCTTCATACGGGGACTGCATTGGGACGCACGCTTCGGATCGTTGCTTTCGGCGACAGCCTTTCGGCAGGCTTCATGCTGCCGGCAAGCGCCTCGTTTCCGGGGCAACTTGAATCGGCGCTGCGCGCCAAGGGACGCGATGTCACGGTCGTCAATGCCGGGGTTTCCGGCGATACTGCGAGCGATGGCCTTGCCCGGCTCGATTGGTCGGTGCCGAAAGGCGCCGATCTGGTCATCGTCGAATTCGGCGCCAACGACATGCTGCGCGGTCTCGATCCCTCGATTACTCGGCGCGCCCTCGATCAAATCATCACCAAATTAAAGGCGCGAGGCGCCTCGGTCCTGCTCGCCGGAATGCGGTCGGTCACCAATCTGGGCGAGAGCTACCGCGCGGACTTTGAGGGTATTTACCCAGC
>Ga0136846_1217342_pt1 | contig 14064 bp, 15 predicted proteins | sample HopSoiMetagenom2_FD_96841 | JGI IMG/M metagenome (GOLD analysis project Ga0136846, IMG submission 96841) | Grasslands soil microbial communities from Hopland, California, USA - 2 Assembly 2016 (version 4) | ecosystem: Environmental > Terrestrial > Soil > Grasslands | place: USA: Hopland...
ACGAGCTTCTTCTCGTCCGCCGACAGCTTCGCGATGATCCGGGGCGGCCACATCGACATCGCATTGCTCGGCGCCATGCAGGTGGCCTAGAACGGCGACCTCGCCAACTGGATGATCCCCGGCAAGATGGTGAAGGGCATGGGCGGCGCCATGGACCTGGTTGCTGGCGTTAAGAAGGTCGTCGTGATCATGGAGCACTCGGCGAAAAACGAAGCCAAGCTGCTCAAACGCTGTAGCCTGCCGCTGACCGGCGCCGGCGTCGTCGACATGGTAATCACCGATCTCGGCGTCTTCACGATCGACCGCAAGGGCGGCGGCGCAATGACGCTGATCGAAGTGGCCCCCGGCACCAGCCTCGACGAGATCAAGTCGAAGACTGAGGCGAATTACCGCGTGGCCCTCAAAAACAACTGAACCGGGCGATTTGCGCCCGTTCGCCCGGCCACGAAAGGGTCACAGAGGCTGGCCAAGTTGCGCCGCCTGAGCCGCCCGTTATAGTCCCGGCTTCAAAACATCGACCGACTGGAACGATTGTGACCGCGGCCACTGGTTTCAAACGCCTAGGGATCGCCATTGCCGCCGTCGTGGTGGCGAGCTTTGCCGCGCTTGGCGCGATGGCCCTCCTGATACCGACCGACACGGTGCGCGAGGCCACCAAGGCCGAGATTCGCAACGTCACTGGCCTCGATCTCGTCCTGCGCGGTGATGTCGCGGTCTCGCTGTTCCCGACCGGCTCGGTCAGCTTCGGCAATGTGACGCTCGGCGATGATGCCAAGCCGGTGCTGGCGGCCGACCGGCTGACGGCGCGGCTTCGTTTCTTCCCGCTGTTCGCCGGCCGCGTCGAAATCGCCGACGTATCGCTGATCCACCCGCGCATCAACGTGACGTTCGACCGCGATGGTCATTCGAACTGGGCAGCCCTGATCGATGCCTTGGCGCGGGCCCTCGGCCCCAAGGCCAACCGGCCGGTCAACGCCAGCTCGTTTACCGAAATCCGCATCACCCAGGGCACCATTGCGGTGGACGATGCGGCACGCGGCATCACCGAGACATTCCGAGACGTCGAACTGGCGCTGGCTTGGCCCTCGATCTCCAAGAGTTTCGCCGCCACCGGCCATTTCGTTTGGCATGATGAGCCGATCGAGAGCTCGATTACGCTGACGGATTTCGCCGCAGCGCTGGCCGGCGACCGCTCCGGCCTGAAGGTTCGCCTCACCGGCGCGCCGGTCAAGTTCGGCTTCGAAGGCAACTGGAGCACGCAGCCGACGCTCAAAATCGAGGGCACGCTCGCTGCTGACTCGCCGTCGCTGCGCGACACCTTCCGCTGGGCCGGCCTCAAGCCGCTCTCCGGTGGCGGCTTCGGCCGCTTCGCGCTTAAGGCAAAGACCAATGTGTCCGGCGGAACGATCGCGCTCTCCACGGTCAATGTCGACCTCGACGGCAACGTCGCAGAGGGAGTTCTGGCATTCGCCACCGACGGCCGACAGACCCTGCAAGGCACGCTCGCGGCCGACGAGCTCGACCTCACGCCCTATATCAACACCATCCGCCTGCTCACCAACAACGACCGGGACTGGAACCGGGTGCCGCTTGTGATCGACGGCCTGACCGGAGTCGACCTCGACCTGCGCCTGTCGGCGGCGCGCATCACGCTGGGTCGCGCCAAGCTCGGACGCACCGCGGTCGCCACCAATCTGCGCGCCGGCAAGCTGCTTGTGACCATCGGCGAGTCGCAGGCGTTCGGCGGCATGCTCAAGGGCTCGCTGGCACTCGCCGCCTCCGACGCAGGCGCCGAGTTCAAGTCGCAGCTGCAATTCGTCGACGTCGATCTCGAAAAATGCCTGGGCGACATTTTCCAGTTCCGCCGCCTCGACGGTCGCGGCGACATCGCGGTGGCGATCGACGCCACCGGCAACAGCGTGCTGGCAATGACCCGGACTTTGAACGGAACCGCCAGTCTGAACGGTCGGCAGGGCTCGCTGGTGGGCTGGAACGTCGAGCAACTGCTGCGCCGACTGGAACGCAGACCGCTTTCCGGGACCGGCGATTTCCGCAATGGCAAAACGCCGTTCGAAAAGTTGACGGCCGAGTTCAAGATTGCCGACGGCGTCGCCACCGTCGAGACCGTCAATCTGGAAGGCTCCAAGGTCCGGCTCGGGCTGGCGGGTTCAGCCTCCATTCCGGCGCGGGATTTCGATCTGCACGGTGTCGCGGCGCTCGCCTCCACCACCGCGGCCGATGCACCGCCCGCGTTCGAGCTGCCGTTCGTGGTGCAAGGCCCGTGGGATGACCCGATGCTGCTGCCGGACACTCAGGCCTTGATCCAGCGCTCGCCGGTGGCGAGCCCACTGTTGAACGCTGTGCGCAATCGCAACACCCGCGATACCGTCCGCTCGGCAATCGAGCGGTTGACCGGCGGGGCGATCAGCGCGCCGATCGGGACGCCCGCCGCCGATCCCAAACCCTAGTCGACCGGCTTTGCGAGCAATCTCGCACGTTGGAATACTCGAGGAAGGCTTGATCAAATCCGATATCGGTCAATCGCCCGCTCATCCCATTCAATTCCTGCGCCCGGCCGATTTGCGATCTCGATGCGACCGTCGCGCACCGGGAAAGGCTCCTTCAATATCGGATTTGCCCAATCCTGCCATTCCAGCCAGTGGGCGGTCTCGGTCACACGCATGAGATGCGCGGCGACCTCAGGATAGAGGTGTGTGGAAACCTGCACGCCCGCGGCGGCCGCAATCGGAGCGCTGCGCAGCCAGCCACTGACGCCGCCGATCCGCATCAGATCCGGCATCACGTAGTCGCCGGCGCTCGCCACGATCGCCTGGTGCATATCGCGCGGCCCGTAGAAATTCTCGCCGAGTTGCACAGGCGTATCGAGTTCGCGAGTGAGCTGCGCGTAGCCCGCGATGTTGTCGTAGGTGATCGGCTCCTCGAACCAGTATAGGCCCTGATCGTCGAGCGCGTGACAGCGGCGCAGCGCTTCACCAAGCGGCAGACCTTGGTTGAAGTCGACCATCAGCAAACTGTCTTCGCCCGCTCCCTTGCGGACCTCACGGATCGCTGCGAGGTCGTCGCTGAGCCGGTCGCGGCCAAGCCGGAGCTTGAGACCTCTGAAGCCACCCTCGGCGACCAGCTCTGCGGCTTCGTTGGCAAGCTTCGCCACGTCGATCAGCCACAAGCCGTTGCTGTTGTAGGCCGGCACCGCGCCCACGGTGCCGCCGAGCAGGACCGCAAGCGGCATCCCCGCGGCTTTTGCCAATGCGTCCCACATCGCCATGTCTAGGCCGGACACCGCGATCATGGTGACGCCCTCGTAGCCGATGAGATTGAGACTGCGGCGGTTGCTCTGGAAATCGGCCAGCGGCGCGAGCGGTTTGCCCGCCTGCGCCGCCGCAAGATCGTGGATCACCGGGACAATCGAGCCTGCAGCGTTCTTCAGATACGGCTCGAGATAGCTGCGCCCGATCACGCCCTCCTCGGTTTGAAGGTCGATCAGGATCAGTGGCCAGTCCTTGAACAAGCCGACCTTGGAGACGACAGGGCGCCGCAACGGCACGCAGACCGCGCGAACCTCGACCGATTTGAAGGTGAGTTTCTCAAACACGGTCCGCTCCGTTTCGATGCCATTTTGATGAGACGGCGGTCGCGGCGGAATGTAAATTCACTCATCGGTATACTTGGTGGCAATCGCATGCGGCGTTCACGCGACGAGACACACCGGCGCATCCTCGATGCAGCCTACGGCCTGTTCTGGCGGCAGGGCTTCCTGCGAGTCTCGATGGACGAGATTGCGGCACGCGCCGGCATCACCAAGCGCGCCATGTATCAGCATTTTAGCAGCAAGGACGATCTGATGGCGGCGGCGCTGGCGCAATCCAGTGAGCTTGCGATGCAGCGGCTCGAACAGTTCCAGCGCCCTGCAAATGCGGCCGAACTGATCGATACATTCTTCTCCGATCTTGCCCAATGGGCGGCAAAGCCGCGCTGGGCCGGCGGCGGCTTCACACGTGTCGCGGTTGAACTCGCGGACTTGCGCGGTCATCCCGCGCGCGCGATTGCGCGCAAGCACAAGGCCGCGGTCGAAGCGTGGCTCGCCGACGGTCTTACCGCAGCCGAGGTCGCCTTCGCCCGGGACCGTGCACGCGAAATAATGCTGCTCATGGAGGGCGCCATGGCGTTGATGTTGATCCATGGCAATCGAGACTTTGCGAATGCGGCGGCCAGAGCGGCCAAAACCCTGGTTCGCCAAAGCTGACGTGTTGCACGTACTCTAAAGGGTGCGCGCGCCGCGCTTGCTTGCGAGCGTCGCGGCAACCACGCCGACTGCGACCACGGCGATCATGATCGTGCAGATCGCGTTGATCTCCGGCTTCACCCCAAGCCGTACCTCGGAATAAATCCGCATCGGCAAGGTCGTCGCGCCCGGGCCGGTCGAGAAGCTTGCGATCACCAGATCGTCGAACGACAACGTGAAGGCCAGCATCCAGCCGGCGGCGATGGCCGGAAAGATCAGCGGCAGGGTGATGGTGAGAAAGGTCTTGAGCGGCGGGCAGCCGAGATCCATCGCCGCCTCCTCGAGGCTGCGGTCGAAAGTCAACAGCCGCGACTGCACCACCACGGTGACGAAGCTCAAGGTCAGCGTGGTGTGCGCGATGGCCACGGTCCAGAAACCGCGGTCGAGATCGAGAGCAACGAACAGAAGGAGGAGCGCCAAGCCGATGATGACTTCGGGCATCACCAGCGGTGCATAGACCAGCCCCGAGAACATGGTGCGGCCGCAGAATCGTCCGGCGCGGACCAGCACCACCGCGGCAAGCGTCCCAAGCACACTTGCCGCCGTCGCCGATAGCGCGGCGATCCGCAGGCTCGTCCATGCCGCGTCGAGCATGCCTTGGTCGTGCCAAAGCGCCACATACCACCGCGTCGACCAGCCGCCCCAGATGGTGACGAGCCGCGAGGCGTTGAACGAATAGATCACCAGGATCGCGATCGGCAGATAGAGGAAGGCAAGGCCCAGCGCGACCGACATGACATTGAAGAGCGATGCTTTACGCATCAGCGATCTCCAGCGCGCGCATCTGCAGATGCTGATAGATCAGGATCGGCGCGAGCAGGATGACAAGCAGCGCAATGGCGACGGCGGACGCCACCGGCCAATCCTTGTTCTGAAAGAACTCCGTCCACAGCGTCTGGCCGATCATCAACGCGTCCGAGCCGCCGAGCAGATCGGGGATGACGAACTCGCCAGCAATCGGAATGAAGCACAACAGCGCGCCGGCAATGATGCCCGACGCCGACAGCGGCACGGTGACCAGCCAGAACGCCTTCCAACGCGGCGCGCCGAGATCGGCCGCCGCTTCGAGCAGCGACTCGTCCATTTTCTCGAGAGTGGCGTAGAGCGGCAGCACCATGAACGGCAGGTAGGAATAGACGATGCCGAGCACGATGGCGGCGTCGGTCGCGAGCCACACCACCGGCTCACGGACGATCCCGAGGGCAATAAGCGCGTCGTTGAGCAGGCCTTCCCGCTGCAGGATGTTGATCCAAGCATAAATGCGAATCAGAAACGCAGTGAGGAAGGGCAGGAATACCGCCATGACCAGCACGGCCTGCAGCTGCCGCGGCGCCCGGGCGATGCCATAGGCGATCGGATAGCCGATCAGCAGCAGAATGAACGTCGACAGCCCCGCGATCACGAGGCTGCGCAGATAGGACGTCAGGTAAAGCCAGTCGGAGCCGAGGACTTTGTAGTTGTCGAACGACAATCCGGCGATGAAATCCTTGATTCCCGGCCAGCCGGCCCCGAGATCGAGCACCGGAACATAGGGCGGCTGCGCGATCGTGGTCTGCGACAGGCTGATTTTCAACACGATCAGGCATGGGATCAGGAAAAACACCGTCAGCCACAGCGCTGGGATGAGAATTACAAGCCGATCGCCCCAGTCGCGGCGCGTTTTTTCGCGGTTTGAAGCTGCGATCATCATTGCAGCACCACGCCGGCCTCCGGCGGAAAGCTCAACCAGACCAGATCACCGGTCTTGATCGATTGCTCGGTTAGCCGTCTGCGATTGGCGACGGTCACCTTCATGTCCAGTCCGTTGTCGAGCTTGACCTTGAAGGTCGACACGCCGCCGAGATAGCCGATCTCCATGACGCGGCCGGCGAAGCAGTTTTCGCCGCTCGCCGCAGACGACGTCATCGTATCGATCTGGACCTTCTCCGGGCGCAGCGCCACCGCGACACTGGCGCCGGCGATCGTATCGGTCGAATGCATCACGATGAGGCGCCCGCCCGCCACGCTCTCGATGATGATCTGGCCAAGGGCGGCCGAAACCACCCGCCCTTCAATCAGGTTGACGTCGCCGATGAAGTCGGCGACCCAGCGCGAATTCGGCCGCTCGTAGATATCGGCCGGCGTCGCGACCTGGGCGAGCCGGCCGCCGTTCATTACGCCGATGCGGTCGGCGAGCGTCATCGCCTCCTCCTGGTCGTGCGTGACGATGACGAAGGTCAGCCCCAGTTTTTCCTGCAACTCCATCAACTCGAAGCGGGTGTCTTCGCGCAGCTTGCGGTCGAGCGCCGACAACGGCTCGTCGAGCAGCAGCACCCGCGGTCGCTTGGCGAGCGCGCGGGCGAGAGCGACGCGCTGACGCTGACCGCCGGAAAGCTGGTGCGGTTTGCGCGCGCCGAAACCGTCGAGCTTGACCAGGGTCAGCATCTCGCCTACCCGCGCCGCGATCTCGGCATTCGGCATACCGTCCTGCTTGAGACCGAAGGCAATGTTGCCCTCGACCGTCAGGTGCGGGAACAGGGCGTAGCTCTGAAACATCATGTTAATCGGACGCCGATGCGGCGGCAGTCCGGAGATGTCCGCTCCATCCAACAGGATGCGGCCCTCGCTCGGCTGCTCGAAGCCCGCGAGCATCCGCAGCAGTGTGGTCTTGCCGCAGCCCGAGGGCCCGAGCAGCGCGAAGAACTCGCGTTCGAAAATATCCAGCGACAGCCGCTCGACGGCGACGATGGTGCCGAAGCGTTTGCTCACCGCCTCGAACCGCACCAGCGGCCGGGCGGCTTGATCGTCGGGATTGCCCTCCACCATGCCGGACACGCTAGACGCGCCGGGCCAGCGGCTCAACCCGCCAGTTTCAATTGCGGATGGTCAGCGCCTTCAATTCACAGCCGCGGCGGCGTCGCGGTCCGGATCGTCGAGCACCACCAGCCGGCGCGGCGCCGGGCCGTAGTAGCCGTCGAGCCGCACGGTCGGGCGCGGTTGGCCGATGATGGCGATGATGCGGTCATGCAGCGCCTGAATCGACACTGGCTTGAGCAGGTACTCATGCGCGCCGATGCGGGCCGCCTCGACCACGCGCCAGCGATCGCCATGGCCGCTTAGCATGATGATCGGAACATCGGGCACTGGGAATGTGCCCGGCGACCGCACCATGCGGACAAATTCGGCGCCGTCGATGTTCGGCATTTCCCAATCGACGATCACCAGACCCGGATTGTTCTTGCGGATTGCCTCAAGGCCGGCCGCACCATCGCCGGCTTCGTACACGGTCCCTACGCCGATCGCGGTCAGCATGGTGCGCACGACCTTGCGCATATGGTGGTCGTCGTCGACCACCAGGACCTTGAGAGCCGCGATTTGCGGCTGCAGTAGCTTGCTCAGCGCCGATTTCATGAGCCCATCATTCGACCGATAAGCCGATTGGACCATGGTGCGATTGTCGCGATGTGAAACCGGCCTTCGAAAGCCCGACCCCCGCGTCAACGGCTTGTTGACCAAGTCAGTCGGGCGTCGTGCGCACCCGCGCCACCGCAGCCTGCCAGCCGGCCCATTTCCGGGCGCGGATCGTGGCGTCCATCGCCGGCCTGAACCGGCGTTCGAGCCGCCAGGCTGCTGAAAATCCAGCAGGATCCGGGTAGATGCCAGCTTGGTATCCGGCCAGATAGGCCGCTCCGAGCGCGGTCGTCTCCATCACCATCGGACGGTCCACCGGCGCGCCCAGGATGTCGGCCAGGAACTGCATGGTGACGTCGCTCGCGGTCATGCCGCCGTCGACCCGGAGCACGGTACCGCCTGCTGCGGGCCAGTCGGCGCGCATCGCTTCCAACAGCTCGCGTGTCTGATAGCCGACCGCCTCCAGCGCCGCCTGGGCGATCTCAGCGGGACCGGAATTGCGCGTCAGGCCGAAAATCGCGCCGCGCGCCTCGGCGTCCCAATGTGGCGCGCCGAGACCGACAAAGGCCGGCACGAGATAAACCTGCTCGGCGGGATCGGCCTTTTGCGCGAGTGCGTTGACGTCGGAAGACTTGGCAATCAGATGCAGTCCGTCGCGCAGCCATTGCACCGCGGCTCCAGCGATGAAGATCGCGCCCTCCAGCGCATAGGTGCGACGGCCGCCTAGCTGATAGGCAATGGTCGTGAGCAGACGATGGCGCGACCGAACCGGCTCGGGACCGGTGTTGAGAAGCGCAAAACAGCCGGTGCCGTAAGTCGACTTCATCATGCCGGGCGTGAAGCAACCCTGCCCTATGGTCGCCGCCTGTTGGTCGCCAGCGATGCCGCAAATACGGATCGCGCCGCCGAACAGCTCGGGCAGCGTTTCGCCGAAGTCGGAGGCGCAATCGCGCACCTCGGGCAGCAGGCCGCCCGGGACCCCGAACAAACGCAACAGATCCTCGTCCCACGACCCGCGGGCGATGTCGAACAGCAACGTGCGCGATGCATTGGTGGCATCGGTGGCGTGCATCTTGCCGCCGGTCAGCCGCCAAAGCAGGAACGAATCCACGGTGCCGAACGCAAGCCGGCCCTGCTCGGTGGCGGTGCGCGCGCCATTCACATGGTCGAGCAGCCAGCCGATCTTGGTCGCCGAGAAATACGGATCGAGCACGAGGCCGGTCTTGTCGGTGACCGCTGCTTCATGGCCGGCAGCGCGCAGCGCGGCGCAGGCATCCGCGGTGCGGCGATCCTGCCAGACGATCGCGTTGTGGATCGGCTTGCCGCTTGCCCGATCCCATACGACCGTGGTCTCGCGCTGGTTGGTGATGCCGTTACCGGCAATATCGCTTGCGCCGACACCGGCCTTCGCCATCGCGTCCCGCACGGTCGCGACCACCGCCGACCAGATTTCCTCCGGATCGTGTTCGACCCTCCCCGGCGCCGGATAGATCTGACGCAGCTCCTGTTGCGCGATCGCGACGGGCGCAAGGCCCGCATCGAACACGATCGCCCGCGTCGAGGTGGTACCCTGGTCGATGGCGATGAGGAGGGTCATGGCGGAGAGGACTGTGCCGAGAATTGTAACATGAACTGCGCCAGCGCGTCCTTTTCGGCCTTGCTCAGCGCCAACCCGAGCTTGCTGCGCCGCCACAGCACGTCGTCCGACAGCCGCGCCCATTCGTGCGTCATCAGGTAGCGGACCTCGGCCGCACTGAGCGGCCCGAACCACGGTCCGGCATCCTCGCGCCGCTTGGCGTCACCCATCACGCGCTCGACCCGCGTGCCATAGGCACGCACGAGCCGCCACGCCTCGGCCTCGTCGAGGAACGGCCAAGCCCGCAAGGTCTGCGCCACGCGCGTCTCGATCGCGTCCCAGAGAAAATCGCCACCCGGCAGCGGCGTCTTCGCCGTCCAGCCGCGGTGCAAGTGGAAGAAGTGCGAAAGTTTGCCCAGTGCGTCCTCAGCAAGCCGCCGATAAGTGGTGATCTTGCCGCCGTAAACGGTGAGCACCGGCGCGGTGCCGTAGCGCTCATCGAGCTCCAGGTGATAGTCGCGGGTCACGTCCTCGGGCGCGTCGTGGCCGTTGCTTGTATCATGGAGCGCGCGAACGCCGGCGAATGCCCACACCACATGCTCCGGCCCGATCGGCTCGCGGAAGAACTCGTTCACCGCGCGGCAGAGATAGAGCACCTCTTCGGCGCTCGGCGCCACGCCATCGAGCGAACCGACAAAATTCTCGTCGGTCGTGCCGATCAGCGTGAAATCCCCGGCGAACGGCAAAGCGAACACAATTCGCTTGTCGGTGTTCTGGAAGATGTAGCCACTGTGATGATCAAATAGCTTGCGCACCACGATGTGGCTGCCCTTGGCAAGCCGCACCGGCGGGCGTCCCGCCATCCGCAGCACCGTCTCGCTGACGATGCCAACCCAGGGGCCGGCGGCATTGACCACGACGCGCGCGGTTGCGACCTCGCGCAGGCCACCGACGTTGAGGATCAATTTCCAGACATCCTCACGCTCGGCGCGGGTGACGCGGGTGCGTGTGCGGATTGTCGCGCCGCGCTCGGCGGCGTCGAGCGCGTTGAGCGCCACCAGCCGGGCATCATCCCCCCAGCAGTCGGAATACTCGAAGCCGTAGCGATATTTCCGCAAGAGCGGCTGGCCGGTGACGTGGTGGGTGAGGTCCACGCCGCGAGCCCCCGGCAGGATTTTGCGGGCGCCGAGCCAGTCGTAGAGGAACAGCCCGATCCGCAGCATGATCGGCGAGCGCGGCCCCGGGATCGCCGGCAGCATGAAGCGCATCGGTCGGATCAGGTGCGGCGCCATCCGCAGCAGCACCTCGCGCTCGGTGAGCGCCTCGCGGACGAGCCGCAACGCGCCCTTCTCGAGATAGCGCAGGCCGCCGTGGATGAGCTTGGTCGAGGCCGACGAGGTGCCCGAACCGAGGTCGTTCTGCTCAAGCAGCAGCACGCGCAAGCCCCGGCCAGCGGCGTCGCGCGCGATGCCGGTGCCGTTGATGCCGCCGCCGATGATGGCGAGATCGTAGTCGGCCCTATCGCCGTTAGACATGGGGCGGCAACGTGCTCTGGTGATTCGGTCGAACCGCAGAATGCGCGGCCCACGCGGCGGGCTCAAGCCTGTGTTATCGTTTCGGATCGGGCCGCGCGTTCAGGGATGGGGATGACATGAGAAAGCTTCTGGCTCTGTTCGCAATTCTGGCGATCGCAGGCACGTCATCCGCGAAATCTCAGGACTCGGTCGCTCAGTTCTACAAGGGCCGGCAGATCACCGTGGTGGTCGGCTCATCGCCCGGCGGCGGCTATGACATTTACGCCCGGCTGATGGCCCGCCATATGGGAAAATACATCCCCGGCAATCCCACCATGGTGGTGACCAACATGCCGGGCGCCGGCAGCAACGCCGCGGTCGCGCATATTTACAACGTCGCGCCGAAAGACGGCACTTTCATCGTCGCGCCACAGAACAACGCCGTCATGGATGCGTTGTTCGACGTGGTGCTCGGAACAAACCGGCGGCTCCGCCACGACGCGACCAAGCTCATTCAGCTCGGCTCCGCCACCACCGATCACTATGTCTGCATCGGACGGTCGGACGCGCCGATCAAGACGTTCAAGCAGGCACTCACGGAGGAATGGCTGATCGGCGCGAGCCAGCCCGGCACTTCGACACGGGACTATCCGGCGATGCTCAACAATACCACCGGTGCCAAGATCAAGCAGGTCAGCGGCTATCCCGGCACGCGCGAGATCACGCTCGCGATCGAGAAGAACGAGGTGCACGGCCTATGCGGCTTTTCCTGGTCGAGCCTCAACGCGCAGAAGCCGGACTGGGTGAAATCCGGCTTCATCCGCGTCATCGTTCAGGAGCACGACAAGGGCAATCCGGAAATCAACAAGATGGGCGTGCCGCTCGCCGTGGACTTCGCCACCTCGCCGGAGAGCCGCAAGATCATGGAGCTGATCTATTCGTCGGAGACGTTCGGCCGGCCCTATATGCTCGCGCCCGACATACCGGCAGAGCGCGTCGTGGCGCTGCGCAAGGCCTTCATGGAAGCGATGAAGGACCCGGACCTGCTCGCCGAGGCGCAGCGGATCGGGCTTGCCGTCGATCCAATCTCGGGCGAGGACCTGCAGAAGCTCGCCGCCGACATCTTCGCAACGCCCGTGCCCTTTGTCGAAAAGGTCAAAGATGCGCTGGTTTATCGGGCGCCGTGATCCGGCGAGCCCGTCAGAAGTCGGTGGGCCCGAGATCGTAGGAGCCCCGGTTGCCGCGCTTGTAGACCTTTGTCGCCGCCGCGCAGATCTGGTCGCGGTGGGAATCAAACACCTGCAACAGGCTCTCTTCGTCGGGGCGGATTCCCGGCTGCAGCTGTCGCAACGCGTCCGCCAACACAAAGAACGATGTCTCCATCGCGCTGTCATATCCCCAGAACCGCACGGCATGCCGGGTTGAGTCGTAGCTGCGGCTGACGTTAGGAAAGTTCAAAGCCATGGGGGTCAGGAGAATACCGAATCGGACGCGTGCGACAGGGTGAGCTCGCTTTCTGAGGCCACCCGCTCGTGCTTCTCGGCGATGCTCTTGATGCGGTATCGCGGATTGTCCGGGCTGCCATCCGGCGCGGGAACCAGGTGGCGGATTTCGTAAGCGCCCGCCGCGGACGGCCGCAACACGGTGGTGATGAGATCGACAGATTGGCCGATGTTGAACTTGTGCATCACGTCAGATCCTTTTGGCTGCGGGCCGTAGCCGCCGTCGCAAAATACGCCAGCAGAACAATCAACGCCGCCATGAAGCGGCCTTTCGCGGTCATGAACTTTCCTAAAGCCCGCGAAATCGACAACGGGTGAGGACGGGATGAACTGGTGCCGCGAGCGGTTGCTTCGCGGTATCTTCACGTCCGAATTTCGCGGATGTTGAGCCGTGTTATCGGGCCCGAAGGCAAGAAACACAAGGTAAATGGGACGCAAATGTCCAAATTGGCCGATTTGTCGCTCCAAGCCCTGGTTTTGGCGTCATTTAATTCTATATGTAGGGCCACGCTTTGGACGATCGCTGCTCGGAATTGCTTTTCGTCCTTCCTTTGACGCAGGCCCCTTACCGGCGGCGTCCGACACGAATCAATTCAGGAGCATCCGATGTCTCACGAAACTCAGTCCCTAAATCGCGTGCGCGACCAGGCGCGGAAGCAGGTGCGGGACCTGAATGGGTTCGACTACAACGCTCCGGCCGAGCTTTATCCGAGCCGCATCAAGAAGGGCCGCGGCCGCGTGACCTACAAGCGCTTCGACACCGCGGCCGAAGCGCTGCAATTCGCCATCGAGCAGATTCCGGCCGCAGTGTTGCTCGGCGCCTATCTCGAGGTCGACGAAGCACGCTTTGGAGTTCAAGAAATGCGCGTCCTGTATGACAGCGTGGGCTACCCACTGAAGCGCGCCGAGCCGCAAGAGCCGCAGAACTGATTGCGGTGGGGCTCACGCGAGACCAGTCGCGCAAAAAGCAGCAACTCATACAGATGTCATGCCCGCGAAGGCGAGCATCCAGTAACCACAGAATCGCGCGTGTGATTACTGGATCATCCGCTTTCGCGGATGCGAGTGGCCGCGGCGCGACTAAATCTAAGCCCCCTAGATATACAAGCTGGCCATCTGCGCTTCCGGATACCTCGTCCCCTTGACGGCGCCGGCCGGCACGGCGCTGGCGATTTCGGCAAGCTCGGCATCCGAAAGCTTGACGTTGAGCGCGCCGATGTTCTCCGTAACCCGCTTTATCTGCTTGGTGCCGGGAATTGGAATGACGTCCGTGCCCTGCGCCAGCACCCAGGCGAGCGCGAGCTGCGCCGGCGTGCAGCCCTTGCGCTTGGCGATGACCTCGACCTTCTGTGCCAGCGCTCGGTTGTGGGCGAGATTGTCGCCGGCGTAGCGCGGCTGGCGTTTGCGGGTGTCGCCCTCACTCAGGGTCGCCGGATCGGCGATGTCTGACGTGAGCAGACCGCGTCCGAGCGGCGCATAAGCCACAAAGGAAATACCCAGATCGCGGGTGGTCTTGCGGGTGTCGTCGGCCTGCTCGCGGTAAAGCAGCGAGAACTCGTTCTGGACGGCCGCAATGGGATGCACCTTGTGGGCGCGGGCGATCGTCTTCGGCGCGGCCTCGCTCAGGCCGAGCGCCCGTACCTTGCCCTGCTGCACGAGCTTCGCCATGGCGCCGACTGTGTCCTCGATCGGCACGGTCGGATCGATGCGGTGCGCGTAATAGAGATCGATCACATCGACGCCGAGCCGCTTCAGGCTCGCCTCGCATGAGCTCACCAC
>Ga0136846_1219257_pt1 | contig 14063 bp, 9 predicted proteins | sample HopSoiMetagenom2_FD_96841 | JGI IMG/M metagenome (GOLD analysis project Ga0136846, IMG submission 96841) | Grasslands soil microbial communities from Hopland, California, USA - 2 Assembly 2016 (version 4) | ecosystem: Environmental > Terrestrial > Soil > Grasslands | place: USA: Hopland...
CTGTTGATCAGCATGCTGAAGTCGAACTTGTTCCAGGTGCCGTTGGTGTGGAGACCCAGAGTGTAGTTCGGCTGCGCGTTGCCAAGAATCACGTAATCGTCACCGCTCGGCGCTGTCGTGGTACCGGCGAGTACTCTGCTGGTCTCGACTCCGTTCGCGTCTTTCGTGACCGTGTAATGATTGAACAACTGCTGGCCGGCCGCATTGACGCTGCTGAACACCGGTCCGAAGAATGTGCCGAGTGCCTGACCAGGGATGATTCGCTGCGTGAACTGATTCGACTGGCCCTGTCCGCTCGCAAGTGCATCCGGAATGAATGTTCTGCCGCCGAGATCGACGACTTCGTTCCTGTCGTGCGAGTAGACGACGCCGGCATTCCAGTTAAAGCCCGGCTTTTCCATCACGAGTCCGTCGAGCGAGAACTCGATTCCCTTGTTGCGGATCTTCCCGATGTTCTCGAGACGATCACCGACCACCGCCGGCTGCGGTACCTGCACCGTCAGCAGCAAGTCGTGGGTGTTCTTGACGTAGTACTCCAGGCTTCCGTTCAAGCGGTTGCCGAGTAAGCCGTAGTCGAGTGCTAGGTTGGTCTGCGCCGTCTCTTCCCACTTGAGGTCAGGGTTGGCGTTTCTGATCGGCGTCACGCCGGTCACCGGCTTGTCGCCGAATGCGTACCGGGAGTTGCCGTCGGCGCCGAGCAGGATGAGCGACGAATAGGGAGGCACCGCAGGATTACCCTGCTTGCCCCATCCGGCGCGAAGTCTCAGCTCGCTGAGCGGGCCGTTCTTCATGAACGGCTCCTGACTCAACCGCCATGAACCGGAGATGGCCGGGAAGGTTGCCCATTTGTGGTTTTCACCGAACTGCGACGCCCCGTCCTTTCTCAGCACGAACGTCGCGAAGTACTTCTCGGCGATGCCGAGGTTTGCCCTGGTGAAGAACGAGACGATACGGCTGTCCGTCTTGAAGGCGTATGGCGGCTCGACAATGTTGCCGCTGCCGAGACTATTGTAGGTGAATGCATCGGTGAGGAAGTCGCGCGACTGCACGCCGAATTCGTTGACGGTGTTCTGATTGAACTCGTATCCGCCGATTACTTCCACCTCTTTGGCGTTGGTAAGCGTGGGGTGGAAGGTGAGCAGAGTCGACAGCTGCTTGGTCGTATTGTCACGGCTCGCGCGTTGGGCGACGCCGTTGAATCCTGCTCCGAACGCGCTGATGCGCGGCGCGTAGAAGCTGCGCTCGCCTTCGGTGCGGTCGACGCCGATGTTCACGCGGGCTGTCAACGCATCGAAGATATCGTAGTCGCCTGAAATGTTGCCGAGCGTCCGATCCGATGCGCCCTTGTCGAGGATCTGATTGGCCAGGGCGACCGGGTTACGGACCGACTGCGCGCCCGGGGCGATCTCGTAGTAGCTCGTGTTTCCCGTGGTCGCGTCGGTGACGGTCACCGGGTGAGTCGGGTTGAAGTTCGCCATGTTAACAAAAACCCCGCCTTCGAAGCCGCTGTTTTCGTTGAAGGCGAGGTAATCGTTGTTGACGTGGGAGCCAGTCAGATTGAGGCCGAGGCGAAGCTTGCCATCAATAGCCTGATGGGTTCCGTTGACGCGAGCCTGCATGCGGCGGAGACCGTTAGCTACAACAACGCCTCGTTGATCGAAGTAGTTCACCGAGGCGCGGTACTGCGTGTTGGCGGATCCGCCCGAGAAGGCGAGATCCTGATTGACGGTGGAGCCACGGTGCATCAACTCGTCTTCCCAACTCGTATTGGCAGATCCCTCGCCGGCGAGTGCAGTGCCGGGGAGAACTCCCGCCGTGACCTGGGACTGAATAAAGCTGCGGTACTGCGAGCCATTGAGGAAATTGAGACGAGTCGGGTTCGACGCCATGCCGGCCGAGACGTTGTATTCAACGCTTGGTCCACTTGCCGTCCCCTTCTTGGTCTCGATCAGAACCACTCCGTTGGCGGCGCGCGCACCGTAAATCGCGGTGGCGGCGGCATCCTTGAGGATCGTCACCGTCTGGATGTCCGACGGATTGAGCATGTTGAGCGGATTGCGCGGGAGCGGTGGATCACCGCTGATTCCGAACCCGCCTGGCTCGGTCTGATCGCCAGAGACAGCGACGCCATCGATCACATAGAGCGGCTCGTTGCTGGCGCTGATTGAAGTTCCGCCGCGAATGAGAATGTGCGCACCTGCACCCGGCTCACCGCTGTTCTGGGTGACCTGGACGCCAGCGGCGCGGCCTTCGATCATGTTGGTGACGTTGGTCGGGACCGCGACCTTTGACTCGTCAGCGTTGATGGTCGAGACAGAGCCGGTAACTGCGAGCCGGCGCTGAGTGCCGTAGCCGGTGGTGACGACTTCCTGCAGGACCGCGGCCTGGCGATCGAGAGAGAAGATGACACTTACGGATCCGCCGTTCGGGACGGCGACGATCTGGACCGGCGCGGAGAAGCCGATTCGTCTGGCACGCACTGTTTGCGAGCCGGAGGGAACGCCACCGATGGTGAATGTGCCGTCAGCGCCGGTTACCGCGCCGCGGCGCGTTCCATCGACGACGACGCTGACGTCAGAAACCGGTGTCTGGGTTCCCGCCTCAACGACTCGTCCGGTGATAGAGCCCGTGGGCGGAACCGGAGTCTGTGCGCTCGACAATGCCGGCAATAACAAGCCGACCGCGAGTGCGAGAGTTAAGCGACGAACTACTGCCATACGGATGTCCTCCACGGGGGTGGTGAAGTGGGACTGTGCCGAATCGCATTGGTCGATGGCGGGAACGCCAACGTCGCCGATTTTTCCTGGAGGTCGGAATCGGCGAGGGTGGTTTAGCCCGTAATCGAAACGCGACCCTTAAATGCTGTCTGGTAAAGTTTTTGTCAAGGAGGATATCGTGCGCGACCAGACATTTGTTACTGCAGAAGTGTCATGTTCAGGACACACGAGCCTCTGACTCGGAGGACCGGGATGAGCTTCCGGCATCGAGAAGCTCAGAGCATCTAATGCAACTGAACGGGTGCGAGCCTCGAGATGCCAGAGACCAGGACTGCGGAGCTAGTTACTTCTCCGTCCCCTCCCCCTTCAACCCCCTCTCCTCGAGCAGCGCCTCGACGCTCGGATCGCGTCCGCGGAAGTTACGGTAAAGATCTGCCGCCTCGGATGTGGAACCGCGCGACAGAACCAGGTCGCGGAATCGCTGCCCGTTTTCGCGGGTCAGTCCGCCGTGCTCGCGGAACCACGCATAGGCATCGTCGTCGAGCACTTCGCTCCAGGTGTAGGCGTAGTAGCCCGCCGAGTAGCCGCCGTCCCAGATGTGCGAGAAGTATGTGCTCAGGTAGCGCGGCGGAACTTCAGGCAGCGCGACGTTAAAGCGCTTGAGCGAAGCGCTCTGGAACGCATCGACGTCTGATGGAATCGAGCCTGCCGGCAACGTGTGCCAGGCGAAATCGAGCAGCGATGCCTCGAGCAGCTCAGTGGTTTCGAAACCCTGATTGAACGTGCGCGAATTCTTGATCTTGTTGACCAACGCGGCCGGCATCGGCGCGCCCGTCTGATAATGCTTGGCGTAGTTCGCAAACACCGATGGCTCGAGCGCCCAGTGCTCGTTGAACTGCGACGGAAATTCCACGAAATCGCGCGGGACGTTGGTACCCGAGAGCGTCGGGTACTCCACGTTGGAGAACATCCCGTGCAGGGCGTGGCCGAACTCGTGGAACATCGTCGACACATCATCGTAGGTGAGCAGCGCGGGCTGACCCGCTGCGGGCTTGGTGAAATTCGCGACATTGAACACCACCGGCTTGGTGCCGATAAGGTGCGACTGGTCGACGAACTGATCCATCCATGCGCCCCCGCTCTTGTTGTCGCGCTTGAAATAGTCCGCATAAAAGAGCGCCAGCGGCTGACCATTCGCGTCGAACACCTCGAACACCCTCACATCCGGGTGGTAGACCGGAATGTCGTGGCGCTCCTTGAAGGTCAGGCCATACAGTTTATTGGCAGCGAAGAAAACGCCGTTCTGCAGGACGTTGTTCAGCTCGAAGTACGGCATGATCTGCGACTCGTCGAGATCGTACTTCGCTTTCCTCACCTGCTCGGCATAGTACTGCCAGTCCCAGGGCTGGAGCTTGAATCCTCCCCCCTGCGCGTCGATAAGCTTCTGCATCTCAGACGCTTCCGAGCGCGCCCGCGCCGTCGCCGGCGCCGCCAGGTCGGTCAACAGCTTGATGGCATTGTCTGGAGTCTTCGCGCCCTGCGTCGCCATTGCGTAGGCAGCCCACGTCGGATAGCCGAGCAGCTGCGCCTTCTCCGCCCGCAGCTCCGCCATCCTCCGAATGATCGCCTTCGTGTCGTTGCTGTCGCCGCGTGACGTTCTCATCGTCGACAGCTCGAACAGCTTTTGACGGGTAGCGCGATTGGTCAGCTCGGCCTGCGCGGGCTGCTGTGTCGTGTTGCGAAGCGGAAGCACCCACTTTCCAGCGAGCCCCCGCTGCTTCGCCGCTTCAGCTGCAGTCTTGATCTCGTCATCACTCAGTCCGGCGAGCTGCGCGACGTTGTCGACGACCAACGCTCCGGCCTTCGTCCCGGCGAGCAGCTTGTTCGAGAAATCGGTGGAGAGTTTGGACAGCTCCTGATTGACGATGCGGATCCGCGCTTTGTCGGCTTCAGACAGCTGCGCGCCCGCGCGCACGAAATCGCGGTTGTAGCGCTCGACGAGCGCCTTCTGCTCCGGCGTCAGATTGCCGTCGTTGCGGCGATCGTAGACGTTCTTCACACGCTGATAGAGCTGATCGTTGAGATAGATCGCATCGTTGGTCGCAGCGAGCTTTGGCGCGACGATCTCCTGGACTTTCTGCAGCGTGTCGTTGGTGTTCGCACCTACGACGCCGAAGAATGCCTTGGCAGCGCGCGTGAGGAGTGCCCCAGACTTTTCCATCGCCACGATGGTGTTCTCGAAAGTCGGCGCCGACATCTGCTTGGCTATCGCATCCATCTCCGCGAGATCCTGCCGCATCCCTTCTTCGAGGGCAGGCTGATAGTCCTCGTTTCTAATCAGGTCGAATCGCGGAGCGTGATACGGAAGTGTGCTCTCCACGAAAAGGGGATTGCTCCCTTCAGCCGCTGCAACGGGCGCGGGCGTCGAGGAAGTACTCACCGCAGGAGCGCATGCCCCAGCGAGCGCGGCCGCAGAAACTGAAGGGATCATTAGTCCGTGACGATAGAGTCGGTGACGATAGGTTGCTTTCATCTTATTATCGGAAGGGAAACGCCGGCGCGGTTGCACCGCAGAGAACGGGACTCGAAACTTGTCGCCGGAGCTGGCGGGTTTCCAGTGAGTCACGGTCTACGATCGGTATTATGATTTACCCCATGACGCTGCGGACGTGCCTGACAGTCGTGTTCGCGCTCACCGCTGTCGCCGGCGAAAGCGCGCTCGTGGCCCAAGCGTCTCCCGATTCGACAGCACGGGATCCACACGCGGTGCAACCTGAGCGTCCAACAGTTGCCACTCACGCCGGAACTGTCGCGCGAGGATGGATCGAGCTGGAAGAAGGGGGCGAGTGGGACAAGCTTCCGAGTGGACATCGGCTCTTCGTCGCCCCGACGAATCTCAAGATCGGATTGGCGCGGCGAGCACAGCTCAATCTTCTCGTCAATCTGATATCAGATCAGGCGCTGTCCGGTGGATCCTTTGCTGCTGGCGATCTCACCGTCGGACTCAAATACCGGATCCTGGACAGCAACCCGATACTCGGCGCGTTCGCATTGATGCCCGCCGTGAAATTTCCTACGGCCTCACTCAGGGGCGGCACTGGAACGACTGATTTTTCGCTGCTACTTATCTCCAGTCACCAGATTGGTCAGGTGGCAATGGACCTGAATCTGGGAGCGACGCGTCGCTCAGGGGACGGGACTGTGGTGCCGAGGACCGCCGGAGTTTGGACCGCCTCCTTCGGATTCCCGCTCGATGGGCCGTTGGGCGCGACCGTCGAAGTGTTCGGCTTCAAACGCACAACAGGTCCGGCGGGCAGCCTGGCAACGGCCGCGCTATTGGTTGGCCCCACGTTCCTGCTCCGCGAGTGGCTGGCGCTCGACGGGGGAGGAATAATTCCGCTGCGCGGGCCCCAGGCACGGGCACTCTATACAGGATTTGTCTGGAACTTCGGCTGCGCGCTGCCGCGACGGATGTGCGGCTAGCGTGGCGGGGTGAGATCTCCCGTTCCCGTCCCGCGCGAGTCCGGCGAAGTGGGAGCGCGCCTTCGCATGTAGTACTCGTCGATCGCGGCTCTCACCATCATGTCGGAAATCTGCTTGGTCTGAGAAGCGTCGGCGCTGGCGTCGGTATCCGCTGCGACGATCGCCAACGGCAATCCGCAAAGTTGCTTGATGGTGATGAGTACAATCTCAGGCGGCTGCCCCGCACCCTTGAGGTCGCGCACGAGCATACGGACGGCCGCTAAAAGCTCGTCCGGGGTTCCAGAGCCATCATTAGCGCGACCGAACGCGTCGCGCACATCCTCTTCCAGTTTGGGCATTGCGGTTTCGCGTAGTGCGGACTCAACAGGTTTGGCGGCGATTGCGCCCGAACGCTGACTCATGCCCTCACTACCACTGGAAAGGCCATTTGTTCCTTACACCTGTCCCAAAGCTCGCGCCGGCGGAACGGGCGCTATGGAGGAAAGCCTCACTCTACAAATACGTGGCGCCCTGGGGTGTTGAATCCGAGTCCTACGAGCACCGTGAGTATCAAACTTCCCAACCGCTTCACGGTGCTATGGTAAAGAGTGGAATCCCGTCGTTGATGAAACACGGCACTCGTAGGAGCTCGGACCAACCCTCCCCTCGCAGACCAGTGTAGCGTCTTTGCACATCGCCGCGTAGACCTTACGGGGATCTTAGCACTTTCTTAATGCGGGTCTTCATCCGCCAACTCTAGGTTTCGCTTAACGGTTGCGCTTTTCCGCTGTGTAATTGCTGATTGCCCAACCGCCTTTCTAGAGTTCACCAATCGCCTTCGGACAGAGATGGAATGCTGGCTGAACAATCCAACCGAGTGGTAATGACGGGAACCGCCGCTGCGCATTACCGCTTGCTCGTCATCGAAGACGAGGTCGACATCAGGCGGGCCGTGGGCGCCGCACTGCGCGATCATCATCCCGCCATCATCGAAGCCTCCACTGGCAAGGCGGGCGTCGACGCCGTCGACGCATCCCATCCGGACCTCATCATCCTCGACCTCGGCCTGCCCGATCTCGATGGGCTGGCGGTGTGCGAGCGGATCAGGTCGATGACGGTCGCGCCGATCATCGTGCTCACCGCTCGGCACGGCGAGTCGGACACCGTCGCTCTGCTCAACGCGGGTGCGGACGATTACATCACCAAACCGTTCTCGACCCAGGAGCTTGCCGCGCGCGTCGCAGCCCAGGTGCGGCGCTCCCGAGTTCCCCCCGCCGAGCATGAAACCATTGTCGCTGACGGCTTGTCGATCGACGTCCATCGGCGGCAGGCGTCGCGTGACGGCAACCCGGTGCGGCTGACCCCGATCGAATGGGAGTTGCTGACGGTGTTGGTCTCGGACCCCGGGCGTGTCTTTACCCACCAGCAGCTGTTCACGGCTGTTTGGAAGCGCGCCTTCGGAGATGCGCGCCTGTATCTTCGCGTGCACGTTACCAACGTGCGCCGCAAGATCGAACGAAATCCCGCTGATCCGCGCCTTATCATCACCGAGCCCGGCGTCGGCTATCGCTTCATAATGGCGCCGTGATATCCTGAGGCTGTGACTGCGAGGACAATCAGGTACGTCGAGTGGTCTCTCTGGGTGGGGATCCTCATCGTCTCCTCCCTTGTCATGCGGAGCGCGAGACCGAATATCGAGCAGGCTCACGCTTCATTCGTCTATATCCTCATTGTGCTGGGCGCTGCCGCGAGTGGTGAGCAGTGGCTGGGCATTTTGGTCGCGTTCCTCGGATTTCTTGCGATCAATTACTTCTTTCAGCCGCCGTTTGACACTCTGACGGTCGGCGAGCCGAGTGATTTACTCGCGCTCGTTGCGTTCCTGTCGACGGCGCTCGTTGCGAATACTCTTCTGGCGAGAGCGAGAGCGGAGGCCCACCGAGCTCGCAAGCACGCAGCGGAAGTCGAGACGTTATCAGAGGAGGTGCGGCACGCCGAGGCGCTGCGCGAGGCCAGCCGTCTCAAGGACATTCTGATGGCCTCGGTATCACACGACCTCCGCACTCCGTTGACCGCGATCCGTGCACTGGCGCAGGACATCGCCGCTGACGGATCCGGTGCGACCGCGCGCGCTGAAATCATCGTTGGTCAGGCCGACCGCCTCGGAAAGATGGTGGCGGACGTGCTCGATCTTTCGCGTCTCAAGGGCGGCGCGTTCACCATGAATACCGAAGTAAATACCGCCGAGGATTTGCTTGGTGCGACGCTCCGTCAGTTTTCCGGGGTTTCGGACGCGAAACGCATCGAGACCATCATCGACTACTCGCAGCCGGCCCTGGTCGGAACCTTCGATTTCGTCCAGGCGCTGAGGGTAATGACCAACCTCGTCGACAACGCCCTTCGGTGTTCCCGCGAGGGAGTGGTGACGATCAGCGTCACTCAGATGAACGGCTCGTTGTCATTCCAGGTTGCCGATCGCGGACCGGGAGTGCCGTCCTCGGAGCAGAATCGGATTTTCGAGGCGTTCTATCGTCCGACCGGCTCCCGAGCGGACGCGGGCGCCGCAGGGCTCGGCTTGTCGATCGCACGGCAGCTCGCCGAGGCGCAAGGCGGCAGCGTTCGCTACTCTCCGCGCCCCGGGGGAGGCAGCATCTTCACCCTCGATCTACCCGCAGCCCATCTCGATCAAGAGCACGCGAGTCCGGATTAGTGTGAACTAACGGGCTCGACCACGATAATGGAGAATGAGCCCGGAATCATCGGTGGTCTTCTGCGCGGATTGGTGGCGGTGGATTCGGCCGGAATCTCACCGAACTTCGCGGTCGCCAGGTAAATGCGATGAGTTTTCGGATCGATGCCCATGTTGCGCGCACGTTCGCCGGTTTGAACGTTTTCCACGACGTGATACTTGTTGGGCGAATCCTGATGAATGATGGTCAGCGTGCCGTCGGCGTTCGACGCAAAAGCGTCGCGACGAACTGGATCCCAACCCGCGCCATCCACGCCCTGGCCAATCGGGACTGTTGCCACCACGGCGCCTTTGGCGTAATCCGATATCGCCATCACTCCGCTCCTGCATCCACTGAAGAGCCTTTGGTGTGTGATGTCGATCGCCATCGAAACAGGATTCTTGCAGGGACCGGTAGACCAGCGACGGGAGACCGAGTTCGTCTTGGTGTCGATCTCCACCACCTGGCTCATGTCGACGAGATTCACATACAGCTTGCCGTCGCGCGACGACTGCCCGTACTCCGGTTTTCCTCCGAGCGCGATGTTGGCGATCACGGTTCCGCGGCGTGGATCGACCACCGTCGATGTATTGGCGTCGCCGTTGAGGGAGAAGACGTGCTTCGATGCGGGGTCGTAGACGATTGCGTCCGCATCCTCCCCCGCGCGGATCTTCAGCAGCGTTTTGTAGCTCTTTGCATCGAACATCATTATCGAGCTGTCGTTGCCCGAAGTCGCGAATCCACGTTCGATATCCGATACGAGCGCGGTACCATGCGCGCCGTTGATGCCCGGTATATCGGCGATGAGATGGCCGTCGTTCATGTCGATCACACTCACGCGGTTCTGTCTGGCGACAAAGAGCCGGTGATTCGGCGCATCCGGAATCAGGTAATCCCACCCGCCTTCGCCGCCCACGGTGTAGGTATGGGTGACCTCGTATGTCTGCGCCGCGAGTGACGGCGCAGCAAACAACGAGAAGAGCAGGATCGATCGACGCATGACGGGTCTCCAGGGTGGCGGCGCGAGTTGAGCGCCGGTTCAGACGACGCTTAATCTAGCGCGCGGACGCAGTGTTTCCGGTGTCGCTGCAGTCATAGCGGTTGCCCACAAAACAAGCCCGTTGCCAGGTGACGGTGAAATCTGTCTTAATGGAGATCGTGCCTCGCGGGTTCGGTCCGCGATCGACAGTCCCGATTTTCTCTTACGAGTCCAACCGCGCGAGCTTTGCTCACTCCAATAACACCGCTCAGAAAGACGGAGATGCTGGTTTCCGTCCTGATCCCCGTCTTCAACGAAGTGGACACGGTCGCCGAGATAGTCGAGCGAGTCGGCGCGACTCCGTACGCCAAGGAGATCATCTGCGTCGATGACGCGTCGACGGACGGAACGCGCGACGTGCTGGCGCGGCTGCTGCGTGACGGCAAGATCCAGCAGGCGATCTACCAGCAGCAGAACCAGGGCAAGGGCGCGGCGGTGGCAGCGGCTATCAGGGCGAGTCACGGCGATATCGTCATCGTACAGGACGCCGACCTCGAGTACAGTCCGGCCGACTGGCCGACACTTTTCGAGCCGCTCATCTCCGGCCGCGCCGATGCAGTGTTCGGCTCTCGCTTCCTCGGCGGTGCGCACCGCGTTCTTTACTACTGGCACTCAGTAGGCAACGGGCTGCTCACGACCTTGAGCAACATGTTCAGCAACCTGAACATGACCGATATGGAGTGCTGTTACAAAGCCGTTCGCGGTGATCTTGCCCGGTCCCTCACCCTGAAATCCAAGCGCTTCGGCTTCGAGCCGGAGATCACCGCGCGTCTCTCGCACGCCAACGCGAGAATATTCGAAGTCCCGGTGACGTATTCCGGCAGAACGTATCTGGAAGGAAAAAAGATCACCTGGCGCGATGGGATGGCGGCGTTCTTTCACATCCTGCGCTACAATCTTTTCCCCTGAGCGTTCGCTAGCCGTTCGGCCATAGCAGTTTGATGCCGACATCGTAGGGCAACAGCTCGGGCGGTCCCTCCTTCGCCCGACGCAGCAACATCATTGGAACGCGATCGGCATACCGCGCAATCAGTCTGGCGTTGTCGGCCGGACCCATGTCGCGAACGATCATTGACCCGGTAGTGCCGAGCCCCGGCAAGTCGTGCTGCCATGAGAGTGGCGCGATGTCGATGATTCCGAGGGTATCCGACGCGATCTGCGCCAGACACGCCTGCGACAACGGTCGATTCTGGTAGTACCGGATCTCGTCCCCTTGCGCGATCTCCATTCTCTGTGGACGCGCGTCGCTTGAAAAATCAAAGGCAAGCGGCGCTGCGGCGCCTGTGCGCGCGCTTGCCGGTGTCGCGTACCAGTTAGCAAAGGTCTGCACGTCACACGTCGGATTGAGCGCCATCACTGCTTCGAGCGAGTCGCCGCGCAAGCCGTGCGAGGTAAGACGCGTAGCGATCCTCGTCGACCAGCCGCCGTGCACGAACACCAGCGAAGGCGACCCAGTGCGCGGGACTTGAAACCTCGAGCTCGCCAGGAACGATCCTCCGTAACGCGCCAGTCTCTGTGGACCGAGATAAAAAATTCCGGCGATCCAAGCCAACAGCAACGCGATGGCGACGCCCGCTCTCAACGTGTAGCCGTTGTACTGTGCGCGCCACGGAATCATCCTGACGACGCCAACGGCGGCAACCGCGGTAAGGAGCGCCCACGCCGGAGTCCACTCGTTGACCATTCGCGGACCCATGAAGATTCCGTGGTGCCAGTACAGGGCGTTGGCGACGATTGGCAGCAGCGCCCAGCATGCTACGACTTTTGCGCCACGTGAGAGACGCGGCGAAAGAATGAGAAACAACGCGATGACCGCGCAAGCCGGAATCGGACTCTCCAACAGGTACATGCTCAGAGTTGTCAGGTCAGACGAGGTGTACTCCAGCGCTTGAAGCGGACCGTACATGTGTCCGCTTGGGTCACGATGGAATCCCGGGTTTACCAGTGGGCCGACGAGTGCGCTGTAGCCAAACCGCAGTGGGCTTCCGAAGAAATGACGGTTGTAGGCGCCAATCAAGGCGGTGAGTGGCGCGATGCCGATGACGGCACCGAGTACTCTCGTTGCGAGACCTCGCGACAAGGCACGTAGATCTGCGGACCAGGAGATCCAGATCGTCGCCACAACGAGAGCGGCAACGATCGCGGTGAGTGGTCTAATGCTGAACACAACACCAACCGCGGCGCCGGTAAGAATCGCCCAAAGAAAGCCTTTACCCTCCGCACTCCTGACGGCGCAGTAAATCGCGATCGAGATAAAAGCGGCGGCCGCAACGTGATTCATGAACGCGCCCGCGAGCCCGAGCAGGAACGGACTGAGCGCGAGCATCAGCGAGCCAAGCCGGGCGACTGCTGGGTCGTCCGGGAAGAATCGCTCGGCGGCGAGCGTGGTGAAAAAGACGGTGATCCCGGCGAGGATCGGCCCGACAATGGCCGGTGATCCGATTGCCATCCCAGCCGCGAGCAGCACGACGTGGCCAGGCGGATATTGTGACACCCAACCGTTGGGAGTGGCGATGGAGTTCGGAAGATGCCAGAACTCTGCAAAAGCGTCTGCTGGTCCCGCGAGTTTCCCCGCCGCGACGTATCGCGCCTGGGTGAGCTGGACCATCGCGTCGATGAGGTTGGGCTTGCCCTGAAGGACCAGCTCACTGAAAGCCAGGCAAAGGAGCGCGGAAAGGAGCGCCAGCGATGCGGCGTAGGCAGGGAGCGGAATGGAGGCGAGCCGCGCCCCAGCGTTGCCGACGCGGATCTCGAAGCTTTGTGGGTCGAAAACCTTGCTGGCGAGGATGCCCAGCGTCAGGGTGATGAACGTCCCCAGCAGAAGGAGCGTGCGAGCGACGTTTGCTGCATCTACGACATCGCCGGCAATTCGGTCGGAGCCGGGTCCGGTAGCCAGACGGTAGAAAGGAACCGCGACCAGAAGCAGCAGCAGCGCGCCAGCCGCGCGCCAGAGATAACTACTGAGCGATGCCGATCGTGGTAATGTGGCGCTCGAGTCGCCTGTCATCCCCGGGTGGTAGACGGGCGAGTAGTCACCGCGGGTTTGCGGGCGACGACGAGGAGACTCTGTCCGATTGGCGGGCGAATTTTCGTTTCAATGAGGCGTAACCAGGGAATTACCCAGCGATCGTAGAAGCGTACCTGGCCGCGACCCAGGGTAGTTCGATGCAAAACGCGTCCGGCAAAAAACCAGGCAGCCACACCAACCCCGTTCACGTAATACAATTTTTCGATCTCGAAGCCCGCATCGAGTAGAAGTTTTCGCAGTCCCGCCCTGGTGTAGCGACGAAAATGGTCGAAGGCGCGATCGAGCGAGCCGTAGATCGCAGGCACTGCGGGGACGAGCAGCAACAAGGAGCCGTCACCGGTGAGGGTTCGACGAGCGGCGCGAAGAAAATCAGCGTCGCGTTCGACGTGCTCCATGACATTGACGGCGATGACGGTATCGGCCGGGAAGCTGTCGCCTATCTCGTCGAGGTATCCCTGGAACACGCGGACGCGCGGATCGCGGGAAAACCTCCTTTGCAGCTCGGGGATGTTGTTCTTTGCCGGCTCGATGAGAAGGAGGGACTCGGGGGCGGCGCGTTCCAGAACGAGTTGGGCAACCGTTCCGATCCCCGCCCCTGCTTCGGCGATTCTTTTACCGAGCGATCCGGCGAAGGAGTCGACGATCCAATCGTAGTAGTTGGAGGCCTCAGCTACGGCATCCAGCTCGGTACCGGAATAGGTGAACTCAGTAATGGCGGGGGCCGGAGAAAGGGGATTGGAGGCTGCAACTTAGCATCGTTGAAAACAGGGCGCTAAAGTCATTGCAGCTTGCAAACGGTCTTGCAAATTGCAACGAAAAGAAGGCCTTTTTTGGCTGCGTCGCTGTACACTAACTCGTTGTGTTGTAAAGAGTTATGTGCACTACCGATGGGTTTGGATTGGCGGTTGCCTTACCATAGGGTTGCTGGAAAGTGGGTGCCGCGTCTTCTTGTCATGCTAAAGGCTTGAATAGCCGGCGGCGATCAAAAAACGTTTCAGGAGAGACTTAAATGAGCAACAAAAAGGGTTTTACCCTTATTGAGCTTCTGATCGTAGTCGTCATCATCGGCATTCTTGCCGCGATTGCGATTC
>Ga0136846_1232211_pt1 | contig 14063 bp, 10 predicted proteins | sample HopSoiMetagenom2_FD_96841 | JGI IMG/M metagenome (GOLD analysis project Ga0136846, IMG submission 96841) | Grasslands soil microbial communities from Hopland, California, USA - 2 Assembly 2016 (version 4) | ecosystem: Environmental > Terrestrial > Soil > Grasslands | place: USA: Hopland...
CCGGATTCTAGAGACTATTCTTTCCCAAGCAAAGTAGTTTCTCCTGGGCGCATCTGGAACGTAGGCATGACGGTCTGAAACGCCGGTTTGGCGGGTTCAGGACCGGACACATATGTTCTGGGCCCTGATTCTCGTGTTGTTGAGTGCGCTGAGCGCATCGGCCGCAACTCCGGCTGAAGCAGCCGCCGCGGACACCGCTCCGCACAGCTCCTGGCAGCAGGTGTCCCCGTACGACCACCCTAGTTACGACAAAAACGCCGAGAGACAGTTGCTGGAGATGGCGAACGCCGACCGCGCTCGAGCTGGGCGTCCTCCTCTTAAGATGGACGAAGGACTGGTCAAAGCTGCGCGTGCCCACGCGGCAGAGATGGCGGCGCGCAAAGAACTCTCGCATCAGTTCTCCGGCGAGCCCGCGCTGACGCAGCGAATCTCGGCAAACTCAATGTTGCATCTGGACCGTGAAGGCGAGAACGTTGCGGTTGCAACCACGGCCGATGATGCGCACCACGCGCTGATGGCTTCGGCGCCGCACCGCGATAATCTGCTAAGTCCGAGTTTTAACGTCGCGGGTATAGGCGTGTTCCGGAAGGACGATCGAATTTATGTGGCGCAGGATTTCGGCGACAGTCTGCCGTCTTATTCGGTGAAGCAGGCGCAAGAACTAGTCGCGGAAAGCGTTGAGCAATTGCGGGCACAAGCGAAAATGCCAAGACTGCAACGCGCCAGCAGCAGCAGCGCGAACGCCAGCGCGTGCGCCATGGCGCAATCGGATTCTCTGACGACAGCGGCGCCGCCGGCGGGCGCTTATCTGCTGCGATACACCAGCATGCAGCCGGAAACGCTTCCATCAGCAATTTCGAAGGTGATTTCGCAACGCGGACTGCACACCTACTCGGCAGGTACGTGTTATGCGCGGACGCAGAAGTATCCCGGCGGAGCGTATTGGGTTGTGCTGATGTTTTATTAGGGTCTGTTCACGCTACTTGCCTCGATGATGCAAAGTAAATGAGGAACCCAGACCGCCGTGAACACGCCCCACAGAGAGCATTGGTTATTGCGATCGTTTTACCGCAATACCCAGGACCTCATATCTGCCGCCACGCAGCAAGCTCGCAGCCCCCAGAAAAGCCCGCGCAGGAAAGTCGCCGTGGAAGTAGGTCTTGTAAACACCGTTGAAGGTGTCGTATAGCTTCAGATCCGTGCAGAAGACCTGGATAGACACGACGTCGTCCATAGTTAACCCGGCGGATTCGACCGTCTGCTTGATGTCATTCATCACCAGCCTGGCTTCGTCCTCTGGACTCGCGGGAGGCATGTTGGTCTTGGCGTCGAGACCGATGTGGCCTGCTATGTATAACGTATTTCCCACGAGCACGCCTTCGCTGAACGGCAGTGCCGTCCTATCGCCTGATCGCGGCTTCACGATGTACTTGCGGTCGGCTGCGCCTGCGGCGGCGCAGAGTACAAGAAACAATACACTGACAACGATCTTACGCAGTCTCATGGTCTCCTCACGATTGTTGAAATTTGTTGGAGTCACAGCGTACCACTACGCGCGTCCCTCACATAGAGGACCGCGTTGAAACTACTGCTGCACAGCTTGTCTGAGGGTGGGCTTAAAGCCGACGGACGCCAGACTCGCGCTGTCCCAGCCGCCGCCGAGCGCCTTGACCAGCAACACTGACGTGGTGAGGCGTTGACCGAGGATCTGCGTCGCAAGCCGCTCGTTGCTGAGCAGCGTTTCCTGAGCAGTAATGACATCCAAATAAGTGACGAGGCCGCCGGTGTAGCGGGCATTCGCAAGAGTAAGGGCGCGCTGTGCATCATCAACCGCGCGGACCTGGGCCGTGTACGCTGCCGAAAGCGAGTTCAGGCCGGAAAGTGCGTCTTCGACTTGCTGAAAAGCAATCAGCGAAGATTCGCGATAGTTTGCCACGTTTTCCTCGTAAACCGCGCGGGTGTTCTGGAGCACAGCGCGGTTCCGTCCCCCGTTGATGATCGGTTCCACTGCCGCAAGCCCGAGGGACCAGAAGGTACTGGGCGCGTCAACCAATCGGTTTATCTCGCGGCTTAATACGCCGGCTGCACCTGACAGCGAAATGCTGGGATAGAGTGCGGCGCGCGCAACTCCGATGCGCGCATTCGCCTCGGCTACGCTACGCTCAGCTTCCGCAATGTCAGGACGGCGCTGAAGCAGCTCCGAGGGGAGCATCAGCGGCACAGGCGGCGGTTCGACGTTCAGCGCTCGCGTTGGTGCGACGAAGTTTGACGCAGGCAATCCCTGCAAAGCCGCCAGCGCATGCTGAAATTGATCGTGCTGCTGCTGGAGTAACGAGAGCTGGGCGATGCTGGCATCAAGGAACGTCTGCTGCTGGGCGACGTCAAGGCCAGATGCGGCGCCTCCGGTGTGGCGGTTCTCCACCAGCTTCAACCCTGCCTGCTCGAATTCGATTGCCTTTCGAACGACTGCCATTTCTGCGTCGAGCTCGCGCAGCTGAAAAAAATCGCCTGCGACTTCAGCACTGACGATCAGTCGAACGTTTTCAAGATCGGCGGCCGAGGCCTGATACGCGGCATTTGCCGCGAGCACGTTATTGCGAACGCGCCCGAAAAGGTCGACCTCGTAGTTCAGATTGAATGGAACCTGAAATGTGTTCTCAGTATCCGCGCGAGTCGGAATGATCGACCCAAGATTTGGCCGGTTGCCAGAAACCCTCTGTCGGCCCACGGAAACTCCGCCACTGGCTTGAGGAAAGAGATCGGCTGATGTTATCTGCGCGAACGACCGGGCTTCTGCAAGCCGCGCCACCGCAGCCTTGAGCGACTGGTTGTTCGCCAGGGCGCGCTCTTCATATTGATTGAGTTCCGAATCGTTAAAAAGAGTCCACCACGCGCCTTTCGGGATGGAGTCGCCAGGATTGGCGAGCTGCCAGGGCGCAGGCGCCTGCCAGTTCTGCGGGACCGTGACTTCAGGCTTCTGATATTTCGGACCGCCAGCAAATGCCGCAGTCGAAATCAGCAGCAGAATGGACCAGCCAAGCTTCACTTCGCACCAGCCTGCTTCACAGAAACCTTTTCCCCGCTTTCGAGCGAGTCGGCGGGATTGAGCACGAGCAGGTCTGAAGCCTCAACACCGCTCAGCACCTCAACGTCACGACCATAATCGCGGCCGATGGCCACCGGCTTGAGCTGCACTTCCCCGTTCGGATCCACAACTGCGGCGCGAACACCTTCTGCGCGGAATAGCAGTGCGTTCACCGGAACGGAAAGCCGCGGCACCTGAACGTTCAAAGCGAAATGCACCTGCGCATAGGCTCCGGGGAGCAATTCGCCCTTGGGATTTGGAATATCAATCTCCGTCAGCAAGGTGCGGGTTGCCGGATCGATGGACTCAGCTGTGCGGACCACGTTTCCGGAAAATTCCTTTCCGGAGATCGAAGCAAGTTCAATCTTTGATTTCACGCCCGGACGCACGGAAGGCGCGTAAATTTCAGGGACATTCACATAAACGCGAATCGGGTTTATACGGGCAATGTTAAACAGCTGCTGATTCGGGCCGTTATTGCCCGCGTTTATGAGCGCGCCGATATCAATGTTGCGCCGCGTGAGCACGCCCGAGAACGGCGCGTAAATATGCTTGAAGGATTCAAGTTGCTCAAGGCGGTGAACGTTGGCCTCCGCCGCCGCGAGGTTAGCTTTAGCCTGCGTAAAACTGCTCGAGCGCTCATCGGTTTCCTGCTGAGCAACCGCATCCATCTTTTGCAAAGTCTCCCAGCGCTTGGCGGATGTTTGAGCGATCTGTAACTGCGCCGTCGATTGATCGCGAGCGGCGCGCGCCTGCAATAATTCCTGATCGATTTCCGGAGTCTCGATATCAGCGAGCAGTTCGCCCTGATGAACCGGGCTGCCGATGTCCTTGTACCACCTCTTCAAATAACCGTTGGTGCGGGCGTAAATCGGGGATTCGGTGAACGCCTGGAGACTCGAGGGCAAGACCAATTCCTCTTGCGGAGGTTCGGCCTTGGGATGGACAACGGAAACAGTCGCAACCGCCAATGTCTCAGTTTCGTCGGCGAGAGCCTTGCGCTCGCTGAAACGCGTCAGCAGACCAACGACAGCAATGATGGCAAACAGAATGCCCAGGGCAATGGCGATCAGATAGCCACGGTGCTTTCGTGGGCGCGGCGACTGCGAACCACTGGATCGGCCGGGCTCTGACTGCAATTCAAGATCTTCGGTATCGATCACGCGGCCATTCATAAGTGAGTATTGACTCCGTTTTCTATAACCAATCTATCCTTGCAACGGCTTAAATTCTCCGTGCGCCCGGGGCTCACGCGCTACGGCACGATGCGCAGAACGCCTGGCGAGCCATCCGTGGAAAATACTGAATACGACCGGCACAAACAATAACGTTGCGACGGTAGCGAATAGCAGACCACCGATGACCGCACGTCCAAGCGGGGCATTCTGCTCGCCACCTTCTCCGAATCCAAGAGCCATCGGCATCATGCCGATGATCATCGCCAGCGCCGTCATGATCACCGGACGCATGCGGGTGTAACCGGCTTCGAGCGCCGCCTTCACTGGTTCCATACCTTCGGCCATGCGTTCGCGCGCGAATGAGATCAGCAAAATGCTGTTCGCGGTTGCAACGCCCATGCACATCACGGCGCCGGTAAGCGCTGGAACGCTCAGCGTCGTGTGTGTAATGAACAGCATCCAGCATATTCCTGCTAATGCCCCAGGCAAAGCGGTGATGATGATGAAGGGATCAAGCCATGACTGGAAGTTCACCACGATCAGCAGGTACACCAGAACGATGGACATGATGAGACCGAGAGCAAGGCCCTCGAACGATGAAGTCATAGTCTGAACCTGTCCGACAACGTTGAGCTGAGTGCCGCGCGGCAGGTGGTTTCGGAAGCCATCAAGGATTTTGTTGGCGTCGTCGTACACGCCGCCAAGATCGCGGCCATCGACGCTGGCATAAACATCAACTGTGGGCAGGATGTTGTAGTGCGTGATAACAGCGGGAGTCGTCGTGGGCCTCACTGAGGCGAGGTTCGAGAGCAACTCGGGCGCCGCATTCGTGCTGCCGCTGATCGGCGTATTCATCAACGCCTGCATAGAGTCCATCTTGTACTGCGGCGTCATGACGGCGAGGGGATAACTAACGCCGTTTTTCGGATCGAGAAAGAATGTGGGGCTCGTCTGGAAACTTGAACTGAGAGTCACGAGGACGTTAGTGGCAACGTCTCTCTCGCTGAGTCCAACCTGCTGTGCGCGCACACGATCAACGTCGAGCTGAAGCGTTGGGTCGTTCATCAACTGCTGCACGTGGACGTCAACTGCACCCGGAACATGGCGCAGTTTATTTGCTATCTGCTGCGCGACGATGTAGTTCTGAGCGTAGTTGGGACCGATCAGTTGCACATCAACGGGCGAGGGCAAACCGAAATTGAGAATCTGGCTCACGATATCCGCGGGCTGGAAAAAAAACTCCACACCGGGAAATTGCCGCGGCAAAGTACGGCGGAGGAGCTGGGTATATTCGTCGGTCGGCTTGTGCCCCCTGGTGAGGCTTACAAGGATTTCGGCGTCAGAGGCCCCGATCGTGCCGCTATTGCTGTAGGAAGTGTTAATGCCGCTGTAGGGCAGGCCGATATTGTCCACGATAGTGACGACTTCTTTCCGGGGGACTTGTTGCCGGATCTCCTGCTCAACCTGATCAACGAGACGCGCTGTCTCTTCAATTCTTAAACCCGCGCGCGCTCGCACGTGCAAACGCATCTGGCCGGAATCTACCGTGGGGAAAAAGTCGCGACCGAGAAAGAAAACCAGGCCTGCGGAGAGGATGCAGAACGCCAGAAATATGGTGACGAAGACTGCCCGGTGCTCCATCACGCCTTCAAGCGTGTTGCAGTAAGAGCGGCGGAAGCGCTCGAACTGATGTTCAAAGCCACGCTGGAAACGGCTGAAAACGTTGCCAGGTGGCTTGTGCGAATCATCCTCGTGCCCGCGCAAAAGGTACATAACGAGGGTTGGGATGAGCGTCCGCGAAAACAGGTATGACGCTAATATCGCGAACACAACGGCTTCCGCCAGCGGCACAAAAAGGTAACGTGCCACTCCCGTCAGGAAGAACATGGGAACAAACACGATGCAAATGCAGAGCGTAGAAACGAGCGCAGGCACGGCAATCTGCTGAGCGCCGTCGAGGATGGCCTGCTTCAATTCCTTGTGCATTCCCAGGTTGCGCTCGATGTTTTCGATTTCGACGGTTGCGTCATCAACCAGAATGCCGACTGCGAGGGCGAGGCCGCCCAGGGTCATGATGTTGAAAGTTTCTCCCAGCGCGCTCAGCACGATGACAGAGGTCAAAATTGAGAGCGGGATGGAAACCGCGATGATCAGCGTGCTGCGCCAGTTCCCCAGGAACAGCAGGATCATGGCTGCGGTGAGACATGCGGCGGTTAAGGCCTCATGAACCACGCCTTGAATTGCGGAACGGACGAACAGGGATTGATCGAACAGCAGCTTGACATTCAGCTCCGGCGGAATTGTGGCCAGGATCCGCGGCAGCACACCGCGAATATTGTCCACAATGTCGAGGGTAGAGGCGCCGCCGTTTTTCATGACCGTCAGGAGAGAGCCGCGTACGCCGTCCTGGCGAACAACGTTGGTCTGGGGCGCAAAGCCATCGCGCACGTGGGCCACGTCGTGCACGTAAATCGTGGTGCCATTGACGGTCTTGACCGGTAGATCGTTCAGTTCGGCGATGCTCCTGGGACTTGCATTCAACTGGACCTGGTATTCCAATGGGCCGATCTTCGCTGTGCCAGAAGGCAGGATCAGATTCTGGGCACCGAAAGCGTTCACAACGTCAACCGCGGTCAATCCCTTCGACTGGAGCGCGCGCGTATCGATATCAACTTGAACCTGTCGCTGCTTGCCGCCGTAGGGGAACGGAATGGCAGTGCCCGGAATGGTGATCAACTGCGGGCGGATGAAGTTCACACCCTGATCAAAAAGCTGCTGCTCGGGAAGCGTGCTGCTGCTCAACCCAAGCTGAAGGATAGGAACGCTGGAAGCGGAATATTGAATCACCAGCGGCGGAGTTGTACCGGGGGGCAATTGCCGAAGCTGCGTCTGCGAAATTGCCGTGACCTGCGCCAGGGCAGTTGGAATGTTTGCCCGCGGGCGGAAAAATACCTTAACGACGGCGATGCCGTTCATCGATTGCGATTCGATGTGGTCGATATTATTGACCAGCGTGGTGAGAGCACGCTCGGTAATGGTGGTGATGCGGTTGGCCATGTCTTCCGGAGGAAGACCCTGATAGTTCCAGACGATACTGATGACGGGGATATCAATTTCAGGAAAGATGTCGGTCGGGGTACGGAAGATGACGATCGGCGCAAGAATCAGCAGCACCAGCGACATCACAATGAATGTGTAGGGCCGGCGAAGTGCGAGTGCGACGATCCACATAAGGATTACGGTACGTTATTACAAATGACGCAGGGTGAATTTTGACAAAAATTTACACGCAAAGCTAAGTATCAAAATGGTTTAGATGTGGTTTGCGCAGCGCCAGATTCGAATTCTGTACTGTGCGGACTGCTTTTGCCCAGCCACAGCGGGGTTGCGGCGCGCTTAAAATGATTCACGCCAGTGAATAAGCGAATACGCACTCAGGTCGGAATTGTTGGAGCCGGTCCTGCCGGACTGGTGCTCTCCCACTTGCTGTATCTGCAAGGAATTGAGTCGGTTGTAATCGAGAACTGCAGCCGCAAACATGTAGAGGAACGGGTGCGCGCGGGAGTGCTCGAGCAGAACACGGTTGATCTGCTGACCCGAATGGGCGTGGGCCACCGGATGCACAAGGAAGGCTTGGTCCACTATGGAATCGAATTGCGCTTCAATGGGCGCGGCCACCGGATCGACTTCAAGGAACTCACCGGAAAAGGCATTGTCATCTACCCCCAAAACAAGGTCCTGAACGACCTCAACGAGGCAAGGATTGCGGCAGGCGGCCAGGTCCTGTTCGAGGCGCAGGACGTGTCAGTGCACGATTTTAGCGGGACCGCACCGCTGATTCGATTCAGAAAGGATGGCATCGATCACGAACTCGCCTGTGATTTCATTGCCGGATGCGACGGCTTTCATGGCATTTGCCGGCCCAGCATTCCATCAGGGGCATTGACGGTGTATGAGCGGGATTATCCGTTTGGATGGCTTGGGATTCTGGCGGAGGCTCCCCCAGCGTCGCAGGAATTGATCTACACCTTGCACGAGCGGGGATTCGCATTATTGAGCATGAGGAGTCCGACCATCAGCCGGCTGTATTTGCAATGCAAGCCGGATGAAGACATAGGCCAGTGGAACGATGACCGAATCTGGCAGGAGCTGCGGACGAGAACTGCGGCCGAGAATTGGACTTTGCCAGAAGGTCCGATCCTGCAAAAAGGAGTGACCGGGATGCGGAGTTTTGTAGTCGAGCCGATGCAACATGGGAGACTATTTCTCGCGGGATATTCGGCTCACATTGTCCCGCCCACCGGAGCCAAAGGATTAAATCTTGCGATTGCGGATGTACAGGTGCTGACTCGTGCCCTGGTTGAGTTCTACAGAAACGGGAGCCAGCGCGAACTCGATCGCTATTCCGAAATCTGTCTACGGCGGGTATGGAAAGTCCAGCGCTTCTCGTGGTGGATGACTTCCATGCTGCACCGTTTTCCGGATGAGAATCCCTTCGACTACCGCCGCCAACTGGCAGAACTGGATTACGTGACTAGTTCAGCGGCAGCAGCAAAAAGCCTGGCTGAGAACTACGTTGGATTGCCGATAGAAGCTGAGGTTCAGCTCTAGTTTGCGCCGGACGAGGCAACGGCCCTCGGCATCCATGCCCTCAGGCTCTTCACTTGTTCCTGGGTTTTAGCCCAGGATTCCTTCTTCTTTTTATTCTCAAGCGGTGGGCGAGCATTGCTGTAGAAAGCTAAAATATTCTGTTTCAGCTCCGGGGTGAGTTGTGCGAATTTCCCTTCACTGAGTTCATCCAGAAGACGAGCGTAGGTATCATCAGCCAGAGAATATTCCGCCGGGGCGGTATCACGCCCGGTGTCGCAATCGGTATCAGGAAATTTCAGGTTATTCTCACTCACTTGCCTGAGCAGCCGGCGGTAGTCATCAATCGTGTGATCGACGCTCTTGATGTACATGTCTTCAGTCTGGGTAGTCGGAACCTTGAAGTCGAGCGCGGCGGCGGGTCCAACTTTTGGGATGATGCGCAGAAAGAAAGCAAGCACGCGTGTACCGAAGCCGGGGCGGCGATAACCTTTCCCCCACTCTTTTTCGTAGTTGGCGCGCGAGAGATGGTAGAGGAATTTGCGTTTGTCGAAGTTGGACGTGTCTCTCACCAGATCGGCGCGGCGGTTGATTAACGCCGCCCGCGTCATCTCGGGAATGAACTTGCTGACTGCGCGACGAAAAGTGCCGATGGCACGATCCTCATCGCCGAGAACGTCGCTGAGCTTCATGCCATACGTTTTTAGAAATGCCCGTTCGAGTAGTGGCGCGGCAATTTCGAATCCGATGAAGTCGTGAAAGCGATCGGAGGTGTATCGGTTTTTCGCTACTTGCACCATGTCAAAACCAAATTCGGTGCGGATGTGCGCCTTGTGATCGTTAGCGTAGGTGACTTCATCGCCAAATTTGGCGCGCAGCTTGGGGAATTCAATGGCCACAACTCGATTGATGATCGGGTGGCCCATGTTATCGGAGGAATAATGCGCCAGCGCGCCCAGCGCGAAAGCATATTCGTTGATGTCATGCGATTCTTCCGTCAGCGTGGCGACGAAGTCTCCGCTGCGCACGTAATGAAGAAGGTCGCTGAAATACTTTTTGCCGAAGGGATAGTAGCCCATATCCTGCACGAGGCTGCCGCCGTATGCGAAAGCGTGGGCGTGGCGCAGATCGTCAGGCGTGGCGTTGGGGAAACGCTTCAGCAACATCGGACGTAGCTCATCCTGCCATGCCAGGTCGACGACCTGTTCATGCGTAAGCACCGAATAGGCATTCGCACGAGGCGAGCCGAACAACAGGATTGCAATCAGCAGTCCAGCGGAAAATGCTCTCATTCGCGTGTATTGGATGCAGAGTAGCGCGTTAGCGCTCACTTGCCGACAACCAGAACCACGAACGTGTCGGGCAGAATCGCAGGCCGCGGGCGCGGTTGGTCTGCAGTTGCAGCCGGCGCCGGTCCATATTGCGCTGTGATTAAGAAGAGATTGTGGGTTTTCGGATCAAGTTCCATGGTGCGTGCGCCACGTTCGGTGGGAACGTTTTGCACGATGGTAAATTTATCCGGCGAATCCTCGCGCACAACAGTCAAAACTCCCTCGCCGCAAGAGGCGAACGCCAAATGCATGTCGGGATCGAAGCGATTCGCGTCCACGCCATCGCCAATGGGAACCGTGGTGATTACCTTCCCAGTATCGGCATTCACAATGGCCATCATCTTGTTGTCGCAACCAGAAAACAAGCGGCGATTCCTGGCATCGATTGCGAGGCCGCTTGGGGATTCGCAGGGCGCGAGCGGCCAGACAGCTTTCACCTTCAGCGATTGCGGATCGAAGACCGTGATCTCGCTCTTATCTTCGATGTTGACGAAGATTTCTCCTGCATCGGTGCTCACACCAAATTCCGGCTTGCCACGCAAAGCAACTTTGCCAATGATTTTGCCAGTGGCGGCATCGATTGCCGTCGCATCGTGGCTGCGTCCGTTGAACGTAAACACGCGCTTGGTCACCGTGTCATAGAGGATGGCGTCAGGATTTTCGCCAACATCTTTCACTTTGCTGATGGGTTGAAGTGTCTTCAGATCAAAGATGCTGACCGTGCCTTCACGGCCATTGCTGGTAAATCCGCGGTTCAGTTCAGGGGCCAATGCAATTCCGTGAACGCCGGGGGTGTCGGCAATGTCTCCGAGAGACTTGCCCGAATCCGCGTCAATCACCATAACGTGGGTGGCGCGTGAGATGAACAGGCGGCGGGAGTCGGGATCGATCTTGAGATAATCCCAACCACCCTCGCCTCCAAGCTTGTAAGTCTTAATGACGCGCAGACCGGAGTCGGCAGCCAAGAGCAATGCGGGGACGAGCACGAACAAAGAAAGCGTACCGCACCAGCGTTTCATAACAAACCTCGCGCGCGCAATTCTTTGCAGCGCGATACGCATTCTAATTGTTCAGAGCGTCTTTCGCAGCCAGATACTCCTTATCCCATGCTCTATTCAGCCATTTTCGCAAAATGGACGTCGAATCCGGTCCCCGGCAACAGCGAAGCCAGTTCGAAGACGCGGAACCCATCGCCGGAGATTTCTGTGTGGCGGTAGAGTCCGGGCTCGCTTTCGACCACTTCCCTTTTACCCTGTAAACGATCAAGAAATTCCTGGGCGGCTTTCTCACTAACACGCTCCGATTTTGTAGATTGCGAGAAGGATTCAGCGGCGTAGGAGCGGACAAGCTTTGGCCAGTACTTCTCCAGCAATTTCGAGCTGGCGAAAACATCGGCCCAAATGATCTCGCCATTCACAGCAACCACCACGCCCACCGCGTTGCGATCGCGCAACTGGCTGATCACGCTTTGATATTCGTGCTGAATGGGTGCAGTTACGGAATCAACTTGTTTCCGTACAGCACGATTTTCTACCACGCCTGCATACGAAGACGTCTGAGCAACTTCAGGAGCAGCGCCGCTGACTTGCACGGTTTCCGACATTGTCATCCGGGCCTTGCCGACCTCGTCCCAAACCTTCTGTTGATTCTTGTCAGCCATCGCCTTGGCGCGCACCGATGGCTGAAGCATGTAGCCCGCCGAAGCGGCGGGAGCATTGAAGTTCGCCGATGTCCCGACCCAGCGTCCGGGTTCAACGCAGAACACGCTTAGATCAATAGGGTCGCTCTCGGCTGGAACGATGCGGTCGCTTCCGATCACGCGGTCCTGCTTGCCCCCAGTAACAATTTCGCCGGCAAGCAACAACAGAGGACGCTTTGAGTTGTTCACCAGCACCAATCGGTTCACCTGAGCACCGTCGCGATGCTGGAGCGGTTCTAAGCGAACATGGTCGTGCCTTGGCCGGACCAGAGGCGAGACACTCCCTGACTCAGAGACGATGACTTCCCCTGAGCGCAGGCCCTCATCCAGAGTGAGAAATTGCCCTGCATCATGCGATCGTCCAGAAACAACCGGGAAGATGGTCAGGCTTCCGTGGCGGATAGGTGCGAGCACCTGATAGTTGCCGGCGGCGGGCAGTTCGCCTGACCACAGGCACGGGACAACAACTGCGAGAGCGACTAAGACGACCGAAACGAGTAGAAACCACAGCTTCTTGTTCATGGCTGCATTCCTCCGTTCAAAGTCACACCACCGCGCCCGCACAACTTTGGTTGAGCCGTTGCTGCGCTCGCAAGCGCGTGATCTTTTCTGGAGTAAGAACGACAAAAATACAGGGCCTTGCGTCTAAAAAGTTGATAGCATCCGTGAAGGGTATGGCGGTACCGCAAGAAACCGAAGTGATCAATGATCCCGCGCCAGCGTCGCCGTTGAAGGATCTTTACGAGCGAAGCCGCGCCGAGGAGTTTGGGATCTCTGCGTCACAATTCCACGGACTGCTTGAGCATGTGGCAGCCAAACACGCCGCCGGAGCAAGTCTCGAAGCTTTCTGCGCAGGGCTGAAGATCGAGGACCTTGCACTGGCGCGTGGCTGCGCCGCCGGGAGCGAACGCGCATGGGAAGTGTTTATGGCGCGCTTCCGGGAAAAGTTATATGACGTTGCGCGGCAGATTACACGCGATGATTCCGTGGGACGTGAACTCGCGGATTCCGTTTATGCAGACCTGTACGGCACTCGGACGCGAGACGGAGAACGTGTTTCGAAGCTGGCTTCATACAGCGGGCGTGGATCGCTCGACGGATGGCTGCGCACAGTACTCGCTCAAGAATACGTCAACACCTATCGCAAGCAACGGCGTTTGGTGAGCCTGGACGAGGAATCAGAAGAGGGAGTGCAGTTTGCCGCTGCCAATCTGGAGCCGCCGCCCCATCCCGATCCCCTACTAGCACGCGCCACGGACGATGTACTGCGGTCGCTCGATCCTGAAGACCGCTTCGTTTTGGCGTCCTATTTTCTGGACGGGCGCACCCTGGCCGAGATTGCCCGGGCCCTCAAAGTGCATGAATCCACCATCAGCCGCAAAGTTGAGAAGCTGACGAAGGGCCTCCGCAAGCAGATTCTGAAAAACATGGTGGCGCAGGGGATGAGCCGCCGCCAAGCCGAGGAGGCACTTGATACCGACGTGCGGGACCTGGCTCTGGATATCCGCTCCAGCCTGACGCAAGATTCGGCGGTCGCTACGTTCTGTAAGAAAGAGGCGAAAGCAGGGGAAAGAAGAACCTGAATTTACGATGGACCGGTTAAAACAACTCGTCTCTAAACGCCTGCAAACGCAAGGTCAAGGGCCGCATCCGGACGCTGACACTTTGTCGGCGTACGCTGAGAATGCGCTATCTGTTGTCGAGCGGGAATTGGTGCTGGGGCATGTTGCCGATTGCAGAGACTGCCGGTACATACTTTTTCTGGCGCAGCCAGATTCGGATGAAACACAGGTTGTAGCGGCATATCGACCGGCTCGGATATGGCAGTTTGCGTTTCGCTGGGGGGCAGTTGCGGCTTCGCTGGTGGTCGTGGCTGGAGGTGTGTTTCTAACCCGGCAGGAATTCTTCCGCGCCGAGCACAAATCCGGGCAAGCGGCTGCGGTTCAGTATCATGACGAACTGGAAGCAAAACAGGCCCCGCTTAAGGATGCTTACATCTCTGGCGGAGAACCTGCGGCGCCGCCGGCTGCAGGGGTAAAAGAGAATGCGAGGACTGACCTGGCGCTTGCAACAGCTCCGAAGATCCGCCCACAAGAAAAACATATGACTGCGAAGCTGCAGTCGCCCATCCAGTTTGACAGTTCTGACCAAGTGCAGATGGCCCCGGCTGCAAATGCGCGGGC
>Ga0136846_1242109_pt1 | contig 14063 bp, 11 predicted proteins | sample HopSoiMetagenom2_FD_96841 | JGI IMG/M metagenome (GOLD analysis project Ga0136846, IMG submission 96841) | Grasslands soil microbial communities from Hopland, California, USA - 2 Assembly 2016 (version 4) | ecosystem: Environmental > Terrestrial > Soil > Grasslands | place: USA: Hopland...
GCGACATTGGGCAACGCCGCGGCGAGCGGGGGCATTCCGGGCAGTACAGCGCCGGCGCATCCCACGAGCGGCATCCCACTGCCGGCGCACGGGTTCGACCCCCTCGACGAGCCGGTGCAGCCGCTGGCCGCGATACCGGCCGCCGAGGTGATCGGCCGCGCTGCGGTGCTGCTCCTCGACGCGGCGGCGGACAAGCTCGGCCTCGCACCCGGCCGCGAACCCGACCTCGACATGGACGCCGCTCGCCGGCTGATCACTGCGCTGGCCGGTCTGCTCGCCGCGGCCGAGGACACGCTCGGGGAGCAGTGGGAGCCCCTGTACGCCGGACTGCGCACTGCGCAGGAGGCCTTCCGAGCGGCTTCGGTCCAGCCGGACCCGGCCGGCCAAGGCCCGGGCGAGCAGTTTCTGTCGTAACCCCGATGCACACTGACTGGGTGCCCGCCTTCTCCGCCGCTACCCAGGCCTGGCTCGACGGTGCGTTCGACGCGCCGACCGCCGCCCAGCTAGGCGCGTGGCAGGCGATCGCGAGGGGCCAGCACACACTCGTCGTCGCGCCCACCGGGTCCGGGAAGACGCTTGCCGCCTTCCTGTCCGCGCTCGATCGGCTCGCCACCGAGCCGACGCCGGTCGAGCCGCTGCGCCGCTGTCGAGTGCTCTACGTCAGCCCGCTGAAGGCACTGGCGGTCGACGTCGAACGCAACCTTCGCGCGCCGCTGGCCGGCATCAGGCAGGCGGCCGCCCGGCTGGGCGTACCCCCGCCGGACATCACCGTGGGCATGCGCTCCGGCGACACGCCGGCCGACGAACGGCGGCAGTTCATCCGCCGCCCGCCGGACATCCTGATCACCACGCCAGAATCGCTGTTCCTGCTGCTCACCTCCGCCGCGCGCGAATCGCTGCGCTCGATCGAGACCGTGATCGTCGACGAGGTCCACGCCGTCTGCTCGACGAAGCGGGGCGCCCATCTGGCGGTCTCGCTCGAACGGCTGGATGCCCTCCTGCCGCAGCCGACGCAGCGCATCGGGCTGTCCGCGACCGTCCGCCCGGTCGACGAAGTTGCGACGTTCCTCGCCGGTGGCCGGCCGGTGACGGTCGTGCAACCGCCCGGCCGCAAGACCGTCGAGTTGCAGGTCGTCGTTCCGGTCGAGGACATGTCGGCGCTGGGCGAGCCGATCGACGACCTGAGCGGCGCCGCGGCGGGCGCCCAGCGACGTGCCTCGATCTGGCCGCACGTCGAGGAGCGCGTGCTCGACCTCGTCGCGGCACACCGGTCGACGATCGTCTTCGCCAACTCGCGCCGGTTGGCCGAGCGGCTCACTGCGCGGCTGAACGAGCTGGCGAGCGAGCGGGCCGGAGTTCGGCTCGACGCGTCCGCACCGCCGGCGCAGCTCATGGGTCAGTCCGGCGCCGGCCAACCGACCGGTGACACCGTCGTGGCTCGGGCCCACCACGGTTCGGTGTCCCGCGAGCAGCGCAACCTCGTGGAGGAGGATCTCAAGGCGGGACGGCTGCCGGCCGTGGTTGCCACCTCCGCGCTCGAGCTGGGCATCGACATGGGCGCCGTCGACCTCGTCGTGCAGGTCGAGTCGCCGCCGTCGGTTGCGGCCGGCCTGCAGCGGGTGGGCCGCGCCGGCCACCAGGTCGGAGCCGTGTCCCGCGGGGTGATCTTCCCGAAATTCCGCGGCGACCTCGTGGAGTGTGCCGTCGTCGCCGAGCGGATGCGTGCGGGCGCCATCGAGTCGATGCGCTACCCGCGCAACCCGCTCGACGTGCTGGCCCAACAAGTCGTCGCGATGGTCGCGCTGGACACCGTCACCGTGGACGAAGTAGACGAACTGGTGCGCCGGGCCGCGCCGTTCGCCGGCCTGCCACGTTCGGCACTGGAAGCCGTGCTGGACATGCTCGCCGGCCGCTATCCGTCAGACGCGTTCGCCGAATTGCGGCCCCGGCTGGTGTGGGACCGGGTCAGTGGCGAACTGAGCGCGCGGCGCGGCTCGCAACGGCTCGCCGTGACCAGCGGCGGAACGATCCCGGATCGCGGCCTGTTCGGCGTCTTCCTCGCCGGCACCGACGGGCCGGGGCGCCGGGTCGGCGAACTCGATGAGGAGATGGTGTACGAGTCCCGGGTAGGCGACGTGTTCCTGCTCGGCTCCTCATCGTGGCGCATCGAGGACATCACCCACGACCGGGTGCTCGTCACTCCCGCGCCGGGTGAGGTCGGCCGGATGCCGTTCTGGAAGGGTGACTCGCCCGGCCGACCGGTCGAGTTGGGCCGGGCGCTCGGCGCCTTCCTCCGCGAGGTCAGCAGCGCGCCGCCCGCCGACGCTGCCGCGCGGGCCCGGCGAGCCGGCCTCGACGAGTGGGGCACTGACAACCTGCTCGGCTATCTGGCCGAGCAGCAGGCGGCGACGAACCACGTTCCGGACGACCGCACGATCCTCGTCGAACGGTTCCGGGACGAACTCGGCGACTGGCGACTGGTCGTGCACTCGCCGTTCGGGGCGCCGGTGAACGCGCCGTGGGCCCTGGCGATCACCGCTCGATTGCGCGAACGGTACGGCCTCGAGGTGGCCGCGATGCACTCCGACGACGGCATCGTCCTCCGGTTGCCGGACACCGATGCCGAGCCGCCCGGCGGCGACGTGGTGGTCTTCGCGCCGGAGGAGATCGAATCGGTGGTCACCGCCGCGGTCGGCGGGTCGGCATTGTTCGCGTCCCGCTTCCGGGAGTGCGCGGCTCGGTCGCTGCTGCTACCACGCCGCGACCCGCGACGCCGCACGCCGCTCTGGCAGCAACGGCAACGGGCGAACCAGCTGCTCCAGGTGGCCAGCGACTACGGCGACTTCCCCGTTGTTCTGGAGGCGATGCGCGAGTGCCTGCAGGATGTTTTCGATGTCCCGGGCCTCGCCGGGTTGATGCGCGAACTAGCGTCGCGCTCGGTCCGCCTGGTCGAGGTGGAGACGCCGGCCGCCTCGCCGTTCGCCCGGTCACTGCTGTTCGGTTACGTCGGTCTGTTCCTCTACGAAGGTGACGCGCCGCTCGCCGAGCGCCGCGCCCAGGCTTTGTCGCTCGATTCGGCCCTGCTGGCCGAACTGCTTGGCGCGACGGACCTGCGCGAGCTGCTCGATCCGGACGCCATCGCCGAGGTGGAGGCCGAGATCTCTCGGCTGGCCCTGGAACGGCAGGCCCGCGGACCGGATTCGGTGCACGATCTGCTCCGCGCAGTGGGTGACCTGACCACCGCGGAGGCACTCGTCCGCGGGGCGACGCCGCAGGATCTGGCGACGCTCGAGGAGGGCCGGCGCGCGATCCGGGTACGGATTGCCGGCGAGGAGCGTTGGTTGGCGATCGAGGACGCCGGGCGGGTGCGCGATGCCCTCGGCGTAGCGCTGCCGGTAGGTGTGCCGGAGGCGTTCATCGAGCCGGTGCGCGATCCGCTCGGCGACCTGGTGTCGCGCTACGCGCGCACGCATGGACCGTTCGTCGCGCGCCAAGCCGCCGAGCGGCTGGGTCTCGGCGTAGCAGTCGTCGGGTCGGCGCTGGCCCGATTGAGCGTGACAGGTCGTCTGCTTCAGGGAGAATTTCGGCCGGGCGGCGCCGGCCCGGAATGGTGCGACGCCGAGGTACTGCGCGGCATCCGGCGCCGGTCGCTCGCGGCGCTGCGCAAGGAGGTAGAGCCGGTCCCCGGGCAGGCATTGGCCCGGTTCATCCCGGCATGGCAGGGACTCGGCGCAGGTTCGGCGCGCGGCGCCGACGGGCTGCTGCGTGCGGTCGAGCAGTTGGCCGGCGTGCCCCTGCCGGCGAGTGCGCTGGAGTCGCTCGTCCTGCCGAGCCGGGTGGCCGACTACTCCCCCGGTTTGCTGGACGAGCTCAGCCTGGCGGGCGAGGTGGTGTGGGCCGGCGCCGGTTCGATCCCCGGCAACGACGGGTGGATCGCACTCGCACCCGCCGAAATCGCCCCGCTGGTGTTGCCGCCGCCCGACAAGGTCACCGATCCGTTGGCGATCGCCGTACGGGACTGTCTCGCGGCTGACGAGGCGTTGTTCTTCCGTTCGCTGCTCGACCGGATCGGCGGTGCCGAATCGGACGCCGCGGTGGCCGCCGCTGTCTGGGAGCTCGTTTGGGCGGGTGAACTGACCAACGACACACTGGCGCCGATCCGCGGGTTGCTCGGTTCGGCCGGTCGGACCGCCCACTCGCGCAAGCCGCGGCCGCCACGCGGCCGCTACGGGCGCTATGCAGGGCTGGCCGCACCGCGCGGCGGCGGAGCGGTCCGAGCGACACCGGCGGGCATGGCGGGGCGGTGGTCGGCGGTACCCGGGCGCGATCTGGACGTCACCCGGCGTGCGCTCGCCGCCACCGACGTGCTGCTCGACCGGTACGGCTTGGTCACTCGAGGCTCGGTCGTCTCAGAGCGGATAACGGGCGGTTTCGCGGCCGTGTATCCGGTGCTCAAAGCGGCCGAGGAATCCGGCCGAGCGCGCCGCGGCTACTTCGTCGAGGGCCTGGGCGCCGCGCAATTCGCGCTGCCTGGCGCGGTCGACCGGTTGCGCTCAGAGGCACGCCCGGTCAACGCCCGCCCCCCGGGCGGATCGGCCGCACTGGTGCTCGCGGCCACCGACCCGGCGAATCCCTACGGTGCCGCACTTGGCTGGCCGGTCGCGGCCCGGCCACTCGACGGCGGACGCGGGCACCAACCGGCGCGCAAGGCCGGCGCGCTCGTGGTGCTCATCGGAGGTGACTGCGTGCTCTACGTCGAACGCGGTGGCCGCACGCTGCTCTCGTTCAGCGACGATGCCGCCGTCCTGCAACCCGCCGCCGACGCCCTGGCGCTCGCCGTGCGCGACGGCGCGTTGGGCAAGCTGCAAGTTGAGCGTGCGGACGGTGTGCCGATCACCGCGTCCGCGCTCGGCGCGGCGCTCGAAGCGGCGGGCTTCCGGCCGACCCCGCGCGGCCTGCGGCTGCGCGGTTGATCTCGCCATGCCGGAAGGCGACACGGTGTGGCTCACCGCGCAGCGGCTGCATCGGGCACTCGCCGGTCGAACGCTCACCGTTGCTGATTTCCGGGTGCCGGCGCTGGCAACCGTCGACCTGCGCGGCCGGACCGTTACCGAGGTGTTCGCCCGCGGCAAGCACATCCTGACCCGGGTGGACGACGACCTCACCATGCACAGCCACCTGCGCATGGACGGCTCCTGGTACCTGTCCCGCAGCGGCGGCGCGGCGCCCCGCCGACATCCCCAGCACATGATCCGCGCGCTGCTCGGCAACGGCGAGTGGCTGGCCATCGGCTACCGGATACACGAGCTGCGGGTCGTGGCTCGGACGGCCGAAGCGGAACTGGTCGGGCATCTCGGTCCGGATCTGCTCGGGCCCGACTGGAACCTCGGCCGGGCGGTCGCCAACCTGCGCCGCGAACCGGAGCTGGCAATCGGTGAGGCGCTGCTCGACCAGCGCAACCTCGCCGGCATCGGCAATCTCTACAAGTGTGAGGCACTGTTCCTCGAACGCGTCCAGCCGTGGACCCGGGTCGCCGACGTGCCCGACCTCGCTCGACTGGTCACCACGGCGCACCGGCTGATGCGCGCCAACCGTGACCATCCCGAGCAGTCGACCACCGGCTACCTCGGCCGGGACCGGGAACACTGGGTGTACGAGCGCGGCGGGCAGGGCTGCCTGCGCTGCGGCACGCCCATCGAGCGGTCCGACCAAGGCACACCGCCGCGAACGCGCAGCACGTACTGGTGTCCGCGCTGCCAGCCGCTCGTCTCGACCTGAGCGTCAGCCCTGATCGGGGTTCGTACCGTCCGCACGTAACTCGGGCGGCAGCGGCTGTGCCGCGGACTCCTGCCGGGCCGGGGCCTCTGGGGCCGGTGTCTCCCCGGCCGGTGCGTCCTGGGCCGGGTCCTGCGGGGCCGGGTCCTGCGAGGCCGGGTCCTGCGGGGCCGGGGCCTGGGAGGCCGGGGCGGCCTTGTTCGCCGCCGGCTTCTTGGCCGCCGCTTTCTTGGCCGCCGCCCTCTTGGCCGGCGCCTTCTTTGCGGGCGGGCTCGCAGCACCTGGTTTCGTCGTGTCCACGACCGGCGCTTCCGGCGCCGGTGCGCTCTCGATCGCGGCGTTCTCCGCTGCCCCGGCGACAGCCGAGCCGCCGGCGCCGGAAAGGGCGGCCTTCGAGTCGGCCGCAAGCGCCGCGCGGATCTCTTCGAGCCGGGCGGCGCCCTGCATGTCGCGGGTCGCCCGCTGCACCTCGAGGACGTGCGACGCGGTGGAGTCGCGAGCCACCTCCGCCTGCCCGATCGCAACCGCGTACCGCCGCTCGATCTTGTCGCGAACCTCGTCCAGGGTCGGCACGTTGCTGGGGGCGGCGAGATCGGACATCTGCTGCAGTGACGCCGAGACGGTCTCCTGCATCTTCGCCTGCTCCAGCTGGGAGAGCAGCTTGCTCCGTTCCGCGAGCTTCTGCTGCAGGATCTGCGCGTTCGTCTGCACCGCTTCACGCGCCTGCGTCGCGGCCTGCAGCGCCTGGTCGTGCAAGCGCTTGAGGTCCTCGGTGGCCGATTCGGCGCTCACCAGCTGGTTGGCGAGCGCTTGCGCGGTCTGCTCGAACCTTGCCGCCTTGACCTCGTCACCCGCAGCGTGCGCCTGGTCGGCGAGGACGAGTGCCTGCCGAGCCTGCGCCTGCAGGTCCTCCACCGAGTTCAGCTGCCGGTCGAGCTGCATCTCCAGCTGCCGCTGGTTGCCGATGACGGCCGCCGCCTGCTGGGTCAGAGCCTGGTGCTGGCGTTGCGCCTCCTGGATGGCTTGCTCGATCTGCACCCGTGGATCGGCCTTCTCGTCGACCTTCGCGCCGGCCCACGCCGTCAGGTACTTCCACGCCCGCACGATCGGGTTCGGCTTGCTCATCAGTCCTGCTCCTCGCGCGCCGCAACCGAAGGCGTCGGACGTCGGTGCCCGACAGCGGCCGTCTCATCGTGGCAGAGCGGCCGTCTCAATCCTGGCAGACGGGCAACCCGGCGAGCAGCACCGCCACGTCCCGGGCGATGGCCTCCGGGGCGGCCTCGGTGAGCAAGAAGGAGGCGAGCCACCGCAGCACGGTCTCGGCACCGTCGCGCGAGTCGGCGCGCAGCGCCGCGTCGACGGCGGCGTAGGCCTGCTGCCAGCCGGCGGCTCTGCGGTCGACCCGGCCGATGGCAGCGAGGACGGCAGGCTCCACCCGCGCGAGGCCGCGGCGCACCGGATGGGACCCGATTGCGGTCGCGGCATCGACCAGCGCGCTGCCGAGCGGCTTGCCGGTCTGCTCGTCGATGATCGCCTGGACCTGATGGCCGACGAGGGCAGCGAGCACCGCCTCGCGGGTGCGGAAGTGGTTGTACAGCGTCGCCTTCGCGACACCCGCGGCCGCGGCGACCTGCGCCATTGTGATCTTGGTGCCGCTGACCGCCACCGCACGGGCGGCCCCGGCGAGCAATGCCGCCCGGGTGCGGTTCATCGCATTGCCGGCCCGGGTGTGCGTGCCCTGCTGGCGGACCGGAGCGGCCGAAGCGACGAGTGGCGACGCCGTGGTCGGGCGGAACAGCGTGTCGAACAGTGGATTGCTCACCGGCTGCCTTCCTCGTGGTCCGGCGACCGCACCGGCGCGGCGGCCGATGCCGGACATTGAGCCGGACGCTAACCCGGCTCGGCGGGTGGTGCGCGGAGGCGCTGCGGCGGGTCGGCCAGGCTGTGACAGATGTGACTGATGGGGCCATTGCGTCGGACTTCGACGCGCAGCTCAGGCAGCTGCGACCCGCCGGGACCGCCGGGCCCGGCTTCGACCCCGCAGGTCAGGCGGCGGCGACCGGAAGAGACCGCATCTGGGCGCTGCGCCCGGCGTCGCCGACCGGCGCCGGCGTGATCCGCGCCGAGCCGGTGCCGCCGAACGCTACCCGGCTGAGGAGCGCAAGCTTCTCCTCGCGCCGCAGTGTTTGACTGACCTCGGCGAACAATTCGGACAGCTCGACCGCCAGCGCGCTGCAGATGGCGGCCAGCAACTCCGACGAGGGCTCCTTCTGCCCCCGCTCGATCTCGGACAGGTAGCCGAGGCTCACCCGAGCGGTCGCCGACACCTCGCGCAGCGTGCGCCGCTGGCGCAGCCGAATCCCGCGGAGGGTCTCACCCACGACCTGGCGCAGCACGGGCATCGGGACCCCCTTCACGAAGCGACTGCCAGTGGTCTCACGGTACCCCCGCGACGCCACCCGCCGGATTTCGGCGAACCGGCGGTCCGCTCACGGCGAACATGAATGTTGCGACGAACCCGGTGCCCACGCACCGACATTCACCCCAGGCGGCTACGGCGCCGGTGATCCGGCCAGCGGGGTACGGCGCAGCCGGATCGCCCGGACGACGTAGTCGACGCCGGTGACCAGCGCGACCACGAGGGCGGCGGCCATGACCGGCCACGCAATCGGCTTCAGCCAGGCCCCGATCGGGATCAGGATGAACAGCCCGGTGGCGACCGCCTGCAGCAGCGTCTTCAACTTGCCGCCTCGGCTGGCCGGCATGACTCCGTGGCGGATCACCCAGAAGCGCAACCCGGTGACCCCGATTTCGCGCACCAGGATGAGCACGGTGATCCACCACGGCAGGTCGTGCAACACCGACAGGCCGATCAACGCCGCCCCGATCAGCGCCTTGTCCGCGATGGGATCGGCGAGCTTGCCGAACTCGGTGACCAGCCCGCGCTTGCGGGCGAGGTCGCCGTCGATCCGGTCGGTCACCGAGGCGATGGCGAACACCGCGCAGGCGACCACCCGCCACACCTCGTCATGGCCGCCGGCGGCGAACAGGGCGACGATGAACACCGGAACGAGGGCGAGCCGGAAGACGGTCAGCGCATTGGCGATGTTCCAGGCCGAGGCCGGACTGCGCGGCTCGCCCATCGGGTCGCCGGTGATCCTGGCGAACACGGGGTTCGGGATCGGCTTGTCACCGATCGGCTCGGTCACCATGGGTCACCGGACGGTTCGGCGAGCAGGTCGACCCCCTCGCTCGACACAACGACGGCCGGCACGAACCGGCCGCGTTCGACACGGTCGGCGCCGGACAGCCGCACCACGCCGTCGGCTTCCGGGCCCTGGTGCGCCGCCCGGCCGACCGCGCCGTCGTCATCGCACTCCTCGACGAGGACATCGACCCGGGTGCCGACCCGGTCCTCCGCGCGCTGGCTGACCAGTTCATCGGCCAACGCGACGATGCGCTCCACGCGCTCGGCGATGACGTCGGCGTCCAGCTTGCCGAGGTAGCGGACCGCCTCCGTGCCGTCCTCGTCTGAGTAGCCGAACACCCCGATCGCGTCGAGGTGGGCGGCGGAGAGGAATCGCTCGAGTTCGGCGACGTCATCCTCGGTCTCGCCGGGGAAGCCGACGATGACGTTGCTGCGCGCACCGAGGTCCGGCGCCCGCACGCGGGCCCGGCTGAGCAGGTCAAGGAACGCGCCAGCGTCGCCGAAGCGCTTCATCCGCCGCAGCACCGGCCCGCTGGCGTGCTGGAAGGACAGGTCGAAGTAGGGCGCGACGCCCGGCGTCGTGGCGAGCGCATCGAGCAGGCTCGGCCGCAGCTCGGCCGGCTGCAGATACGACACGCGGACGCGTTCGACCCCGTCGACCGCGGCAAGCCGGGGCAGCAGCGTCTCGAGTGCCCGCAAGTCGCCGAGATCCTTGCCGTAGGAGGTGGAGTTCTCGCTCACCAGCACGAGTTCCCGAGCACCGGTCGACGCGAGCCACCGGGCTTCGGCCAAGACGTCCGCGGGCGGGCGCGAGACGAAGGAGCCACGGAAGGACGGGATCGCGCAGAAGCTGCAACGCCGGTCACAGCCGGACGCGAGCTTCACATAGGCGACCGGTGCGTCGTCGAGTCGGGTTCGGAGCGCCGAGGACGGCAGCCACCCGTGCCCCGGCAGGGACACATCGGCCGCGGCCGCCGGCCGCTGAACCGGGGTGACCGGCAGCAGGGTGCGCCGGTCGCGCGGGGTCTGCGCCGGGACGGGTCGCCCGGCCGCGATCTCGTCCAGCCGGGCGGCGATGTCGGCATAGGAGTCGAAGCCGAGCACTGCATCGGCCTCGGGCAGGGTGGCCGCGAGTTCGTCGCCGTAACGTTCGGCGAGGCAGCCGACCGCGACGACCTGCGCGTCGGTGTCGGCAGCCGCGAGCAGCGTGTCGATGGAGTCCTTCTTGGCCGAGTCGATGAAGCCGCAGGTGTTGACCAGCACAACCTCGGCGTCGTCGGCGTCCGGTACAAGGCCCCATCCGCCGGCGCCGAGCCGACCGGCGAGCTCCTCCGAATCGACCTCGTTACGCGCGCAACCGAGCGTCACGACGACGACGCTGTGGGCGCGCTGGGGCACTCCAGCAGGTTACCCGGCAGTTTCGGTCCGTCCCGCACCGCTGAGCCGGCGCTCGCTACGGTCGGCAGGTGCCCGTTGTCGTTCGCCGCGCGCGCACCCAGGACGTGCCCGCGATCAAGTCGATCGTGGACATCTACGCCGGCTCCGGGCGCAAGCTGCTGGCCAAGGAGTTGGTCACCCTCTACGAGGACGTGCAGGACTTTCTCGTCGCCGAACTCGACAGCCGGGTCGTCGGCTGCGGCGCCCTGCACGTGCTGTGGGCCGACCTCGGGGAGGTGCGCACCCTGGCAGTGCGCCCTGATCACGCCGGCCAACGGATCGGCCGGCAGCTGCTGGAGGCCTTGATCGCGACCGCGAGCGAGTTAGGCCTCTCCCGGCTGTTTGCGCTCACCTTCCACACCGGGTTCTTCGGACGGGCCGGGTTCGTCCCCATCGAGGGCGCGCCGGTCGACCACGACACCTACGACGCGCTGCGACGCTCCTACGATCCCGGCGTTGCGGAGTTCCTGAACCTCGAGTACGTCAAGCCGAACACGTTGGGGAACACCCGGATGCTGCTGACGCTCTGACCGCGAATTGCCGCGTGTCTCACCGGTCACAGCAGCCTCAACAGTTAGCGTCGTGCGACGGAGGTGGTTTGCATGGCGACGCTGCACCGCATCGAAGCGGCGTATCCGCCCTGGACGGCGGGTGCAGGCCCGGCCACTGCGGGCGCGCCGTATGTCGGCAGGCACCGTAAGCCTGGCAGCCGCCGGTTCGCCCTGTTCGCGATGTTCTACCGGCCCCGCCACCGCTACCGCGGCTGAAGCCGCTCAGCCCGCCCGGCGGTAGGCGCGCACCGACAGCGGTGCGAACACCACCAGGATGCCCACCAGCCAGGCGACGCTCTTCCACAGACTCGCCTCGACCGGTCCGCCGAGGGCGAGCGAGCGCATGGTGTCTATCACGTGGGTGACGGGCTGATTGTTGGCGAAGCCCTGCAGCCAGCCCGGCATCGTGCTGATCGGCACGAACGCGGAACTGAGGAAGGTCAACGGGAACAGCCAGATCATCCCGAAGGCCTGCACCGCCTCGTCGTCCTTGATCGCGAGGCCGGTGAAGGCGGCGATGCAGGACATGCACGCGCCGAACGCGGTGGCGAGGAGCACCATCGCGACGGCCGCCGGGAACCCGTTCTCGAACCGGAACCCGACAAGGTAGCCGACCGCGATGATGATCAGGATCGTCACGAACATCCGACAGGTGTCGGCGACGAGGCGGCCGGCAAGCACCGCTGAGCGGGCGATCGGCATGGAGCGCAAGCGGTCGATCACGCCCTTCTGCAACTCGATCGCCAGCGCGATCGCGGTGCCGAACGTGGCGAAGGCGGCCGTCTGGCCGACGATGCCGGGCATCAGGAAGTTCACGTAGCCGCCAGGGACGTCCACCGGAATTGCGCCACCGAACACGTACCGGAACATCAGCACGAACAGCACCGGCTGGATGACCGTGAACGCGATGTAGGCGGGTACCCGGACCCAGATCATCAGGTTGCGTCGGGTGATCGTGAGCGTGTCGCGGACCGCCCACCGCATCCGTAGGAGAAGGGCCGGTGATTCGACGTCCGCAGCGGCGCGGGCGGCCCGGACTTGCGTGGTGGTCATCTCTGCTCCTCCCCACCGTTCCGGCGGGCGCGGCGCCTGCCGCGCCGGGCGGGCGACTTATGGACCTCTTCGGCGGCGTGTCCGGTGACGGCGAGGAACACGTCGTCGAGCGACGGTCGGCGGATCGTCATCCCGTGCACCTGCACGCCGGCGGTGTCGAGAGCGCGCACGGCGGCGATCAGCGCGTCCGAACCGCCACCGCCGACGCCGACGCTGACCCGGCTCGTCGCCTCGTCGACACGCGGGTCGCCCTCGCCGACGCCGGCGACCGCGGCCACTGCGCGGGGCGCCGCGGCCGCATCAGGCACCGAGAACTCGAGGACGTCGCCGCCCACCCGATTCTTCAACTCCTCCGCGGTGCCGGCCGCGATCACCAGGCCCCGGTCGATCACCACGATCTCATCGGCGAGTTCGTCGGCCTCGTCCAGGTACTGCGTGGTGAGCAGCAGCGTGGTGCCGGCCGACACGAGCCCGCGGATCACCTCCCACATGCCGATCCGGGCGCGCGGGTCCAGCCCGCTCGTCGGCTCGTCAAGGAACAGCACGGTGGGATGGCCGACGAGGCTGGCGGCGAGATCCAGCCGCCGCTGCATGCCCCCGGAGTACGTCTTGGCCGGGCGGTCCGCGGCTTCGGCCAGGTCGAACTGGTCAAGTAGTTCGTCCGCGCGCCGCCGGGCCTGCGGCCACGACAGATGGAAGAGCCGGCCGATGATCTGGAGGTTCTCCCGTCCGGTCAGCTCTTCCTGGATGGCGGCCGATTGGCCGGCCAGCCCGATCGAGCGGCGAACCGCGGCGGCCTGCCGGACCACGTCGAAGCCGTTCACGGTCGCGTGCCCGCCGTCCGGGCGCAGCAGCGTGGTGAGGATGCGCACGGCGGTGGTCTTGCCGGCGCCGTTCGGGCCGAGCATCCCGAGCATCGTGCCCGAAGGCACTGCGATATCGATGCCGCGCAGCGCCTGGACCGAACCGAACGACTTCGTGACGCCTTCCACGAAGATCGCCGCCTGCCCGCTCGTCACCTCGAATCCCCCGCACCGTCTGGCGCGCCCCGGCTGGCACGCGGAGATTCCAACGTATCGCGCCCGGCAGACAGTTGTGCAGCGGTTATCCGGCGGCCTCCGGGGCACGCGGCTCGAGGTCGTCGGCGGCAATCAGATCGTCTGCCGTGCCCCCGTTGCGCAACGTGTAGAGCAGCCCACTCAGGTCGTCGGGCAGCACCAGGACGTCGCGCGCCTTCGACCCCTCGGACGGCCCGACGATGCCGCGCGACTCCATCAGGTCCATCAGCCGTCCCGCTTTCGCGAACCCGACGCGCAGCTTGCGTTGCAGCATCGAGGTGGAGCCGAACTGGGTCGAGACGACGAGCTCCACCGCGGCGAGGAACAGGTCCAGGTCGTCGCCGACGTCGGCGTCGATCTCCTTCTTCGACGCCTGGGGAGCGGTGACATCCTGCCGGTAGCTCGGCTGGAGTTGCTTCTTGCAATGATCGACGATCGTGCGGATCTCCGCGTCGGTGACGAACGCGCCCTGCATGCGGGCCGCCTTCCCGGCGCCCATGGGCAGGAACAGCGCATCGCCCTTGCCCAGCAACTTCTCGGCGCCGGGCTGATCGAGGATGACCCTCGAGTCGGCGAGCGACGCGGTCTTGAACGCCAGCCGGGACGGCACGTTGGCCTTGATCAACCCGGTGACCACGTCGACGGACGGGCGCTGGGTGGCGATGACGAGATGGATCCCGGCGGCCCGCGCGAGCTGGGTGATCCGCACGACGGCGTCTTCCACGTCCCGCGGCGAGATCATCATCAGGTCGGCGAGCTCGTCCACGATGACGAGCAGGTACGGGTACGCGGCGTAGACCCGTTCGGAACCCGGCGGGGCGGTCAGTTCGCCGTTCTGCACCTTCTTGTTGAAGTCGTCGATGTGCCGCACGCCGGAGGACTCCATGTCCTCGTAGCGCATGTCCATCTCCCGCACGACCCACTGCAGGGCGTCGGCGGCCTTCTTCGCATTCGTGATCACCGGCGTCACGAGGTGCGGGA
>Ga0136846_1220053_pt1 | contig 14062 bp, 11 predicted proteins | sample HopSoiMetagenom2_FD_96841 | JGI IMG/M metagenome (GOLD analysis project Ga0136846, IMG submission 96841) | Grasslands soil microbial communities from Hopland, California, USA - 2 Assembly 2016 (version 4) | ecosystem: Environmental > Terrestrial > Soil > Grasslands | place: USA: Hopland...
ACCGCCTCGATCTCGACCGTCATGTTGTTCGGCAGCGAGCCCATGCCGACCGCCGAGCGGGCGTGGCGGCCGCGCTCGCCGAGCACCGCGACGAACAGATCCGAGCAGCCGTTGATGACCTTCGGCTGGTCGGCGAACTCGGGCACGCCGTTGACCATGCCGAGGACCTTGACGATCTCGACCTTGTCGAGCCCGCCGGCCGCGGTCTTCGCCGCCGCGAGGAGGCCGAGCGCGGTGATCTTGGCGTGCTCGTAGGCCTCCTCCCAGGTCACGTCCCGCCCGACCTTGCCGGTGTGATAGGAGCCGTCGGCCTTCCGCGGTCCCTGGCCCGAGAGATAGACGATGTCGCCGGCGCGCCGGAACGGGACGTAGTTCGCGACCGGCGTCGGCACGGTCGGCAGCGCGAGGCCGAGCTCGCGGAGCTTGTCTTCGGCGGACATCGTTCCTCCTTCGCCATGCGTTCGGCGCTACTTGTTGAGGTAATTCCTTTCCAGGAACTCGCTCCTGAACCGCTGCGGCGGCGTTTGCCGGTCCGGCCTGCCCTCCGGCGTGAAGTCCATCAGGTTCCAGTACGGCCACACGGTGTCGACGTGGTTCATCATCGACTCGGTGCTCCAGAAATGGAAAATCCTGCCGTCGCGCTTCTGGAAGCAATGCATGACCGGAAGCTGCATGTCGTCGCTGTCGCCCTGGCTCTTGTAATCCGCCTGGAAGGGCGATTCGTATCCCGACAGCAGCGGGATCTGCGACCAGCCGCGCTCCCTCGCCCAGGCGTCGATCTTTTCGGCCGGGGCCTTGGCGATCGCCGCAAACGCGGCGTCCTGCGCGACCGAGTACCAGGCGCGATCGAACCCATCCATCAGCGACGTGCAGGACGGGCACGGCTTGTCCCATCCCGGGCCGAACATCCACGAGTAGATGAGGAGCGTCGTCTTGTCGCCGAACAGCTCGGAGAATTTGACCCGCTGTCCAACCTTTCCGCCGCCGGCCCACTGGAAGACGTAATCCTCCTTCAATGGCCCGCCGGGCGGCAGCGTGCGGCGCCGGGCGGCCACCGCCTTCGTCTTGGCGACGAGCTCCTGCTCCTCCTTGAGCAGCGCCTCGCGTGCGTCGCGATATGCCTGGCTTTCGTTCGGGAACAGGGGGGCGCTCATGGCATCTCCTCCGTTCGCTTTTTCAGCCGGCATCGAGGGGCGCTGAAGCCGGCGTCTTCGCCGCCCCTTCCCGGCGTGATCGAGCGTTCTGGTTGGCGAACCGCTGCGAGCGCCTGGGATGCCACCAGCGCCCGGCGATCACCACGCCCTCGGAGACGATCTTGCGGTCGCCGATCAGGTGCTCGCCGACGACGTCGACATAGTCGAACTTGCCCTCGCGCACCGACAGGATCGTCGCGTCGCCGGCGCTGCCGGGCTTCAGGCTGCCGAGCTCGTGGCGCTTCAGCGCCATCGCGGCGTTGACGGTCGTGCGTCTGATCACCTCGGGCAGCTCCATGCCGAGGCAGAGGAACTTCGACAGCGTCGTGACCTGGTCGAAAGCCGGGCCGTCGATGCAGAGCGTGTGGATGTCGGACGAGATCGTGTCCGGGTAGAACCCGTTCGCCAGCATCGCCCGGGCGGTCTTGAACGCGAACGAGCCCTTGCCGTGGCCGATGTCGAAGATCACGCCGCGCTTGCGGGCGTTCAGCACCGCCTGCTTGACGGTGCCTTGCGCCGTGCAGGGCGCGTTCGGGAACGGGCGGAAGCAGTGCGTCAGCACGTCGCCCGGCCGCAGCATGTCGATCACCTCCTCGTAGGACGGCGGCGGATGGTCGATATGGGCCATCAGCGGCATTCCGACCTCGTCGGCGACCTGCAGCGCGATGTTGAGCGGCGCCGTGCCCTGGTCGCCGGAGGCGTGCTTGCCGACCCGCACCTTGATGCCGACGATGACGTCGCGGTTCGCATCCGCGACCTCGGCCGCCTCCTTCGGCGCCATCATGCGGGTGTCCTCGCTCTCGCCGACCATGACGGTGTTCGAGAAGGCGTAGATGCCGGCAAACGAGACGTGCAGATAGGCGAGGATGCGCGCCTGCGAGGGCTCGATGACATGCTTGCGGAAGCCGGCGAAGTTGCCCGGCCCGGCGCTGCCGGTGTCGACCGAGGTCGTGACGCCGCTGTCGCGGCAGAACGCGTCGGCGTCGATGCCGAGCGAGGTCCCGCCCCAATAGACATGGGTGTGGAGGTCGATCAGGCCGGGCGAGACGATGAAGCCCGAGAGGTCGCGCACATCGGAGCTCGCGTCGTCAAGCCCGTCGCCGATCTTCGCGACCTTGCCGCCCGAGAAGGCGACATCGGTCACCCGGTCGAGATTCTGCGACGGGTCGATCACGCGCCCGCCCTTGAGGATGAGGTCGTAGGTCACTTCGCCCCCGCTTTTTGCGTTACACTCCCGAACCATGGCTAGGGACGAGGAGCTTGCCAAGCCGGAATCCGCCGCAGCCGAGGCCGCTGCCGCTGCGGAAGCGGCGCCGCGCATCGTCGGGCCGGTGTTCCCGGGCACCCGGACGGAGTTCATCACCGTGCTGGCGCATTACCACCGCGCCGAGATCGCCCGCATGGCCGGATGGCGCGACCGCATCGACCGCACCAGCAATTGGGCGATCACCGTTGTCGGCGCCATGCTGTCGGTGTCGCTCTCGACCCCGACCGCGCACCACGGCGTCGTGCTCTTCGCGATGGTGCTGGTGCTGCTGCTGCTCACCATCGAGGCGCGCCGCTACCGCTTCTTCGACGTCTACCGGAGCCGCGTCCGCAGGCTCGAGCGCAACTACTATGCGCCGATCTTCGCGCCCGGGATCAAGGGCGAGGACGGCTGGATGCGCACGCTCGGCGAGGATCTGCGCCGGCCGATCTTCCTCATCGGGCGGCGGCAGGCGATGTCGCGGCGCCTGCGCCGGAACTACGGCTGGATGTTCCTGATCCTGCTCGCCGCCTGGGTGCTGAAGATCACCTCGCCGAAGCTGCAGCCCGGCGGCGCGCCGGCCGAATTCGCGCTCTCGCCCTTCGAATGGCTCGGCAACGCCGCGATCGGTCCGCTGCCGGGCTGGCTCGTCGCCGCAGTCGTCGCGGCGTTCTACGGCTGGGTCTTCCAGGCGACGTTTCGCCGTTACCCGGGGGGCGAGCTCGGCGACGGCGGCGTGCACGTGTAGGCGAATTACTCCGGCTCCACCGCCCCCCGGCGCTCGACGATCATGCGGTACTGCTCGGGCTGGCGGTGGCGCGCGAAGTTGAAGGTCGTCGCCTTGTAGCTGCGACCGAGGTCGAGGTCGCAGCGGGCGATGACGAGCTCGTCGCCCTGCGTCAGCGCCTGCGCCACGACCTCGCCGGTCGGCGCGATGATCGAGGAGTTGCCGATCATCTCGCAGCCCTCCTCGACGCCGCATTTCGCGACGCCGACCACCCAGGTGGCGTTGGCATAGGCGCCGGCCTGCATCGAGAGCTGGTTGTGGAACTCGGACAGCCGGTCGTGGTCGGGCGCAGGCGGGTTGTGGCGCGGCGTGTTGTAGCCGAGGAGCACCATCTCGACGCCCTGCAGCCCCATCGTGCGATAGGTCTCGGGCCAGCGGCGGTCGTTGCAGATGCACATGCCGTAGAGCCCGCCGATGGCGCGCCAGACCGGCCAGCCGAGATCGCCGATCTCGAAATAGCGCTTCTCCAGGTGCTGGAAGGCGCGCCAGGGCTCATGCTCGGCATGGCCCGGCAGGTGGATCTTGCGGTAGCGGCCGACCTCGCGGCCGGAGCCGTCGACGAGGATCGAGGTGTTGAAGCGGCGCGTCGCGCCGTTCTCCCGGGCGAGCTCGGCGAAGCCGAGATAGAAGCCAATGCCCCTCGCCCGCGCCTCGTTGAACAGCGGCGCGGTCTCGTTCGAGGGCATCTCGCGCTCGAAGAAGGCGTCGATCTCGTCCTGATCCTCCATCCACCAGCGCGGGAAGAAGGTGGTGAGCGCAAGCTCGGGGAAGACGACGAGGTCGCAGCGGTGCTCGCCCGCCTGCCGCAGCAGGTCGAGCATGCGGGCGACGACCGCGGCGCGGCTGTCGGCGCGCTGGACCGGCCCGAGCTGCGCCGCGCCGACGGTGACGATGCGGCTCATGCGACCTCCGCGATCCGGCTGGAACGGGCGCCGGCCACGTCCTCGGCGCTCCGTCCGACGATCCGTGCGTACACGTCCGGATCGGTCGCGCCTTCGGTGCCGAAGACGAGGACGCGGGAGCTCGCGTCGAGCCGCAGCGCCGTCCGGAGCTGCGGGTCCGCCGCCGCGAGCCGGAAGCCGGCGAGCCCCGCGACGCCCGATTCGCCGCCGACGACGCCGAGATCGGCAAGATCGCGCATGGTCTCAGCCGCCGCCCCGTCCGGGATCGTCATGAAGGCGTCGGCACCGCGGGCGAGGATGCGCCAGGCGAGAAGCGACGGCTCGCCGCAGGAGAGGCCGGCCATGATCGTCGCAAGATCGCCGCCGACGCTTGTCGGGGCGCCGACCTTGGCGCTCGCGAACAGGCAGGCTGCGGTTTCCGGCTCGACGACGACGAAGACCGGCCGCGCCGCCCCTTGCGTCTCCCAGAGCCAGGACAGCACCGCGGCCGCAAGGCCGCCGACGCCGCCCTGCACGAAGATATGGCTCGGGCGCGCGCCCGCCGCGAGCGCTTCGCCGACCATCACGACGTAGCCCTGCATCACCGTCTTCGGCGCCTCCTCGTAGCCCGGCCAGGAGGTGTCGGAGACGATCTGCCAGCCGTTCTGCCGCCCGGCGTCGGCGCAAAGCCGGACCGAATCGTCGTAGGTGCGGCCGGCCCGCACCACCTCGGCCCCAAGCGCCGCGATGGCCTCGGCGCGCCCCGGGCTTACGCCCTCGTGCACGAAGATCACCGCCTTGACCCCGGCCTTGCGGGCGCCCCAGGCGACCGCGCGGCCGTGGTTGCCGTCGGTCGCGCAGGCGACGGTCAGACCGTCGGCGCCGTGCTGGCGCGCCAGGCGCTCGACCGCATAGGCGCCGCCGAGCGCCTTGAAGCTCCTGAGCCCGAAGCGGTGGCCCTCGTCCTTGTAGAGCAGCTCGGCGACGCCGGCCTCGGCGGCGATCGGCGCCAGCCGGCGAAGCGGCGTCGGCGCATAGCCGGGCCAGGCCCGGATGGCGTCCCAGGCGGCGCGGCCCTTCTCGGCCGAGAGTATGTCCCGCTCCTCGGGCCCGTAGGACGCGTCGCGGTCGAGACCGGCGTTCGCGACGAGGGCGGCGGAGAGCGCGGCGAGCGGCATCAGGCTTGCGGCGCCGCCTCGTTTGCCGGCTCGGGAGCCTTGCGCTTGCGCCAGGCGCCGATGCCCCAGAACAGCGCCACGAGGGCAAGGCCCCACCACAGCGAGTAGCCGACGACGTAATCGAAGAAGCCGAGCCGGTACGGCGGCAGCGGCGACGGCAGCGTGTCGGCGGTCTGGAACTTCGCCAGCTCCTCGCCCTTCGGCATGTGATAGAACCGGCCGCTCTCGCCCGTGACCCCAAGCACGTAGCCGGCGTCCTCGACGGAGACGCCGAGGAGGAAGTTCTGGGTCTTGGTCATATAGCCGAGGTAGAGCGCCTCATCCTTGGCGCCCTTGAGCGGCACGTCCTGGATGAAGTGGATCTGCTCGTCGGTGCCGAACCGGTATTGCGCGTGAGCGCGGTCGACCGGCACGAGCGCGAGCGTGACGATGAGTGCAAACAGGTAAAGCGCGTAACGCATGCTTGAGGCCCCCACAGGTTTTGCCGGACCTCCTAGGTCCTGCGCTGCCGGGGCGCAAGCGGGGCCGGTCTAGTCGCGCTCGAATTCCTCAAGTTCCTTGATCAGCCCCTCGATCATCGAAAGCCCGATCTGCCAGAAGGCGGGATCGCGGGCGTTGAGCCCGAACGGGGCGAGGAGCTCGGAATGGTGCTTCGTGCCGCCCGCCGAGAGCATGGCGAAATAGCGTTCGACGAAGCCCTGGTTGGCGTTCTGGTAGACGCCGTACAACGAGTTCACGAGGCAGTCGCCGAAGGCGTAGGCGTAGACGTAGAACGGCGAATGGACGAAGTGCGGGATGTAGGTCCAGAAGTTCTCATAGCCGTCGCCGAGCCGGATCGCCGGGCCGAGGCTCTCGTCCTGCACCGACATCCAGAGCTCGCCGAGCTGCTCTGAGGTCAACTCGCCCTTGCGGCGCTCGAGATGGACCTTGCGCTCGAAGGAGTAGAAGGCGATCTGGCGCACGACCGTGTTGATCATGTCCTCGACCTTCGCCGCGAGCATCGCCTTGCGCTGAACCGGATCGGCGGTCTTCTCGAGGAGGCGGCGGAAGGTCAGCATCTCGCCGAACACGCTCGCGGTCTCGGCCAAGGTCAGCGGCGTCGGCGCCATGAGCGCCCCGTTCGGCGCCGCCAGCACCTGGTGGACGCCGTGGCCGAGCTCGTGCGCGAGCGTCATCACGTCCCGCGGCTTGCCCTGGTAGTTGAGGAGCACATAGGGGTGCGCCGACGGCACCGTCGGATGCGCGAAGGCGCCGGGCGCCTTGCCGGGACGGACCGGCGCGTCGATCCAGCGCTCGTCGAAGAATTCGCGGGCGATCGCGGCCATGCGCGGTGAGAATCCGGCATAGGCTTCGAGCACCGTGTCGCGCGCCTCGGTCCACGGGATCGTGCGCTGCTCGACCTTCGGCAGCGGCGCGTTACGGTCCCAATGCTCGAGCCGGTCCTTGCCGAACCACTTCGCCTTGAGGCGATAGTAGCGGTGCGACAGGCGCGGATAGGCTTCGCGCACCGCGGCGACGAGCGCCTCGACGACCTCGGGCTCGACGCGGTTCGCGAGGTGGCGCGAATCGGCGACGTCCTCGAAGCCGCGCCAGCGGTCCGAGATCTCGCGATCCTTCGACAGCGTGTTGGTGATGAGCGTGAAGGTGCGCAGGTTCGCCCGGAACACCTTGGCGAGCGCCTCGGCGGCGTCGCGACGGAGCGTTCCGTCGGCGTCCTGCAGCTTGTTGAGGGTCGGCTCGAGCGTCAGTTCCTCGCCGCGCACCTCGAAGCGGAGCGAGGCGATGGTCTCGTCGAACAGGCGGTTCCAGGCCGCGCGCCCGGTGACCGACTTTTCGTGAAACAGCTGCTCGATCTTGTCCTCGAGCTGGAACGGCTTGTCCTTGCGGATGTCCTCGAGCCAGGGCCGGTAGCGGGCAAGCGGCTCCGTCTGCATCGCCGCGTCGAGCACCGCATCCTCGATCCGGTTGAGCTCGAGGGTGAAGAACAGGAGCTCGCTCGAGGCCGAGGTCAGGCGCTCCTGCGTGTCGCCGTAGAACTTGGACCGTTTCGGATCGGTGGTGTCGCCCGAATAGACGAGGCCGGCATAGGACATGATCCGGCCGAGGAGATCCTCGATCGCCTCGTAGCGCAGGACGGCGGCGCCGAGCGCATGCGCGGCGTCCTGGCTCCGGGCGAGCCCGTCGAGCGTGCCGCGGTAGGTCTCGGCAAACGCCTTGCATTCGGCCTCGGCCCGGGCGAGGTCGCGCGCGAAATCCGGGCTGTCCATGCCCGGGTAGAGGTCGGAGAGATCCCATTCGGGCAGGGCCCCGAGCTCGGCCGGCCTGGAGCCGGTCCGGAGCGCCGGCTCGGGCGCGCGCAAGTCTGGGTCGAGGCTCGGGGTCATCGGGATGGAGGTTCCGGCGAGGGCGGACGAGATATCGGCGGTAATGCCCGTTCAATCAACCCGCGCGAATTTGATCGAACCGGCCCCCCGGGCACGTCCCTTCGTTAAGCGCAGCTTTACCCTTGTCGCGGAGCATCGCGCCGAAACGAAACACCGGCTTGCGAGTCCGCTTTATATGTCAGGCACCATTCTCGTCGTCGACGACGATCCGGTTCAGCGGCGGCTGTTGGAGGCGATGGTGCGCCGCTTCGGCTACGAGCCGGTCCTGGCCGAGACCGGCGAGGCCGGGCTGTCGCTCCTGCGCTCGCCGGACGGGGCGCGCATCGACGTCGTCATCCTCGACCTCGTGATGCCGAACCTCGACGGGCTCGGCGTGCTCGCGAAGCTGCGCGAATCGGCGATCGAGACGCCGGTCATCGTGCAGACCGCGCACGGCTCGATCGAGACCGTCGTCCAGGCGATGCGGGCCGGCGCCATCGACTTCGTCGTCAAGCCGGTCGGGGCCGAGCGGCTCCAGGTCTCGATCAAGAACGCGATGCGGGTCGACTCGCTCGAGGACGAGATCCGCCGCATGCGCCGGCGCGCCTCCGGGACGCTGAGCTTCAAGGACCTCGCCACCGCAAGCCCGGACATGACCCGGGTGATCCGCCTCGCCGAGCGCGCCGCGAAGTCGAACATCCCGGTGCTGATCGAGGGCGAGTCCGGCGTCGGCAAGGAGGTGCTGGCGCGCGCCATCCAGGGCTCGAGCGACCGCAAGGGCAAGGCCTTCGTGACCGTGAACTGCGGCGCGATTCCGGACAACCTCGTCGAGTCGATCCTGTTCGGCCACGAGAAGGGCGCCTTCACCGGCGCGACCGAGCGCCACGTCGGCAAGTTCGTCGAGGCCTCCGGCGGCACGCTGTTCCTCGACGAGATCGGCGAACTGCCGCTCGATGCCCAGGTCAAGCTCCTGCGCGCGATCCAGGAGGGAGAGGTCGATCCGGTCGGCGCGAAGAAGCCGGTCAAGGTCGACATCCGCCTGATCTCGGCGACGAACAAGAGCCTCCTCGACCTCGTCAAGGGCGGCGGCTTCCGCGAGGACCTCTACTACCGCCTCAACGTCTTCCCGATGACCCTGCCGCCGTTGCGGGCGCGCCGGGAGGACATCCCGGACCTCGCCCGCTCGTTCCTGGCGCGTTTTGCGGCCGAGGAGGGCAAGCGCGTGCGCGGCATCGCGGCCGAGGCGCTGTCGCTGCTCGTGCGCTACGACTGGCCCGGCAACGTGCGGCAGCTCGAGAATGCCCTGTTCCGGGCGGTGGTGCTCGCCGACGGCGACGAGCTGACGCTCGCCGAGTTCCCGCAGATCGTCTGCCAGGTCGAGGGCTTCGAGCTGCGCATCCCGCCGGCCCCGACCTTCGCCGACGGCGCGCCGGCGCCGGTGCGCGAGATCGTCCGGGTCGAGGTGCGCGATCCGCACGCCATCAGCCTCGTCGACGAATCGGGCGACATGCGCAAGCTCGAGGAGCTCGAGGCCGAGATCATCCGCTTCGCGCTGCAGCACTACCGCGGCCACATGTCGGCGGTGTCGCGCCGGCTCGGCATCGGGCGTTCGACGCTTTACCGTAAACTCAAGGATCTGGGGCTCGCTTCCGAGGGGGAGGCTGACGCGGCGTGATTTTTCGCCGCGAATGAACGATGATGCGGGCCGAAACGGTCGCGCTTGTTCGGGCGTTGGTGTTGCGGCGCTGCCATTGCGCATCGCCGCCCGCGACGCAAAGAAAGGATGCCGGATTCGCTAGATCCGGCTTCGTTCGCGCCGGTGAGGAGTTAAGGATGAGTACGCCGCGTGCGGCCGTGAAGCTCGCGTCTCTGGCAGCCGGGATCGGCCTGGCGGCCCTTCTGTGCGGGCCGGGCTTCGCCGCCGACGACGCCGCCCTGCCGGACATCGAGCTGCCCGAGCCGCCGGCCGCGACCCTGATGATCGAGGCGACCCCGGCCGCGCCCGAGGCGCCGCGGGCGGCCGAGACCGCTTCGCCGGAGCCGGCCGCGGCGCCGACCGTCAAAGCGCAAGCGAGCCCCGCGCCGGCGCCGGCCGCCGAGATCGCGTTGCCGGATCTGCCTGAGGCGCCGGCCCTCTTCACGGTCGCCGACCAGCTCGGGGCGGCGATTTCGGCGCGCCTGGCGGATGCGAAATTCCAGCTCGCGCCGAAGCTTGCGAAGAAGGACCGGGAGGCGATCGCCGCCTTCTACGCGCTCGGCGACTTCAAGCCGCTCTGGCTGAAGGACGAGGCCTGGACGCCGGCGGCGCTTGCCGTCGTGGCGCGCCTCGGCAAAGCGGCGGAGGACGGTCTCGATCCCGCCGACTACCCGGTTCCGGCGCTCGGTGCCGCGGCCGACAAGGCGGGCGACCTCGCCGAGGCCGACTTGAAGCTCTCCGCCGCGGCGGTGCTCTATGCCCGCGACGCCCGCGGCGCGCGCGTCGATCCGGCGCGGCTGTCGCGGCTGATCACGCCGAAGCTCGAGCTGCCGGCCGGCGACGCCGTGCTGACGCGTCTTGCCGCCGCGAAGGACGCCGGCGCGGCGCTCCTCGCCTACAACCCACCGCACGCCGGCTATCGCGCCCTCAAGGCAAAGCTGGCGGAGGCGCGCGGGGCGCGGCTCGAGGGCGACATCCTCGCCAACATGGAGCGCTGGCGCTGGCTGCCCGCCGACATGGGCCGGCGCCACATCTGGGTGAACGTGCCGGAATTCAAGCTGCGGCTCGTCGCCGACGGGCGCCCGATCCACGAGGCGCGGGTGATCGTCGGCAAGCCCGAGACGCCGACCCCGCTGTTCTCCGACACGATGGAGCACGCGATCGTCAACCCGTCCTGGTACGTGCCGCCGTCGATCTTCAAGAACGAGTTCTACTCCGACCCGGCCTACGCCGCCTCGCGCGGCTATCAGGTCGTGCGGACCCGCGACGGCGGCATCTCGGTGCGCCAGCCGCCGGGCGAGCGCAACGCGCTCGGCTTCATCAAGTTCATGTTCCCGAACCAGCACGCGGTCTACCTGCACGACACGCCGAACCGCAGCCTGTTCAACGCCCAGAAGCGCGCCTTCAGCCACGGCTGCGTGCGTCTCGACCAGCCGTTCCGCTTCGGCGAGTTCGTGCTCGGGCCGGAGTGGAGCGAGGGACGCCTGCGCAGCCTCATCGGCAAGGGCGAGCGCACCATCAGGCTGCCCGAGAAGATCCCGGTCCACCTGACCTATTTCACGCTTCTGGCCGACGACAAGGGCGAGCTGCATCAGATCGCCGACCTCTACGCGGTCAACAACAAGGTCCGGCTCGCCCTCGGCCTGCCAAGCGACGGCACCCGCGTTGCGGCCGAGGCGAAGCCGCAGCGGCAAGCTCGCCGCCGCGCCCCGCCACGCGCCCAGACCGCGGTGCGGTCGCCGATGCCGATGTACGAGCATCCGGGCTGGTGGTGGGTGACGCGTTAAGGGTCTGGCCAGGCGCTGCGGCCCCGAATTCGCCATGGTTCGGCCCAAAGCTCCGCTCGGGACGACAGGGTTGGTGGGCTTAACCGGACGGTAACCGTTCCCGGCAAGTCTCCCTTCACCAAACAAGCCGCGCCACGTCGCGGCCGAGAGGGGCGAGCTGCTCTTGAGAAGCTTGGGATCGGGTCGTTTCGCGGCCGCGTCCGGCTGCGTGCGCCGTGCCCCCGCGCCACGCCGCGCGGTCCTCGGCGCGGTTGCCGTCGCGGCCCTCCTGTGCGGCACCCGCGCGACCCAGGATGCGGTCGCCAACGGCGATACCCGCACCATCTCGATCTACCATACGCACACCAAGGAAAACGCCTCGATCACCTTCAAGCGCAACGGCTATTACGACCAGAGCGGGCTCGAGAAGCTGAACTGGCTGCTGCGCGACTGGCGCACCGACCAGCCGACCAGGATGGAGCCGCGCCTCTTCGACATCGTCTGGGAGGTCTACCGCTCGGTCGGGGCGAGCGAGCCGGTCCACGTCGTCTCGGCCTATCGGGCGCCGGAGACCAACGCCATGCTGCGGCGGCGCTCGCGCGCCGTCTCCGAGTTCAGCCAGCACATGGCCGGCAAGGCCCTCGATTTCTATCTTCCCGACGTTGACATGGCGCGGGTGCGCTCGATCGGCATGCGCCTCCAGCACGGCGGCGTCGGCTTCTATCCGAACTCGGCCCATTCCTTCGTGCATCTCGACGCCGGCAGCGTGCGCGCCTGGCCGCGCATGACCCGCGGGCAGCTCATGGCGCTGTTCCCGGACGGCAAGACGGTGCACCTGCCGACCGACAACAAGCCGCTCGCTCGCTACGAGGAGGCGAAAGCCGAGATCCTCGCCAAGGGCGGCGCGGTCGCCGGCATGGCCTACGCCAGCGCCGAGGATTCCGGCGGACGGCGCAGCCTGTGGGCGACGCTGTTCGGCGGCGGCGACGAGGACGAGGATTTCTACGGCCGCGGCCGCGGCGGGCGCGGGCGCGCCGCCCAGGAGGCCGCCCCTTATGTGCCCGCGAGCGGGGACGACGGCGGCACCCGCGGCGTTCTCGCCTTCGCGGCCCCCGAGCCCTCGCGCGGCCTCACGCGCCGCCCGGCGGCCGAGGCTTCCGCCCCCGCGCAGACCGCGGCGATCGCGCCGAAGGAGGCAGCACCGGCCGAGGACGCCGCTGCGCCGGTCGCCGCGGTGCCGCTGCCGCCGAAGCGGCCGGGCGACGTCCTCGACATCGCCGCCCTCGCCTTCATGCCGATGCCGCCGGCGCGTCCGATCGAGCTCGCCTCGGCCATGATCGGGCCGCCGACGCGCAGCGACGCGACCGCCGGCGCTTTCCCGGCAGGAGCCTTGCCGGAAAGAGCGTTGCCGGAGACGCCAGTCGCCCGCCTGACGAGCGAGGAGCGCATCCATCTGCGCGCCCTTTTCGCCACGGTCGCGAGCGGCGCCGCGCCGGGACCGCGGGTGAAGATCGCGACGGCGCGGGCAAAGCCGCAAGCCGGCGCGCCGGGCGGCCACGTCGCGGCAGCCTCCGCCGGCCTCGCGCTCGGCTTCTCGGCGAAAGCTCCCGACCTGCCGGGCGACCGCTTCGCCGGCCCGGCCGTGAAGCCGCTGCCGGTTCTGCACTAACAGGCTGCTGAAGAAGTCGCGAGTTACAGCCGCGGTAGGGCTTTTGGACGGGGGCTTTATGGCGCGATGGGGAGGTGCGGCCTGCTGCCCGGCTTGTGTCGTGGTCTGATTCTCAGGTCGAGGCTTGTGCCAGCAGCTTGGGGATGCGGATCAGGTTGTAGGCGGCGACCGCGAAGGTGAACACCGCCTCGGCTTTGGCGCATCCGCGGACCTTGACCTTTGCAAACCCGGCCTGTGCCTTGATCCAGCCGAACACCTCCTCGATGCGCTTGCGGACCCTTTGGCTGAAGGCGTAGCCGGCATGCCGCGTCGTGCGGCCGTCGACCGCCGTCCTGCGCACCACCCCGCGTTTGCTGACCACGCCATTGACGGCAATGTGCGGCGTCACCGTGCGCTCGCGCAGATCCTGGACGAAGGCGGTGACGTCGTAAGCCTTGTCCGTTCCGAGCGTGACGCGCCCGCCCCTTCTGCGGCGGTCGAGCATGGAAAGCGCCGCCTCCCGTTCCGCCGTCCCGGTGGCGCGCGTGAGCGCGGCATCGAGCGCAAGCCCGTTGCGGTTCTCCATCAGGACGTGGCCCATGAAGCACAGCCGGCTCTCGCGGCCGTCGGCCTTGCGATAGAGCCGCGCGTCCGGGTCGGTGGTCGAGCCGTGGCTCTCGTTCGAGCGCTTCTCCTTGCGGAAGTTGCGCTCGCCGTTGCGCCCCGGTCCGGGCGGTGAGCCCGAGCCGTCCTTCGGCCGGAAGCTCTTCATCGACGCCCAGGCCTCGATCAGCGTGCCGTCGACCGAGAAGTGCTCGTCCGAGAGCAGCGCCTTGACCTGCGGCAGCCCCAAAAGCGCGGAAAGGAAGTCCCGCGCCACCTCGGCCTCGAGCAGCCGGTCGCGGTTGTGCGTGAACACCGTCGCATGCCACACCGAGCCATCGAGCGGCAGGCCGACAAACCAGCGGAACAACAGGTTGTAGTTGATCTGCTCCATCAGCATCCGCTCGGAGCGCACCGAGAAGAAGGCCTGCAGCAGCGTCGCCCGCAGCAGCATCTCGGGCGCGATCGAAGGCCGGCCCATCGACGAGTACAGCGCCTCGAAGCGCCCGTTCAGCGCCGCCAAAGCCTCATCCGCCAACCTGCGGACCGCCCGCAACGGGTGATCCGCCGGAATGCGCTCCTCCAGCCGCACGTAGGAGAACAACCCATCCGCCCGATCGTCCCGCCCGCGCATGCCAAATCACCCCCGTGGCTTAGGTCACGGAATCACAGGCAATCCCACCAGTCGAGACTTTTTCAGC
>Ga0136846_1225375_pt1 | contig 14062 bp, 17 predicted proteins | sample HopSoiMetagenom2_FD_96841 | JGI IMG/M metagenome (GOLD analysis project Ga0136846, IMG submission 96841) | Grasslands soil microbial communities from Hopland, California, USA - 2 Assembly 2016 (version 4) | ecosystem: Environmental > Terrestrial > Soil > Grasslands | place: USA: Hopland...
ATGGACGTACTCGTTCTCATCGACAAGCTCGACGACCTCGTGCACAACGCGAAGGCCGTCCCGCTCACCGACCAGGTGCGTATCGACCGTGAGGAGATCTACGACATCCTCGACCAGATGCGGGCGACCATCCCGGAGGAGATCAAGCAGGCGCGCTGGATCGTGAAGGAGCGCCAGGAGATGCTCGCCGAGGCGAAGCGCGAGACCGACCGGCTGCTCGGCGAGGCTCGCGAGCAGGCGGTGCGGGAGGCGTCGCAGACGGAGATCGTGAAGATCGCCGAGCGCCAGGCGCAGGACATCGTCGACGACGCCCGGAGGCAGGCACGGGAAACTCGGCTCGAGATGGAGGACTGGGCCGACTCGATCCTCTCGACGCTCGAGGTGAACCTGGAGAAGTTCCTCACGGCCGTGAAACGCGGCCGCGAGCGGTTGCACGAGCGCTCGCAGGAAACAGTGCTCGCAGGTGCGACGGCTGCACCGTCCAACAACGACGATCAGCCGTTCGGAACCGGCTAGCCGCCGCGAGACCGCCGGCGCCGGAACCGCCGCCGATGGCGCGGGCGGCCGGCGACCGCGCTCTCCTCGAGACTGGCGCCGGCTCCGAGCACGACGCATTGGAGCGGTGCGTCGGCGACAAGGACCGGTAGGCCGGTCTCGGCGCTGAGCAGGCGATCGATTCCCCGCAGAAGGGCTCCACCGCCCGCGACGACGATCCCGCGGCTCGCAACGTCGGCGGCAAGCTCCGGCGGCGTGGCCTCGAGCGTCCGCCGCACGGTCTCGACGATCGTCTCGAGCGGCTGCGCGATCGCGCTCCGCACTTCGTCGGAGTCGAGCGTCGTCCGGCGCAGCAGCCCGGTGATGCGATCGCGCCCCGCCACGTCGGTCTCGATCTTCTCGGGCAGCGTCCACGCGGAGCCGGCGGCGAGCTTGGCGGCCTCGGCCGTCTCAGGCCCGATCAAGAGGTTCGTCGTTGCGTCGACGTACCGGACGATGGCCTCGTCGAGCTCGTAGCCGCCGACGCGAACCGACTCCCACACCACGATCCCCCCGAGCGCGAGCACGGCGACCTCGGTCGTGCCGCCGCCGATGTCGACGATGAGGCTGCCCTGGGGCTCGCCGACGGGAAGACCGGCGCCGATCGCCGCCGCCATCGGCTCCTCGATCAGTGACACGGTGCGAGCACCTGCTGCAAGCGTCGCCTCCTCGACGGCGTTGCGCTCGACCGCAGTGATCCCGCTCGGCACGCAGAGGACGACGCGCGAGAACGAGAGGGCGCCGCCGCCGATCCGGCGGATGAAGTAGCGGAGCATCTCCGCCGTGATGTCGAAGTCCTGGATGACGCCGTGCCGGAGCGGACGAATCGCCCGGATCGACGCCGGCGTCCGCCCGATCATCCTGCGCGCGTCCTCGCCGACCGCCTGAACGCGACCCGACAGCTCGTCGATCGCGACGACGGACGGCTCGAAGACGGCGATGCCGCCGCCGCGAACGAACACGAGCGTGTTCGCCGTGCCGAGATCGATCGCAAGCTCGCGACCCCGATGCAAGCGCCGTGCAGCCACCCGACGCCGATCAACATAGCCGGGACGCGGCACGCTGTTCGGTCTAAGCGGCGACCGGCTCCGACTCGAGCGCCGCGGTGACCGCTTCGGCGGTCTCGACGAACGCCCGCGCAGCCGGCGTTCGATATCGGTCCCGGTGCCATGCAAGCGCTATCACGCGCGGCGGCAGCTTCGGCAGCTCGACCATCGCTGTCGTCGGATCCTCCGGATCCATGGTCAGCCGCGGGACGAGCGCGGACCCGACGCCGGCGGCGACGAGTGCCTGGACCGTCTGGTTGTGGTCGGACCGGAAGACGTAGTCGACTTGCCGCCCGAACATCGGCTCGAGCCGCTTCACGGTCCGGCAGTGCTTGTGGCTGATCAGGTCGAGCTCCGCAATCTCGCGAAGGCTGGGAGTCTTGTCGCGCGCGGCGAGCGGCGAGCCGGCGGCCACCACCAGCACATACGGATCCCGCAGCAGCTCCACACACTCGAACGGGCCCTCGACCAGCGGTAGGTCGGCGAACGTCAGGTCGAGCTCACCGCGCTCGACGAGGGCGAGCAGCTCCTCGTCGTCCGCCGACTCCGTGAGCGTGACCTCGACCTCGGGCCAGGAGCTCAGGTAGCGGCGCATCAGCTCCGGCAGGATGCGCTGCCCGACGCTCTGGAACACCCCGACCCGCAGCGTCCCGGCCTCGCCCTTCCCCAGCGCCTCGAGGTCGGCTTGCGCCGCTGCGACGCGTGCCGCGATCGCGTCTGCGTGCGTGAGCAGCAGCCGTCCCGCCTCCGTCAGGGAGACCGGCTTCGGCCCACCCGGGCGCTCGAGCAGGCGCTGGCCGACGATGCGCTCGAGGGCGGCGATCTGCTGGCTGACCGCCGACTGGGTGTAGCCCAGGGACGCGGCGGCCTTCCCGAACGAGCCCTCCCGCGCCACCGCTTCCAGAGCCAGGAAATGGCGCAATTCGATGCCGAGCCAACGATCAGGTTCCATAATCGACTCCCATTGTAACTGGATTTGCGCTAATAGGTCGGCGAGCCGATGATGGGTGCATGACGTCGATCGTCTTCCTGCTGTTCATCGTCGCTGTCGGACCGCTGGCGCTTCGCTACGGCGCCGACAGCCGGCGCACCTCCGACCGGCGCTCGCTCTAACCGGAGATGGCAGGCGCCTTCGCACGCCGCTCGCCGGCGGCGGTGGCTCTCGCGCTCGGGACGGTCTACCTCGTCTGGGGATCGACCTATCTCGCGATCCGCGTCACGGATCGGACGCTGCCGCCGCTGCTGATGTCCTCCGTCCGCTTCCTGATCGCTGGCGCGGCGCTGTACGCCTTCGCAGCGCGCGGGCGCGCGCGGCCGACGAGGCGCGAGTGGACAGCGGCCGCGATCACCGGCGCCGCGCTCCTGCTCGTGGGCAACGGCGGCGTCGCCTGGGCTGAGACGCGGCTCGACTCCGGCTTCGCCGCGCTGATCGTCGCGATCATCCCGCTCTACGTCGCGCTCTTCGATCGGGTCTTCTTCGGCCGCCGGCTCTCGCCGGTCGCGATCGCCGGGCTGGTCGTGGGCTTCGTCGGCGTCGCGCTGCTCGTCCGCCCCGGCGGCGGAAACAACGTCGGCGTCGCGCTCGTCCTCGTCGCGACGACGTCGGCTTGGGCCGCAGGCTCGCTCTATGCGCGCGGCGCGCCGCTCCCGAGCAGCCCGCTCCTCTCCGCGTCGATGCAGATGCTCTCCGCCGCCCTCTTCCTCGGGATCGCGGGCCTGGCGGGCGGCGAGGCGAACGACGTGCACATGAGCTCGTTCACGCTGAAGCCGCTGCTCGCGTTCGCGTACCTCGTGGTTGTCGGCTCGCTGATTGCTTTCTCGGCCTACGCCTGGCTGCTCAAGAACGTGCGTATCTCGATCGTCGCGACCTACGCGTTCGTCAATCCCGTCGTCGCCGTCGCGCTCGGAACGCTCTTCCTCGGCGAGACGATCGGCTGGTCGACCATCGTCGCGGGGGCTGCGATCGTCACGGCCGTCGTGCTGATCGTGACGGCGAGGCAGCGCTACCCTGAAACCGATGAAGAGCTTCAATCTGAGACAGCTGAAACTCCGCTCGGGGGAGCAGTACCGCGACGAGATCGAGCTCGAGCTCGAGCCCTTCGAGCTGGGCGGCGAGCGCTACCTGCCGGTGCCCGGCACGGTTCCGGCTGAGCTCGAGATCACCAGAGCCGCAACCGGCACCCTCTTCCAGCTCGCTTTTACCGCCCGTCTGCACGGGCCGTGCTACCGCTGCCTCGACGACGCCGTCCTCGAGCTGCCGATCTCGGGACGCGAGTATCAGGCGACGAACCCCGACGGCTCGGAGGAGCTTCGAACGCCGTACGTGCGTGACGACAACCTCGACCTCACGGCGTGGGCGCGCGACGTCCTTGCGCTCGCGTTGCCGGACAAGATCCTCTGCCGCGCTGACTGCGCCGGTCTCTGCCCCGTCTGCGGCAAGGACCTGAACAACGAGCCGCACGTGCACGACGAGAAGGCGACCGATTCGCGCTGGGCCGCGCTCGAGAGCCTGCGCGAAGAGCTTTGACCGGTTTCGCAGCTGTGGTCCTCCGCGACGAGCGTCGTGTCGCGTTGATCCGCCGCGTGCGCGAGGGGCATACGTACTTCGACTTTCCCGGCGGCGACATCCGTGCGGGCGAGCAGCCCGCGGACACCGCGGTCCGCGAGGCGCAGGAGGAGCTCGGCGTGGAGGTCGTGCTCGGCCCGCGCCTGCTGATCGAGGAGTTCCGCGGCCAGACCGCGCACTACTACTCGGCGGTCGTCGTCGGCGGCCGGCTCGGCACCGGCACGGACGAGCCGACATGGATGGAGCTCGCCGAGCTCCCGCACTACGACGTGCGCCCGCGTGCGCTCGCCGCGATCCTGACGGGCGGATGACGCTCGTCGCAGCGCTGCTCGCGGCGGCCGTCCTGCCTTGCTCGCCACCCGGCGCGACCGGCCAGGTCATGCGGGCGGCGCCGACCGTGCCGTTCACGATCACGCGTCAGACGCCGCAGCGGCTTTTGCGCACGATCGTGGGGCGTTTCGGCGACCGCTCGCTGATTCGGGCGCGGATCGAGCACGACGGCAATCTGCCGCTGCTCGGGTTCGGCAGCCCGCGAGTGCGCGGCGCGCAGCGGTTACGGCTCGCGTGGGAGCAGACGCTCGTCGCCGGCGCCCTGCGCGACATGCTCTGCGCTGCGCGCGCTCCGCTCCTCTGGGGCTGGTTCGGCCTCGACGGCAAGCATGGCACGCCCGACGCCACGTATCCGTATCTGCAGCACTTCCCGACCCCGCCGGAGGGAAGTTTCCGCCGGCTCCTGGTCGACGCCGCGGACCGGTGGCATTTCCGAGTCGTCGACGGGCGCTATCTCCATCCGCTTCAAGGCGCGCCCGTGATCGTCGTGCGGACGGCCGATCCGCTGCGGCTCGCGCATGCGGCCGGCGCGATCCGCGCATTTCTCGAGGGCCCGGCGAGCGCTTTCAGGTTCGAGGGCTTCTACTTCGAGGCCGAAGACGCGCACGGCCGGCCGGCGTTCGCGCTCGCGAATGCATTCCGTGGGACGTACCAGGGGAGCCAGTGGGCGCGGAGCGAACGGCTGTTTCCGTTCGCGCACGGGTAGTCGACGCAGCGTCTCAAGGGGCGTCGTCCCAACCGGGAGGCAGGTCGACGCCCGTCCAGGACGGATCCGGCGTCCACTCCGCCCACTCGTCCGACCACCACTGACGGCCGGCCTCGACGTCGGCGACGACTCGTGCACCCTCGGCACGAATCGCGCGGACCTCCTCTGCGGTCCAGCGACCGCGCTCCACCCAACCGTCGAGCAGCTCGTCGTCCTTGAGCTCCCAGCTCCCGTCCGGACGGATCCAGATGTCGAGCTCCTGGTCACACGTGTCGAAGCCGCGAGCTGTGCGGCGAATCGGCTCCGCGAGGTTGACGTACCACCCACGAAACTCGCGCTTCTCTCCGAACCAGAAGACCCAGATCGCGTGGCGCCCGCCCGGGCGGTGCAGCGACAACACGCCGTGTCCGCGCCAGCGGGTGTCGCTGCCGCGATTCCAGGGATGGCCGCCCGGCCACGGCCAGCTGCCGGCCGGGAAGCCGAGCTGCGTCTGCGACGAGAGGTACACGGCGAGGAGATCGGGCCTGTCCTCGACCACGCGCACGGGCATCACGAGCCAAGCTCGCCCGCCCCACACCTCTCGCCAGGGGACGATCTCGCCGCTTTCCCAGCGCACTCGCGGCAGCGTAGTGCCCGCCGTGCGACCGCTACACTGCGGCGTCCATGGCCGTCCCAAAGAAGAAAACCTCGAAGGCGCGCCGCGACAAGCGCCGCGCGCAGCACGGGATCGAGGCGCCGCGCCTGAACGTCTGCCCGCAGTGCGGCAGTCCGAAGCGGCCGCATCGCATGTGCCCACGGTGCCACACGTACCGCGGCCGCGACATCGAGCCGCTCAGCACCCAGGCTCCCTAGCGACGTGATCCGCATCGCGGTCGACGCGATGGGCGGGGATCGCGGTCCGGAGGAATTCGTCGCAGGCGCGCTCGAGGCGCGGTCCGAGACCGTCGCGCCCGTGCTCGTCGGCCCGCCCGATCTCGACACTCGAGGGCTCGAGCTGATCGAGGCGCGCGACGTCGTCGGGATGGACGAGAGGCCCACCGACGCCGTCCGCACGAAGCCCGACAGCTCGCTCGTCGTGGCCTGCCGTGCGGTGCGTGAAGGGAAGGCGCAGGCGGTCGTCTCAGCGGGCAACACCGGCGCGATGCTGGCTGCGTGCCTGCTCGAGATCCGGCGACTGGCCGGAGTCCGCCGGCCGGCGATCGCCGTGACGATCCCGTCGCGCGACGGCGTCTCCGTCCTGCTCGACTCCGGCGCGAACGCCGACGCGCGGCCCGAGGACCTGCTCCAGTTCGCGCACATGGGGGCGGTGTTCGCCGAGGAGATCCTCGACGTGCGGAATCCCGAGATCAGGCTTCTGTCCATCGGCGAGGAGCCGGAGAAGGGCAACCAGCTGACGCTCGAGGCGCACGAGCTGCTCGCCGCGAGCGACCTCAACTTCGCCGGCAACACGGAGGGACGGGATCTCCTGCGCGGCGGCGCGGACGTCGTCGTGACGGACGGCTTCACCGGCAACGTCGCCCTGAAGCTGCTCGAGGGCACGATCCGGAACCTGCTCGATGCCCTGCGCGAGGAGATCACCGCCACGACACGGGGCAAGCTCGGCGGCCTGCTCATCCGGCCGGCGGCGCGGCGCCTGCGGAACCGCCTCGACCCTGACACCTACGGCGGCGCTTACCTGCTCGGCCTGCGCGGCCTCGCCGTGATCGCGCACGGCAACTCCTCGCGGCGGGCGATCGCCAACGCGGTCCGCCTTGCCGCCCGCGGAGTGGAGCACGACGTCGTCGGACGGCTGGCGCAGCGCGTCGGGAACACCGTGTTAGAGTCCGCGGCCACTACGACCCCGACCCCCACGTGAGGTGACATGGCAGCGTCGCGCGAGGAAGTCTTCGAGCGAGTAAAGGAAGTTCTGACCGAGCAGCTCGGTGTCGACGAGGGCGAGATCACAGAGGACGCGTCCTTCCAGGAGGACCTCGACGCGGACTCGCTCGATCTCGTCGAGTTGATCATGGAGCTCGAGGACCAGTTCGGGATCAAGATCTCCGACGAGGACGCGCAGAAGATTCAGACCGTCGGCCAGGCCGTCGACTACGTCTCGTCACACCAGTAGCGCCCCCCGCGGGGACGTCACCCCGCTCGCGGAGCTGATCGAGAACCTGCCCGGCGCGCGGGCAGACCAGGTCTACACGCACGCGTCCTGGGCGTCCAACCGCGCGTCGTCCTACGAGCGCCTGGAGTTCCTCGGCGACAGCGTGCTCGAGCTCGCGATCGCACGCGAGCTGTACGAGCGCTACCCGGACTTCAGCGAGGGCCGGCTCGCGAAGATCCGGTCGCACGTCGTGTCCCGGGCGAGCTGCGCCGTCGTCGCACGTCAGCTCGGGCTCGGCGAGCGCCTCGAGCAGCGCGGCGCCGACATCCCCGACGACGAGCTGCATCGGCTCGCGCACAACCGAAACGTCCTGGCGGCGCTGCTCGAGGCCGCCTTTGCAGCGCTGTTCCTCGAGCACGGCTTCGAGCCGATCGAGCAGCCGATCGTGAAGGCGTTCGCCGGCCGGATCGACTACGCGCTGACGAGCCATGTCGACTACAAGACGGAGCTGCAGGAGGCGCTCGCGCGCCGCGGCCAGTCGGTCAACTATTCCGTGCTCGACGTCGAGGGGCCGCCGCACAATCGCCGCTTCCGCTGCGCCGCGGTGATCGACGGGGAGCAGCTCGGCGAGGGAGCCGGCGAGTCGAAGAAAGCCGCGGAGCAGGAGGCTGCGAAGCAGGCGCTGGCGAAGCTCGGCGTCGAGATCCCGGCGGGCTAGGGAAGATCGCACGCGCCGCGCGCGTCGTGTGACCCATGGACACTTACGTCATACGCCGCCGTGAAGGCTGGCGTTCGCCGGCAGAGCTGCAAGAGGCTGCGGAGCGCTCGCGACACGTCGGCGACGAAGAGATGGGCGACGACATCAGCTGGATCCGCAGCTACGTCGTCGAAGAGGAGGGTGGCACGCTCGGCACCATCTGCATCTACCAGGGCACGAGCGCGGAGAAAGTCGCCGAGCACGCGACGCGGGCAGGCCTCCCGGCCGACGAGGTCTTGAAGGTGGTCGACACCGTCCTCGTCAGAGCCGATCCGGCCTAGACTCGCCTTTCCCACCGGAAAGGAGCCGAGATGGCCAAGCAGGTCAATTGCCCGTGCGGCGAGACCGTCCGCGGCGAAACGGACGACGAGCTCGTCACCAACGTCGAGGCCCACATGCAGGACAAGCATCCGGAGATGGTCGGGACGATGTCCCGCGGCCAGATCCTCGACATGGCCCAGGAGGCTTGACCGAGGCCTAGTCACGTAGTCCGGGCGCCGCGCTAGCCTCCCCGGCGCATGCACCTTCGCGCCATCAAGCTGCGCGGCTTCAAGTCGTTCCCCGAGCCGGTCGAGGTCCGCCTGGAGCCCGGAGTCGCCGTCGTCGTCGGCCCGAACGGCTCGGGGAAGTCCAACGTCGCCGACGCGATCGTGTGGGCGGCGGGCTCGATGGCGCCCTCGGAGCTCCGCGCCGAGAAGCCGGACGACGTGATCTTTGCCGGCGGCGGCGGCCGCTCGCCCGAGGACTTCTGCGAGGTCGAGCTCCTGTTCGACAACCCGGCCGGCGAAGGGCCGGTGCCGTACACCGAGCTTTCCGTCGCGCGGCGGCTCCATCGCGGCGGCGAGGGCCAGTACCTGCTCAACCGGACCGCCGTTCGCCGCATCGACCTCGTCGAGCTGCTCGCCGATCTCGGGCTCGGCGGCGGGATGCACTCGATCATCGGCCAGGGCAAGGTCGAGGAGATCCTGGGATCGAAGCCGGAGGAACGACGGCAGCTGCTCGAGGAGGCGGCCGGCCTCGGACGCTTCAAGCGGCGCAAGCATCGCGCCGAGCTCAAGCTCGCCCGCGTCGCGATTCAGGTCGAGCGCGCGCGCGACGTCGAGGCCGAGGTGAAGAAGCGGCTGCGACCGCTCGCGCTGCAGGCGACGGCGGCGGAACGGGCCGAGAAGCTTCGCGGAGAGATCGCGTCGCTCCGCGCGCGAGTCGCCGAGCTCGACCTGGCGGAGCTCGGCGAACGCCTGGAGGACGGCGAGGGGCGCCGCACCGCGGCGGTGCTCGCACGCAGGCACGCCGACGAGAAGCTCGATGCGCTGCTCGAAGAGCGCCGGCGGGCGGAAGAGGAGCTCGCTGATGCAGCCGGACGACGCGAGCAGGCGACGGCGATGCTGTACCGGCTGCGCAGCGCACGCGAGCGGCTCGAGCTGCGACGCGAGAGCGCGCAGTCTCTGCGAGACGGGCTCCGCGCCGAGCTTGCGCGGCCGCGCCGCGTGCTCGACGCCCGCGTCCGCGCGGAGCGCGAGTCGCTGCGCGACCAGGCACGTGTGGCGCGCGAGCGCCTGCAGACGCTGGAGCGCGCGCTCGCCGAACGCGAGGGCCTTCCCCCCGCAGCGCGCGCGCTCGCGGAGGACGGAGAACGGCTTGCGCTGTCGCTGCTCGACGTGCAGCCCGGGAGCGAGCGCGCGGTTGCGGCGGCGCTCGCGCATCGCGCTGCGGCGATCTTCGCCGACGATCCGCGCGCGGCGCTCGCACTCGCCGAGCGGGCGCGCGCAGCCGGGCTGGGCAACGTCGTCGTGCTGACGCGCCCGCCCGCCGACGTGGTCGCGGAGCTACCGGTCGTGCCGAAGGAGCAGTTGTTGCACACTCCGGTTCCGGCGGTGACGTCCGACGGCTTCGGGTACGACCCGCAGCGCGGCGAGGTCTGGTTCGCCGGCGAGGCGGCCGAAGCGGTGTGGCTCGAGCTCGAGGCGCGTCGGCGCGCGCTTGCGGCGGAGGTCGACGAGCTCGAGGCGCGCGTCGCGGCGCCGATCCCGGAAGCGGCCTACACCGCAGCGCGCGATCCGCTCACCGAGACGCTCGCGCGGCTGAGCGCGCGTCTCGTCGAGACGCTCGAAGGTGCGACGCACGACCGCCACGAGGCGCCGCTGCGAGCGCGCGCGGACGCCGGCGCGACGCGCACGACGGGTCTCGCCGAAGAGCTGCGCCGGCTGGGCGCCGCGGAGGTCGACGTGCGGCGCGCCGCCGCGGAGGCAGGCGAGCGGCTGAGCGCGATCGACGTCGAGCGCGCCCGCGTCGAAGCCGAGGTCGACGAGGCCCGCCGCCGGCTCGAGGCAGCGGCGGCAGAGCCCGCCGAGGGCGACGACCGTGCGGAGCTCGCCGATCGAGTCGAACGGCTCGAGCGCCGCCGCGAGTCCCTCGGCCAGGTCAACCCGCTCGCGAAGCAGGAGTACGACCAGGAGAAGGAACGCCTCGTCGAGCTCTCCGCGCAGCGCGGAGATCTCGAGGCGAGCCTCGCCGAACTGGAAAAGCTGCGCGACGACCTCACGCGCACGGTCGACGAGCGCTTTGCGGAGACGTTCGCCGCGGTCCAGGCGAACTTCGCCGAGGTCGCGTCGACCCTCTTCCCCGGCGGCGAAGGCCGCCTGCGCCTGACCGAGCCGGAGGAGGAGGACGAGCATCCCGGCATCGAGGTCGAGCTCCGGCCGGCGGGCAAGAAGGTGACGCGGCTGTCGCTCCTGTCCGGCGGCGAGAAGGCGCTCGGTGCGATCTCGTTCCTGTTCGCGTTGTTCCTCGCGCGGCCGTGCCCGTTCTATCTCCTCGACGAGGTGGAGGCGGCGCTCGACGACACTAACATCGGCCGGTTCGTCGAGTTGTTGCGGCGCTACTCCGATCGAACCCAGTTCATCGTCATCACGCATCAGAAGAGAACGATGGAGGCCGCGGATATCTTGTACGGCGTGACGATGGGCGCCGACGGGGTCTCGCAGATCGTTTCCCGGCGCCTGCCACGCGAGCAGGCCGTCGCGGTTGCCTCGTAGCTGGGCGCAGCTGCTCGGCGAGGAGAACGCGCAGCCCGAGCCGGAGGCGGAGCGCAGCGGGCTCTTCTCACGGCTGCGCGACTCGCTGTCGAAGAGCCGCCGTGCGCTCACCGCCGAGCTGGCGTCGGCAGCGTTCGATCCGGGAGACGACGCGGCGTGGGAGCGCCTCGAGGAGGCGCTGATCCGCGCCGACGTCGGCGTGCGCGCGACCGCCGAGCTCGTGCAGCGGCTCGAGGCGCGCCAGGATCTGACCAACCTCGACGCTGCGCTCGCGGAGGAGATCGCGGCACTGCTCGGCGAGCCCGCGACCCTGAACGTCAAACCGGATCCGAGCGTCCTGCTCGTGGTCGGCGTCAACGGCACCGGCAAGACGACGACGATCGGAAAGCTCGCAGAGCGGTTGCGCCAGCACGGGCACTCGGTCGTGCTGGCCGCAGCCGACACGTTCCGCGCGGCTGCGGAGGAACAGCTCGAGATCTGGGCGGACCGTGCCGACGCGGCGTTCGTCGGCGGAGAGCGCGGGGCGGACCCGGCCTCGGTCGCCTACGACGCAATCGAGCGGGCGGGGCGTGACGGCGCGGACGTCGTCATCGTCGACACCGCCGGCAGGCTGCACACGCAGGCGAACCTGATGCAGGAGCTCGCGAAGGTGCGCCGCGTGATCGAGGGCAGGCTCGACGGCGCGCCGCACGAGACGCTGCTCGTAGTGGACGCGACGACGGGACAGAACGGCTTGCAGCAGGCGCGGCTCTTCGGCGAGGCGGTCGGGGTCACCGGCGTAGCGCTGACGAAGCTCGACGGCAGCGCGAAGGGCGGCATCGCCGTCGCGATCGCGCACGAGCTCGGCCTGCCCGTGAAGCTGATCGGCGTAGGGGAGACGCTGGACGATCTTCGTCCGTTCGATGCCCAGGATTTCGCACGCGCCCTCGTCGCGGAGTAAGGTCGCGCGCATGCCCGCAGCCGAGAACAGCATCGTCGTCAACCGGCCGCGGTCGGAGGTGTTCGCCTTTGTCGCCGACCACGAGAACGACCCGAAGTGGCGTCCCGGCGTGCTCGACATCAAGCGCGCCTCGGGCGAGGGACAGGGCGCCGTCTACACGCAAGGCGTGCACGGCCCGATGGGCAAGCGCGTCGACGCGGACTTCGAGGTGACTGCGTACCAGCCCGACACGCTGATCGCCTTCCGCACGCTCGCCGGGCCCGTCCGCCCGGAGGGAAGCTATCGCTTCGAGGACGCAGACGACGGCACTCGCGTCACGTTCTCGTTGAACGCGAGCCTGCGCGGGGCGCAGAAGCTCATGGCGCCGATGGTGGGAAAGTCCATGCGCAACCAGGTCGGGGCGCTGCCCGACCTGAAGCGCGTGCTCGAGGCCGGCGCCTCGGTCTAGCCGCTGCGCTCGACGCCGAACGCGATGTTGACCGTCGTCCGGTACGTCGTGATGCGGTCGCCCTCGACGACGGCGCTCATCGACACGACGTCCGCACCCGTGATGCCGCGGAGCGTCTTCGAAGCTTCCTGAACCGCCGCGTCGGCGGCCTTCGCGAAGCTCTCCGGCGACGAGCCGATGATCGTCACGACCTTGGCGACGTCTGACATGCTAAACCCCTTTCTAGCCCGTCGGTACGAGCGAGACCGTGTACTGGCCGACCCCGCCCGGGTTCGGCGTAATCGTCACGAACGCCTGGACCTCGAGCGTTTGGCCGGCGTACCTCTGCCCGTCGAGCTCCTTGAGTGCCTTGTTGAAGGCCTTCTCAAACCCTTCGCCGTGATGGTCGATCTCGTCGCGGCTGATGTTGCCTCTTGCTGCAACCTCGCGCTCCTCCATTGCCGCTCCTCCTCCGCCTCGGGAACGGGCAGACGCTACACCTTCACCGGCTGCAGGCGGGCAACAGCTGCGCGGTTGCCCTTCCGCGTGTAGAGCCGGACGGCGGTCGCGGTCGCAGCGACGGCATCCTCGGTTCGATCGAGTTGCCGCAGTGTCTCGGCGAGGTTCGCGTAGGCGTCGGCTTGGAGATTCAGCGCGTCTGTCGTCGAGGCGAGCTCGATCGCGGTGCGCGCGTCCGCAATCGAGGCGTCTGCGAGCTTCGCCCGGAGACCGAGCAGCAGCACGCGGGGCCCGACGTCCGAGTCGTGCGTGCGCTCGAGCGCCTCGGCGACGATCGGGGCTGCCTCGTAGTGGCGCCCCTGCACGTACAGCGCCTCGGCGAGCAGCGCGTCGGAGTCGCCCGTGCTGCCGATCTCGTGAAGGATGTCGTAGCCGCGGCGGATCACCCTCTCCGCTGCATGTGCGTCGCCGGCGAGCAGCTCGATCGGGCCGGCGATCTGCGTCAGCCCGGCGAGCGCGAGCCGGAGCCCGAGGTTGACGTAGATCGTCTCCGCGCGCTTGGCCGCCGTTCGTGCCTCGTCGAACTCGCCGAGCATGCCGTGCAGCCCCGCCAGCGACGCGAGGACATTGGCCTCGAACAACGGATTCCCCCCGGCGCGGACAAGCATCGCCTCGCAGCGCGCCAACGCTGCAGCCGCTGCTGCCGGCCCGTAGAGGAGCGCGGTGCAGAGCTGGTCTGCGCTGCGGGACCCCTCGCGCCGGTCCCCGGCGCGAACGGCATGCTCGAGCGCGCGCTCGCATGCCTTCTCGCTCTCGCCGAGGCGCCCGCGACGGCGGTGCTCCATGCCGACAGCGCGCCAGCTGCGCGCGAGCCCGAGCTCGTCGCCGAGCTCGCTGAAAACGGCGATCGCCTGCTCGGCGATCTCGAGCGCGTCCTGCGTGTCGGCGGGGTTGACCATGCTGCGCATCGCCGACTGCTCGAGCAGCGCGTACCACTCCTCGCGCTTGTCGCCCGCGGCCGCGGCCGCCGCGACGATGCCGTTCAGGAGGGCCTCCGCGCGCGCGACCTCTCCGAGCGACCAGAGCGCGAGCCCGAGCTCTCGTGCGAGGTCGAGCCGCGCGGGCTGCTCGTCTGTCGCGAGCGCGACCGCGCGGTCCAGCAGATTTACGGCCGCG
>Ga0136846_1243101_pt1 | contig 14061 bp, 14 predicted proteins | sample HopSoiMetagenom2_FD_96841 | JGI IMG/M metagenome (GOLD analysis project Ga0136846, IMG submission 96841) | Grasslands soil microbial communities from Hopland, California, USA - 2 Assembly 2016 (version 4) | ecosystem: Environmental > Terrestrial > Soil > Grasslands | place: USA: Hopland...
GACCACACGGTTTTGCCGTACGCACGGCCCGCCATTTCGCCGCAGTTTTTCCAGCCCTGTCGACGGAGCCGGAAACTTACAGACGAGACGAAGCCTAGCAGCGCCGCTCGTCGGAACGAAGCCTTGGGTTCACGCAGAGCAATCCGCCCTGCCCTTGGCCACTCGCACCCGAACGCTGCCGCGTCCACCGCAAGCCCAGCTCGCGAACGTGACGACCACAAGATCGCCCCTCAAGAATGAGCCGGGATGGCCGACACATACGCCAATTCCGAATTTCGGTAAAGCGGAATATTTTTGCGCGAGCGGATTGACAGGGGGCGACACAGGGCTGGAGCGTTGCGAGACAGACCGTCGGTTCGACAGGCGAGAGTTGGCCAAAGGAACGGAAAAGCCCACCAATTTAACCTACCCGCTCGAACGACAAATCTGGCTTTCCATCGAAGCGCACCAGAACAGCTTGCGTCGCTGCCTCTCCACAAACCCATGAGTCTTGTAGCCGGCGGCTTACCGCGGGACTGATCCCAACGTCGCGACGATTCCGATCCCATTTCGATAGACAAGCTCGGCGCCTTTCCAGCCGGTAACGGCGAGCGGACCAATGGCCGCGACGAGCGCCAATGCGATCACCAGATGCGCTTTCTTGCCTTGAGCTGTCCTTCCGGCCTCCCACACTGCGATGAACCACCAGATCACGGCAGTCGCGATCGCCCATCGCCGGTGGTCGGTCATGAAGATCGTTTGAGACGCGTCATGAGCAACAGTGAAGAAGGCGTTGATTCCTGCAATGACGGTCAGGATCGACAGCGCAGCTCCTGTCCAGAGGTTTATCCGAGCCGCGACGACCACAACGCCTGCCCAGCTGCGTCCGCGCGCAATTTGACCGAGCCCATACAGTGCCGTCGCCACGACGTACAAGGCGATCGTGAAGTGCACAAAAACCGGATGCCAATTCGGAATGATCTCGGGCATCGCAATACTCCTATTTTCGCCTCTCGGCGCTGTCGGCTTGCGGCGTCTTCGCCTCCGCCGGCAAATTTTCGAGCGCCCTCACGAAAAACAAGAACATCTTCGAAGCGAGACTCGCGAGCTTGTTCGCGTGCAGACGGGCAATAGCTGACTGGAAACCAAGTCCCTGTATGATGCAGAAGTAGAGAATTGCCGCGTTGGAGACATTTGTGGTCTTCGGAAGTTGACCAAGCCGAACCGCCTCCTTGAGCAGATCGGTCACGTGCCGCTCGTATAGGATATGAAGCCGTTGAAACTGCTCGTTGAGCATTGGGTAGCGGTGCCGAAGATCGTCCGACATCACGACCTTTGCGAGCGCGGGAAACTTCTCAATCAGCCCGACGTGGCCGACAAGAATACTTTCCAGACGAGCGAGCGGCGGCTCGTCCCTGTGTTCGAGGAGAGCGCGGGTCCAAACACCCTCCAGGCTTCCCTGGAGCCACGCCAGCACCTCGGTCCAGAGCACCTCTTTGGTGGGGAAGTGTCGAAAGACCGCCCCTTGGGATCGACCGATCGTATCCGCAATTAGCTGCGTACTGACCGAGTCGGCGCCTCGTTCATGGACCAATCGCAAGACCGTCTGCACGATCTGCTCCTTGCGCTCATCGGCCTGCAATCGTTCGCGACTGAGAGACGAAGTTACTTCGACGGGCATCGCTGGCGTCCTTGATTAGATAGCGTGTACTTGCTATCTACGGGTCCTAGAACTTGCTGTCAACTCCGGAAGACCGACAGGAGGACGTGTTGGACCTCAAGCTGTTTCGTGTAATTGCGCCTCTGGCGACGTGCCAGGCGGCGCTCCTGACGAATAACATCATCGTCATCGGCCTTAACGGATTGGTGGGCTATGCCGTACTCGGCAGCGACAAGTCGCTGGCGACCCTTCCCGTCGCGACCTACATCGCCGGCACCGCGGCTGCGACCTTCCCTGCTTCGCTCTGGATGAGACGATTTGGACGCCGGCACGGATTCCTGGTTGGGACGATCATCGGGCTATTCGGTGCACTCGTCTGCGCGACCGCGCTGTTCATGAACAGTTTTGCAGTGCTGTGCTTTGGGACGCTGCTGATTGGAACCTATAATGCGTTCGGCCAATATTATCGGTTTGCCGCCGCGGAGATGAGCGGCCCCGAGCGCGCCGGAGGCGCCATTTCGCTCGTCCTTACTGGCGGGATCGTGGGGCAATCGCGGGTCCCGAAATAGCGAAACTGACCAAAGATGTCTTTGCGGTCCAGTTCGCAGGGACATACTTGTTTCTCGCCTGCCTGGCGCTTGTCGCTTTGATGGTTCAGGCTCGTCTGAATTTACTGCCATCCCACGATGAGTCGGAGCAAACCGAAAGCCGCCCGATTTCGCAGATCGCGCGCCAGCCGGGGTTCATCATGGCCGTTCTCAGCAGTGCCTTCGGAAATGCCGGCATGAATATGCTGATGACATCGGCTCCAATCGCGATGATCTCGCATCATCACACATATGCCGACGCTGCGTTCGTGATCCAATGGCATGCCTTGGGAATGTTCGCCCCATCCTTGGCGACGGGGTCATTGATCAAGCGCGCAGGCCCGACCACGATCATCCGGCTCGGCGCACTTTTGATGCTCGCTTGCGCTGCCGCGGCCGCACTTCTTGGAACTGGCGTGAGTGCATTCTGGGTTTCGATGGTGCTGCTGGGGGTTGGTTGGAATTTTCTCTATGTCGGCGGAAGCACGCTTCTGACCGGAAACTATCACGTTTCAGAGCGCGCCAAGGCTCAAGCGCTGCACGATCAAACAGTATTCCTATCAACCGCCATCAGCGCGCTTCTATCCGGTTGGCTGCTCCAGCAGGCGGGCTGGCAATTCTTGCTCGGCGTGACAGCGGCTTTGGCAGCGACCGTCTTGCTTGCGAGCATCTGGTTGGCGGAATCCGAGACCAAGGTGCCGCAGTTCGCCAAGGCATCTGAATAAGGCATATCCTCTTCACAATCCGGAGCCTGATGGTCTGCACAAGGGTCGAATGATATGGGCACGCACAGCAAACAGTCGCTGCCGTAGATACCCGACGCCGGGGTACCACCGAAGTGCCGCCTACCGCGCGGCCCACATCACAGCGCCTCGACAGAAGTTGAAGGCGAGGCGTCCATAGAGAAAGCCGCTTCCCGGCTCTGACGCAGCGAGGCGGTACGAATTGCCGAGAGCACGGAGAATTTCGATCATCTCCATCAATTCATGATGCGTCAGCGTCAAATGAAGACTGGCATGCGACAGGAGCAGGGCTTGAATGCCAATGTTGATCATGACGGACCCGCTCCTGCGCACGGCAGCGGCATAATTTGCGCGAGATAAGCGCTTCTCCATTGATACGGCGTATCGCCGACAAAGCGCTTGAACACCGTGGTGAAATGCGCCTGGGTCTGGAAACCCACGGTCAGGGCGATGTCCACGAGCGCAATTTCGGCCTGCTTGAGCAGCTCCTGGGCGCGCTCGATGCGGCGCCTCAGCAGATATTCATGAGGTCGCACGCCGACGGCCGCACGGAACTGCCCGGCGAAATGCATCCTGCTCAGGCCGGCGACGGCGGCCATGTCCTGAAGCGTTATCTTTGCAGTCAGATTCTTGTCGACATATTGCAGGACGCGCCTGAGACGCCAATTCTGCAGCGACCGTACGGTCCTTCCAGCATCCCCCTCGCGAATGGCGTCGGCCTGATCGAGCTCGGCCCGTGCGCTGGGAGCCTGCCGACTGAACGTCCGGGTGAGGATCGCAAGCCGCAGGGCGTCGGCCATGATGGCGGAATGGGTATCGTGCGTGGCCTCGGTCGCCGCGAGCGCATCGGACAGGCGCCGCATCACCGGATCAGCGGCTTCTCCTCCTGCGAAGGCCCGTTCGCTCTCGGCAGGCGGCGGTGCAAGGAGTTTTGCGGAGAGCCTGAAGCGGGGCCCGCGAGCGGCAGAACGTCCGGCGTCCGCCGCATGCTCGACCGCCAGGGCCATGTCCAGATGGACGAAAGACAGCATTGTTCCGCCTTCGTCGAACCGGTCAGGGAGTTTCGATAGCCCGAGCCGATCGCGATCGATTGCCGAGATATCGATCGCGCGAACGTCATGATCCTTGATCGCCTGTGAGCGTGACATCTGCAGCGACATCGTCGAATCTCCTTGTCCCGTTTTCGATCCGGCCTGGCCTGACCGGCTTGCCCGAATGCCATGGGAGGAGAGTAATTCGGCGGTGTGCGCGATCCATTCTACCCGCGGGTGCGTCTATAGGTTCTCGGGTTGACCGCGTCATACCTAGGTATGATCACGACCTGTTCGTCGGGTGAGCGCACCGATGCGACGTCTCAGCGGGATCGCGGCTGCGGGCACAACTTGCGGCGCGACGCCTGCGGTAAGTTGACGCGCTTTCTGCGCACCATCCGCCGGCGGGACCACGCGAGCTCCCTGGTTTTTCCGGGGAATGCCGCTTGCCGGCGGTTTCACCGCATCGAGCGCGCGACAGGTCTTCCACGAGAGCACGAAAATCGCGCGGGTGGATGTTGTGAACGCGATCAAATCGCGGCATCAACGCGCTGATAGCTGATGTGAGAAGAACGACTGCAAGTGACGATGACGCGTCATGATCTGACCACGGGCTCATCCAAGAGCCGCACCGGCTTGCGGTCCTTGTCCGCCGTCCTCGCCTTTGCGGTTTTCCTGGTTGACGTCCTGACGCCGCTCGAGGGCGCCGTGGCGGTTCTCTATATCGTGGCGATCCTGCTCGCGGCGAAGACCAACCGGCGCGACGACACCATCGTTGCCGCGGCCGGCTGCGTCGTCCTGACGATAACAGCCTATCTCCTGTCGCACGATCTGCGGACCATCGCCTCACCCGCCCTTCGTGTGCTGGTGAGCCTCGCGGCAATCGGGATCACGACCTTGCTGGCGCTGCAAAATCACGCGGCAACGAAGCGCCTCGCCGCGCAGGCCCGCCTGCTCAACCTCTCGCACGACATGATCTTCGTCAGAGACCGCGGCGGCGTGATCACCTTCTGGAACAAGACGGCCGAGCAGGTCTACGGGTGGTCTGCCGACGAGGCGGTCGGGCAGCTCGCCGACGCGCTCCTGCAAACCAGATATCCCGACCGGCGCGAGGTCATCGAAGCGGGCCTGGTGGGCACCGGTCGATGGGAAGGCCGCGTGCAGCAACGAACGAAAGACGGCGCGGCGCTCACCGTCGATGCCCGATGGGCCTTGCAGCACGACCGTCTTGGCAAGCCGGTCGGAGTCCTTGAAACGCACACCGACGTCACCGACCGCGTGGCCGCACACAACGCGCTGGTGCGAAGCGAACAGCGATACCGCCGGATGTTCGACGCAAGCCGGATCGGCGTCGTCGAAGAGGATTGGAGCGAACTCCGAACCGCACTGCAATCGCTGGATACCGCGGGAGCCAGCCTGCGCGACCATCTGGCGCGGCATCCCGGTTTCGTCCGGCATGCCCGCCGGCTCGCTGCAATCACCGACGTCAATCCGGCCCTGCAAAAGATGGCAGGCGCAAACGGCGCCTCGACTTTTATCGAGAATGTGGACCTGCTTCTCGGCGAGAACGACCGCAGCTTCCTCGGCGCGTTGATCGCGTTCGCGGAAGGCGAGCCGTTCTACGAAGGCGAAACCGAGCTCGTCAGGCTCGACGGACGCAAGGTTCCGGTGCTGTTCACGATCACCTTCCCCTCCGGGCCTGACGGCGACCGCAACGTGCTCGCCTTCGTCGTCGACATCACCGAGCGCAAGCAGGCGCAGGATGCGTTGCTCGCGGCGCAGGCGGAGCTCGCCCATGCCGCGCGCGTTGCCACCCTCGGCGAGCTCAGCGCCTCTATCGCCCACGAGGTCAATCAGCCGCTGGCGGCGATCGTCACCAGCGGCGAGGCCGGCTTGCGATGGCTGCGGCGCGACGTGCCCGATCTGAAGGAGGTCGCGGCCACGATCGTTCACGTCGTCGCGCAGGGCCGCCGTGCCGGCGAGGTCGTGGCCCGCATCCGCACCTTCCTGAAGAAGGCGCCTGCCCAGCAGGACAGTCTCGATATCGCCGAGATCATCCAGGAAGCGGCCCTTCTGGTCGCGCGGGAGCTCGCGAATGACGACGTCGTCCTGACTGTCGAGACGACGCCTGGCCTGAAGCCAATTCGCGGCGACCGGATCCAGCTTCAGCAGGTGCTGGTCAACCTGCTGGTCAATGCCGCCCAGGCCATGTCGGACCAGCGCGGTTCCCGTACCGTCATGCTGCGCGCCAGCGCCGTCGACGGCGAGAGACTCGCCATCACGGTGCAGGACAGCGGCCCCGGCATCCGGCCGGACGACATGCCACGCCTGTTTGATCCGTTCTTCACGACGAAGCGCGGCGGAATGGGCATGGGACTTGCGATCTGCCGAACGACGGTGGAAGCTCACGGCGGCGAGTTGTCGGTCGAGAGCACCCCCGGCGCGGGAGCGACATTCCGCCTGACACTGCCATACAGCCAAGAACACATCAGACCATGACACGACCAGACCACGCGCAATCGCCCGCCCAATCGCTCAACTCGGTCGTTATCATCGTTGATGACGACGCAGGGATCCGCGCCTCGCTCGACAGCCTGTTCCGATCGGTCGGCCTCGATACGCGCCTGTACGGCTCGCCGTCCGAACTGCTTGGAGGCTCGCTGCCCGACGGCCCCGGCTGCATCGTGCTGGACGTCCGCCTTCCCGGCGTGAGCGGGCTCGACCTGCAGGGCCAGCTCGTCCGGCAGGGCATCAGCTATCCGATCATCTTCATGACGGGCCATGGGGACATTCCGATGTCCGTGCGTGCCATGAAGGCCGGCGCGGTCGATTTCCTCTCCAAGCCATTTCGCGACCAGGACATGCTCGATGCCGTGACCGCGGCGCTCGAACGCGATGCGCAGCACCGGGCCGAAGCCGCGACCAAGGAGGACATCCGCGCCCAATACGAGACCCTGACGGCGCGCGAGCGCGAGGTGATGGGCCATGTCACCGCCGGCCTGATGAACAAACAGGTCGCCGCCCTGATCGGCCTCAGCGAGATCACGGTCAAGATCCACCGCGGGAACGTCATGCGCAAGATGGGGGTCCGGTCGTTCGCCGACCTCGTTCGCAAGGCCGAGGCGCTCGGAGTTTCCCAGACCCGCAGGACTTCGGACCAAACCTGAGTATAATTCCGGCGGGACTGCCCCAGGTGCATAAAGCGCCATCGGCCGCGCCGAGGGAGATGCTCTTCCTTGCGGAACACCGCGGCCAGGATAAGGCGCCCCCATGGCCAAAAGCTTGGTGATTGCGATCGTAGACGACGACGAAGGCGTTCGGGCATCGCTGGCGAGCCTCGTGCGTTCGGTCGGCTACGAGGCCCAGGCCTACGAATCCGGCGTGGACTTCCTGCGGCAGGCGCAGGGAGACGATCCGGCATGCATGATCGCCGACGTCCAGATGCCGGTCATCACAGGCGATGAGCTGCAGGCCCAGCTGGTTGCCGCCGGCCGCCATTTTCCAATCATCTTCATGACGGCGTTTCCGAGTGAAACCGTGCGTCAGCGCGTCATGGCCGCAGGCGCGCATTGCTATCTTGGCAAGCCTTCCAGCGGTGACGAGATCATCCGCTGCCTCGAAGACGCGCTGGCAGGCAACGGGCCGCAATAGTCCGGCCCGCGGCTGGCGCGGACGAGCGCCGTTTTCCCTCAACCCGACGTGCAATCCGGCAACGAGGTTGGTGAACCGGAAATACCGGCGAGCCCCTCGCACCTCATATTCGCGCGCGTATCACGACATTGGCGGGGCTGGCTGTTCTGCCGAGGGAAATGGGGATCTCGCGCGATGCAAATCAATGCCGATGCTGCCGCCGCGGCGCGCCCATTGGTCTTCGCCGGGTTTCCGGCGAGCTCCTGGGCCTTTGCGCTGCGGGTGTGGCTCGCGATGCTTCTCGCCCTCTATGTGAGCTTCTGGCTCGAGCTTGAATCGCCCTCGTCGTCAGCCCTCACGGTGGCGATCCTGGCACTGCCCACGCGCGGTCAAGGCATGGAAAAGGCCGGCTACCGATTGCTTGCAACCGCCATCGGCGTGGCGGCATCGATCGCGATCGCCGGCATGTTTTCCCAAACCGACGGTCTCCTGCTCGCGGTGCTCGGCATTTGGATCGGCCTTTGCGTCTACGCCGTCGGGATGCTCGACGGCAATCGCGCTTATGCAGCGTCTCTCTGCTGCACCACGGTCGCGCTGATTGCCATTCAGCAGATCGACAGCCCGCTGCAAGTATTCCCGACCGGCGTCGCGCGGGGCGCGGCCATCAGCGTCGGGGTCCTCGCGGTGGCGCTCGTGAATGAAATTCTGGCCGCGCCGAACTATCATCCGGCCCTGGCAAGCCGCATCGAGGCGCTGCACCGGCGGGTCACGGATCTCGCGCAAGATGCCGAGCGCGGCCAAGCGCCATCCGCACCCGTTGCGGCGAGCCTGTTGCATGATATCGCAGCGCTGCGCCCGGACATCGCGAGCCTAGCGGCGGAATCGAGCGTGGGCCCGACAAGAGCCGCGGCCGCGCGTTCCGCGCTGGTCGATCTCGTCAGCGCGTTCTCTCTCGGCCGCATGCTGGCAGCGCTCTCCGCCACGTCCGCTCCGGCGCAGAATGGTGACGATCCGGACCAGGATGCGGCCGGGCTGATCGCGATTTCCCGATCCTGGCTGCGGATCGAAATCAGCCGCAAGAACGCGCAAGTGCGCAGCAGCCTCGATGCGCTGCGTGCAGGGACGCGTCCCTATCGTGCATGGCACGCACCGCTCTATCGTTCGCGCCGCATTGCGGCCGAAGCCGGCGCACGGGCTGCGATCGCGTTCACGCTGATCGCAATCTTCTTCGTGCTGGCGGGCTGGCCGACAACAGAGCTCTGCCTTTCACTCGTCGCCGTGATCATAGGCCTCGGCTCAACCTCGCCCGCGCCACGCAGCTTCACGCTGGTGGCGGTGATGGCGATGCCGATCGCCTGCGTGCTGGCCGGCATCTTGAAGTATCTCGTCTTCAATGGGGTGTCCGAGTTTCAGCTGCTGGCGATCGGTCTTGCGCCTGTCGTCATCGGCCTCGCGCTGCTGGTCTCGCTGCCGAGCCCGATGCTGTCTTCCCTCGGCCGTCTCGTCCTGGTGTTCACGCTCGCGGTGCTCGCACCGACAAATCCGCAGAGCTACGACCCCGAGGTGTTTCTGCTGACGAGCTTCTTTGCCTGCCTTTCGTCCGTCCTCGTCTTTGCCGCGCAGTTGCTGCTGCCTCCCTTGTCATGCGGCCGGCGCATTCGGCTGCTGTTGGAAGAGGTCCGGCGCGAGCTGAGCCGCCGCGACAGCGGGCCAGCCCGGCATCTCGCGCCGGAGGAAGCCGCCTTTCGCGACGCGGCGCGGATTGAACAGATGGTGACCGCAAACGGCCCCTCCGCAATCAATGATCAGATCGCCGGCACGGCCATGCATTTTTTCGACAAGGCCGACGCCCTGCGACGTTGCCGTGCCGAACTGGACCGGGTCGGCCAGGGCCCGCTCGCCGGAGCGGCGCAGGCCGCGCGAGAGGCCCTCGTCCGGCGGGACGGCGGTGCGATCCTCGCTTCGGCCGGGGCGCTGCACCAGGCGGGAGCGCCAAGCAACCTGCCCACCAGTGCAGCCATCGCCGCGCTGATTGCGGCAAGTGCGGCGTTCATGCCGCCACAATCTCCGACCGGCTCCAGCCGAGGGACATCACCATGATGAACACCTATCGGGAACTTGTCATCGGTGGCGTGCTGATTGCCCCCATCGTCTCCTATGCGGCAACAGCGATGCTCGCGTTCCTGATGCTGCGCCCGCTGCTGCGCTTCGTCGGCTTCACGAGATTCTTCAGCAACCCTTCGCTGGCCGAACTCAGCCTCTACGTGGCGATGTTCGGCATGCTCGCACTGTTCTTCTAGGGAGAAAAGCCATGGAAGCCACCCTGCCCCGCAACGCCGCCCCGCTTCATGGCGAGCCAACGACCGACGCGCCGGTGGATGCCGCAGACACCGTGGACGGTTCGAACATGCCGGAGACCGTAGCGCGCGACACCGGCGATCACGCCGCGGCCGGCGTCAAACCTCCGGAACAGGCGGCTCCCTCCGCGAAGGTGCTGCGCGAGGGCGCCCGCCGCTTCATCCACGGCGCGGGCAAACATCTTGCGACCCTCGGCATTGCACTGGTCGCCGTCTTGATATCGCTCGCGACCTGGCAGCATTACGTCACCGCGCCCTGGACCCGGAACGGCAGCGTGCGCGTCCAGGTCGCCAACGTCGCGCCGCAGGTTTCGGGCGAGATCGTGGAACTGCGGGTGACCGACAATCAGTTCGTCCATAAGGGCGACGTGCTCTACGTCATCGACCCCTTCGACTTCGAGGTGGCCGCCCATGTCGGCAAGGCCGTCCTCGACCAGCGTGCGGCGGATCTCGAAGTGAAGCAGGCCCAGTTCAACCGGCGTCAGCGCTTGTCCAACCTCGCAACGACGCCGGAGGAACAGCAGATCTTCGCCGGCAATGCCTTGCAAGCGAAGGCTGCGTATGAGGCGGCGGCGCATCAGCTTGCTCAGGCCGAATTGAACCTGAAACGAACCAACGTGACGAGTCCGGTCGACGGCTACGTCACCAACCTCCTGCTGCGCGTCGGCGATTATGCTAACACCGGCGCCAGCAACGTCTCCATCATCGATGCCAACAGTTTCTGGATCGACGGCTATTTCGAAGAGACCAAGATGGCGGGCGTGTGCGTGGGCGATCGCGCAGAGGCACAGCTCGTCGGCTACTCCAAGCCGCTTCAGGGACATGTGAAAACCGTGACCCGCGGCGTCAGCGTGTCGAACGCCGCATCCGGCACCCAAGGCTTGCCCAACGTCGATCCCATCTACACCTGGGTTCGGCTTGCGCAGCGCGTGCCGGTTCGCGTCGCCATCGACACGGTGCCTCCGGGGGTGCCGCTGGTCTCCGGCATGACGGCGACGGTGACGATCCGGCAGCCCTCAAGCGAAACCCAAAGCCGGTTTGAGCGATTCCGCACGAACTTCGTGAATCCCGTCGCCGATCTGTTCGGCGCGGGACGTCCGCCTCGCGCGAACTGCCTTCAGGCCACATCCCAGCAGCCCCCCGAGGTGGAAGCGGTTCCGTATTCGCGCGAACCCGCCATTCCGCCAGCGGCTGCCATCGCACCGGGCCTCACACCCGGCCTCGCCGCCTCGCCACGCCTGCCCTGAATCAGACGAAGACGGCCGGCCGGACATGACAGTACCGCATGCACCCTCGTTCGGTGTGTTCTCTCCACACATGCACTTGATCCCTTTGATTCCAATTGAATTTTTCGCGACACGCGGTCGCACCCGCTCGCACTTGCAAAATCTAATACCGCTTCAGCTTCCTTAACGAGCCTTCCGACGCGGTCGCACCTATCGTTCGAACATGGACCAATTGCATTCTGCTGCCGTCCCGACGGCAGCCGAATCCAGGAAATGGGGACGAACGATGCTTACTGATATGCAAGCGGCCGGCGCCCGGGTGACGTATCAACCCAGCCGCCGCGAATCGGCTTCCCCGCAAGAGTCTCGCGCATTTCCCCTCGAACGAAGGTGGCGCCAGCCCGGCCAACATGGCGGCACCGCGTCCGACGACATCACGATCTCGCGCTGGACCTCGACCCAAACAGGCATAAGGCACGAAGAAGCCGCGACGCCTTGCGACCGATACTTCCTGGCCATCGCCTTGAAAACAACACGGGTCAAACTGACCAGAGGCCGCCACACCGTCTTCGACGGCGTCATGCCGGCAGGCACGCTGTATATCGGCGCACCGTCGCAGCGGCTCAGTGCGCAGTTCTACGCGCCGTGCGATTTCCTGCACTTCCACGTCTCTGCCGGCAGTTATTTTCCGCCTCTACGGCCTGGAGCAGGCCCCGCCGCGCCGGAAGGCCTCAACGACCTCGTCCTGCTCCGCGACCCGTTTGCCGAGCAGCTTGCGAAAGCACTGACCGAACGCGGCCATTCTGCCGACCGGGAATTCGCACGCTGCATTGGCCGGACGCTGGCAATGCACATTGCCCGGCGCGAGCTCCCTCACGCGAAAGTCAATGCGTTGCCGAAATGGCGGCTGCGGCGCGTCGAGGAGTATGTCGGGACGAACTTCGACCACGGCATCACCCTGTCCGACCTTGCCAGGGTGGCGGGACTGTCGCGGATGCACTTCGCGGCCCAGTTTCGTGCCGCGACGGGATACCGACCGCGGGAATACCTGCTGCATCAGCGCATCGAGCGTGCGAAATCACTGCTATCGAATTCCGACACGGTCCTCGCCGAGGTGGCGCTGACCGTCGGCTTCTGCACCCAGGCGCATTTCTCGACCGTCTTCAAGCGGATCACAGGTGAAACCCCCGCGCGCTGGCGATGCGCCAGCCGGAACGCGTCGGCTTCGTCCAGGCTCGGCGATCCCGCTGCGACACGCATGACGGTGTCCCACGCGCTGCCCGCGGAAATCACGTGAATCATGCGAAATGAGAAATAACAGGGGTTCGTGAAATACTTTGGCCGCGCGATCGGCGATGCTGTGGGTGTTAGGTGACTGAGACCCCCAAGTCACGGCTCGAGCCTCTTTCTCCTCCCTGGGCATACGAGCATTTTGGGGCCGTCCTCCCCCAAGGATGGCCCCTTTTTTCCACCGCGCAGCGCGATTGTCTCTTCGGAATTTATCGCGCTTGGGCGCTCAGGTGACGCGCAATCCAGGCGCGGACACCGTGAAGGCTCCTGAAATCGTCCAGCGAACGAGTCGGAAGCTCGGGCTCGATCTCGGCAACCATCCTGCTGAGCGCATGTCCCGGCCCCAGCTCGAGAAACCCCGTCGCGCCCGCTTCGACACAGGCTTGCAGGCAATCTGCCCATTGCACGGTTTGCGAAATCTGCGCGGCAAGCTTGTCGAGACCGTTGTTGGCCGACACAACCGGAGTGGCATCTATTCCGCTCAGAATGCGCGCACCGCTTCCCGGCGGGAACACCACCGGTGCCAAGCGCAGAGTCTCACGAAATACGGCGGACGCGGCGGCAAGCCGTGTAGTGTGGGAGGCCACCTCAACCGGCAACGCGACGATCCTTGCGCCGCGTATCGCCCGCGCGTCTGCGGCAATTCCGCTCAGCGCCTCCCGGCCGCCGCCGATGACAAAGGCATCGCCGGGATTGACGAGGGCGATCGCCGCGCCGTGACGTTCGCAAAGGCGACCGATCTCGTCTCGCGAAAGACCACGGACGAAGATCAGACCGTCGCCGGCGCGCGTGGCCGCATCCATGGCTTCTGCGCGGCGCGCCACGAGATCGAGCGTGGCAGTCGCATCGAACAGTCCGCCGACACCCCAGGCCGCGACTTCGCCGACACTATAGCCGGCAATGATGACGCCACGCGGCATGACATCTGCGAGCGCACACGCCGCAGCGAGCGGCTGCAAGGTACAGAGAATCTGGCCGGCACGGTTGCGGTGCAGGGCCTCATCAGGTTCGCTCCGGACGAATTCGCGCGGATCCCTGCCACCCAGCAATGCAGCCCCATGCGCAAACAGCTGCGCGGCGTCCGGCGCGTCGCCCGTGAGGGCGAACATGTCCCGATGCTGGCCGCCTTGGCCCGAGCAGAGGATCGCAAGCGTCATCGCCGCGGCCTAATGGGGAAAGAGCAGCGCGATCGCAATCGCCAGGGTCACGACGCTGAATCCGGTGCTGGCGATGACCATCGACCCTGCCCTTGCGGAATCCAGCCGGTAGTTGACCGCGAACAAAATTCCGAAGAAGCCCGAGGGTGTCGCGGCGAGCAGAACAGCCGTTTTCGCCGCATCCTGCGTCATCGGAATGAGGCAAATGACCGCAACTGCCAGCAGCGGGCGCACGATGTCCGAAGCCACCGTTGCAGCGACGACCTTCCAGTCCAGCCGAAACGACTGCGCCGACAGAATGGCTCCGGTGAGGAACAGGGCGACGCCGGCAGCCGAACTTCCAATCAGCGCGAGGCTTGCACGGGCCAACGCGTCGAGGCTCACATCCGATAACGAGAACA
>Ga0136846_1215308_pt1 | contig 14057 bp, 17 predicted proteins | sample HopSoiMetagenom2_FD_96841 | JGI IMG/M metagenome (GOLD analysis project Ga0136846, IMG submission 96841) | Grasslands soil microbial communities from Hopland, California, USA - 2 Assembly 2016 (version 4) | ecosystem: Environmental > Terrestrial > Soil > Grasslands | place: USA: Hopland...
AGCAGGACCACCGCCACCTTGATCGCGAGGGTGCGGCCGTACGACGAATCCCAGACGTGGACGAGCTGGCCCAGCCCGCCGAGCTCCGAGATGCTTCGCAACAGACCGGTGACGACGACGACCCCGATCGCGGTCAGGGCGACCGTCGAGTAGCGCCGGGCAAGCGTTATCGGGGGATCGTCGCGACGCTCTCGGATCAACGGGATCAACAGCACCAGGCCACCAGCCCAGCACGCCCCGGCGATCATGTGGATCCACTGCTCCACCTGGCTGAGGAGTGGCGTGGATGTCGCGGTCGCGTGGCCGCCGTGCGCGCGCACCGCCATGGCGACGGCTGCGGTGACGCCGGCCGCCCACGGAAGCCATCGCTGGGGGCGCCACCACGCCACCAACGCGAAGATCGCCGCGACGACGCACACGACGAGCAGCGCGATCGGCGTCCGCGCGGCCTGGGATCCGAGGAACCGACCCATGGACGCGTGTGTCGCCTGCTGCTGGGAGATCAGCAGCGCGATCGAGCCGACGACGGCGACCGGCCCGGCCCAGGCTGCGATCCGGGGGCGCGCCTTCGGCGCGCCCCCGAAGACGCCCTCGCCGATCACGGCGACGGCGACCACCAGCATCAGACCGGCGTACAGCAGTGCCTTCCCGGCCACGCCGAGCACCGTCGGTCCCGATGCCGTCGCCGGTGCCGCCGTCCCCTGGCCCGGCGGCGGCGCCGTCACCCCGACACCGAACGAGAACGAATCCGTCGTCGTGTGCCCGTCGTCGACCGACACCGCGCTCCAGCTCACCGTGTAGACCCCGTCGGGCATGTCGCCCGTGATCGGCACGAGCAGGGTCTTCTGTCCTTGCAGCGACGGTGCGCCGGTTGCGACCGTGGACCCCGAGCTGTTCAGCAACTCGACCTCCGACAGCTGCGGATCCGGCTCTTCGGAGTAGTTCAGCGTGAGTTGCGTCGGTGCGTTCTGAAGCGTGCTGCCCGCTGCCGGGTTGGACGACAGCAGCAGTGCGTGTGCCTGCGCGATCCGCGTCATGCCGACGAGTGCGAGAGACGCGAGTGACGCCACGACGACGACGCGTATGGCGCGCTTCATCCCGATGTCCTTTCGAACGTGATCGTCGTCGTCACCGGTGGATCGAACGGGAGGTGATCGGCGGCGACGAAGTCCGCCGTCAACGTGTGCTCCCCGGAGGAGACGTTCCGCAGGTCGATCACCTGCAACGTGTCGCCGCTCATCGAGATCAACGAGCCGTCCATGCTCAGGTGGATGTGGCCGGTATCCGGCGTGATCGCCGTCGTCGTCAGCGGCGTGAGCGTCGCGTTCTGCAGGTTGATCTGGACCGTCATGTCGTCGCCCGACTCCTTCGCGTTCGGCTTCGGAGCGACGAAGGCCAGCTTCGCCGGTGATGACGGCCGAGGCGCGCCCGCCACGGCCGCCGGCGTTGCAGGACCGACGATCATGCGCGGAACGAACGTCGCGGTGATCACGAGCGTGACGGCGGCGGCGATCGTCGCCCACGCGCCCCAGCGCGGCAACCGGGAGAAGCCAGTGCCTCGCAAGCGGGACCAGCCGATCCAGCCCACCCAGATGCCCGCGAAGAGCATCACGAGGCTCATCGTCTCGTCGGCGCCGGACGCGTGGGCGACGAACGGGTTCACGCGGTCGTGGTCCCCCTGCGACGCCACGCGACGATCGCCAGGACGATCGCGATCACGGCGACGATGAAGGCAACGATGGCGACCGTTCGAGCGGTGTCCGCCGCATCGTGTGCCGAGGCGATCGACGTGTCGGTCCGCGCAGACGCGGCGTCCAGCTTGGTGTTCAGGTCCGCGTTCGACGGCGCGTCGACCGGTGGGAACATCGCCGACGCCGGATCCTCCACCTCGCTGAACGTGTCGGGGCCCGAGGTCATCGAGTACTTGACCTGCTCACCTGCGACCGTTCCCGAGATGTCGAACGTGTACTTGCCGGGCTGCGTCGGGATGAACGAGGCGATGTAGTCGCCCGGCGTCCCCCATTCACCGACCTCGAAGTTCGGCTGCAGGGTCAGGGTGGTGCTCTGACCGCCGAACGAGACGCCGACCTTCAGGTCTCCCTGCCCGACATCCGTGACGGGCGTGCCCGCCTTCGAGATCTCGAGCTCGACGGCGTTCGGCTGGCCGACGTATGCGGGCTCGGTCTGGAACCCCGTGGCGACGGCGATGTCACCGTGGTCGTATTCCCCGTGCGCAAGGGCGGGTCCTGCAAGGAGCAGGACGAACGCCCCCGCGATCGCGGAGATCGTCAGGACGCGTCGCATGGAAGTGCTCTCCTTCCGGTTCGTTCGTGGTCGGGCCGCGCCGTTGCGCGACCGCGTGTCAGACGACGACCACGAGCGAGGGAGGAGCGCGGCCCGGAGGCCGACCGGTGCGCGGACGGGTACGCGGCGCAGTCGAACCGTCGACGAACGCGAGGGAGACGCGCTCCCACGAGGGCGTTCGGTCGAGCAGATCGGCGACAACCGCCGCCGCGCGCAGCAGGAGCCGCGCGACGAGCGCGACCAGAACCGCGATCAGGGCCTGGACCGGCAGGCCGATCAGGAGAACGGCGGCGAGATACTGTGCGCGACCGCCGGAGGCCAGCCGTTCGAGCACCTCCATCGCCACGAAGGCTGCCATCTGGAAGCCGACCAGCCGGGCGGCGAGGTTCCGCGGCTCGGCCTGGTGGGTCCGAAGCACCCTACCGAGGAAGAGCGTCGCGAGCCCGCTCACCGCGGCAACGAGGCCGACCATGTTGGCGCCGCTCAGGTATCCGTGCCCGGAGGCCGCCAGCTCGAGCGTCCGGGTGTGCGCGTCGGGCGCCAGCAGGCGGTAGGCGACCGTGTGGCCGAGGAGCACGCCGCCCAGCGCGAGGCCCAGCACCAGGGACGGCCGGGAGGACCCGCGGGCTGACATCTCGTCTATCGTACGCGCACCTTCCGAGGCGGGGGTTCGCGTGAACGCGCAGGATGTACGGCATATCGGCGTCGTCGGATGTGGCTTGATGGGGTCCGGCATCGTGGAGGTCTGCGCCCGGGCCGGCGTCCGTGTCACCTATGCCGAGGGCGACGAGGAGCTCATCGCGGGCGGCCGGGCACGGATCGAGCGCTCGCTGGACGCCGCGGTCTCCAGGGGCAAGCTCGAGGCCGGCGCTCGCGAGGTTGCGCTCGGGCTGATCGACGGCGTCGACGACCTCGGCGCGTTCCACGAGGTCGATCTGGTGATCGAGGCGGCCACAGAGGACCCCGATGCCAAGCGCGCGATCTTCGAGCGACTGGGCTCGACGGTTCGCGACGAGGTCGTCCTCGCGTCGAACACCTCCTCGATCCCGATCTCGCTGCTCGGCGAGGCGTCTGGGCGTCGTGACCGCGTGATCGGGATGCACTTCTTCAACCCGGTTCCGGTGATGGGGTTGATCGAGCTCACGCCGTCGGTCGCAACGAGCGAGCAGACCTACGCGCTCGTCGAGGCGTTCGGCACCGAGGTCCTCGGCAAGACCTGCGTGCGTTCGTCCGACGAGGCCGGGTTCATCGTGAACCGGCTCTTGATCCCGTTCCTGTTCGACGCGATCCGGCTGTACGAGCGCGGGTTCTCGACGAAGGAGGACATCGATGCCGCGATCCAGCTCGGGCTTGCCCACCCGATGGGACCGCTGCGCTTGTCCGACCTGATCGGCCTCGACACCGTGGCGGCGATCGGCGACGTGTTGCACCGCGCGTTCGGCGACGAGCGCTACGAGGCGCCGCCGATGCTGCGGTCGTTCGTCGCCGAGGGCAAGCTCGGCCGCAAGACCGGCGAGGGGTTCTACACCTACTGAGGCCGGACGCGGCCGGTGAGCCGGTCGGCGAGGCCGAGCGCGTAGCCGCACATCTTCGCGACATCGGTGAACGCGAGCAGCGCCGGGACCGCCACGGTCGCGAACGCACGATCGCGCGGATCGGTGAGACGGGCACGCGCACGCGCGATCGGCGTGCGGGTGTACGCGACCGCCCCTGCGGCGGCGAGCAGCTTGGGCCACGTCCGGCGCGACGCCAGCGCCGCGGCCAGGCCGCCGTACACGGCGAACCGCAGCGCGTGCCGCTCCGGATACATCGCCGCCTGGCCGTCGCCGCGCCCGTACCGGACGTACTGCGTCCAGATGGCGCCGAGCGACCCACGCGGCCGCCATCGCGCGACGGCGTCTGGCGCCATCCGCATCGCGAACCCGCGTTCGCGCCACCGGTGGTCCACCCACATGTCCTCGCCGATCGCGAGCCACTCCGGATAGCCACCGATCGCGTCGATCGCCTCGCGGCGGAACGCCACGCTGCGCGCGCTCGGCATGAACGTGCCTTCTTCGACCTCGGTCGCCGCCAACGGGAAGCCGAGCGACGCGACGCACGCATCGAGCAGCGAGCCGATCACGGGCTCGGTCCAGCCCATCGCAACGTCGGCGCCCGCGTCGAGCGGTGCGAGCAACACTGCGAGCCAGGACGCGCCGTACGAGCAATCGGCGTCTGCGACGGCGATCGCGTCGTGCGAGGCGGCCGCGATCGCCCGGTTGCGGCCGCGCGCGATGTTCGCGCCCGGCTCCTCGATCAGCGTGATGGCGTCGCCGGCAGCGCGGAGCTGTTCGAGGGTTCCGTCGGTGGAGCCGCCGTCGACCACGATGATCTCGTCGGGCACACGCTCCTGCGTCGCGATCGACGCCAAGAACGAGCCGATGTGTTCGTCGGCGTTCAGGACCGTAGCGATCAGGGATACCTTCATCGGCGGGCTCGCTCCACTGCGTCGCGGTACGCGTCGAGGGTAGCGCGGGCCGTTGCCGTCCACGAGAACGATGCGGCCCGCGCGGGACCCTTCGTCATCAGGTCGGCACGGAGGGCGTCGTCACTGAGGATCCGGACGATACCGGCCGCGACCGCGCCGTCGTCCGTCGGATCGACCAGCAGGGCGGCGTCGTCGGCGACCTCGGGGATCGCGGAGGTGGCCGAGGACATCGTCGGCTTGCCGTAGGCGAGCGCCTCGAGCACCGGCAACCCGAACCCCTCGTACAGCGACGGATAGACCACCGCGTCCGCGCCCCGATACAAGGCATCGAGCTCCCGCGCACCCACGCGCCCCGGCACGCGCACCCGCCCGGCGCCGCTGGTCGCGAGCTCGTTCGCGAGCGCGTCCTGCTGCCATCCGGTCGCGCCGGCCAAGACGAGCTCGTGTGGGAGCGAGGCCTCGCCGACCGCAGCGCGGAACGCGCGAACCAGGCGCGGCAGGTTCTTGCGCGGCTCGAGCGTCCCGACGAACAGCACGTAGGGCGCCTCATACGGCGACGCCGGCGGCGTCGAGACCCGCGGCGGCGGGTCGGCCGCCAACGGCGTGACGTGGATCCGCTCGCGTTCGACGCCGTGGGCCGCCACCGCCGCCGCGGTGTCGCGTGACGGCGTCAGCACCGCGTGGGCTTCGCGCAGCGCGATCTCGAGGCCACGGCGGTAGAGACGGAGCCATCGGGCCGGGTACAGGTCGGGGAAGCGCTCGAACGCGAGGTCGTGGATCGTGACGACGAGCGCCTGCCCGGACCGCACGGGCGCGATCGCGGCCGGGTTCGTCGCGTGGATCGCGTCGATCGTCCCGAACCGCGTCGGCAGGCACGGCCGCCGGCTCCACGCCCACATCGGGTAGAGCGCCCGGATCGGCATCCCGACCGACCGCGTGCCCGGCGGCACGCCGTCCGGCGTCGGGCGGCCGGCCCACGACGCGGAGAACGGCACGAGCTCGAGGTCCGACGCGTTACCGGGCAACTCGGTCGCCAGCCGTGAGACGTACGTGCCGATCCCGCCCGGTGCGGAGAACCACAGCTGGTCCACATGGAAGGCGACCCTCACGGCCCCCAGGCCTCCACGCAGGCGCAGCCCGACGGGCCGACGGTGGCGGCGTGCGGCGTTCCCGCCGGCAGGTCGAGACGATCGCCAGCTTCGAGCGCGACGTCACCCGAGTCGATGTGGAACACGATCGAGCCGTCGAGGCAGAACAGGACCTTCGCGCGCGGGTGCTCGTGCCGGCCGTACGTGTCGCCCGGACCGTTCCCCCACGAGCGTGGCTCCGAACAGCGTTCTCGCGCGAAGATCCCGAGCGCTTCCTCGCGATCGACGGCGCCCGTCGTCTTCGAGGCGCCCACCCGACTATCCGTCGTACGCGCTGCCGTCGAGCGCGAACCGTTCGCCGAGCGCCTTCGACGCGAGGTCGGCGGCTCGGTCGACGTCGGGCTGCAACACCACGACGACGTACCACCGGTCCTCGACGGCCACCTCGTCGGGCCCGGCGGTGAGATCCGTGCCTTCCTCGAACTCCCGTAGCGCCTGGCGCGTGTCGGCCCACAGGGCTCGGCCGAGCGACTCGCTGTCCGGAGGCGTCGGACCCGACGGCACGTCGTCGGGGAGAACGATGGCTTTGATGTCGGCGCGACCGAGCGCGGCCTCGAGGTCCCAGCTCTCGTGCCACGACAACCGGCACAGCACCACGGGCTCGGGGCCGAACCGCTCCATGTCCCACAGGCTGTCGTCGGGCAGCTTCTCGCCCGGGAACCGCTCGGGGAACGTGGGCTTCAGGACGTCGACGGCCGGCCGCAGGTCCTCCAGCCGCACGAGCACGTCGGAGAGCCCGGTGACGCCCATCCACTCCATCCCGCGGACGCGGGGCGACACGGTCTCGACGTGGAACGCGATGCCGGCTGCGTCGAGCAACGTCGCGATCTTGTCGATGTCCTCGGTCGGGACGCCGTCGAGCGTGACGGGCCACCGCTCGTCCAAGCGGGGATCCTCACGCGGAAGGGTCGACGGGTCGATGGGCGTCCGCGACGACCGCGTCGCGTCGCTCACCGGACGTCGCTCCGCCCGTGCACCGGCGGCACTCCCTTGCGCGCGAACTCCACCCACTGGCCGTGCCACGGCTCGCGCGCGAAGCGCCGGATCTGCAGGGCGCCGAACCCGGTCGCCTCGATCCGGCCCTGCAGCACCCACGGCGCGGGTTTCGGATTCTCGGCGACGAAGTAGCGCTCGAGCGCCATCAGCACGGCGCGCTCCTCCTCGAGGGTCAGACCCTCCGGGACGTCGATCTTTCGTCCGTCGTCGGTCTCGAACACGCCGCCTCCTCGTCGCCCTCGCTAGAGGGGGATGTTGCCGTGCTTGCGTGCGGGGATCGCCTCCCGCTTGGTGGAGAGCATGCGGAGCGCCTTGATCAGTCGCGGCCGCGTCTCGGCCGGCTCGATCACATCGTCGATGAACCCACGCTCGGCCGCCGCGTACGGCGTCGAGAACTTGTCGCGGTACTCGGTGATCAGCTCGGCCCGCCGGGCCGGCGGGTCGTCCGCCTGCTCGATCTCCTTCTTGAACACGATGTTGACCGCACCCTCGGCGCCCATCACCGCGATCTCGGCGGTCGGCCACGCGAACGAGACGTCGGCGCGCAGGTGCTTGGAGTTCATGACCAGGTATGCGCCGCCGTATGCCTTGCGGGTGATCACGGTCATGCGTGGCACCGTCGATTCTGCGAAGGCGTACAGCAGCTTCGCGCCGTGGCGGATGATCCCGTTGTACTCCTGTGTCGTTCCCGGCAGGAAGCCCGGGACGTCGACGAACGTGAGGATCGGGATGTTGAAGGCGTCGCAGAACCGCACGAACCGGCTCGCCTTCTCGCTCGCGTCGATGTCCAGCGTGCCGGCGAGCACCTTGGGCTGGTTCGCGATCACGCCGACGCTTCGCCCGTCCAGCCGCGCGAAGCCCGTCACGATGTTGGCCGCCCACAGCGGGAACACCTCGAGGAACTCGCCCTCGTCGACCACGTAGCGGATCACCTCGTGCATGTCGTAGGCCTCGGCGGCTCGGTCGGGCACGAGGTGCGTCAGCGCGTCGGTCAGTCGCTCCGGGTCGTCGGTCGTCGCGTACGCCGGCGGATCCTCGAGGTTGTTCGACGGCAGGAACGACAGCAGGTAGCGCACGCGCATCAGCACGTCCTCGTCGTCCTCGCCGATGAACGAGGCGACACCGGACTGCGTCGCGTGGGTCATCGCGCCCCCGAGCGCCTCCATCGTCACGTCCTCGCCGGTGACCGTCTTGATGACGTCGGGGCCGGTGATGAACATGTGGGACGTCTCCTTCACCATGAAGGTGAAGTCGGTGATCGCGGGGGAGTACACCGCGCCGCCCGCGCACGGGCCCATGATCACGCTGATCTGCGGGATCACGCCGCTCGCGCGCACGTTGCGCTCGAAGATGTAGCCGTATCCGGCCAGCGAGGCGGCGCCCTCTTGGATCCGTGCCCCGCCCGAGTCGTTGATCTGGATGAACGGTGCGCCGGTCTGCAGCGCGAGGTCCATCACCTTGCAGACCTTCTGGGCGACGACTTCTCCCATCGAGCCGCCGAACACGGTGAAGTCCTGCGACGCGACGAATACCTTGCGCCCGTCGATCGTGCCGTAGCCGGCGACCAGCCCGTCGCCGGGCGGCCGGCGCTTGTCCATGCCGAAGTCGTGCGAGCGGTGCACCGTGAAGGGATCCGTCTCAACGAACGACCCCGCGTCCATCAGGATGTCGAGTCGCTCGCGGGCGGTGAGCTTGCCCTTGTCGTGCTGCTTGTCGGCGGCCTCGGGACCGGCGGGGATGAGCGCGGCGGCGCGTCGTTCCCGCAGCTCCTCGATCCGATCCTCGACGGTGCGTTCGTCCGCGGGAGGCTTCTCGGTCTTGGCCATGGTCGAAGTCTAGGGGAGGCGTTCCGCCGGGGCGCTCAGCAGCCCTTCACGCGCCAACCGGCGTCCTTCCAACCGCCCGCGGCGTGCACCATCCGGATCGTCACGAGCGCGTTGGAACGCCCGTTCTTCGCGTTCTGCGACAGCTGCCACTTCGTCCGTGTCCACACCTTGTAGCGGGCCGGCCACATCTTGGAGGACTGCTGGAACAGCCCGAGGTACTCGCCGGTCGCCGACTCGGCGCTCGGGTCGAGCCCGCTCTCGCGTTTCGCGATGCAGATCGCGCGTCCGGCGCCACCGCCGACGGGCCCGAAGCGATCGACCGCGCAGCCGATCCGCCGACGCATGAAGTGCGGGACGGACTCGCCCGAACGAGCGGTCAGGTCGCAGGGCCCGACGCCGGGCTTTGCGTGTGTCGGCACCGTCGTCACGAGTCCGAGGATCAGGGGGAGGGTGACGACGGTCGCGAGGAACCGTTTCGGCACCGGCCGACCCTAACAGGCGTTAGTCAACGACGACCCGTCCGCCCGCGCGCCAATACTCGCCGTGGTCGCGGTCGAGGAAGCCCTCGTCGACCAGGTACCGGCGGAGCGACGCGTGATCGGTGAAGAACGCGCCGACGATCGCGTTGACCTCTTTCTCGTCGTATCGGCGGCCGGGTTCGAACTCGAGCGCGACGCGCTCCAACACGATCCGGCGCTTCGAGCGCTTCATCGGTATCTCGGTGAGACGGCCGTTGCGGAAGAACGTCTTGAGCACGTGCTCCTCGTCGTCGCTCGCGGCGCCCAAGGCGAGTCCCGCGTCGCGCGGCGGCCCGACGATCTCTGCGGCCTGGCGTAGCGCGCCCACGTCGAGGCGGTACGTCCGCCGGTCCGAACCCACGGCGACGACCCCGGCCGACGTCAGCTTCCCGAGCTGGGCCATGGTGCGTCTCGGCTCGAGGTCGAGCTCGGCTGCGAGTTCGTCGGCGGTCCGGTCGGCGCGCGCGAGGACGCCCGCGATCGCCATCCGCTCAGGATCGGCGAGCGCGCGCACGATGTCGTCGGGGTTCCCTCGAGATGTCGGCATCGCCTCCTAGCATGCTGGCATGCAGCTGACCGAACCACAGCAGCGCACCCTCGACCAGCTGATCGGCACCGAGCGCCCGGTCTTCCCCACGGACCTCCCGCAGCGGCTCCGCGACCGGATCGAGGAGGCGGCTCGCGGCCTGGAGCTCGGCGATCCGTTGTGGCTCGGCAAGGAGCGACTCAACGACCTCGATCGCTGTGAGGGCACGTTCTGGTCAAAGCTCGCGGGCGAGGCGCCGCCGTTCGCCCACAGCCGGGCGACCGCCGTCGGGGTCGTGCAGCACCGGGCGATCGAGGTGGTGGTCGGCGCTCGCGAGGCGCTCGAGCCGCACGACGCGGCGTCGATCGCGGCCACGCGAACCGCCGATCGTGAGGACCGCTTCGCCGAGTACTGGCGCGACCTCGGCGCCGTGGAACAGGACGACCTGTTGATGGAGGTGACGCGCCGCACCGCGTTGTTCGAGGGCTCCTTCCCGCCGCTCCGCGATCTTCGCCGTGAGCTTGCCCCGATGGTCGAGCTGCCGATGAAGGCCGAGCTCCTCGGCGGCTCGCTCGTGGTTTCCGGCAAGGTCGACCTGGTGGTGGGCCGCCCGGATCGGATGCAGCCGATGCGCGCGCAGCGTCTGTTGATCGACCTCAAGACCGGCGGCGCGTATCCGGAGCACGCGGAAGACAATCGTGCGTACGCGCTCCTGCATACGCTGCGATTCGGCGTGCCGCCGTACCGGGTGGCGTCGTTCTTCCTCGAAGGTGGCACGTGGCAGGCCGAGGACGTCCACGAGGAGCTTCTGTTCCACGCGGCCGACCGCGTGATCGCGGCCGCGCGCTCTGCGGCAGCGCTCCGGGGCGGTCGCGAGCCGGCGCTCACGCCGGGCCGGTGGTGCGCGTGGTGCCCGCGGCTCGACCTGTGTCCGAGCGCCGACCCCGAGCCCCTCCTCGTGTCGTCGGTCGACTGAGCGCTCGCCGCGTGTTCGCGGCGATTGCTAGGGTTCCCGCTCCCGATCCGTATCGATCCGAAAAGGGTGAGACGCATGGGCAAGGACGTCTACGACATCGGTGCGCTGCCGCCGATGGGCGAGGTGCCGCCGCAGATGCACGCGATGTTGGTTCGTCCGGACCGGTACGGCGAACCGCGTGACGCGATCCGCGATGAGGTGATCGACGTCCCCGAGCTCGGCCCACGCGACGTGTTGGTCGCCGTGATGGCCGCCGGCGTCAACTTCAACAACGTGTGGGCGGCGCGCGGGATCCCGGTCGACGTCACGAAGACGCAGGCCCGGTGGAACGAGCCGACCGACTTCCACATCGTGGGTTCCGACGCGAGCGGGATCGTCTACGCCGTCGGTTCCGACGTCAACGGCGTTCAGGTCGGCGATCACGTCACGGTCCACCCGGGGCAGTGGGATCCCGAGGACCCGTGGGTGCTCGCGGGCAAGGACCCGGGCCTCGCCGCCAGCTTCCGCGTGTGGGGGTACGACACGTGCTGGGGGTCGATGGCGCAGTTCACCAAGGTCCAGGACCACCAATGCATGCCCAAGGCGGAGCACCTCTCCTGGGAGGAGGCCGCCGCTCCGACGCTGACGGGGGGCACCGCGTACCGGATGCTCTTCGGCTGGCCGCCCAACGTCGTCGAGCCCGGCGACCCGGTCCTCGTCTGGGGCGGCTCCGGCGGCCTCGGGTCCCTCGCGGTGCAGCTCGTCACCGACGCCGGTGGCCGGGCCGTCGCCGTGGTGTCGACCGACGAGAAGGGTGAGTACGCGAAGCAGCTCGGCGCGGTCGGCTTCATCAATCGCAAGAACTTCGACCACTGGGGCGTACCGCCCGCATGGGACTCGCCCGACTGGAAGGGCTGGCTCGACGGCGCGAAGGCGTTCGGCAAGGCGTTCTGGGACGCGCTCGGCGAGAAGGCGAGCCCGCGCATCGTGTTCGATCACCCCGGGCAGGACACGATCCCGACATCGAACTTCGTGTGCGACCGAGGCGGGATGATCGTGATCTGCGCCGGCACGACCGGCTACGACACGGTGATCGACGTCCGCTACCTGTGGTTCATGCAGAAGCGATACCAGGGGTCCCATCTGATGAACGACGAGCAGGCGCTCGCGTTCAACGAGCTCGTGCGTGAGGGCAAGGTCGTGACGACGCTCGGACACACCTACGCGTACGGCGAGATCCCCGAGGCGCACCAGCTGATGGGCGACGGGCAGCTGCCTGAGGGCAACGTGAGCTGCCTGGTCGGCGCGGCCGAACCGGGCACCGGCGCCGCGTAACGCGCTAGGGCAGGAGCTCGATCACCCCGTCGGGATACAACGGCACGAACCGTGCGGCGCGGAGGTCCGCGACGTCGACCACACGCGCGATCTCGATGCCGCTATCCTCCTCGACGATCACCGTCCCATCGAGCGCGTCGAGGTTCCCGCGATCGAGCCACGCTTCGTAGACGAACACGATCTCGTGATACGGCTCGCCGCCGTGGGTGAAGATCTCCTCTTGGGTGCCGAGCAAGCGGAGTTCGTCGACCGCGATGCCGAGCTCTTCCTGCAGCTCGCGACGCGCAGCCATCTCGGACGTCTCGCGGAACTCGATGCCGCCGCCGGGCGGCCGGTAGAAGACGCCGTCCACGGCGTCGTGCATCTCTGAGAGCAACACACGATCGTCTGCCCGGAGGAACACGAAGGCGCACGGCCGCGTGACGTTCGGCGGCACTATCGCTCCTGCACGAGCTCCACGAGGACGCCCTCCATCGCGACCGGGTGCACGAACGCGATGAGGGTGTTGCGCGATCCCGAGCGCGGCGAATCGTCGACGAGGCGTGCACCTTCCGTGCGGAGGTGCTCCAGCGCGGCCGCCACGTCATCGACGCGGTACGCGACGTGATGCACGCCGGGCCCGCGCTTCTCGAGCGACCGGCCGACCGGCGTCTCGGGGCCGAGCGCTCCCAGGAGTTGGATGGACGACGAGCCGACGGCGAACAGCACCTCTTCGACGCCTTGATCCTCGACGCGTTCGCGATGCGTCGGCGCGACGCCGAGGAGTCGTTCGTACGTCGCGATCGCTTCGTCGAGGTCGGAGACGGCGATGCCGACGTGGTCGATGTCGGTGAGCTCGATCAACGAGACGCTCCCGCGACCGGCTGCATCTTCGTGATGAGATCGCGCGCGGCGGCCACGTGATACGCGGGCAGGTCGAGCGCGCGCGTCACCGCCGCGACGCCGTGTGCGCGCAGATCGGCGTCGGGCTTCGCGTCTGAACCGCGCGGCGCCTCCAACACGAAGAACGACACCAACTCGAGGAACTGGGGGAGCGATGGGCTCATCGCGCCGCGCTCGTACTGATAGATCGTCTGGCGCGACGCCGGACAGCCCTTCGTTTCCGCGGCGGCGTCGACCGACCGGTACCCGGCCGAACGCCGGAGATCGCGCAGGAGCGCACCGATAACGGCTCGATCGCGCTGCGCGATCGGCGGTTTCTTCGTGCGGGCCATGAGCAGCGGAGCCTAACCCGGTGGTGCCCTGCGGCGTGAGCGCTTGCGCGCCAGAGACTGTGCCGGATGCAGCGCCGGCGCGCGACGCTCGGTCCCCTGCGTTCGCTCGCGCCGACACCGCCGGAAGTCTGATGTGCCGTAAACCGTATCCGATGTAGCGTGGCACTCCCGGACGACCCCGGCCGATGCCCCGATCGGCCCACTGCGCGAGGAGCCCACGTGCGCAACGAGGAAACGACCAACCAGAGCGCGTTGTTGGCCGGATCCCAGCTGACGACGAAGGGTCGAGCCGACGTCTTCCGTCAGCGCGAGCGCACGCGTCTCAAGAAGGTGCTCCGCGCGATCATCATCGTCGGGCTGATCGACTACCTCTTGTACCGGTTGTGGTCGTCGGGGTTCTCGCTGGGGATGCCGCACTTCGGCTCCGACTCGATCTTCTTCATCCCGCCGCTCGTGATGCTCATCGCGATCATCGGGATGCCGCTCATGATGATGATGAACGGGCGATCGCCGCACATCACGGTGTACCCCGAGCAGGTCGATGTCGGCCTCACCGACATCAAGGGCCTCGACAACCAGGTGGAAGAGGTCCGGCGCTCGCTCGACGTCTTCCTCGGCTACGCGACCTTCCGCGAGGAGCTCGGTGGCACTCCGCGCCGGGGCATCCTGTTCGAAGGTCCTCCCGGAACCGGCAAGACGTTCCTCGCCAAGGCGATGGCCAAGCAGGCGGGCGTGCCGTTCCTGTTCATCCCGGCGCCGGCGTTCCAG
>Ga0136846_1240082_pt1 | contig 14057 bp, 12 predicted proteins | sample HopSoiMetagenom2_FD_96841 | JGI IMG/M metagenome (GOLD analysis project Ga0136846, IMG submission 96841) | Grasslands soil microbial communities from Hopland, California, USA - 2 Assembly 2016 (version 4) | ecosystem: Environmental > Terrestrial > Soil > Grasslands | place: USA: Hopland...
CATGACGCGCATCCGTTCCGAGGCCGGGGTTTCGGCGTACCGGCGCTCGCCGAGGTCCTCGCGCGTTATCGCGGCGTGCGGATTGTTGTTGAGCTCAAGCTCGACGCCGCCGAACTCGCCGCCGGCGTGGTCCAGGACGTGCGCCGCGCAGACGCGGTCGGCCGCGTCTGCGTGGGGTCGTTCGACGTCCGCGTGCTGCGCACCGTGCGCACCTTGGAACCGGCGCTGGCGACGAGCGCGGCCCGAGAAGAGGTCCGCTGGGCGCTGTATCGATCGTGGTGTCGCTGGCCGCTGCGGCGGACGCCCTACCACGGATTTCAAATTCCCGAGTGGTCGGGCGGCACTCGGGTTGTGTCTCGCCGGTTCGTCGAGGCGGCCCATCGCGCAGGCCTCGGTGTCCACGTATGGACCGTGGATACCGAGGACCATGCCTGCCGCCTGCTCGCGTGCGGCGTCGACGGCCTGATCACCGATCGGCCCGATATCATCGTGCCTCTGGTTAATGGATCGAAAAGGCTGTAGAGAGCTCGAGAGGCGCAGGGCGTTTCCACGCCGCTCGAATTGGCGTAGCATCTTTCGGCGAACTCTTGAATCCGCCAACTCTCGGTGACGTGCGCGCGGCCGGCGATCTCGTCTATCCGTTCGTCCGACCCACGCCGTTCATGCGCCACCCGTTGCTGAATGCCGAATCCGGTCTCGACCTGATCGTCAAACACGAGAACCACAACCCGACGGGTTCATTCAAGATTCGCGGTGGCCTCAACCTGGTCGGCCGGCTCTCGGCGTCCGAACGCCGCCGCGGCGTCATCTCGGCGAGCACGGGCAATCATGGACAGTCGATCGCGCTCGCCTGCCGTCGCGAGGGTATCCAGTGCACAATCTTGACACCGCTCGGCAATAACCCCGACAAAAACGCCGCCATGCGCGCCTATGGCGCCACCGTGATCGAGTTCGGCCGCGATTTCGACGAAGCGCGCGAGCGCGTGGAGCGGCTGCAGGCGGAGCAGGGGCTGCGCTATGTACACTCGGCGAACGAACCGCTGCTGATTGCCGGTGTGGCCACGCTCGCGCTGGAGATGTTCGACGAGCAGCCGGACCTCGACGTCGTGCTCGTCCCGATCGGCGGTGGCAGCAGCGCGTGCGGCTGCGCGATCGTCCGGAGCGGAGTCGGCAGCCACGCGAAGATCATCGGCGTGCAGGCGGAAGGATCGGACGCGTTCGCGCGATCATGGCGATCCGGCACGCGTGTCGTCGGGCGTCAGGCGGCCACATTTGCCGAAGGCATGGCCACTCGCGTGACGTTCGATCTCACCTTCGAGATCCTGCGCAGGGAACTGGACGACGTGGTGACGCTGACAGAACCCGAGCTGGCGGCGGGTGTGCGGCTGGCCCTGCGGACGACCCACAACCTGGCCGAGGGCGCCGGGGCAGCATCGCTCGCCGCGGCGATGAAGCTCCGCGACCAGCTGGCCGGACGGAAGGTAGCCTGCGTGATGAGCGGCGGGAACATCGATACCGCGACACTGGCTCGCGTGCTCGCCATGCCATCCAGCGAACAGTCAGGCGCTGAGGCTCAGCCCGGCGCGTAAGTCGACGGCGGCATTCCGAAACACTGCTTGAACGCCGTGCTGAACGCCGCCGGGCTGTCGTATCCCACGGCATACGCGATTTCGCTCATGCTCTTGCCTTCAGCCAGCAGCGACAGCGACGCGAGCATGCGGCTTTGCCGCCGCCACGCGGCCAGGCTCAACCCGGTCTCGTCGACGAAAAGGCGCTCGAACGTGCGCAGGCTCGCTCCGCCGACCTCCGCTGCGACGAGCTCGAGTGCCCGGCCATCGTCCGGATGGCTCGTGAAGTGATCCGCCAGGCGCCGCGCGCGGTCGCTCGTCGGCCGCGGCAGCGAAAACGACTCGGCCGTGGCCAGCGGCAGAAACTGTTCGAGCAACGCGAGCGCATGGGCGTGACGCCCATCGCGCTGTGAAGGACGCGGCGCCGCGCACAGGAACAGCACGAGTTCCCGGGCCAGGTTGTCGAGGCCCAGGACCTGCGGCCCGGACTGCGTCAGGAGGCTGTTCGGGGGGAAATAGAGCGCGTGCAGATTGAAAGGGCGCGGTGAATAGATCGAATGTTCAATGCCCGCCGGCAGCCACAGCGCCTTGAGCAGCGGATGCACGACATACACCGAATCAGTCTCGATGACGGCCGCGGACAGCGAGATCAGCGCCAGCTGATCCATGTCGTGTGAATGCCGACCGATGCGCCCGCCTTGCGGATGGCCTTCGGCAAACGCGCGAAGCGACTCGAGCGGGAGCGCCGGACGCTGCAATTCCAGGCTCATGGGGATCCTATTTCACAGCCAGCTGATGGCCCGGCTGGTGCTGCATGATGCAGACGATGTTGTCTTCGGTATCGGCGACCTCGGCGACCTGACCGACGTCGGGAATATCGACGACAGCCGAGCGCAGCTTGCCGCCGGCGGCTTCGACGGCAGACAGGCTCTCCAGGATCGAGCTTACGGCGATCGTGCAGCGGAAGCTGTTGAGCGGTCCTTGCGCGGCCGGTCCGCTACGCTTCGCGATGAGACCGTGGGTGATGCCGGGATCGGTGTCCGGACCGGTGGCAATGAGGTAGAAATCCGGCGGGCCCGCGACTTCGAATGTCCAGCCGAAGACGCGCTCGTAGAATTTACGGGCTCGCTCGACGTCGCTCGCGAAGATCTCGAAATGCACGACCGAATTGGCCATGTGCCACCCCTTCCTTGATGGCACGAAGAGTAGCACCGTCGTGTTCGCAGAAATTCGACAGGTTCTTTCGCAAATCCGCCAGGATGCGCCGGCGTCCTAGTGCGACAGCTCGAAATTCACCGTCACGGTCATGATCACCGGTACCGGCAGGCCATTCAGCAGTGTCGGTGTGAACTTCCACTGGCCGACTGCGTCGAGCGCCGCCTGATCGAGGAGCGGAATCGATCGGAGGACCGTCGCAGATTCGACATTTCCGCGACTGTCGATCGTCGCCTGGAGGATGACCACGCCCTGCACGCGAGACGCACGAGCCAGCGCCGGGTATTGGGGCGCGACATCAACGATGCGGGCAGGAGGTCTGATCGATCCGCCGACCTGCCGGGGTGGCTCCTGCGATCGCGGCTGAGCAGGCGGCGGGGGAGCGCTTGGAGCGCCGAGTCCTTCGACCACGCCGGGTCCAGGTGCCTCGACGAACGACGCGCTCGATCGTCCGATGCTGTCTTCCCGTTCGGATTCGGGACCGATCGCCGCCGAGGCCACAACGGGCGCCAACTGCGGGACAGCCATCGTGTTGGATGCCGATGCCGGTGCCCGCGCGCGCACGGGCGCCGGAAGCTCGATGTCCTGGAGACGGGCGAGGCGCGGATTTTCGGAGAAGGCCATCACGTCCCGCGGCATCGGCCAGCTGGTGACGGGCGACCACCAGGGTGCGGTCGCAAACGCCGCCAGGACGAGCACGTGAAAACAGATCGAGATGAGGAGGACCGACGGTCTGCGTCGCATGGGCCAACCTCCGTGTGAAAGTTGGACCCCGCGTACTCGCGGAAGTTCCGCCGCTAACGAATCCCTCGCACTTCTCGAACATTCTCGAATACCCGATCCATCATTGCCGCCGTCAATTTCCCGGTATTCGTATTCTGGCGGCTCGGGGGATAGCAGCCGAACAGTGTCTGGCCGTTCGGCAGCCGATGGGCGACGCCGTGCCCAAAATGCGGGCGGGGCCGCACGGGCAGCCCCCGATGTGCGAGCAGACGCAAATATGCGTCGAACGCGATCTTCCCAAGTGCCACGACGACCACGACGCGAGGCAGCGCGGCAAGTTCGGCGTCGAGATGCGGCAGGCAGCGGCCGATTTCCTCCGGTGTGGGTTTGTTGTCCGGCGGCGCGCAGCGTACTGCGGCGGTAATGAACGCGTCACGGAGCCTCAAGCCGTCGTCCGGATGCCGGGAGGTCGAAATGCTCGCAAACCCCGCGCGATGAAGCGCGGCCATGAGGAAGTCCCCCGATCCGCCGATGCCGTCGCCCGTAAACACGCGGCCGGTCCGATTGGCTCCGTGCGCCGCCGGCGCGAGTCCGACGATGAGCATCCTGGCCGCCGGATCGCCGAATCCTGGAACCGGCCTCGCCCAGTACGTCTCGGCGCGAAATGCGCGGCGCTTCACGCGCGCGATGCGTTGACAGTGCGTACGCAGGCGAGGGCACAGCTCGCACGAGACGATCGCGGAATGCACGTCCGTGAGTGCCGTCCTGACTTCTTTCATACGCCAGCCGTCTTCAGCGCGACAGTTCCGCGCGGGACGCCCCGAGGCACGACAAAAATGAAGGGCATGAAATAGTTCGCCTTGTTTCCTTTGTTGGACGGGGAGTTACAATACAGATCGTCCTATAGGTCGAGGGTCAGCGAGCCGACACTTCCGAAAGGAACGCACTTCGTGCGACATATTTCCCCAAAAGACGCCGCAGATCTCGACGCCATCGAAACGCGGGAATGGCTCGATTCCGTTGATTATGTCCTGCAAAGCGGCGGGCCGCTCAAAGTCGCCCGTCTGCTGAACGAGCTTACGCAGTACGCCAGACGCAACGGCGTCAAGCTTCCGTTCACCGCCAACACTCCTTACGTCAACACGATCCCGGCCGACGAGCAGGCCTTGATGCCGGGCAGCCCCGATGTCGAGCGCCGGATCAAGAGTTTCGTCCGCTGGAATGCCGCCGCGATGGTCGTGCGCGCCAACAAGGCGTCGGAAGGGATCGGCGGGCACATCTCGACATTCGCCTCGGCCGCCACGCTCTACGAGGTGGGCTTCAACCATTTCTTCCGCGGCCACGATTCCGGCGATCCCGACGTCATCTTCTTCCAGGGACATGCCGCGCCCGGCATCTACGCGCGCGCCTATCTCGAAGGACGGATCGACGAGACGCACCTCGAAAACTTCCGGCGCGAGTTGAAAGCCGGCGGCGGCCTGTCCTCGTATCCGCACCCCTGGCTGATGCCGGACTTCTGGGACTATCCCAGCGTGTCGATGGGACTCAGCCCGATCATGGCGATCTACCAGGCGCGATTCATCCGCTATCTCGAGGATCGCGGGCTGAAGCCGAAATCGCAGACGAAGGTATGGGCGTTCCTCGGCGACGGCGAAACCGATGAACCCGAATCGCTCGGCGCCATCACGCTGCCGTCACGGGAAAAACTCGACAACCTGATTTTCGTCATCAACTGCAACCTGCAGCGCCTCGACGGCCCCGTCCGCGGTAACGGCCAGATCATCCAGGAGCTCGAAGCCACGTTTCGCGGCGCCGGCTGGAACGTCATCAAGGTCCTGTGGGGCCGCGAGTGGGATCCGTTGCTGGCCAAGGACCGCGACGGCCTGCTCGTCAAGCGGATGGGCGAGATCGTCGACGGCCAGTATCAGAAATACGCCGTCGAGTCTGGCGCGTATCTGCGCGAGCACTTCTGGGGCGCCGACCCCCGGCTGCTCGACATGGTCAAGCACCTGAGCGACGACCAGCTCAAGAAGATGACGCTCGGCGGGCACGATCCGGTCAAGGTGTACAACGCGTTCAAGGCGGCCGTGGAACACAAGGGCGCGCCGACCGTGATTCTGGCGCGCACGATCAAAGGCTACGGCCTCGGTGAAGCCGGCGAAGGCAAGAACATCACCCACCAGCAGAAGAAGCTCAACGAAGACGAGCTGCGCGCGTTCCGTACCCGCTTCGGCGTGCCGATTTCTGACGCCGACATCGGCCACACGCCGTTCTACCGTCCGGCCGAAGACAGCATCGAAACGCGATACATGCGGGAGCGGCGTACCGCCCTGGGCGGATTCGTGCCGGCGCGGAAGGTCCGCGGCGAAGTTCTCACCGCACCCGCCCACGATCAGTTCGAGGAGTTCTTCAAGGGCACCGAGGGCCGCAAGGCGTCGACGACCATGGTGTTCGTGCGGCTGCTGAGCAAGCTGCTGCGCGACAAGGATATCGGCCGGTTCATCGTGCCGATTGTGCCGGACGAGGCCCGCACGTTCGGGATGGAAGCGCTCTTCCGCGCCGTCGGCATCTACTCTCATGCCGGCCAGGTGTATGAGCCCGTCGACATGGATACGCTCCTGTACTACAAGGAGGCCTCCGACGGGCAGATTCTCGAGGAAGGCATCAACGAGGCGGGGGCGATGTCGTCCTTCATCGCGGCGGGCACCGCCTACGCCACGCACGGCGTCAACACGATCCCGTTCTTCATCTACTACTCGATGTTCGGTTTCCAGCGCATCGGGGATCTCATCTGGGCGGCAGCCGACTCGCGCACGCGCGGCTTCCTCCTTGGTGGAACCGCCGGCCGGACCACGCTGGCCGGCGAGGGGCTCCAGCATCAGGATGGCAACAGCCAGCTGTTCGCCCTGGCCTATCCCAATTGCCTGCCCTACGACCCGGCCTATGCGTTCGAGATGGCGGTGATCATCGAGGACGGCATCCGCCGGATGTACATCGAGCAGGAAAGCGTCTTTTACTACCTGACGGTGATGAACGAGCAGTACGAGATGCCGCCCATGCCCGAAGGCGCGCGCGAGGGCATCCTGAAGGGCTTATATCGGTTCCGTAGCACGTCGACGCCGAAGGCGAAGCTGCGCGCGCAGCTGTTCGGGAGCGGCGCCATCCTGCCCGAAGTGGTCAAGGCGCAGGCGATCCTCGAATCCGAGTACGGCGTCGCCGCCGACGTCTGGAGCATCACGAGCTACGTCCAGCTCTATCGCGACGGCTACTCGGCCGATCGCTGGAACATGCTGCATCCCGGTGAACCACCACGCGTGCCGTACGTGACGCAGTGCCTCAAGGACGCGCCCGGCGTTTTCGTCGCGGCATCGGACTACGTCAAGGCGCTGCCGCACGCGATTGACCGCTGGCTGCCGCGGCCGCTTGCGACGCTCGGCACTGACGGCTTCGGCCGCAGCGAAAGCCGCGAGAGTCTCCGCGACTTCTTCGAAGTCGACGCCCGCTATGTCGTGGTCGCCACGCTCGGCGCGCTGGCGCGCGCCGGCGAGCTCGAAGTCTCCGTCGTCCAGAAGGCGATCAAGGCGCTGGGCATCGATTCGAACAAACTCGACCCGGCGGTGTCGTAGTGGCTGATTTCACGCTGCCCGAACTCGGCGAGAACATCACCGCCGGCGACGTCCTGAACGTGCTCGTGAAGGTCGGCGACACCGTGGCCAGGGATCAGGCAGTGCTGGAACTCGAGACGGACAAGGCCACCATCGAAGTGCCCTCGTCTCTCTCCGGCAAGGTCACGGCCATCAAGGTCAAGGCGGGCGACAAGGTCCAGGTGGGCCAGGCGATTCTCAGCTTCGAGGACAATGGTGCGTCGGCGTCTCCCGCTCCGGCGAAGGTCGCTCCAGTCGCAGCAGCCCCGTCTCAGCCTCCGCCGCCGCCCGAAACAGCCGCACCCGCCGAGCGCGTCCGCCCGGCGGTGGAAAAAGATAATGTCGTCGACATTTCGCGCGGCACACGACCGGCGCAGCCACCGGCCCCGGCGTCGACGCCCGCCTCGTCTGGACCGTCGGCGCCCGCCGCGCCCTCCGTGCGGCGTATGGCACGCGAACTCGGCGTCAACATCGACGAGGTCGCCGGCACGGGCGACGATGGCCGGATTTCGATTGACGATGTGAAAGCGCACGCCAAGCGCCTGATCACGACCGCCGCCGCCGGCGGAACGGCGCCACACCCGGCCGGCGAGCCGCTGCCGGATTTCAGCCGGTGGGGCGCCATCGAGCGTCAGCCGATGCGCGGTATCCGGAAGAAGACGGCCGAGCACCTGGGCGCATCGTGGGCGACCATTCCGCTCGTCACGCAGTACGATTCGGCCGACATCACCGGCTTCGAGGAAATCAGAAAGCGGCACGCCGCGCAGGGCGAGAAGACGGCGGCGCCGCTCACCGTGACGACGCTGGCCGTGAAGATCGTTGCCGCCGCCTTGAGGCAGTTTCCGCAATTCAACGTGTCGATCGACATGGCAGCCGGCGAGATCGTCGTCAAGAAGTACGTCCACGTGGGAGTGGCCGTCGACACCGACCGCGGGCTCCTGGTGCCGGTCGTACGCGATGCCGATACGAAGAGCCTGATGCAGGTGTCAGAAGAAGTCGCGGCGCTGGCGGAGAAGGCGCGCAGCCGGAAGCTGTCTCTCGAGGAAATGCAGGGCGGCACGTTCAGCATCTCCAATCTCGGCGGCATCGGCGGCACGTCGTTCACACCGCTCGTCAATGCACCGGAAGTCGCGATCCTCGGCATTTCCCGCGCCCGGATGGAGCCTGTATTCCGCGACGGCCAGTTCAGCCCCCGGCTGATGCTTCCGCTGTCATTGTCGTACGATCACCGCGCGATCGACGGCGCCGACGGCGCGCGGTTCCTGCGCTGGGTCGCCGGCGTGTTCGAGCAGCCTTTCCTGCTCTCGCTCCAGGGATGATTTCCGCGCAGGTCGTCGTCGTGGGCGGCGGTCCCGGCGGTTATGCCGCCGCATTCCTCGCCGCCGATCTCGGCCTGAAGACGGCGCTCGTCGACCCCGAGGTCAACCCCGGCGGCGTGTGTGTGTACAGAGGCTGCATTCCTTCGAAGGCGCTGCTGCACGTGGCGAAGCTTGTGGCCGAGGCCAGGCATGCCAAGGCGTGGGGCATCGCCTTTGCCGAACCGGCAATCGATCTCACTAAGCTGCGGGCCTTCAAGGACCAGGTGGTTGGCCGGCTCACCAATGGAACCGGGCTGCTCGCGAAGAGCCGGAAGGTGCAGTACCTGCAGGGATTCGCCTCACTCGACGACGCGCATTCGCTGCGCGTGAAGCTCGTCGCGGGCGGCGAGGAGACCGTGCAGTTCGAGCACGCGATCGTCGCCACCGGATCCGTCCCCGCGGTGCCCGCGTCGCTCAGGCTGGACGATGCCCGCGTGATGGATTCGACGTCGGCGTTGAATCTCCCGGATATCCCGAAATCCCTGCTGGTCGTGGGCGGGGGCTACATCGGTCTCGAGCTCGGCTCCGTTTACGCGACGCTCGGCAGCGCGGTGACGGTTGTCGAGATGACGCCCGGACTGCTTCCCGGCGCCGATCGCGATCTCGTGGACGTGCTGGCGAAGGGCATCGGCAAGATCATGAAGGCCGTGCTCCTGAACACGCGCGTCGTGCAGATGAAAGCCGCGCCGGAGGGCATCCGCGTCACGTTCGACGCCGGCGCGGGCACACGCGACGAAGTCTTCGACCGCGTCCTCGTGGCCGTCGGCCGTCGTCCCAACGCCAGCGTCCCCGGCCTCGACAAGACTCGCGTTCGTCTCGACGAGCGCGGCTTCATCGTCGTCGACGAGCAGATGCGCACCGCCGAGCCGTCCATCTTCGCGATTGGCGATGTCGTCGGCGAGCCGATGCTCGCGCACAAGGCGTCGCACGAAGGCCGCGTCGCGGTGGAAGTGATCGCCGGCTCGAAGGCCGCGTTCGCGCCTCTCGCAATTCCGGCCGTCGTGTTCACCGATCCCGAGCTCGCATGGGCCGGCCTGACGGAGGCGCAGGCGCAGGCCGCCGGACGGACGGTGACCGTCGCGAAGTTTCCGTGGGCGGCGTCGGGGCGCGCGATCACGCTCGATCGCGTGGACGGCCTGACCAAGCTGGTGATCGATCCCACGACCGAGCGCATTCTGGGCGTCGGCCTGGTCGGCAGCGGCGCCGGAGAACTCATCGCCGAGGGAGTCGTGGCGATCGAGATGGGCGCGTCTGCGTCCGATTTGAAGCTGTCGATCCATCCGCATCCGACGCTGACCGAGACGCTGATGGAAGCTGCCGAAGTGTTCTTCGGCCAGGCGACACACGTCTACAAGCCGAAGAGAACTTAGGAACGTCGAACGTAGAACGTCTGTCCGTTCTCCGTTGTCCGTTCTGCGTTCTAAGCCGCTCCTGTCCGCAGTTCCTGTTCCGCGAACGACCGCGCCGCCAGCATCCAGGCGTTGCTCACCCTGAGACCGTAGTCCGTGGGGCGGTACCAGCGTCTTGGCAGGCCGATCGCGCCCGGGGGCAGCGGCTCGGTCCGCGATTCGACGTACCCCTTGTCCTGCATGCTGCCGAGCGTGACGTACACCGTGCCGCGCTTCAGCGCGCCCTGCGATCGATCGACGAGCTGCAAGCCGAACAGCTCGCCCTGCCTGAGCAGATCGAGAATGAGCCGTTCAGTGGCCGAGAGGCGTGGTACCGGTCGAGACATGTCCGTGATCATTGTTCCCTCGCTTTGTGGAGTCCTGTGCCGGACGGCTCGTCAAGTCTTCCGGGTGAACACTTCGTGATGGACGCGCCCGCCGGCCGCGACCGCACCGGCCGCAGCCGCTGCGGGATGTGCGTGCCTTGCGAGGCGTCCACATGTCGACAGAGGAGCAAGACTGACACCAATCGGCGCGTTCCTGCCGGCCTGCCGGAATTTGCGATTTCAGGCTTGTTTTTGCGATTTCTGCGGTACGCGGGCGCATTGGGCAGGTTGCGCGGGCGTGACAAGAACGTGGAACGCCGTGCGAGAGGGGACATTCGTGTTGGCCTCCGCGCCGGCTGGCCGGCCGTTCATGGCACGGTCCCGCCCAACGGACGCCCTTCTCCCGCGTGACGACACGAAAATGTCGTAATTGCCTTCTGTGGTGACTCTTATGTCGGGATCAGTAAACGGCACGCGAAAGGGCGAACGGCCGAGCCGAGCTACGAACCCGCCGCGGCCTGCCAGGCGTCAGCCGTCTCGTGCGCGTGGTACGAGCTCCTGACCAGCGGCCCGGATTCGACGTGCACGAATCCCAGCTCGAGCGCGATCCGTTTCAGCTCGCGGAATTCGTCGGGATGATAGTAGCGGGTCATCGGTGCGTGCTCGCTCGACGGACGAAGGTACTGGCCGATGGTGAGGATTTGACAGCCGACGTCGCGCAGGTCCCTGAATGTCGCGACGAGCTCCTCGTGCTCCTCGCCGAGCCCCACCATCACCCCGGTCTTGGTCGGAATGTCCGGCGAATAGCGGCGCGACCGATCCAGCAGTTCCAGCGTGCGCGCATACCGGCCACCCGACCGCGCCATGCGGTACAGGCGCGGAACCGTTTCGGTGTTGTGGTTCATCACATCCGGTCGGGCGTCGAGCACCGTCCGGAGCGCCGCTTCGTTGCCCTGGAAATCGGGAATCAGCACTTCGAGCCGGCAGGCCGGATGCAGCGCCCGCGTCCGGCGGATCGTGTCGGCGAAAATCGACGCGCCGCCGTCCTTCAGATCGTCGCGATCGACCGACGTGATGACGACGTAGGTGAGGTCGAGCGTCTGGATGGCGTGGGCGACGCGAGCGGCTTCGTCGGGGTCGGCGGCAGCCGGCCGCCCGTGCGACACCGCGCAGTACGCGCATGCACGGGTGCATACCTCGCCGAGGATCATGAACGTGGCCGTGCCGTGATGCCAGCACTCACCGATATTCGGGCACTGCGCCTCTTCGCAGACGGTGTGCAACTTGAGGTCGCGCATGAGGCTCTTGAGCCGCGCGTAATTCGGCGACCCTGGTGCGCGCACCTTCAGCCACTCCGGCTTCGGCGGGCGCGGGGACGGCACCAGGGGAATGAGGTGACCCATATACCGATTATATCGGGGGGCTATGCCGGGCGAAGGCCGGCGATGAGGTAATCGGCAAAACGCGTGGCGATCTGCTCCGAGCTCGCCGGTCCGGCGGGATTGAACCAGCGCGCGATCCAGTTCAAGGCGCCGAGCATGGCGAACGCCAGCAGCTTCGGATCGCCAGGGGCAAACAGCCCGGTGGCGATGCCTTCCTCGAGAATCATGCGCATGCCGCGGTCGAACCGATCGCGCCGCACGATGATCGATTTCAGATGGGCAGGGGACAGCGCTTCGAGGTCCAGCAGCAACGCGGTGCCGTGCAACTCGTCGAGGATCACGTGCACCGCCGAGATGATGAGGCGTCTGAGCTTCGCATCGGGTGGCGCCGTGCTGCGGACGACCTGGTCGAGCAACTCCTGGAGCCGATCGTGGGAGTATTCGTGGCAGGCGAACAGGATCTCTTCCTTGTTGCGGAAGTAGTAGTAGAGATTTCCTTTTTTCATCCGCAGCGCGGCGGCGATCTGTTCGACCGTCGCGCCGTGATACCCCAGCTTGCGAAACGCCGCGGCCGCGCTCTTGAGGATCTCGATCCGCGTGGCCGCGCTGACCTCGCTGCGCCGGCCGCGCGGCACCCGGCGGCGCGAACGCCGGCGTTTCACGCCGGCGGCTGAACCGGAATCGCCCATCTCCACGACAGTTTTAGATTACCCGATCCCCGAGGCGAACCCAACGGTTCGGACGCCCGGCAGGGCGATTGCTCACTTCTTCCTATCCATGCGTGGTCATCATCAGCAGTGTCAGCACGATCATCACGACGACGGTGGTCCACGCGATGATGTTGAACCGGCGTGAGTTCGTGTAGGTGCCCATCAGCTCGCGGTCGTTCGTCAGCAGCAGCATGAACACCAACACCAGCGGCAGCACGATGCCGTTCGCCACCTGGGAGAGCACCGACACGTAGATGAGCGGCAGGCGCGGCACGAGGAGTACCGCCGCGCCCAGCACGATGAGCACCGTGTAGAGCCAGTAGAAGACCGGGGCCTCGCGAAACTTCTTGTCCAGGCCCGATTCGAAGCCGAGGCCCTCGCAGACTGCATAGGCCGTCGAGATCGGAAGAATCGACGCGGCGAACAGCGACGCGTTGAACAGGCCGGCCGCGAACAGCAGGTAGGCGTACTCGCCGGCAAGCGGCCGCAGCGCCTGCGCGGCGTCCGCCCCGCTGCCGATATCGTGATGACCGTTGGCATAGAGCGTCGCCGCACACGCCACGATGATGAACCACGCGACGACGTCCGTGAACACGCACCCGAGAATGACGTCCCACCGTGACGCGGCGTACTGCCGTGCGGTGATGCCCTTTTCCACGATTGACGCCTGCAGATAGAACTGCATCCAGGGCGCAATCGTCGTGCCGACGAGACCGATCACCATGTAGAGATAGCCGTAGTTCCGGATGCCCGCCGCCTCCGGACGCGTCACCGTCGCGAACGCAGCCGCCTTCCAGTCGGGATGCGCCAGGAAGCCGGCGACGATATAGGTGACGTAGAAGGCCGACGCCGTGAGGAAAATCTTTTCGATGCTGTCGTAGGCCCCGCGCACCACGAGCAGCCACACGACGAACGCCGCCGCGGGGACCACCACATACTTCGACAGCCCGAACAGCTCGAGGCTGCTGGCAATTCCCGCGAATTCGGCGACGACGTTGCCGAAATTCGTGACGATGAGCGTCACCATCATGATGAACGTCAGGCGGAAGCCGAATTCTTCACGGATCAGATCGCTCAGGCCCTTGCCGGTGACCGCGCCGAGACGCGACGCCATTTCCTGCACGACGATCAACGCGATCGTGATGGGAATCATCGTCCAGAGCAGCGAGTAGCCGAACTGCGCGCCGGCCTGCGAGTACGTGAAGATGCCGCCCGCGTCGTTGTCGACGTTGGCGGTGATGAAGCCCGGGCCGATGACCGCCAGCAACAGCACGAGCCGGCCCTTCCAGTGGCGCAATGCGGATTTCATGGAAGTGGGCCGGCTATCGACGGTGGCGCAGCATCGTGATCACGTCGTCCGCCGTGATGATGCCGGCCAGCCGCTCGTGCTCGTCGATGACCGCAAGCGTGACGAGATTGTATTTGTCGAAAAGCGCCGCCACGTCGTCGTCCGGCGTGTCCGCCGTGCACGTAACCGGCGGTTCAGCCAGCTCTGACAGGAAGGTCGAGGGCGCCGAGACGGCGATCTTGACGAGCGGTACCGCTCCCACGACCTTGTGGGCCACGTCGTACAAATACACGGTGCCTACCGCTTCGCGGCTGCCTTCGAACCCGCGCAGGGCTTCGATGGCATCGTCCACCCGGCCGTAGTCTCCGACCGAGACGTATTCGGTCGTCATCCGGCCGGCGGCCGTATGTTCGCCGAACTCGAGGAGCTGTGTGACTTCCTGCCGTTCCTCGGGC
>Ga0136846_1226866_pt1 | contig 14055 bp, 13 predicted proteins | sample HopSoiMetagenom2_FD_96841 | JGI IMG/M metagenome (GOLD analysis project Ga0136846, IMG submission 96841) | Grasslands soil microbial communities from Hopland, California, USA - 2 Assembly 2016 (version 4) | ecosystem: Environmental > Terrestrial > Soil > Grasslands | place: USA: Hopland...
GATAAGTTAAAAAGAAAGAGCCCTCTGCAATTGACAGAGGGCTCTTTCTTTAGATTATTTACTCCCCCTTTAGGGGGCTGGGGGTTATTGTTTGCTCAGCTTAAAGGTTTGATCTTTTACCTTTACAATGTACAAACCTTTTGGTGCAGTTACATCGATCGCAATAGCGTTGGCTCCAACAATAGAGAACTTAACCAACTGACCGGTAACACTGAATACTTTAATGTTGTTGGGAGTTAGGTCAGAAGAAGTAGCGCCGATCAGCTGTACTTCGCTGGTGAAAGGATTCGGAAATACTTTGGTTACAACACCAGAACCTTTTTTGCTGTTCACATACACCACTTTCGACATTTCGGTAAAACCATCATGATCGATCATTTTAAGACGATAATAATAAGCACCGGTGCCGGGAAGTGGGTCATTGAATGTATACTTTTTGGTATCCAGTGAAGTGCCGGCTGCAGTAACAGTTCCTACTGTTACGAAATTTTTACCATCAGCACTTCTTTGTACTTCATATTTGAAGCTGTTTTCTTCAAGGGCAGAAGTCCAGGTAATGTTAGCTTCAGATTCATTGTTCAAACGGCCATTTAAAGACGATAATTTAATAGGAAGTGAACCACCGGAACCAGCTTCGTATTTACATGTGTAATGAGTACCGTTGAGATCGAAGTCTACTTCAATATGTTGAACCGTATAAGTAGTGGCATAGGAGATAGTTGCCCCGCCGGAGTTGTCTAAAGGAGTAAAGTATACACCATTCAGATCAGGAACAGGCTGACCACCTATTTGGGCAGGTTGTACTAATGTTACCTTAGCCGCTGGGGTAACTATTGGCCCGTTACCAATAAATATTTTATAATAGGGATTAGTTCCAGGCACCAGGTAATACTTTGCTGCCATGGCAGCAGGGCATGGTGGGGTTGGATTGGTGTACGGTTGTGCTAAAACTGTAGTGGCATAGCACACTAATGCCATGATCAAGAGGTAAAACTTTTTCATACATACATTTATTTGGTTCAGAAAATAGAATACAATGCCTTGCCGCAGTTTGAAAAAACATACGGATAACGGTTAGCGACTTACCTCATGTAAGACCGCAAGGGCTTTAGACAGGAGTGGAACAGTTTGGGAGTAACAAAACCTAAACCGGTGGGATATACAAGGGATATGGATTGAATACAAAAAAGTTTCAAACAGGGAATATGCAACAGGTAGGAAATTCTAACAGATATTGGAAAATGACTACTAAGTCAGGGAGAAAAATCGACACAGTTGTTGTCGTACGTACCTTTATTTTAATAGGGGGTGGATATCGTGGCTAAGGTAATAATAAAATTTAGATTTCAAAATCATTTACGGGATTAAATTGTGATTGTGAGCGCATTGGGGTATTTACGAGTGGGGGTAGCCGATTTTCACTACACGGGTTATCGCCCTTTTAACAGAACAAAAGCATTTGGATTGCTTACTTTGCAAAACTTATTGCTAATTGAATGTATAAATTTATAATTTCTTTATTGCTGATAATCATATCCGTAAGTGCCCGTTCTCAACAAATAGAAGTGCCGCAGCTTATAGATATGCTCAACTGGACCCCTAAAAGGATCGATACCACCCTTAAAAAAGTTGGTTACCTTTTGATGCAAAAAGACGTTGATTCAACCAGTTCATTATTCCAGTATTCCTGGTTTGATAAGCAGGAGGATGGCAAAGCCGCAGTACGGTCTTTTATATTTGCCGACGCAGCAGTAAGGAACATGAAAAGCAGATTGATAACCTATCGTACTTATATAAAAGAAGAATACCAGCAAATAGCCGCCTGGCTATTGGCCAATAACTATCAGCGTACCGCGAAATTCGATTTCAAGGAAGCCCAGCATACCTTATACAGCAATGGCACCTTTACCATCAGGGTAAAAGTGATCACCACCGCATTGAAAGACGGAAGGAAGTTCATTGCTTATGAGCTGGAAATGGGGAAGTGAGTTGTCACTCACCACTGACTAGCGCAGCCTGTCCAGACTCTTCACCAGTTTCTCATCTCTACGAATTCCCCTCATAGCAAAGAATAACAGGATAGGGATAAAGATGGCAAATACGGCCGTGAGGTTATATGTTCCTTCGCCCGGAACAAACTTTTGGGTTTCGGCAAAGTATAATCCCAGGTTTAACAGCGATACTAACAGCGTTATTAAAACGATGCGCAATTGCATCTTCCTGTTCTTGTAAAGGAAAATGGCGATGAGGGAAGCAATGCCTACACCGGCGGTTAAGATAAGCAGCAGCAAATTGCTTTGCGCTGTTAACGATACAAACGCTTTCGGTTGATTATCCTTAATCAAATTGCCGCTATAGAACGAGAGCTTTATACTGCAAAAAGCGGCAGCCGCGGCCAGCAGTAACCAAACTGATTGTAGACGTTGGATCATGGGTTAATGTTTGAGGTGAATGGGGAATGGTGAATGGTCAATCGTGAATGGTGAATAGTACCCGATTTGCGAGCTTGATAATTAATTCGGAAATCGGAACTACGCGAGATTATTCACCATTGACCATTCACCATTGACCTATCCTAATTCAGGATATAACGGGAACTGTTTCATGAAGGCATATACATCATTCTTTACAGCGGTGATGGTAGCTTCATTATCAATATCCATTAATACTTTATCGATCATGCTTACTACTGTTTCCATATGTCCTTCATTCATACCCCGGGTAGTAATGGCAGGAACACCTACGCGGATACCACTGGTAACAAACGGGCTTTTATCATCGAAAGGCACCGCATTTTTGTTAAGCGTAATGTGTGCTTTATCGAGCGTTTCCTGTGCTTTTTTACCGGTGATGTTCTTGTTACGCAGGTCAATCAGCATTAAATGGTTATCGGTACCATTGCTAATGAGGTTGTAGCCGCGTTTAACAAAAGACGCCGCCATGGCCTGGGCATTCTTAATGATCTGCTCGCCATAAGTTTTGAACTCATCGGTGAGAATTTCACCAAAAGCTACAGCTTTAGCAGCGATCACATGCTCCAGCGGTCCGCCCTGCATACCAGGGAAAACGGCCAGGTCGAGACAGGAGCTCATGGAGCGGATATTGCCTTTTGGGTCTTTAATACCCAGCGGGTTATCGAAGTCATGACGCAGCATGATGATACCGCCGCGGGGACCGCGCAATGTTTTATGGGTAGTAGAGGTTACAATATGACAATGGTCAAAAGGATCGTTGAGCAAACCTTTAGCAATCAAACCGGCCGGGTGGGCGATATCGGCCATCACCAGGGCGCCAATTTCATCGGCTACGGCGCGAATGCGTTTATAATCCCAGTCGCGGCTGTAGGCAGAAGCGCCGCAAATGATCATTTTGGGTTTTTCTTTTCTGGCAATAGACTCCAGTTGGTCATAATCAACCAAACCGGTTTCTTTATGCACTCCGTACGACAGCGCCTGGTAGTTTTTACCGCTGAAGTTGGCGGGGCTGCCATGGGTAAGGTGACCACCCATACTCAAATCGAGACCCAGGATCTTGTCGCCTGGTTTTAAACAGGCTAAGAATACAGCTACATTTGCCTGGGCGCCAGCGTGAGGCTGCACATTGGCCCAGCTGGCATTGAAGACCTTTTTCAGGCGCTCGATAGCCAGCGTTTCAATTTCATCTACCACTTCACAACCACCATAATAGCGTTTGCCGGGATAGCCTTCTGCATATTTGTTGGTGGGGACAGTGCCCATGGCCTGCATTACCTGGTATGATGTAAAATTTTCGGAAGCAATGAGTTCTATACCATTTCTTTGACGTTCCAGTTCTTTCCTGAGAAGGTCAAAAACAAGCGTGTCTTTTTGCATGGCGCAAATATACAGCGGTTTGGGGAGTTAACGGAGTTGAAAAGTTGACAAGTTAACCAGGAAAAGGCAGAAGGCAGAAAGAATGCCCGCGGCGCAAGATCGGTATTAATCCCGAAGTACGCGAGCCATGTTTGCCGTTTGCCGTCTGCCGTTTGCCGGGTTAAGCTTAAGGCATCTTTTAAGCTAACAAACGCTAATAAAATAATTTTTACTATTTTCACGGCTTTGAAAAAAAACAAACGACTTGTTTTTCAAGTTATAACAGTGCTTAGCGGCCTAGAAAAGAAAGTAGCAGATAAATAAATAAGCATGGATTTCACCGCCTGTTGGCGGAATGGCTGAAAAGCAAATATTTTTCAAATGAAAGCAATCATTCCCGTAGCTGGTGCAGGCACAAAACTGCGACCACATACGTATACACAACCCAAGGCACTTATACCCCTGGCCGGCAAAACTATACTTAGTATCACTGTTGACCAGCTGCGCGATGCAGGTATCAGTGAATTTGTTTTCATTGTAGGGTACCTGGGCGATAAAATACAGGATTACGTAAAAGAGAAATATCCCGAACTGAAAGCCTGGTTTGTTACCCAGAGCGAACGACATGGTATTGGCCATGCCATTCAATTAACCAAAGACATTGTAGGCGACGATGAGATGTTCATTGTGCTGGGCGATACCATATGCGAATATGATGTAAAGGAATTGCTCGATATGCCCTGTTCGGCACTGGGTGTAAAACGGGTTGATGATCCCCGCGATTTCGGGGTGGCCGAACTGGGAGAAGATGGATACATTACCCGGGTGGTAGAAAAACCGCAGATCCCCAAGTCGAATATGGCGCTGGTGGGCATTTACCGCATCAAAGAAACTTCCTTCCTGTTCAATTGCCTGGAAAGCAATATCATGAACCAGGTTATGAGCCGCGGCGAATTTAGCATAACAGATGCACTGCAATGCATGATCCAGAATGGCGCCCGGTTTCAGCCATTCAAGGTGCAGAACTGGTTCGATTGCGGTAAGAAGGATACCTTACTGGAGTCGAACGCCACTTTGCTAAAAAAGTTTGGCGGAATTATTTCACCAGAGCACAATTTCGAAAATACCATCATCATCCCCCCCGTAAGCGTGGCCGAAGGTTGCGATATCAAGAACTCTATTGTTGGGCCCAATGTTACCATTGGCGAAAAGACCACCATCAATTATTCAATAATTAAAGATTCTATTATTGGTTCATTTGCAGACCTCTACGATATAGTATTAACCAATTCTCTCATTGGTAGTGATACGGAAGTAAAAGGTGAAAGCCGCAGTTTGAATATTGGGGATAATACTGAAATAGATCTGGGCGAAAGCTGATAAAATATTTCAGCGTAAAAACCAACTTAACTGGGTAAATTTTGAGTACCTTCAAGCAGGAATGCAACATAATGTACGCGCATTGTGTCTTTATGATTGGTCCCGGTTGAAAACTTAATGGCAGCTGATGTTTGGTTTTGCCAACCTTTTAAACACTAATTTTTATGAGAGGTAAAAAGAATTACCTGTTATTAGCAGCGTTGTTGCCTCTTTCACTGCTAACCAAAGCTAACGGCGATAACGGTACTCGTAAATCTACAGAGCCTGTATTACAGGGTTGCGTAGCTGATGCATGTACCAAAAAGCCAGTACAAGGCGTAACTATTTCTATTTCCACTTCAAAAGGACAGGAGAAGAAAGAATTCACTACCGATGCATCGGGCAAATTTAATGTGCCACAAATGCCGGTAGGCGAGGTGATTATTATCCTGGAGAAGAAAGGATATAAAACTTATCGCCGCGAAGGCATCATTATTAAAGAAGGTGTTTCCCTTAAAATGAGTTTCGATATCACCAATATACCACTGGAAGGTGAAAGCGATGTTTTCCATCCCTTCTTCCGGATGATGGAAGGATGATGGGTAAAAAGACATTATAAAAAGAGAGGCCACTTCATATGAGTGGCCTCTTTTTATTTAAGAACTTTTTTCGTGAATGGTGAATCGTGAATGGTGAATAGCTCGCTCATTTTGAGCTTTCCCATTATTTCGTAATTCCCAAATCTCGGACACCATTGACCATTGACCATTCACCATTCACGTTCCTGATGGTTGATTGTCATTTTACCATCTTGTTTTTTTATGGCTATATTCTTTTTCTTAAAGTACCTGTTGTATTTATCAGTAACTGATTGCGGTTGTTTTTTATCGTTGATGAACAGATCGCCCGATTTATATTCGATACTGTAATCTTCTTTCGTGTTTAACAAGCCATCTTTCTCCATTTCGTATATCATTTCCTGGTAGCCTTTCATTTCGGCCGCGGTTTTCCCAACTTCTTCCCGGGCTTTATCCATATCTTTTTGGAAATCGAATTTCTGATCCTTCATTTCTTCCCTTACCCGGGCCATTTCTTTTTTGGCGTTGTCCAGTGCTTTTTGAACATCGTCCCTGCTATGCCGCTGTGCCTCTTTCAACTCTTCTTTCCATTCTTCGTTCCTGAGCGCCTTATCAACCTCCTTTCTGGCATGTTCAATTTCCCGTTTGAGATCTTCTTTATTTACACCTTTTACATCTTCGAGCGACTGGTCCAGGTCCCGTTGAATTTTATCGAAATCGATCTTACGAAGCGATTCCTCAACCTGGCGGTGCATCTTCTCCACATCTATGCGTTTTACCGCTTCATCAACCTGTTGCTGTATTTTGTCAAAATCTATTTTGTCGATCGATTCTTCCACCTGTTTGGAAATGGCATCCCAGTCCTTGTCTTTCATTTGCTGCAGTGTTTCTTTGGCTTCATCCAGCTGGCGTAATTCTTTATCCAGGTCGCGGTCATTGCCATCTTCCCTGGTTATTTTATTTCTTTTTTGGGTAGGTATGGTGTCGGTGGTGTGGTTAGTAATGTGGAATACATCCCGATAGCCATCGGGAGCCGGTGTTTGTTTCGGTCCGCCGGTAAAGGCCAGCAGCGTAACAACACTACCCACCAGCGCCAGGGAGCCCCAGCGGAAACAAGGTTGATTCAATTTCATGGTTGTTTATTGTTTAGATTGACCAATTACGATGTCTTTCGTATAAAAGTACGATAGATTTCGTAAAATGTTGCATGAGGGGTGAATTTTTAGTTGTTCAATGGAAATGAATGGGCTATTTCCCATACCTGCCCGTTATGATGCAGCAGGGCAATGGCACTGGCCGTAAAAGATGCCTCATAGTTTATTTGTTGAAAATGCTGCCAGGCCAGGGGAAAATCTTTTGTATGCAGGTCGCGGTTGGCAATGGTAACATGGGGGTGAAAGGGGCGTTCTTCTTTTTTAATGGGGAAGCGGTTGCTTTGTAACAGGGTTGTTTCAAGGGCGGTTCTCAATTCATTTAATCGTTCGCCGGGCAATACATCAACATATATTACCCGGGGTTTAAAGGCCGCAAAGTTTTTTAAATGAATAGGAAAGCCCTGTTGTTGGGCGGCAAAAGGAAGTAATAGTTCCTGCATCTCAGCCTGTAAAGGATCGGGCATTTCGAAAGGCGCAATGAGCGTAATATGCGCCGGCGATTTCAAGGCCACTTTACACTTAAAATGGTCACGCATGTAATGCTTCCATTGTAATACCTGTTGGTTAATATTATCGGGTGCAACTATGGCTATAAAGTGAAGCATGGTGAATGGTGAATCGTGAATGGTGAATGGCTCGCTCAATTTGAGCTTTCCAATTAATTCGTAATTCTCAAATGTCGGAAACTATTCACCATTGACCATTGGCCATTCACGATTTTCTAAACGCCCATCTTATCATTTCCTTCCAGGTAACTTTCTTCCCATACATCAATATGCCGGTGCGATAAATTTTAGCGGTTAACCAGGCAAAGAGCAGAAAGCCCAATACCAGTAACAGCATGGAAGTAATTAACTGGCTGGCGGGCACATCGTACATAATACGGCCCATCATCACCACAGGCGATGTAAGCGGAAATAAGCTGCCGAAAATAACCAGGGGTGAGTTGGGTTCAGAAATAGCTTTGGTCATAATAACGAAGCCCAGAATGATCGGCATCATGATAGGGAATACCATCTGTTGCGCTTCCTGCTGGTCATCACTCACCACACTGCCTACCGCAGCAAAAAGGGAAGCATATAAAAGAAAACCGCCAAGGAAATAGAATATAAAGCAACCAATGATCAATACCCAGGGAACGGAATGCAAACCAGTGCGCATGGTTTCCATCATGCCTGCTGCGCCGGCCACATTAGCGCCTGGTCCGGCCTGGGGTATAGCGCTTACATCGAGTCCGGGAATAAAGAAAGGCAGTATAAATTGTAATCCGGCAATAAGCAATATCCAGATGGCGAATTGGGTAAGACCTACGGCGCCAATGCCAATGATCTTGCCCATCATTAACTGGAATGGTTTAACGGAACTTACCATTACTTCGGCAATGCGGCTTATTTTTTCTTCCATTACACCGCGCATTACCATGGTGCCATAGATCAGCATGATAATGTAAATGAGCATACCGCAAAAGAACGCCACACCCGATGCCACGCCGGCCACGCTTTTCTTTTCTTCCTTACCGTTTTTCAGCTTGTTTTCAATAGATACATCAGATTGAATAGAACGGTACTGGTCACGGGTAATATTTACCGATTGCAGCCTTTTCAGCTCAATGGCATTATTAATAGTTCTTTCAACCTTACTTTTAAAATTAACAGATACCGGTGATTGGCTGTACAGCTGAATGTTACCGGCAGCCTGGGTAATATTCATGGGCGGAATGAATAAGAAATAGTCATAGCCCATTTTTTTAAAGTTTTCTTTTACCGAGTCAGGCGATTGCCCGGTGATAAATTCATATTGTGACCCGTCGTTTTTGGCGTTCTCCACTTTACCATTGAACAGGTTAGCCTGATCAATGACCGCGATCTTGTTTTTTTCACTGCTACCACTCATCCCAATGGCAATAATGGCCGCATAAAATGCTACAATAATAATGGGAACCAGGATGGTCGTATACACAAATGATTTTTTCTTAACCCGTACCAGGTATTCACGTTGTATTACGAGTAATATTTTGTTCATGACAATATCGTATTAAGCAGTTACGGTTTCAAATTGACGGGCGAGGGGAGTGCCATGCACCAGTTTTATAAATATGTCGTTCAACGAAGGCAGTATTTCCTGAAAGGAATTGATGCCCACCTGTTTTGCCAGGTAATATTGCAGTACATCGTTGCTGCGGTAACCTTCTTTGATCTTTAGTATCTGTTGATTGGCATTTTGACCGATGATCTCAAAAGGGGCGTCGGTTACCGGCGGATAGTCATCGAGCCCAATGGAAAAAATAGCTTCCTTGAACTGTTGTTTAACGCCGCTTACCGTTCCATCGAGTATTTTTTGTCCTTTATTTACAAGAATGATGTGGTCGCATATTTCTTCCACCTGCTCCATCCGGTGCGTACTGAAAATAATGCTGGCGCCTTTCTGGGCGAGGTTATAAATTTCTTCTTTAATAAGATTGGAATTAACCGGGTCGAGCCCGCTGAAGGGTTCATCGAGGATGATGAGTTTGGGATCATTCAAAACGGTGGTAACAAACTGCAGTTTCTGTTGCATCCCCTTGCTCAGGTCTTCCACTCTTTTGTTCCACCAGCTTTCCATTTCAAATTTTATAAACCAGTGTTTTACCCGCTCCAGGGCGGTTGCCCTGCTAAGGCCTTTCAACCGGGCCAGGTAAATGGCCTGGTCGCCGATCTTCATTTTTTTATACAATCCTTTTTCTTCGGGCATATAACCTATAAAAGCATTGTCCTTATCTGGATTGAACGATTGCCCATCGAAGATGATATCGCCCTCGTCGGGGAACAGTATGCCGGTTATCATTCTGATAAGCGTTGTTTTGCCGGCTCCGTTTGGGCCCAGTAAACCGAAGATGCTTCCGGGGGCCAGGGAAAAACTGATATCATCTACCGCTTTCTGCGAAGTATAATATTTTTTAAGATGTTTAACGTCCAATCTATTCATGGTGTGCAAGCTTTTGAGGGGAAGTCTGATACTTAAGGTAACGAAACAGTTAATTAGTAGCAAAAAAATCATAATTGTTACAGACGCATACTATATTTATGCAATTTCAATTCAAAATAGCAGCATGAAACGACTGATAGTAGCAGGTAGTGTATTTATTGCGATAGGTATTATTTGCAGCAGCTGGGGTTTCCTGGGCCACCGTACCATTCATCAACTGGCAGTATACGAGTTACCACCATCGATGCGTATGTTCTTTCATCATTATATGAGTGAGATCGTAAAGCAATCAGTGCGGCCCGATCAGCGGCGAAACCAGGACAAGGAAGAAGCGCCCAAACATTATATTGACCTGGAACTGTATGGTGATTCTGCCGCCTGGAAGATGCCCCTGAAATGGGAAGATGCGTTAAAGAAATATGGTAAAGACAGTTTATCCCATTGCGGTTATGTACCTTATTATGTGATAACCATGAAGGACAGGCTTACCGCCGCATTTCGCAGTGGAAACAAAGACAGCATTCTTTTTTATGCCATTGACCTGGGCCATTATATAAGTGATGCGCATGTACCCTTGCATGTATCGGAGAACTATGACGGGCAAATGACCGGACAAAAAGGATTGCACAGTTTATGGGAGTCAATGATCCCCGAAATAGAAATTCAGCAATACGATTTGCGCAGCAAGCACAAGGCGCATTACCTGAAGCATCCGGAAAGAAATATCTGGAAGGCGATCCGCCAGTCACAAAAGTTATTACATGATGTATTTGAACAAGAGAAAGAAGTAACCAAATCATTTACAGAAGGGGAGAAGTACCGTGTGCAAATGCGCAATGGCAGGGAAAGTAAAAGTTATACGTCTGCATTTGCTAAAGCATATAGTGCCAAACTGGGTAAAACCATCAATGAGCGCATGATCAGTTCTGCCAACCTGGTAGCTGACTTCTGGTATACAAGCTGGGTTGATGCCGGTTGCCCTGATTTGAACAAGGCATTTCAATCATCGGAAACAGACAAAGAAAAAGAAGCATTGAAAACAGAGTATGATGCGTTTAAGAAGAACAAATTGTTAGAGAAGAAATTATTAATATCAAGACAGGGATATGATAAAGAAGATTAGTGATAGGGTTGACGAGTTGACAAGTTAACAAGATTGCATTTGGGGAAATGGGGAGTAAATTCAACATAAGTTTATTAGTTATTAAGTTCATAAGTTATTGAGTTCTTAAAGCAGCAACAAAAGAACTCAATAACTTAAAAACTTACAAACTGAAACCAGCTATACAAACAATTGTTATTATAACAATACATCAAGCTTCCAATAATGCCATTATATTAGAAGCAACTTTTTCCCCGTCCATAGCGGCGCTCACAATACCACCGGCATAACCGGCGCCTTCGCCACAAGGGAAAAGCATTTTTATTTGCGGGTGTTGGGTTGTTTCCGCATCGCGGGGAATGCGAACCGGCGAAGAAGTTCTTGACTCGGTAGCCACCAGTACCGCTTCATTGGTAAAATATCCTCTCATTTTTTTTCCGAATTCAATAAAGGCTTGTTGCAACGATTCCGCAACAAAGGACGGTAGCACTTCATTCAATGAGGCGGCACTAATACCAGGTAAATACGAACAATCGGGTAGTGAAGCAGACTGCTTCCCCTGCGTAAAATCTACCATACGTTGAGCGGGCGCTACAAATTTGCCACCACCATATTGAAAGGCTTTACGTTCAACAGCTTGTTGAAAATACATGCCCGCTAAGGGAGTAGGTTTCTTTTGAAATTGGATAAAATCTTTCACCTCAACAGCAGTGACAATGCCCGAGTTGGCAAAGGGATTATTCCGTTTACTGGGCGACCAGCCGTTCACAACCAGTTCGCCTTCACTGGTAGCTGCGGGTGCAATGATGCCACCGGGACACATACAAAAGGAAAATACACCTCTGTCATTTACCTGTTGTACCAGGCTGTAAGATGCAGGTGGCAAAAAATCATCGCGGTGTTGTCCTGGAGCACAATGATATTGTATAGTATCGATAATGCTTTGTGGATGTTCTACACGTACGCCAAGTGCAAAAGGTTTTGCTTCAATAAGAATACTTTTACTATGAAGCAATTCAAAAATATCTCTGGCAGAGTGGCCGGTAGCCAAGATCACTGCATTTGCATTGAAGGTATCACCACTGGCAGTTTTAACACCATAAATGCTATTGTCCTTTATTAAGAAGTCAGTTACTTTTTGTTCAAATAAGAAAACTCCACCACTGGCAAGGATCTGTTCCCTTATAGCAGTGATGATCTCAGGTAATTTATTGGTGCCTATATGCGGATGTGCTTCGTACAGGATCTTTTCCTGTGCGCCAAATTGCACCAGTATATTTAATATACGCTCTACATCGCCACGCTTGGTACTGCGGGTATATAATTTACCATCACTATATGTACCGGCACCACCTTCACCATAGCAGTAATTGCTTTCCGGGTTTACAATGCCTTCTTTGTTTAAAGCGGCCAGGTCTCTGCGGCGGGCCCTTACATCTTTACCTCTTTCGAGCAGGATCGGTTTAATGCCCTGCTCAATCAGTTTAAGCGCAGCAAACAAGCCGGCAGGGCCTGCCCCTACAATGATCACCTGTTGAGTAGCCTTTGCAACATCCTGCAGCAAGAGATTTTTAACAGTTCGTTGGGTGAAGGGTTCATTTACAAATACAGTGATCGTCAACATGATCCATGCCTGACGCCCTCTGGCGTCAATAGATCTTTTAACAACCTGGAAACCGGTAATGGCAGAAGCTGACAGTCCTAAACTTTGTGCAGCATATTGTTGTATTACAGATTCGTTGGCAGCTTCGGAAGGAAGAAGCTTTAAAGTGATTCGTTGTTGCATAGTGTTAGGTAGTTAACCTAAAAATTATTTCAGCAAAGGTAGTAAGTTACGATTCACAAAAGTGTTCCACGATGTATTAGAAAGGAATTAAAGAAGGATTCGTTACTAAAACGGATTGCTAATGCAGTACAGCCATTTAGCTTTTTGTAATCATTAAAAGGAAAGTTTATTTTTTACGTTTTATAGAGGGAGAAGGTAATTATTTATAAATGAATTGGATTAACACTATAGGCTGTAAAATTATACCGCTATGTGTTATTGCTTTTATAAAAATACCTGAATACCTTGAGCCCTTTGTGCTTACAAGTGTTATCTGGTATTGGTGTACTTAATGCTAATGCAGTAAAAAGTTAATCTATAACCTTTTTTCAGTTAATGCAATGGTGTAAGTGTTTTTTTATTTTGATAGGGAAAGAAAAAAAAGGAGATTAATATTTCCTGCATTTCAAATTATTTGTACCTTCAATAGCATCCAATAAATAATATGAAGGAAGAATTGTTTGATATTACTGCGTTGTTGTCTTTCTTCATTAGCATTCCCTGCAAAACCAACACAATAAAATCCGTTCAATGTAAACCAGGAGCTTCACGGTCACGGTCGGCAGGCTCGAACAATAAAAAAATTTCCCGGGCATATAATAAGTTAATGAACGCTGCTAATAATGGTAGTGTCGCAAAAGTACGCAGCACAGGCTGTCTAATGTTGAACATATGGAGTGCTGTTTTTTGCGATTCATCGTTTGTATTAGCCAGTGTTCACAGGTTGGAACAGTAACTAAAAATCTGCGCATAATAATTGCATTGGAGAGTTATTGATGGGAATTATTTTGACAGTAAAAAATAAAATAAAATAATAAGTCAGGCCAGGCGTAGAATTGTCAAAAACTAGTGAATAAAAAATTTTTTTTTCAAAAAGAAAATTTGATATTCGTCGCCCTTTTTAAGTTTCTGAGATTCCCCAACTTTCCTGTGAAGTCAGATGAACGTGCATAATAAAAGATGAATAGCAACTTAACTCAACATAAAAAAACTGCTTCTAGTATAATGGCTAAGACGTCCGAAAAAGTTTGGAGTAACTGTTTGGAAATAATCAAGGATATTGTTGAGTGGCAACATTTCAAAACCTGGTTTGAACCAATTAAACCAGTAGAGTTGAGAGACAATATACTTATCATTCAGGTTCCGAGTCAATTCTTTTATGAATACCTGGAAGAGCATTATGTAAATCTGTTGGCGAAAACATTAAGAAGGGTTTTGGGTAAGGAAGCCAGATTAGAATATC
>Ga0136846_1231314_pt1 | contig 14055 bp, 8 predicted proteins | sample HopSoiMetagenom2_FD_96841 | JGI IMG/M metagenome (GOLD analysis project Ga0136846, IMG submission 96841) | Grasslands soil microbial communities from Hopland, California, USA - 2 Assembly 2016 (version 4) | ecosystem: Environmental > Terrestrial > Soil > Grasslands | place: USA: Hopland...
CGGACGGCTCGCGCATCGCGTTCGTTTCCGATCGCACCGGCCGGGAATTCGACGAGGGACACAACACCGATATCTGGGTCATCCCATCCGCCGGCGGGAGCCTAACGAAAGTCTCGACGAGCGACGAGCGTGATTCGTCGCCGATCTGGTCGCCTGATGGCAAGTCGATCGCATTCGTCAGCGCCGAGGACGACGACGCCCCGCAGCAGTTGTACATCGCGTCGAGTGCTGGCGGCGGGACGCCGCGCCTTGCCGCGAAGTCGCTCGACCTCATTCCCGGGAACCTGCAGTGGGCCGAGCGCGGGAAGGCGATCTACTTCGACACGGGAGTGAAGGGCGAGCTGCACGTGTTTCGCGTGGACGTCGCCACGGGCGCGGTTACGCAAGCGACGCACGGCCCGCGCGGCGTGCGCGCGTCGAACGTGAGTCCGACGTTAGGCACGATGGTCTACCTCGCGAACGACTTCCAGCATCTGGACGACGTGTACGCGTCGGCGCTCGATGGTAGTGGCGAGCGGAAACTGACGGACGTGAACGCGGCACTCTGGAAGACGCTCGATCTGGCCGCCGTGCAGCGCATGACGTTCAAGGGCGCCGAGGGCTGGGAAATCGACGGGTTCTTCGTCAAACCGTTAGGCTGGACGGCCGGCAAATCGTATCCGATGATCCTGAGCATCCACGGCGGGCCGGCCGGCCAGTACGGCGTGGATTGGTTCCACGAGTTCCAGGTCTACGCCGCGAAAGGCTATGCGGTGTTCTTCACGAACCCGCGCGGCTCGACCGGGTACGGCCAGAGGTTCCAGCGCGGGATCGAGCTGCAGTGGGGCGGGAACGACTACACGGACATCATGAACGGCGTGCGCGCCGCGATCGCCGCGAACCCGTGGGTGGATACAACGCGCATTGGCGTCACCGGCGGGAGTTACGGCGGCTACATGACGAACTGGATCGTCGGTCACACCGGGATGTTCAAGGCCGCGGTGACGCTGCGCTCGATCTCGAACTTCATCAGCGACGACGGCACGCGCGATGGCGCGTATGGCCACAAGGGCGATTTTGGTGGCGACATCTTCGAGAAGATGGATCTGTACTGGGACCGCTCGCCGCTCAAATACGTGAAGAACGTGACGACGCCGATCCTCATTCTGCACTCGGACAACGACTATCGGGTGCCGATCGAGCAGGGCGAGCAGTGGTTCCGCGCGCTCAAGCACTTCGGAAAGACGGCGGAGATCGTGTTCTTCCCGCGGGAGAATCACAACCTGACGAGGACGGGTGAGCCGAAGCACCTCGTGGAGAGCTTGAACTGGCAGCTGTACTGGTTCGATCGCTACCTGAACGGTAACGCCACTGCGGTCGCGCCTAACGGTCGGCGGGCGAGCGCGGTTGGTACGCAGTGACGCTTTGGTGAACGGCTGGAATCCGGTTCCGCATCAGGCGATCTCGCCGCCACGAGCCCGGACCAACAGCAAAACCTAACGCGGATTTGAAGGCGATTGCACGGATTTCGCGGATTGGCTCCCAGACCGGGACGCAGCCATCGCGCAACGAGCCGGGATTACTTGGTTGAACGGCCTCGGGACGCAGGAGCCGCCCGAGGCCGTTAACCAAAGAAAAGAAAGCTCGATTGGTGGTCGGAGGCGCCACTGCCTCCGGAGCAAATCCGCGAAATCCGCGTAATCGTTTTCAATCCGCGTTAGTCTTGCGGTTACGGAGTAGTCCCGACCTCGATGTCAGTCGCTGCGACGCGGTCGCTACGACACTGAGGATGCCTGAGATCAGAGCTCGATCTCCGCTCCGATTTCGACCACGCGGTTCGGCGGAATCTTGAAGAACCGCGTTGCCCGACGCGCGTTGCGCGCCATGCGCGCGAACAATCGTTCTCGCCAGATCGCCATCCCCGGCCGGTCTGTCGCCAACAACGTTTCGCGGCCGACGAAAAACGTCGTTTCGTCGACATTGATGTCGAGGCCCATCTGCCGGCACCGCTCCATGACGGGGGGGACTGCCGGGTCTTCGGTGAACCCGTGGTGCGCGTTCACGCGGAAGACGTTAGGCGACAGCGTGTCGATCCGCACGCGCTCGGCCTCCGGCACGTAGGCTTGCGCCTCGGTGAACATGCCGAGGAACACGATGCGTTCGTGCAGCACCTTGTTGTGCTTGAGGTTGAGGAGTAACGAGTGTGGCACCAGCTTCGGGTCACGCGTCAGGTACACCGCTGTACCCTTGACGCGCATCGGCGCGGCGGCGTGGATCCGCTCCGCCAGTTCCGTGATCGGCAAAGCCTGCTCGTTCAAGCGGTCCGCCAGGATCCGCCGACCGCGCTTCCACGTCGTCATGACCGTGAACACGAACGCGGCGATGACGAGGGGGAACCAGCCGCCGCTCGGAATCTTCGTCAGGCCCGCCGTCCAGAAGCCGAGGTCGAACACGAGGAAGCCGATGGCCATCGCGGCGACCGCCGGGATGCTCCAACTCCACCGCGTCCGGGCTACGACCGCGAGCAGAATCGTCGTGAACACCATATCGGTCGTTACGGCCACGCCGTACGCCGCTGCGAGATTGCTCGACGAACGGAAGCCTAACACGAGCCCGACACAGGCGACGGCCAGCAGTATGTTCAGTCCCGGGATGTAGATCTGACCGATCTGCGTGGACGACGTATGCTCGATGTCGACTCGGGGCAAATATCCCAGCTGGACTGCCTGACGAGTAAGCGAGAATGCGCCGGAGATCACCGCCTGCGACGCGATCACGGTGGCGATCGTCGTCAGCACCACGAGCGGAATCGTCGCCCAGTCCGGCGCGAGCTGGAAAAATGGATGCTCCGAGGCGCTCGGGTCGGCGATCACGAGCGCGCCCTGCCCGAAGTAATTGAGGAGAAGCGCCGGCAGCACGAGCGCGAACCACGCGAACCGAATGGGCCGCGTGCCGAAATGACCCATGTCGGCATACAGGGCTTCGCCACCAGTCACCGCGAGAAAGACCGACCCGAGCACGAGAAATCCGGCCACCCCATTGCGCACGAAAAAGTGCACGGCGTGCATCGGGTTCACGGCGCTGAGCACCGCCGGATGCGCGACGAGGTGCGTGAGCCCCAGTGCCGCCAGCACGAGAAACCAGAGCAGCATCACCGGACCGAAGATCGCGCCGATCTTTGCCGTCCCTCGGCTCTGCACGGCGAACAGCAGGATGAGGATGGCGATCGTGATGGGGATGACGTATGGTCGAAACATCGGCGTCGCCACCTCGAGACCTTCCACCGCGCTCAGGACGGAGATCGCCGGGGTGATCATCCCGTCGCCATAGAGCAGCGACGCCCCGAACAGGCCGATCAGCACGAGGATCGCGCGGCGACCGGCGGTGCGTTCCGCCGGCGGCGAGACGAGCGCCGTGAGCGCGATCATTCCCCCTTCGCCGCAGTTGTCCGCGCGCATCACGAACGCGAGGTACTTGACGGAGATGACGAGGATGAGAGACCAGACGATGAGTGAGAGCAGGCCCAGCACGTTCTCGGGCGAAGGCGCCAGGCCATGCTTTCCGTGGAGGGACTCCCGCAGCGCGTAGATCGGGCTCGTGCCAATGTCCCCGTAGACGACCCCGAGTGCCGCGAGCGAAAGGGCGGTGAGCGCGCCGCCGGTCGGGTGCTCGTCAGCCGCATGGTGCTCGAGGGACATGGTCGTCACGTGGTCATCTCTCCTCACTCCGCTGCGCTAAAGAGCCCGACCCACACGGCACGGTGATGGGGGTCGGGGTTAGAGTCGGGTGGCCGAGTCCTAACTCTAACCCCAACGGCGTGCTGCGCGCGCTATCAGCTCTTCAGGTCGTTCTCCTTGATGCTCTGTGCCTTCGTTAGGTGCTCCTGCACCTTCCCGGACGCCTTCTCGATCGCTGCGCGCAGCTGCGCACTGTTCGTGTTCTTCGCTGCGTCCTGCAGCTTGTCGAGCATGTCCTTGTGATCGTCGATCTGGTTGTCCATGTACTTCTTGTCCCAGTCGGCGCCCGCAGACTTGTCGGTCAGATCCTTGATCTGGTCTCTCGCGTTGTCCATGACCTTATGGACGTCGCTGTCAGCCGTATCAGGCGTTACCGACAGTTTCTGTGCGAGCGACCTCATTTCGAGTGCGAGCGCTCGGTGCTCGGTAACGAGTTGCTGCGCGAACTTCTTCACGGCGGGGTTGGTTGCCTTTTTCTCCGCGAGCTGGCCCAGGCGCACCTCGCCGGCGTTGTTGGCGCCGATGAATCCGAGCACCGAGGCGTCTGTCCAGCCGCCGCGCTTGGCGACGCTGGCTGCGGCAGAATCCGTCCGCCGAGCTGCGGTGTCTGCGGCCGCGCCCACGCGACCCGCTGCCGTATCCACGGCCGCACCGACCTTGCTCGCGGTGGTGTCCGCCGCGCTGCGGTCGCGCGGGCTACAAGCACAGAGTATCAGGACAACGGCTGCGGTCACGCGTACGAGCGCATTCGCTCCGGAGTTCATGGGTCCCCCTTTCCTTTCATCGCAGGCCATAACAAGGTGAGTGAGCCTTCGTCGGCTTGGCGCACTCTAGCGAGCAAGAGCCGTTCTTCAAGTAGCGCAATGTAGAGCTCGCTTGAGCGCGCTCGACTACCATACCTTGCTCGACCGTACACCCGGACTACCTGTGGAAGCCGAGCTTCGCGATCGACTCCAGACGTCGCTGGGTGGCGCCTACACGCTCGAGCGGGAGCTCAGCGGCGGCATGTCACGCGTGTTCATCGCCGAAGAGACGAGCCTCGGACGCAAGGTCGTCGTCAAGGTCCTGCCACCGGAGCTTGCCGCGGAAGTCAGCGTCGAGCGATTCCGTCGCGAGATCCAGTTCGCCGCGCAGCTCCAGCATCCACTGATAGTCCCGGTCCTCTCGGCCACCCAGCAGGGAGCGCTCCTCTACTATACGATGCCGTTCGTCCGCGGCGAGTCGCTGCGCGAGCGGCTGCGTCGCGACGGCGCGCTTCCGTTAAATGACGCACTTCGGATCTGGCGCGATCTCGCGACCGCGCTCGCGTTCGCCCACGGGCACGGAGTGATTCATCGCGACATCAAGCCCGAGAACATCCTGCTCACCGAGTCGGGGCAGGAGGGTGGTGGGGAGTACGCCATGGTCACCGACTTCGGCGTCGCCCGCGCCATCGACACGGCGGTGACATCGGGCGGGTTGACCGCCACGGGAATCTCCGTTGGCACTCCGGCGTACATGGCGCCGGAGCAGGTCGCCGCCGATGCGCACATCGACCAGCGCGCGGATATTTACTCCGCCGGCGTGGTAGCGTACGAGATGCTCACGGGACAGCCACTGTTCGCGGAGGTGTCACCGCAGCGCATGCTCGCCGCCCACCTGACGCGCGAGCCCGAGCCGGTCTCGAAACTCCGGCCGACGATCCCGGGCGAGGTGAACGGGCTCGTGATGCGCTGTCTCGCCAAGGATCCTGCGAGCCGCCTAACGAGCGCTGAGCTTCGCCGCGAGATCGAGGGGCTACTCGCCAAAGGCACGGCCTCGAGCTTCGCGAGTCGACAGCCAGCGGCGCGAGCGAATGCCGCCGTCGATCCTCCCACGATCGCCGCACCGGCAACGGCCGCCCGACCACGTTGGCGGCGTCCCGTCCTCGTGGCTGCGGGCGCCGTCGTGGCGGTTGCGACACTCGTACCGCTGCTGTCGCGCGATCGTGGGCAGCGCGTTCCGGCAGCAGCTGCCGTACCAACGGCCCGTGTCGCGCGCCTCGGGCCACGCTCGGTCGCCGTGCTGCCGTTCGAAAACTCGAGCAGCGACAAGGACAACGAATACTTCGCCGATGGCGTGACCGATGAGCTGATCAGCGCACTCGCTCGCGTTAGGGGATTGCGCGTGACCTCGCGCTCGACGTCGTTCGCCTTCAAAGGAAGCCGGCTCGGCGCACGCACGATCGGCGACAGCATCGGCGTGCAAATGGTGCTCGAGGGAAGTGTCCGGAAGGACGGCAACCACCTGCGAATCCTGACGCAGCTGACACGCGCGACCGACGACTCCGCAATCTGGTCGCAAACGTACAACCGCGAGCTCCGCGACGTGTTCAAGGTGCAGGAAGAGCTCGCGCAGTCGATCCTGGCCGAGCTGCAGAAAGCGATGGGCATAGCGCAGAACACGCAGGACTCCTCCGCTGTGCAACTCGTGCATCACACCACGAAGGACAAGGATGCATACGACCTCTACCTCCGCGGCCGTTACTTCGTGAATCGGCGTACCCGTGAGGGTTTCACCAAGGGCGCGACGTTCTTCAACCAGGCGATCGCTCGCGACAGCACGTTCGCGGCCGCGTGGGCCGGATTGGCTGATTCGTACTGCATACTCGCCAACTTCGGGCTTCGACCCGCGCGCGAGGTGTGTCCAAAGACGGCGGAGGCGGCGCGACGGGCGATCGCGCTCGACAGCACGCTGGCCGAGGCGCACGCGTCGCTCGGGTTCGTGAACCTTTTCTACTACTGGGATTTCGACACGGCCGACCGCGAGCTGAAACGGGCTATCGCACTCGACTCCACATATGCGAACGCGTATCTGTGGCTCAACCACCTGGTCTGGGCGCGAGGCGACACGAGCGCCGCGATCGCCTACGTGCGCAACGCGGTTGCGCTCGAGCCGCTATCCCTCATTCTGAATGCCAGGCTTGGAGTTGCGCTCTGGCGAGCCGGCCGGTTGAGCGAGGCGGAAGAGCAGCTTCGCCATACGCTGGACCTCGACTCCACGTTCCAGGACGCGCGAGGGAATCTATCGCTCGTGGAGCTCGACCAAGGCAGGTTCGACGCAGCGGTGGCCGAGGCGGAGCGGGTCGGCAGGCCTCTTGGGACTGCTTACGCATACGCTCGAGCCGGTCGTCGAGACGATGCACTGAGGGTCACGCGCGAGCTCGAGTCATCGAGTCGTCGCGGTGAGTGGATCTACCCCGCTCAGATGGCGTACGTGTATAGCGCTCTCGGGAACGCCGATTCCGCATTCGCATGGCTCGAGCGGTCGTATGCCGCGCGAGACCCCGACCTGATCTTCATCGCCGTCGAGCCGGAACTCGAGCCGCTTCGGAGCGATCCGCGCATCACTGCTCTTGCTCGGAAGGTCGGAGTCGTGCGGTAATCGGCGCCTCTTGCCTTTGCCTGGCGCGCTCGCGTGGCGTAAGTTGGCGCTAGAAACCAACATCGGCGCCTGCGCATGAAATACCCCGAAGTCCGGAACTATCGCGACGGCTCGTTCGTCGCCGGCGATCTCCCGTTCATCGATGTCTACAACCCGAGCGACGGCAGCATCATCTCGCGTGTGCCCATGTCTACGCGCGACGACGTCGACGCCGCGGTCTCGAGTGCCGAGCGAGCGTTTCCCGGCTGGTCGCGTACGCCGATCAAGGAGCGCGTGCAGGTGTTCTACAAGTACAAGGCGCTGCTCGAGAAGCACATCGACGAGCTGGCCGCTTTGGTCAGCGAGGAGAACGGGAAGGTCGCGAGCGAAGCTCGGGCTGAAGTTCTCAAGGCGGCCGAGCTGAGCGAGTACGCGTGCTCGCTGCCGCAGATCGCGCCGGGCGAGGTACTCGAGGTGAGTCGCGGCGTCGAGTGTCGCATCGAGCGGTACCCGGTCGGGGTCGTGGCGGCAATTACGCCGTTCAACTTCCCGAACATGGTCCCGAACTGGTCGATACCTAACGCGCTCGCGCTCGGGAACTGCATGATCCTCAAGCCGTCGGAGCTCGTGCCGCTCAGCGCCGGCAGGATTGCGGAGCTGCTGCGTGAGGCGGGGTTACCGGACGGGGTGTTTCAGGTCGTTCACGGCGGCCGCGAGACGGTCGAAGCGCTGTGCGATCACTCCGGCATCGCGGCGATCAGCTTCGTGGGCTCGACCCAGATCGCGAAGGTGGTCTACCGACGCGCGACGGCGAACCTCAAACGTGTGCTGGCGTTAGGCGGCGCCAAGAATCACCTCATTGTGATGCCTGACGCGGACGTCGAGATGGCGTCCAGCAACATCATCGCATCGATGTCCGGCTGCGCGGGTCAGCGGTGCATGGCGGCGTCGGTCATGGTGGCGGTATCGAAGGTCGATCACATCATCGAACGGATGATCGCACACGCCCGGAGCATCGTTCCCGGGCGCGACATCGGGCCGGTGATCTCCCGCGCCGCGAAGGAGCGCATCGAGCGCTACATCACCGAGGCGGAGGACGCGGGAGCAACGGTGGTGGTGGACGGCCGTGGTGTCGTCGTGCCGGGCAAGGAGAACGGCTACTTCATTGGCCCGACCATCATCGATCACGTGACGCCCGACATGCGGATCGCGCAGGACGAAGTATTCGGCCCGGTGCTCGCCATCGTCAGGACGAAGACGGTGGACGAGGCGATCGCGGTGGAGAATCGGTCGCCGTACGGCAACGCGGCGTCGGTGTTCACGGAGAGTGGCGGCGTTGCGCGTCACGTGATGGACCGCGCGAATGCGGGCATGGTGGGCGTGAACGTGGGCGTGCCGGTTCCGCGGGAGCCGTTCTCGTTCGGCGGATGGAACGAATCGAAGTTCGGCGTCGGCGACATCACGGGTCGCGGGTCGATCGAGTTCTGGACGCAGTCGAAAAAGATGACGACGAAGTGGAACCGTGAGGCGGGGACGAACTGGATGAGTTAGCAGGGAACCGGTTCCCAGCCAAGTCGCCAGTGATTCAGACGGGGGTATCATGGCTGACCGAACGACCACGTTCACGGGCATAGAATTCGAGAATCCGTTTCTCCTCTCGTCGGCTCCGCCGACAGAGTCCGAGAGCAACATCATGCGGGCGTTCGAGGCCGGGTGGGGCGGAGTGGTGACGAAGACGATCGGCCTGCACCCCGTCGTCAACGTCGTCGGTGCAAAGGCGAAGTTCATGCGCACGTCGCCTGACGACGCCTACGTGTCGATGAAGAAGCGGCCCGGCGCGGCGCTGCACTCGTCGTGGAACTGGGAGCTCATCTCCGACAAGGCGCTCGATTGGTGGGTGCCGCGCATCCGGCGGATCAAGGATGCGTTTCCGAACCGCGTGCTGATCGCGTCGATCATGGCGGGCTCGGGCAACGACAAGGAGCTCCGCAACTGGCAGACGCTGGCCGAGGCGTGTCAGGACGCGGGCGCGGATGGTGTGGAGCTCAACTTCTCGTGTCCGCACATGGACCGAAAGGACATGGGGTCGAACATCGGGAAGGATGAAGGGCTCTGTTCCGTCGTGACTGAGGCGGTGAAGGAAGTCGCGACGGTTCCCGTGTGGACGAAGCTCACGCCGGCGACGCCGGACATCGTGGTCGAAGCCGCGGCGTGCTTCCGCGGTGGCGCCGACGCGATCGTGTCGTCGAACACGTTCCCGTCACTGCCGATCATCGATCCCGAGACGCTGGAGTTCGAGATCAACGTCGATGGTCTCGTCTCGGCTGGTGGCCTGGGTGGCCCGGCGATCCTGCCACTGTCGTTATGCAACATGGCGCGGATGTGCCAGGCGTTCCCGGACCGCGCGTTCTCCGGCATTGGTGGCATCTCCGATTTCGCGCAGGCGCTCTCTTACTTCCTGATAGGCTGCGGGACGGTACAGGTGTGTACGGCGGCCATGCTGGATCATGCCGTGGGGCCTAACGTGATCCGGAAGCTGCTCGCCGGATTCGACCAGTTCGTCGAGAAGCACGCTGGGACCGGCTGGACGACGCTCGAGGCGTTCCGCGGTGCGCGGCGGGACCGCATGGTGCTCCAGTCGGAGATTCGCCGGCCGGAAGGCGACGACTATCAGGGCGGCTACGAGGTCGTAGAAGGTTATGCGTCGCCCGAGCAGGCGGCGCGCGTCTAAATGGTACGAAAGGGGTCAGAGTCCTAACGCACCGTTCCAACGCCCCCCGGGGGGGCGTTGGAACGGTGCGTTAGGACTCTGACCCCTTCGGTGGAGCGACTATGAAACTCGACACGATCGTCAGGGGCGGTACGGTCGTTACGCCGGGCGGGACGTTCGTCGGCGACGTCGGCATCGCGGGTGAAAAGATAGCAGCGTTAGGCGCGGCACTCGACTCGTCGGGTGCAAAGACCATCGACGCATCCGACCACTACGTGATCCCGGGCGTGCTCGACGTGCACGTTCATCTCGAGCTTCCGTTCTGCGGCACCGTCTCGGCCGACGACTATCGGACGGGCACGCGCGCCGGCGCGCGTGGTGGCGTCACGACCGTCATCGATTTCGCCATCCCGTACGCCGGTGACTCGCTCGACGACGCCGCCGACAACTGGATGAAGAAGGCGGAAGGGAAGTCACTCATCGACTACACGTTCCACATCTGCATCACGCGGTGGAACGAGCACAAGGACCAAATCGAAGGGATGGTGAAGCGGGGCTTCACGACCTTCAAGGAGTTCATGATCTACGAGTCGGAGGGATGGCAGTCCGATGACCGTGCGCTCTACGGCACGCTCGAGAAGATGCGCGAGTACGGCACGATGCTGCTCGTGCACGCGGAATCTGCCCGCGTGCTCGATGAACTGATCGCCCGCCATCACACGCCGGAGCTGATGAAGCAGTACGGCGCGCGCCTGCACCCGATGACGCGCCCGAATTTCGTGGAGGCCGAGGCGATTCAGCGGGTGGTGCAGTGGTGCGAGGCGACGGGCGGGAAGCTCTACATCGTTCACATGTCGACCGGCGAGGGCGCCGACATCATCCGCGCCGCTCAAGCGCGCGGCGTGCCGGTGATCGCGGAAACCTGCGCGCAGTACCTCGTGCTCGATGACTCGGTGTTCGGTCGGGACGACGGTCATCTCTACGCCTGCTGTCCCCAGGTCAAAAAGCCGAAGGACGTGGAGCGCCTCTGGGAGGGCCTGAAGCACGGCGAAGTCTCGGTGATCTCGACGGACACGTGCACGTTCTCGCGCGAGCAGAAAGCGATGTGGGAGGGTGACTGGACGAAGATCCCGATGGGGTTACCGGGCCTCGAGACGCTGTTGCCACTCACCTACACGCGTGGTGTGTTAGGTGGCCGGCTGTCGATCGAGGAGATGTGCATGAAGCTCAGCACGAACCCGGCGCGCATCATGGGGCTGTCACCCCGCAAGGGCTCGATCGCGATCGGGGCGGATGCAGATCTCGCGATCATTCACCCGACGCGGACGCACACGGTTGATCCGAAGACGATGGAGACGAACGCGGACTGGTCGCCGTACAACGGATGGGATCTGGCGGGCTTCTCGAGGACAACTCTCTCGCGCGGAGAGATCATCGTTGACGACTACCGAGTGGTGGGGCGAGAGGGACGTGGTAAATGGTTGCCCAGGGAATCGGGAATCGGAAATCGGGAATCGAAAGACGGCGGAACGATGGCGGCCGGCAGAACGAAGCCTCCCGAGGTCGTTCCGATTCCCGATTCCCGATTCCCGATTCCCGCGGCGGCGCGATGACGATCCAAACGGGCGTCGAAGCGCCAACATTCGCGCCGCCGGCTGCCGGCGCGCAGGACATCAGCGCCAGCCCGCTGTACAACGCCGACCTCGCGCCAACGCCGCCGGAACGCCGCACCTGGTCCACCTACAACATCGCGGCGCTGTGGATCGGCATGAGCGTCGTCGTCACCACGTACACTCTCGCGTCTGGCCTCATGGCGGAGGGGATGAACTGGTGGCAGTCGATGATCACGATCCTGTTAGGCAACACGATCGTGCTCATTCCGATGATCCTGAACGCCCACGCCGGCACGAAGTACGGTGTGTCCTTCCCGGTGCTGTGTCGCGCGAGTTTCGGCGTCCGCGGCGCGAACGTGCCGGCGATCCTGCGTGCGATTGTCGCCTGTGGCTGGTTTGGCATTCAGACATGGATCGGCGGGCTCGCACTCGACGCGCTGTTCGCTGCCGCGTGGCCGGGCTGGGCAACCGTTCCCTTCAAGGCCGACATCGCCTTCGGGATCTTCTGGGCCATCCAGGTCATCATCATCCTCAAGGGCACCGAGGGCATCAAGATCCTGGAGAGCTGGTCGGCACCGTTGTTGTTAGGCGGTGGCGCGCTGCTGCTCTGGTGGGGCATCCACCGCGGCGGTGGGCTCGAACGCGTCCTCAACGAATCGGTGAAGCTGCAGCGCGGCAACACGCCGTTCTGGACACTCTTCCCCGCGGCCCTCACGGCGAACATCGGCTACTGGGCAACGCTGAGTCTCAACATCCCGGACTTCACGCGGTATGCGAAGACCCAGCGATCACAAGCGTTAGGCCAGGCACTGGGGTTGCCGACCACGATGACCGCGTTCGCGTTCATCGGCGTGGCGGTGACGAGTGCGACGATCGTGATCTTCGGCGAGGCGGTGTGGGATCCGGTCGTCCTCGTGACAAAGATCGGCGGCACCGGCGTCGTGATGTTCTCGGCCCTCGTCGTCCTGGCGGCCCAGCTCACGACGAACATGGCAGCGAATGTCGTGTCCCCGTCCAATGACTTCTCGAACCTCAGCCCGCGGCGCATCAGCTACGTCACGGGTGGACTGATCACGGCGGTGATCGGCATCCTGATGATGCCGTGGAAGCTCTACGCCGATGCGGCGGCCTACATCTTCACCTGGCTCCTGGGCTACTCGAGCCTGATGGGCGCGTTAGGAGGGATCCTCATCGCCGACTACTGGGTGCTGCGGCGTCAGCAGCTGGATGTGAATGACCTGTTTCGCGAGCGGGGGCGCTACACGTACCGCAATGGCGTGAACCCGCGCGCGGTGGTCGCGCTCGTGCTCGCGATACTTCCGGTGGTCCCTGGCTTCGTCCGAGCGGTATCCGTGCCTGGCGGGACCGTGAAGGACCCGAGCGTCTTCGATCACCTCTACGCGTACGCGTGGTTCATCACGTTCGCGTTGAGCTTTGTTCTCTACCTCGTGTTGATGCGAGGACGAGCTACGCAGGAGCGCTGACCGTCGCCCGTCGCCGGTTGTTCCGATTCCCTAGTCCCGATTCCCGACCGATGCCACGCATCGTAAAGTGCGGTCTGATCCAGGCCTCCCACGCCTGCAGCACGGCCGAGAAGCTCGAGACCATCCGCGAAGCGAACCTCGCCAAGCACATGGGTCTCATCGAGCAGGCCGCGCGGGAGGGCGTCCAGATCCTCTGCATGCAGGAGATCTTCACCGGTCCGTACTTCTGCGCCGAGCAGAGCACGAGATGGTACGACGCCGTGGAGGGGATCCCTGACGGGCCGACCACCCGACTCATGCAGGAGATCGCGAAGCAGCACGAGATGGTCATCGTCGTCCCGCTGTACGAGCAGGACGGCGCCGGGATCTACTACAACACCGCCGCCGTCATCGACGCCGACGGCAGATACCTCGGCAAATATCGTAAGAACCATATCCCGCATTGTGCGCCGGGCTTCTGGGAGAAGTTCTACTTCCGCCCCGGCAACCTCGGGTATCCGGTCTTCAAGACTCGTTATGCGGACGTGGGCGTGTACATCTGCTATGACCGTCATTTTCCCGAGGGCGCGCGCGAGCTCGGGCTCAATGGTGCCGAGATCGTGTTCAACCCGTCGGCGACGGTGGCCGGACTGTCCGAGTATCTCTGGAAGCTCGAGCAGCCGGCGCACGCGGTGGCGAACGCGTTCTTCGTCGGCGCGATCAACCGGGTGGGGTATGAGGATCCGTGGCGGATCGGAGAGTTCTACGGGCAGAGCTACTTCTGCGATCCGCGCGGCCAGTTCGTGGCGCAGGCGGCGCGTGATCGGGACGAGCTCGTGACCGCGGAGCTCGACCTCGACAAGATCCGTGAGGTGCGGAACGTGTGGCAGTTTTTCCGCGATCGTAGGCCGGAGACGTACGGTGGCTTGGTGAAGCTGTAACGGTGTAGGAGCTTCTCAGAACCAAGCGACTTACTACTCCCAACCCTTGAACTCTTACAGGGTAGCCCGTTTACGGATTCGCCAAGCGCGAGGGAGCCGTTCGTGAGGCGGAGCTCAATCGCTGACCGTGATCACATCGCGCACCGTAACGGCCACGAGCCTCTCTCTCATGGTCCGCGCGTATCCTCGCTACTTCGCCGACATCCGCGCATCCACGTTGCGCCTCGCGGC
>Ga0136846_1236295_pt1 | contig 14055 bp, 11 predicted proteins | sample HopSoiMetagenom2_FD_96841 | JGI IMG/M metagenome (GOLD analysis project Ga0136846, IMG submission 96841) | Grasslands soil microbial communities from Hopland, California, USA - 2 Assembly 2016 (version 4) | ecosystem: Environmental > Terrestrial > Soil > Grasslands | place: USA: Hopland...
AAATCCTGTTTCATCATGGCGATATTGCCTTTGAGGGTATAGTAAACCGAGCGGATGGGTTTGTAAAGAAGGCCGGGAAACTGGATAGACCCTAGTACTTTTTCAGCGCCTTCCATATCGCCATTTTCCATGTATTCCTGGATAAGGCGGAGGGGGCCAAAGAAGAAGTGACCAGCAATCAGGATCACTCCTACTAAATAAAGTGGAAATCCAGGCCAGAAGCCGGAACTATAGTTAACCACAGCACCGAGAATAACCAGGAGAATTCCCAGTGGCAGGCGGTATTTAATCAAAATATTGTAAAACTTCATGTGTCCATTTTGGGACTGCAAAGATAAGGGCTGGGCGGGTTCTGGGAAGAGCGAAATGATGTCCGGCGGGGAGGTTTAAATGATTTAATTATTAAGCCAGGAACGGGGAAACTCGGTTCAGGCCAGCGGTTAGGTTGGTGATGCTGCGCAAAGGGGCCGACGGAAAGGTTTAAATAATTTACTTATTAAGCCGAGAACCCAGGGAAACTCGCTTCGGGCATGTAGTTGGATTGGTGATACCGCGGGCTCGGACAACCCTGGGCTCAATTCGCCTGCGGCGAAAGATGGCTTAAACGTAAATCATTTAAACCTTTCCGTCTAGTAGACTTATTAGAAGATATTCTGATCCCGCAGGTAGAAGGCAGAGTGAACTGTGATTTCTTAATATTCGGGTGACCAGAAATTATTCCCTTGCATCATTGATCTCGATCCAGTAGCCGTCTGGATCCTGAAAGTAAAGCTGTTTTACGCCATCAACCCGATTGGTAACAGCCATTTTATCGCCCGCCCAATTTTCATAGGGGACTTTGTTGGCAGTTAGTCGCGGTATAAATGCTTCAACTGAAGCAACAGTAAAACACAGATGAGCGTTCTTTTCTTTAGGCAGGTTAACGGTAGCGCCTGATATAATATGAAGGTGTGATTTGGGACCGATGAGGAACCACGTATGGCGGCCATCATGGAAGGGTTCAGGAATGGTATCAAGTCCTACCACATTATGGTAGAAATCAGTACTGATCTTAAGGTCCTTTACATAGAAGGCGATATGATTAAGCCTGGCACCGGAAGCCTGGGCGGAAGATGAAAGAGTAAAACCAAATGAAAGTATCATTAACAGTACAGCAACCGTCAGCCATTTTTTCATAATTGAGCATTTTGTTGGAATTGGAAAGATAAGCATTAAACTATTGTGCTGGGAGAGAAGATAAGGGAGTATTATGATCGGCGGTTTATCTTTGAGCATGCGCGATCAGTCGGGAGATTTTTCTATTTACCTGTCTATTTTTTTGATGCTCATTTTCCTGAGTGTATTAACATGGATAATAACAAAGAGGGATCTGCTTAAGAGTTTTATTTGGGTAGTGTTATTTGTTTTTATGGCAATTGTGTTGATTGGTGGTTTGATAGTGGCGTGCAATAAATAAATAGCTGGAGATACTTTACGGTGCTATGATTTATGCGCTGCCGTGGTTCGTGTCTCACGAACCACCTGGGTACTTCTTGCAAAATTACTTGTCAAAATCATTGGCATAAATAACCTTTCCATCCAGCGTTTCCATTTTCACAAAATCCACTTCGCAGAGTTCATTGGAAATAAAGCCCAGACCGGTGATGAGGCCGTTGGTTTCATTGTAGGCAGAAGTATACACCACTTTATCATTGATCTTTACAGTGGCCGTTTTATTTTGAACGGTTAATTCAACATTTTGCCAGTTGCGAATATCAATGCCAAAGGAAGAAAGATCTTTTTCTTTTCCATTATCGAATTTCTCTCCGAATTCAGCAATTAATTCACTGGTACAGCCTTTAGGAGTGGCAGTGAAGAAGGAGAAGTAGCGTTGTACCATCACTTCAAACATCAGGTGAGGGCAAGCATTATTATTAAGATCATTCACGCGACAGCGAAATCTCACCCGGTAGTTATCAGAACTGTATTTAATATCTGTGGGGAAATAGCATTGCACATAGACGTTCTCTTTATTAATATTCACTGCGCTATTAATGATGTCTTCCTTATTCAGGACCATGCTGCCATTTTGCAAGCCAGTGGAGTGAATGTATTTAGGATACGAGGAAGTGAGTTTTTCTTTGGAGTAAAAGAACCAGCGATCAGTGGGAATGCTAACATCGATGGTTTTAATGATCTGATCATTAGCGATGAGTTTGGCAACATGGAAACCAGGTTCATAATAAATATCAGTAAGGGTGTGATTGCCTTTTTGAATGCGAACGCGGCGGTTTTTATCCCATGATTGCTGGATAAAGAAGCTATCGGCATTAACGTCATCGATATTATAATTGAAGATGACGGTATTGGGAAGGTCGCTTTTAGTGGCCTTCACGATGCTGAATGCGGCTTTATCAAAATTGGTTACCTCCGGTTTGCGGGAGCTGAACATGGCGAGCAGTCCGCCTGCCAGTAACAAAAGAACACCACCGGCAACGAGGTATTTGGCGTAGGAGATCTTAGGGTATACTGTTTTTGCAGGCGCTGGATTGGCAGGTTCCGGCAAAGGCGTATTGATGGCAGCAGAGGCGGGAGCTGTTTCGGTAGTAATCTTTTTGCATTTGAAGTCCTGCCAGTTTTGGTAACCTATATAGGTGGCCATGGCGTTGAGGGTGGCAACCTGAGGCAGCCGCGCGAATTGTCCGTTCAGCAGACGTCGCATGGTAGAAAGGGAGATAAGAACGCCTGTTTTGGATTCGATGGAATCGCAAAGGAAATCCAGGTCGCGCTGTACAAGTTGGGAGGTGTCAGCAAACCCGGCGGATTTGCAAAGTTCAGACATGCATAACAGCACCAGGTCACGTTCATTCACAGGTTTTGCAGGCATTTTGAAAAAAGTTGAAAGGCTTTTGAAAGTGAAATTAAAACTATACTGGGAAACTTTGTTTCAACGGAGGAATTATTCCCAGTTTCTCCCTAACACAGTCAATACAGGGGCGCGAGGTCCAGAATTTGAATATGAGCCTTATTCTGTGTGCCTTGCGCTACCTGGTTTTTATTTAATTGTCACCAAAACTAATGATATGCAACGCCCCGGATTTACAAAAACGGTAATATTAACAGGATTACTGGCAGGAACGCTAGACCTGTTTTCGGCATATATATCCCAGTGGATCAAAACGGGGGCTTATTCAGCCGGGATGCTAAAATACATTGCCGGAGGAGCGCTGGGTTTGGAAACTTCCATGAAGGGAGGTAATGGGGTGGCATTCTTAGGGTTATTCTTTCACTATTTTATAGCGATGAGTTTCACGGTATTGTTCTTTTTGGTGTTTCCGAGGTTGAAATTTTTATGGTATGATAAATACCTGGTGGGAGTGTTGTATGCAGTGTTTGTGGCGTTGGTGGTGAATCAGTTGATTTTGCCACTGACGCCCTTACCGACGAAGCCGTTTGATCTTTCGAACGCAGTACAGGCATGGTTTATACTCTCGATTGCGCTGGGGATTCCGATTGCCGTGAGGGCGTATAGGTTTTATGGGGTGGAGGGTACGGAGAGGAAGAAGCCGGTTGTTTGGTGGTAGGCTTTATTTGATATTGATTTCCTTCTTTTTAAGTTATACAGTTTCCCTGATTTAGCTTGGCCGTTCGCATGTAGTATGTTTCGGGCTGAATGCCTATTATTTGCCTGAAGAGGGGTGAAAATAGGGGGGAAACTGTTATTTTTGCGGCCCACGTTAAAGGGCTTGGTTAATCCTTCTTTAAAGGTTTTCTGGAGAAGGAGGTAACTAATAAGTAGTCAGGCATCGCCCGACGAAGCTTTAGCGTAGTCGGGTCCCGTAGTTCAATGGATAGAATAGAAGTTTCCTAAACTTTTGATACAGGTTCGATTCCTGTCGGGACTACCTCAGAGGACAAAGTCCGATTTTTCCGGCTTTGTGCTTTTCATTTTCCGCCAAATCCTTAACCCTATTGAGTATTAGCTCAAGGACTTCATGATAGCAGGGTGTTCTGCAGGAGAGCGAACAGCTCTTCCTACTTGGGGGAGCAATGCTGGGTGGGGATCGATATAAAGTGAAGATTTTTAGGAAACTATACAGGCTTGTATAGAATACCTGTTTTAAGGCCTCTTTGTCAATTTCCTTTCCTCCAACCGAATGAAACTGACGGTCGAGAACAAAAAGTTGATCGGTGAATGATCCTACCTTTGCAGCATGGCAAAAGAAACAATTATATTCAGAAGAGGTCCGCTGGATGGCAAGACCGAAGAAGTTGAAACGACAAGAAATTATAAGAATCACTATGAAATCAAACCCGACCGGGTGATAATGCATCATTATCGTCGAGTAAAAAAAGAAGACCCGAAGGCGAGTGAAATGCCCGAGTTTGAATTGGAATTTGTCGAACATGTCGACCCAAAAACCGGCAATCGGCTGGATTCTTAAACGAGACCGATCAAAGCACTTGCCTTCACTAATTAAAAAAGTCCCAAACGAAGTTGGGACTTTTTTAATTTTCCGTTTCTAATGCCTCCGAAAATGATCAATTTTATAAAAGAAGATAACCTGCTTGTACTTTCTTATTCGCAGGAACAGGACCCAACCAGGAATTATGTAAAAGAACAACTGGGTAATGAAGGAAAAGCTGTAATTAAAAAGACTTTTCATTTCAAGGATGTTCACTTGTCACCCGAGGAAGAGGAAGACTTGATAAGCGATGATGACCACTTCGATATTGATGCCGACACCGTTACTGTTCGTTTACTTTTTGGAACACTCGGCGATGATGGCTATTACCTAATAGAAAACGGAGTGTTAACCCGGCAATGCGATGTTTATCTCCATCATGAACTGGAGTTTGACTATAAAATGTTTGTTGCAGCGGAAAACATTTCCATTTTTGCCGCGATCGCCGAACTTACCGATTCGGATATTATTATTGGAGGGACACATCCCGATGCCATCCCTGTTGATATTTTTAATACACTGAGGAAACAGTTTCCAACCACGCACGAAAAAACTTTGTATGCCCGTGCCCGCGTAGCCGAGGTGCTGCGGGACTATTTTGATAATATGGAGGATTCAACTGCATCTCTCAACCGGCATGTAAACAGCAAAGTCAAACGGAGAGCACCAACTATTATTCAAACATTCCAGGCTCAGGAGATCGAAAAGTTTCAGACAGTACACGAAAGTTTAAAGAGTATGCTTTCAAACCACAGGTCCTACTCGGAGCATGACTGGCAAAAACAAATCCTGGGTATTATCCGGCTACTATATCCCAAATACATTGCTGCACTACCGGAGGTTAAAATTGAAGCGGAGGAACTGAAATCTAAAAAGATCGACTTCCTGCTGGTAGATTTCAACGGACATGTTGATGTTGTTGAAATCAAAAAACCAATGGATACTGCCTTAATGAGTCCTAGGGGCTATCGGGATAATTACTTCCCGGTAAGAGAATTGTCAGGTACTATCATGCAGGTTGAAAAATACATTTATCACCTCAAGAGAATGGGCGCAACCGGTGAAAAACGATTAACGAGTAAATACAAAGATGATCTTCCTGAGTCAATGCAATTAAAGATCACGAATCCCGGTGGCATCATCATTACCGGGCGGGAACACAATCTTTCTGCGGAACAAAAAATGGATTTTGAAGTGGTGAAACGCAAATACCGAAATGTTGTCGACATCATTACGTATGATAACCTCCTGCTGCGTTTACAATACATCATAGAGCAAATAAAGAAACTCTGATCTGGTTCAAGTTGAAATTGTGCATATTAAAAGCCACTCCATGAGTGGCCTTTTCTCAGTCACCTAATGTGAAACCGGCGGTTCTACGCTAGTTTAATAAATGATTAGCAAGACGATTTAAGAGTAGTTTTAATGTAACCGGATCAATTTTACCTATTGAACCTGGTATAGAGCTCGTTGGAATTACATCCAAAAATCCCAGCCTTATTACAGAGGACCCTTTCAACCCTGTTTGTGCAAAAATTGCGTCAGTATCTAATACGACAAAATCAAACCCTTTATGCTCTTGATGCAATTGAGTAGAAATGCCACAAACTAGCCAATCATTGAATGGCGGCATCTGTTTAAGTAATAGAATAGGCCTGGTTTTGGTACGACCATCTGCTTGCCTTATTGATAGTAATGCTGTATCACCTGGATTCATAATTCGGATTAATTGTCTTTAAATCATCTAAACTATACTCAGGTTCATCGTTATCCCAAGCCATTAGAAACGTAGTTCCTAATGGGCTATACAATTCAGCATTATTCTCATGGGTAGTGTTGTTCAATATTGCATGAAATTCATTCAAAGGAAGACCGGCTAGCGATGATGCTTTGTCAAAGCTTACAATATTTTCGGAAGCCAACCGTAATATTAGTTGTAAAAGTCGCTTGCTTTTTTCTTCACCCTTGTAAGAGCCAAGTCCTTCCTCCTTCTTATTACCTGATATTCCAATACAAAACCTCTTATAAGTCGGGAATGCAATAATTTCTAAATCAAGAGCTCTTTTCATTATTGCTTGAACAGAAATTCCATACTCTTCTTTAAGAGTTACTAATTCTCCCATCGCTATATTGCTCCGTTTCTCTCCCAGTATTCTGATGATTTCCTCTTTTGGAAACAACAAGGCCGCAGCAAACCTGTTACAGAATTCTTCCTTCTTCTTGATTGTTAAGTTAGAAATAGGCATTACAACATGCCCTAATTCATGCAAGGCTGTAAACCTCTTTCGTTCTATTGTAAAGGACTCATTCACTACAGTAACAGGAATGCATTTATTAACAATAGTACTAAGCCCATCAAATTTCTCTGACGCTTCAACCTCAATAACTTTAACCTCGTTTTCCTCGAGCATTTCAATAACATTTGGAATTGGGTTATTACCAAGAGCCCATTCTTGCCTTAAAACTCCAGCCACTTCTTCGGCTTTATCTACGCCTGTGATTTGATATCGTGAAATCGGATTTTTGAATTTTGAAGAAATATTCAATAAACTCTCTACTTGAATATATCTTTCAAGTTTATCTTTAGTTTTCTCTTTTAGAAACTCGATTTCTGTTTCGGTTAACCCACTCTTCCTCCTGAATTCAATTTCCCCTAATTCAATACTATTCTGTTCAAAGAAATACCCCGGGTTAACCTTCAGTGCCTCAGAAAATTTAATTATTGTTCCATTATCTGGGAGCATTTGCCCCTTTTCGTACTTGCTTATAGAGTTATATGTGACTCTAGAAAGCAACTTTTCCTCTAGTTGCCTTAAAGATAGACCAGCTAATAATCGGGCGCTTCTAAGTCTTTCGCTATTAAAATTCTGCATAGAGATCCTTTCATGAACAAAAGTAGTTAAAATTATCAAAGGGTTGACAATTATATATATATTTTTTAGTTTTGTCAACCTTTTATATATTTACGTTTTTATTAGACTTTATAGATTTGACTAGGATTCCTAAATGAATAAAGAACAATTACATACAGCACTATTAGAAAGCCTTACCAATCAAGGCTTCCATTTAAATGGGCATGTTTCCCCAAGTAGTTTTAACAAAGGGAATTTTAAAAAAATTCAGAGTTACTCCAGAAGAGAACAAATAGCATTACAGAAAAGCTTTATAACTAGTAACTATGAAATTGTCAATAAATACCTGAAAAATGGACGCGATATTAACCCATCAAATATTGATTTAGAACTCAGGCTTGTGGAAGATGGAACAGAGGAAAATATTTTATATAGATGGTGGAATCTTGTGTGGTGGAGTGTACCTTACCAGAAAGCTTATGGGCGGCAGATGAGATTCCTGGTATGGGATAAAGCGCACAATGCTCCATTCGGCTTAATTGGCTTACAAAGCCCAATTTTAAGAATGGCTGTCAGGGATGAGTATTTAAAAATTCCCAGAGAGGACCTTGACTATATTATTAATAAGTCAATGCAGGCTCAACGCCTTGGCGCTTTGCCTCCCTATAATGATATTTTAGGAGGTAAAATGGTAGCATTGTCGGTTACTTCTAACGAAGTAAGAAAGGCATATGCCAAAAAGTATGAAGGAGTGACTACGATTATGGAAGAAAGAATAATTGAACCGCAGCTTCTTTTTATTACCACTACCAGTGCTTTTGGTAAGAGTAGTATATATAATAGATTAAAATATGAGGGTGTAGAGGTGGCGAAAAGTTTGGGATATACAAAAGGGTCAGGTTCATTTCACATCAATGAGGATCTATATTCCGAAATGCTTAAATTCTTGAAGCGTAGAAAGATTGATGTAAATACAACATTCGGATATGGTCCATCTCGAAAGGTCAAATTAATTAGCCAAGCCTTTTCATTACTTGGTTTAAGAGAATATCAATATCACAATATCGAAAGAGAATTTTTTATTTTCCCAATCGCAAAAAACTTGCAAAATGTGATACAAAATGGAATTCGACCAGTATACCATCAACGTAAACTATCAGAATTAACAGCCTTTTGGAAAGAGCGATGGGCCATCCCTAGATCCGTGCGTCATCCTGACTGGAACCTCTTCGATGCCAAGCAATTTTTAATTTCGACAAAAAGAAACATCACAAGGTGGAGTAATATTTAGAACTATTTTATTTTTTGATAAGATAAATCAAAATGGAAGAATCTCAAGGTAAAAGTAACTATGCTCATTTGCCAGAAGAACTGCTAGGCAAAATTCTAGAGAACATCCCTGCGACTGTTGAAAAGATGAATAATCTTTTTGACGTGCAAGATGAACCTATTAGAGAAGGTATTGCTACACTAAGAGAAAGGGGGTTCATCGAGAAAAACGAAACCAATGATTTTTCAACTTCACTAATTGCTGTTGATGGTGGCGTAGTGCTCGAAAAAATGACGGGTTCTGATATTGTATTAGCAGTTGCAGTAGGTGTAGAGGGTCTTACAACAGATAACAATGCTGGTTGGAGTAGCGGGAAAAATCAATATTATCAATGGCAAACAGTTCTATCACATGACGAGGCAAATCCAAGGCTTTGCCAAGGTGCAATGTTTTTAATGGAGCTAAGTGTATTGGCCAGCTCCGATCACGAAATTAGAATCATGGACGGGACCCACTTTACACCTATTCTTAAAATAAACAGCTTATTGTCTGCACACGAAGACAAAGCTGGTCCACAGTATATAGAGGCATTAAAAGAATTTTTAAAGGAAACATATGAAAAGATAATTCCTGATATACCCGAAATCCTCGAAGCCGCACTAGGAGATGAGAAAGTTATTTCTATTGTAAAATACAGTTCATCACGAGACATTATCGACGCATTTTTGAAAGACAAAAATATCACTATTGATGATAAGACATTTTTTACAATTGGATTAGACGAAGATGAATATCTTATTCCTAAGTCTGTTGGTCAAAGCATTGAGGAAAGAAATAAGATATGGGATGACCTGCATATACGATGCAATCTTAAGATCTCTGATGGAAAATTTGATCAAATTGAACTAAATAAAGCATTTGATAAATCTGTCAATAAACTCAGAACTAAAAACGAACATACAGGCGCGAAAGAATCGGAACTTTTTTTTACATATTACAAACCGTTTCAAAATGGCCCTGCTTATAGAATTGAATTAAAAAAAAGCCTGGCACAGGATAAGAATAAGTTCGAAAAATATCTTTTAAGTATTAAGAGGCAGATTGTATTTCCTGAAATAATGGAACCATTTCCACAATACCTGGTTGATTTAATGGCTAAAAGTGTTTCAGGAGGCTTGTACGCAATTCTGGAAGCAATTCGCCTTTCTCCTGAATTAAAATTGGATAAAGGGAAGTTCAACTTACTATTCAACTATAGAACTAAATAATATGTCAGAAAGTCAAAATACAATATCCACAGAACTACTTGCCAAAATCAATAGGCCTGAAAATATTGCAATGGGTATTACTGGCTCGCCAAGTTCTACTCTGGAGGTAGTGATAGACATCACTGAGCAAACTAAAACAGATAGAACGCTTGGTCAAATGGTGTATGTAATAGTCGAGGAAGATAAACGAAACGTTCTCGTAATTGGTCAAATAATTGAGATAGAGACAAAGAACAGATGGCACGAAGATCAAGCCTTTAAAGGCGTAATAAAACGTCACGGAGGTCTCCCTCATTTGAGCGGTCATGCTGACAACCGTATAGCAACCATTAGTGTGCAAGCGTGCTATGATTTGGGACTTAATGATCCGCGTAGTCATATACTTGGCACCTCTCCTTCAACCGGAATCAAGGTTTTCAAAATGAACGATAGTGTCATGGAGACCTTAATGACAAATTACAGCAACTCTCTCACATATATGGGAACTGTATATGGGACAAATGTAAATCTCCCCTTTTGGTTTAAACATTTTGACAAAGATGATATAACAAATAGTGAAAAGGGTGCGAAAGATGCATACCACATCGGTGTATTTGGTAAAACAGGATCCGGCAAAACAGTTACAGCAGCCTATATGCTTCTTGGGTACGCAAAAAACAAGAATAACATGAACATTCTTATTCTGGACCCACAAGGTCAGTTTTATGACGACAAAGAACTCCTGCCAGATACTTCACTACAAAAGGCAATTACAGATACAGGAATGAAATACAAAAAATTCAAGATCCTTGAAGATTTATATCTACCATCAAAGGCATACGATATATTTTCAACACTGCTTCAAAAAAGTGGGTTTATTAAGAAGAGTTTCAACATTTTAAGTGATAGAGAAGAAAATGCAGCAGAAGCCATTGCTCTTTACTTAGAAAAGTTAAATACCAATAGCCAAGGCAAAAATGGCAATCTTAATAATTTATGGGATGAGAATAAAAGCTATGAACTTATGAAGTTTGTTTTAAAGAAATTTACCGAATCTGAAACATCTACAGGTAACAAACCCAAAGTAACATATAATGAGTATATCGATATAATATTTTCTCAATCTGCACGGAAAGATCAGCTTATTGAAAAACTAAATACCGTATTATCAAACGAATTCCAGCTGAAAGATATTTTTAAAAGGTACTGGCAGCCAGTGGCTCGATTATTTACCGAACAGAAAGACTCAACAACTAAAAAAACATCAGTAGATAGTGTAATTGGGTTAGTTACTACGCCAGGATCAAAGGGCAATTTTGTAATTCTTGACTTGAGTGAAAGAAAGGGGCACTCAATAAATGAGAATTTACAAGCTATGTTTGTTAATATTATTGAGAATAAAATTAAAGAGAAGGGGGAAGACTTCTACAGAGATAATCTCAAGGTTAATTGTTTAATTGTAATGGACGAGGCACATAGGTTTATTTCTAAGGGCTCCGACGACAATCAGATAGCTGCCCTCACAGAGGAAATTACGGACTCAATCAGAACTACACGAAAGTATGGCATTGGTTATATGTTCATTACCCAAACGATTGAATCTTTAGACGCAGAAATTCTCAGACAAATAAGAATATTTGCCTTTGGTTATGGTCTTACTTCCGGACAAGAGCTTAGAAAAGTTAGTGAAGTTGTAAATAACAATGCTGCAGTGCAACTATATAAATCTTTTATAGATCCGAGTAGTAATGAAAAATATCCTTTCATGTTTTTTGGTCCTGTATCCCCACTATCCTTTACAGGCTCACCGCTCTTTATTGAAGTATATAGGGAATTCTCTAGTTTTAAATGAAAAGCTTCTAAAATGATAGCCCGAAAAAATACGAAATTGAAGCCCGAAGGCTCAGAATTCTAAGTACTTGGACATTTATTAATAGAAGGAATTTCTTGCTATAAGGCCTATGTTAATTTCCCAGGCTATGATTTAACGGCTGTAAATCCAGAGAGTCGCAAAATTGCAAGAATACAAATAAAAGTCGATGGATTACTAATTATGACAAAAGCTTCTCTATCAAGAATTTTTATTGTGATTTTGTTGTTCATGTAGCCTTAAATCGAGGGTTTAGTTTCGGAAAGAAGTCTACTGCGGCAAATCCTGGGATTAAAAAGCCTGAATTTTTTGTTTTTCCCGTTGATGTTATCAAGCAAATTAGGAACGAGAAAAATAAATGGGGAAAAACCATATTAAAAAGGTAGAAAATCTAACTTTTTATTTAAATAACTGGGGACTAGTTAAGCAGTTTTTGCTATAATCCCTGTGACTACACAAGTATGATACTTAATCAAAATATCATTTTTGTTTATCTAACATACTAATAGTGTTCAATTCCATTGAGGTAGTCGGAATCAGGGAAAATCCCTAAATTATCTCTTTTAAAATCGTGAAATTGGAAGCATATTTAGGTCAAGGATTGGGGAGTGAAATTTATTTGAGAATAGACTCGATAGACTTAATTAATAAAACTTTTCTTGCAGATTTCGTCGAATCGAACAACTTCGCACTTTTTAATGCTTTAATTGGCACAAGCTTTCCTGTTGATGGCCCATCAATGATACTTTTTACTAATTACTTCAAACAAAAACGGGCGGGGTCTATTTACGCAATTAGCACAGCTCTAATCACTCAACTTTCGAACGAGAGTCGAATTACTATTATTGAAGATTCTTTTATTATTCGGATGGAAATAAACTTGGCAGGGATAAAGGAGGATATTTTTAAAAAATCGATTAGTCACAAAGCTCTGAGCTTTAAAAACCCTTCAATTTATTTTTTTGATTTATATGGATCTGGAGATAAGGAGTTAATTTCCTTGCCATCTGTTGGTAAAATTGAGGTCATAATTAAGAATATAGGACAAGGCAGCTGGAACGAAGTTCTTATTGAGAATAACGTCAGATTAGTTTTTGACATTGGTACACATTATTCAACTAAGGCAAGTCAAGTCATATCTATGCTAGAAAATAAGGATAATGCCTATCAAAAATCTAACCCTGGCCTGATAATATCGCACTGGGATGTTGATCACTATCATTTTATCAAGGCTATGAAAGATGCCACTATTAGTTCTTTTCAGTTTATCTTATGTAGAAACTTTGTTCCTTCATTAATGTCTAGAGTTATCTTTTCAAGACTTTCTAGATTAAATTCAAACTGCATTGCAGTGGGGCCGGACCTTCGAACAATTCCGTCATTGCGAGAAATACCCCTATTTGAATATTACAACAATCATCGATTTACAATTTTTAATTCTGGAGTTAGTCGAAATAAAAATAAAGATGGTCTTTCTGTTCTTATCCGGAATTCAACAAACAGTATTTTGCTCCCCGGAGATCAGCATTATAGCCAATTTGATTATTTCGTTATTCCAAAGTATTTAAATTATAAACACATTCATTATTTGATCGTACCTCATCATGGAGGTAATGCCGGAGCTTATAAGTACAAACTAAGTTATCTTGTCAAAAGAGGTAATGCAATTATCTCAGTGGGAAAGAACACTTATGGCCATCCATTTGCAAACATGATCAAATCTCTCGGGTCTGACAGGTTTCAAGTCTGTAGAACAGATATTCAAAATAACGACATAGTAATCTCTTTATGAAAATGAGCAAGGCGTCTAGGAATATTCGTTATTCAAGCTCTCTTATAGTCCATATCGGTCACCTCAAATTCAATTCAAGAACGTTCTCTTTTGCTTTGTAAAAGAAAATTTCCATATTTAGACAGTTAATGGTTCAGGGTTTTTCTCACCACCTTTAGTAATATTAATTTATTCTGTACTCTATCTACCTGGGTTTCTGTTCTATAGGTAATCGCAAGGGTTCAAAAATTCAATCAGCGTATCTTCGATAATTGGTATTCGGAAAGTGCGAGTAATATACAAAGCATTTCGTAGTTATATCTCGAAAGTATTCACTTCTGTTCACGAAAAGCTTAATCAATAGTTTTTTCAATCGTGAGTTTCATTATTTTTCTCTTAAGAAGCTCAACTAAATCATCTGTTGAATTAAAGCTCAAAATATCTGCGCGTTTTATCACTAAAAGCCTTATTCCATCCCTCACAAGTGCAGTCAAGATTTCACTATGTGCGTTGTTTACTCCATCAGCTTCACCTGTTATACCATTTAAAGATATAAGAATCCCTGATGTTGCTACTCTATCTTGTAGTTTCCTTATAAAC
>Ga0136846_1243822_pt1 | contig 14055 bp, 12 predicted proteins | sample HopSoiMetagenom2_FD_96841 | JGI IMG/M metagenome (GOLD analysis project Ga0136846, IMG submission 96841) | Grasslands soil microbial communities from Hopland, California, USA - 2 Assembly 2016 (version 4) | ecosystem: Environmental > Terrestrial > Soil > Grasslands | place: USA: Hopland...
CCTGTCCGGCTCGGGCAAGACGACGTTGTCGGCCGACCCGAACCGCACCCTCATCGGCGATGATGAGCATGGCTGGTCGGACACGGCAGTCTTCAACTTCGAAGGCGGTTGCTACGCGAAGATGATCCGTCTGTCGGCGGAGTCGGAACCGGAGATCTACGCGACGACCAAGCGCTTCGGCACGGTGCTCGAGAATGTCGTAATTGACGAAGTGCCTCGCGAGCCCGACCTCGACGATGCAACGTTCGCCGAAAACAGCCGCGGCGCCTATCCGATCGACTTCATCCCGAATTCGTCGGATGAGAATATGGGTCCACTGCCGAAGAACGTGGTGATGCTCACCGCTGACGCCTTTGGCGTGCTTCCTCCGATCGCCAGGCTGACCCCCGAACAGGCAATGTACCACTTCCTGTCTGGCTACACCGCCAAGGTGGCCGGAACCGAGATTGGCGTGACCGAGCCGCAGGCGACCTTCTCGACCTGCTTCGGCGCGCCGTTCATGCCGCGCCATCCGTCGATCTACGGCAATTTGCTTAAGGAGCGGATCGCCAAGGGCGGCGTCAATTGCTGGCTGGTCAACACCGGCTGGACCGGCGGCAAGTATGGCGTCGGCAAGCGGATGCCGATCAAGGAAACGCGTGCACTGCTGAATTCCGCGCTCGACGGTAGTCTCAATAACGTCGAATTCCGCAAGGATCCGAACTTCGGCTTCGAAGTCCCGGTGTCGGTGCCGGGTGTCGATACATCGATCCTCGACCCGCGCGGCACATGGTCCGATCCGTCGGCCTATGACGCAATGGCCGCGAAGCTAGTCGACCTGTTCGTCGAGAACTTCACGCAATTCGCGGATCAGGTCGACGAGGGGGTCCGGCAAGCCGCGCCGAGGCACGCGCAACAACAGGCGCAAACCAGCCAAAGCCAAGCCACAGCCGCCTAACGGCCCGGTCGCCGATCGGGCCCCACAAGGACCCGATCAATGACCGAATACAGACCTAGATTTTTCAGTTCTGATGCCGAGATCGAGCATCTCGGCGAAGGACTCCTCACGCGTACGCTGCCACGTGAAGCATGGACTCATGAGGCGCACCTCGCGGCGACGACCTATTTGCTGCTGAAGCGTCCCGACGTCGATCTCGATGAGGATCTGCCGGACATCATCCGCAGCTACAACGAGAGTGTCGGCGGCATGAATAACGACAATGAAGGCTATCACGATACGATCACGCGCGTTTTCCTCGCGGGCGTTCGGCTCTTCCTCAGCGACGCGAACCCAAAAGAGTCGCTGCATGAGGTGGTCAACAAGCTGCTGCTTACGCCCGTGGGGCGGCGCGACTGGCCTCTGCGCTTCTACTCGCGCGACCGCCTTCTCTCGGTTGAAGCGCGCCGGGCATTCATCGCGCCCGACCTTGCCGGCTTCCCCTAAGCCGAACGCGTCCGCGCGATATAGTCGTCGACGTTCTTGGCCAGCACGTCCATCGGGACGTTTCCGCCAAGGACGACGGCATCGTCGAAGGCGCGAAGATCGTATTTCGTACCGAGCGCCGCTTTCGCTTTGTCTCGCAGTCGATTGATCGTCGAATGCCCGACCTTGTAGCCGCAAGCCTGACCCGGCCAGCTGCAATAGCGGTCGACTTCGCTGGCCACCTCGAGCGGGTTTGAGCCGTTGCGCTGGACGAAGAAATCGACGCCCTGCTGGCGCGTCCAGCGCTTGGCGTGGATGCCGGTATCGACGACAAGTCGGCAGCACCGGAAGGCGATCGACTGGAGGTAGCCGAGCTTGCCCGCGGGGAAGTCCTCATAGACACCAAGCTCGTCGACCAGCTGCTCCGCATAGAGCGCCCAGCCTTCGGAATAAGCGTTGAACGCGAGGAGTGTGCGGATCAGCGGCAGCTTGTTCGCATATTCGCCCTGCCAGACATGGCCCGGGATCGCCTCGTGAGCGGCAAGGTCCGGCAAGCTGTACTTGCTGTGAAGATCGGTGGTCCGCAAGTTGATCCAGAATTTGCCGGGGATCTTGCCGTCGATCGATCCGGCACCCCCGTAAGCACCTGGAGCGCCCGGCTCTTCTTCGGGTGACATGCGCTTCACTTCGAGGTGGCCCGGAACCATCGTGTTGAACGCGCGCGGCAGCTGCGCGCGGATCAGTTTCAGCCGTTCCTGAATATAGGCGACGATTTCGGCGCGGCCCTTGTCGCCCTCGCTGAATCGATAGCGCGGATCCTTCGCGAGCGCCTGCATCCGTTCACCGACTGTACCCTGCGTGTAGCCGAGCGACTTCAGCAACGGATCCATCCGTCCGTGCAGTTCGCCCAGCTGGTCGAGGCCCATCCGATGAACCTCGTCCGGAGTCATCGTGGTGGTCGTCGAAGCCTTGAGCGCCCAGCGGTAATATTCATCGCCGTGCGGGCGTGACCACATGCCGGCGATGTCGGTCGCGACGGCGCGTTCGGCCTGAAGCTCGGCGATTTGGCGCTGAAGCGCCGGCGCGACCTCAGTTGTGACGATCTTCCGGGCGCGAGCATCCCAGTCTCCACCAATGCTCTTCGCCTTGGTGCGGCGGACAAGCGATTCCACGATGCCATCACCCTGCTCAGCGCCCTTGAGCGAGATCGCGAGCTGGCTCTGTGCTTTGTCGATCAGGAAATTGGGCGGAACGAGTCCTTGCGCTCGCGCCGCGCGAAGTCTGCCCAGCTCGCCGTCAAGCTGTTCCGGATATTGCGCCAGGCGCGTGAGATAGGCTTCGGCATCGGCCTTGGTCTCGACCGGATGGTCGGTGTCGAGGAACTTCGGCGTATCGATATAGGCGCCGACGTTCTGGATCACGACGTACGGCGTGTTGCGCCATCCGCCGACGGCGACATCGCCGTAGGGTAGAGCAAAGCCCTCAAGCGCCGTGCTGTACGCGCTCTTGACGACCTCGACGCTGGTTCGCATCGGAAAGGTGAGGGCACTCGTGTCGATGGCTTCGGCTCGAGCAAGATCGGCTCTGAGGGTTCTGGCGATATTCGCCTGCCCGGCGGCTGAGCGATCTTCCAGGCGCGTGCGATAGGCGGCGCGAGGCCCGATATCGATGCCTAGCGACGTCGCTTGGGTTGGTTGGAGCCGGAGGAGATTTTCCCCGATCGAATCGAGCAGCGCCTTGGCTTGCGCTTCGCTGGCGGGAGCAGCCGAAGCTGGCTCGCTATGCGCGAGCAGAGGCATGGCGACGCTTGCCGCAAGAGCAGTGAGGGTTTCGCGGCGGGTGAATTGATACAAGGTCTGGGCTCCATTGATGCCGTTGAAGGCACGGCTCCAGCCGCCTACCAAGCAGCGAGCGTTCGGTCAGGGAAATTCGACGAGATGCAGCAGGTTGCCAGCCAAACGCCGGAAGCGGTGCCCAACCCCGGGGCTGAGCGCGAGTGCTACAAGGCCGACGGTTATGTCTTGCTCAAACACCTGTTCCCGCCGCTGGTGCTCGCCGCGTTCCGGGGCCGCCTCCAGCATGACCTCAACTTGATGGGATCGCGCGCGTACGTCAGGACCAACAACCTCCTGAACAAGCCATCAATCGAGGTCTACAGCCTCGAATATCCGCCAATGGCGACTTTCCTATGGGGGTTGACCCCGCGAGTCGAGCAGGTCGCCGGCTGCGCGTTGATGCCGTCCTACGCTTATTTCCGCATCTACCAGCAGGGCGACGTGTGCCGGGTTCATTCCGACCGTCCAGCATGCGAACACAGCCTGTCACTCACGGTAGAGCTTGGCGAGAATATTCCGTGGGCGCTGAGCTTCGAGAGACGCCATCTCGATCAACCCCTTGCCGCAATCGATCCCGATTTCGGCGACGAGGCATTTTCGTCGATCGCGATGAGCGCGGGGGACGCGGTCATGTACCGCGGCGTCAACCACCGCCATGGGCGACTCGATCCGAACCCGAACAGCTGGTCGGCGCACCTGTTCTTGCACTGGGTCGATGCGGACGGGCCTTATGCCGATCACGCGTTCGACCGGGCGAACATCGAGGCTGCCAACCGCGCTCGCTAAGCGGGCGGGAGTGCATGCTCCGCCTCGACCTTCAGGCAATTGCCTTCGACATCGACGATCCTGACGCGTTCTCCAGCGGCAGCCGGACCGCCGCGAGCCGACCATTCGCTGTCGCCCACCCGAACTCGCCCGCCATGGGAGTCGACCGGTTCAACGACCACGACAACCTTCCCGAGCAAGCGTGCGACGCGATCGTTGAGGTGGGGATCGGCGGTATAGTCATAACGCGAGGCATAGAAGCGCCGGCCAAGAACTCGCGCCGCCAGGAAGGCGAGGATTGCGAAAAGGCCCAGCTGCAACGCAACTCCGAATCCTGTGAGGAGGGTCAGCAAGCCGGTCACGAGGGCGGCGGCGCCGATGAAGATCAGAGAGAATCCGGGTGCGATGACCTCGGCGATCAGCAGGATCACCCCGCCGATCAGCCACACCCATGCTGGATCGAACGGCAAGCTGCTCATTCGTTCGTATCCGGCACGCCGGGAGTGGCCCTGGTTTTGGCCACTCGCGATGGCGGCTGAGCTCCAACGGCCTCCTTCGCCAGCTCGGCGATGCCACCTAACGTCCCAATCAGCTGAGTGGCCTCCACGGGGAACAGAATCGTCTTGGCGTTGGGCGAGCGAGCGAACTCGCTGATCGCTTCGACATATTTCTGGGCGATGAAATAGTTGATCGCCTGCCCGCTCCCGGATTCGATCGCGTCGCTGACAGATTTGGTCGCGGCCGCCTCGGCCTGCGCCGAACGCTCGCGCGCTTCGGCTTCGCGGAAGGCGGCTTCGCGTGCGCCCTCGGCCGACAGAATCGCTCCTTGCTTCTCGCCCTCGGCGCGGAGGATCGCCGACTGTCTCGAACCCTCGGCCTCGAGGATGACGGCGCGCTTCTCGCGTTCCGCCTTCATTTGCCGGGTCATCGCGTTGACGATGTCTTGCGGCGGACGGATGTCGCGGAGTTCGACGCGGGTGATCTTCACGCCCCAATTCTCGGTGGCATTGTCGACGACCGCTAGCAGCCGGGTGTTGATCTCGTCTCGCTTCGACAGCGTCTCGTCGAGGTCCATCGAGCCCATCACGGTCCTGAGATTGGTCGTCGAGAGCGCCATGATCGCAGTGTAGAGATCGGACACCTCGTAGGCGGCCTTGGCGGCATCGAGGACCTGGAAGAAGACGACGCCGTCGACCGCGACCATCGCGTTGTCCTTGGTGATAATCTCCTGTCCGGGGATATCGAGGACCTGCTCCATCATGTTGATCTTGCGGCCAACGCGATAGAAAAAGGGCGTCACATAGTTGAAGCCGGGCTCCGCAACTCGGACGAACCTGCCGAAATGTTCGATCGTATAGCGGTTGCCCTGGCGCACGATTTTGACGCCCATCATGACGTAGAACAGCACGAGGACCGCAACGGCGGTCATGAACGTAGTCAGCATCTCTTCCCTGGCCTCCCCTGTTCAGGGCATGATGCGACGGTGATGGCTGTAGCGAAAGCGAAAATCGACCTGTCGGCAGTTAGGTCGCTGCTGTTCCTCCCCGCGTCGAACCCGCGGGCGATCGCCAAGGCGAGGGAAGCCGGGGCTGACGTCGTAGTGTTGGACCTCGAGGACGCCGTAAAATCGGAGGATAAGACGGTGGCGCGCAAGGCCGCACTCGAAGCATGCGCAAGCGAATGGCCGATGGCCGTTGCGATCCGAGTGAATGGGGTCGGCACGAAATGGCATTCGCTGGACCTCGATGCGGCGGCCCGCTCGAAAGCGAACTTTGTCGTCGTTCCTCGAGCCATTTCCGCCCATCTCGTCCGCGGCGTCGCGGAAGCCGTAAACAAGCCAGTGCTGGCGATGATCGAGACTGCGGCAGGGGTGCTTTGCGCCGCCCAGATTGCTGACGTCTGTGCCGCCCTGATCGCCGGAACCAATGATCTGAGGGCGGATCTCCGGCTGCCGCTCGACGCAACCCGAGAACCAATCTCAGCTTCGCTGCAGATGATCGTGCTCTCGGCCCGGGCAGCGGGCATTGCGGCGTTCGATGGCGTGTTCAACGGGCTCGATGATCCCGACGCATTTCGCAAGGAAGCCGAAGACGGCCGCCGCCTTGGTTTCGATGGAAAGAGCCTGATCCACCCGAACCAGATCGATCCCTGCCATAAAGCCTTTGCGCCAAGCGTTGATGAGGTCGAGCGGGCCAAGGCCCTGGTCGATGCGTTTCAAGGGGGCGCCGAGCGCTTCGGCGATGAGATGATCGAGCGAATGCACATCGAAGCAGCGCAGCGGGTGCTGGACCGCGCAGGGGGCTGAGCCAGGCTTGGCGAATCGCCCTTTGCCTGTCATGGGCCGATATGGCCCAACCCAACGACGCCCCTGAAATCCCGCGCGACATCCCTTTGGCACTGACGTTCGACGACGTCCTGCTGCAGCCGCTAGAATCTTCGGTGTTGCCGAGCCAGGCCGATACACGGACCTTTCTCACGCGCGAGATTCCGCTCAACATTCCGGTCCTGTCGTCGGCGATGGATACGGTCACCGAGGCCGACATGGCGATCGCGCTGGCGCAGCTCGGAGGTATCGGCGTCCTGCACCGTAACCTGAGTATTGAGGAGCAGTCGGCGGCTGTTCGCCAGGTCAAGCGCTTCGAGAGCGGCATGGTCGTCAATCCAATCACCATGACACCCGACCAGACGCTCGCCGAGGCGCTGGAGCTGATGAAAGCCAATCGCATCAGCGGTATCCCGATTGTCGATAAGTTGGGAAAGCTCTGCGGCATTCTCACCAACCGGGACGTGCGTTTCGCCGAAAATCCGCGCCAGGCGGTCAGCGAGCTGATGACCAGGGATAATTTGGCAACGGTGGGGCTCGGAACCAGCGAGGAAATTGCGCGGCGAGTCCTTCATGAACGCCGGATCGAGAAGCTCCTTGTAGTCGATGATCAGGATCACCTCGTTGGCCTAATCACGGTCAAGGATATCGAGAAATCGGTTGCTGCTCCCTTCGCGACCAAGGACGCCGAAGGAAGGTTGCGGGTCGCCGCGGCATCGACGGTAGGCGATGCCGGCTTCGCCCGGTCCGAAGCGCTGATCGATGCGGGATGCGATTGCGTGGTGATCGACACGGCGCATGGGCACAACCGCGACGTCGCCGCCGCGGTCGAGCGGGTGAAGGGCCTATCCAACTCGGTCCAAGTCGTAGCGGGCAACATAGCAACCGCTGAAGCGGCCAAGGCCCTGGTCGACGCGGGTGCGGATGCGATCAAGGTCGGGATTGGACCGGGATCGATCTGCACGACGCGAATTGTTGCGGGCGTCGGCGTCCCGCAATTGACTGCGATCATGGAAGCCGCTCGCGCCGCAAATGGCGTTCCGGTGATCGCCGATGGGGGAATTCGCACGAGCGGCGACATGGCGAAGGCGCTGGCCGCCGGCGCCGCAAGCGCGATGGTCGGATCGCTTCTTGCCGGCACCGACGAAGCGCCCGGCGAAATTTTCCTCTACCAGGGCCGCAGCTACAAATCTTATCGCGGCATGGGCTCGGTGGGGGCCATGGCCCGGGGTTCGGCCGACCGCTACTTCCAGCAGGACATTAAGGACCATTTGAAGCTCGTGCCTGAGGGAATCGAGGGACAGGTGCCGTACAAGGGCCCGGTCCGCGAGATCATCCATCAGCTCGTCGGTGGGGTGAAGGCGGCGATGGGCTACACGGGATCGACCACGATCGCCGAGCTGCAGAAGCGGGCGAGATTCGTCCGGATCACCAATGCCGGCCTGTCCGAAAGCCATGTGCACGACGTTACGATCACGCGCGAGGCGCCCAACTATCCGTCGCGCTGATATGGTGGCCGCCCTGACAAGTCGGACTGGCAGCCTGTGACTCCCGCCGCGCGCCTGCAGGCGGCGGTTGAAGTACTCGACGAAGTGATCGCTTCCGTGCGCGACGACGGTCCTCCCGCGGACGCGATCGTCACCCGCTACTTCAAGCATCGCCGCTATGCAGGATCGAAGGATCGAAGGGCCGTTCGCGAGCTCGTTTTCCGAGCGATCCGACGCTCGGGCGAGCGGCCGGCTAGCGGACGCAGCGCGATGCTTGGATTGGCGGACGATGATCCGCCGCTATTGGACCTATTTGGTGAACCGCGCGGTCCCGAGGCGATTCAGGAGCCGGAGGGCATCGCGGAGCCGGGTTACGTTCCGGCGTGGCTTCAACCTGAGCTGTCGCCGCTCGTCGCCGAGACCGAATGGCCGGCTTTGCTCGAGCGAGCGCCGGTCGATCTCCGAGTGAACGTGGCCCGAGCGTCGCGCGATGAGGTGATCCGCGAATTTTCAGGGAGCGAAGCGACCCCGATTAGCCCTTGGGGAATCCGGTTGTCGCCGGACAGCCGCGTCGATGATCACCCGGCGTTCGAAGCCGGAGCCGTTGAGGTGCAAGACGAGGGGAGCCAGCTGGTTGGGCTGGCTTGCGAGCCTTCGGATGGCGAGCAGATTCTCGACTTGTGCGCCGGCGCGGGCGGCAAGTCGTTAGCAATGGCGGCTGCTGCGCCGAGAGCGACAGTCCTCGCCACCGACACCAACCGTGCGCGGCTTAGCAGGCTGCCGGCGCGTGCTGAGCGGGCATGCGCTAGCATTGGCACGCGCCTCCTTAACTCGCCGCGCGAATTGGAGGAGCTTTCGGACTGGAACGGCTTTGCCGATCTGGTTCTCGTCGACGCGCCTTGTTCGGGAAGCGGAACGTGGCGTCGCAATCCCGAGGGGAGATGGCGCCTGACGCCCGACCGCCTGGAGCGTGTAGCGTTGCTTCAACAGCATCTCCTTGAGATCGGCGCGGAGATGGTGAAACCGGGCGGTCGTATGGTTTATGCAGTGTGCTCAATTCTGTCCCGGGAAGGGGCAGGGCAGATCGACCGCTTCCTTCAGGATCGTTCATCGTGGATTAGTGAGGAAACGCCCATTGCCGCTGGGCGTTTGGACGGTAAGGGACGGCTGTTTACGCCGGGCCATGACCGGACCGACGGCTTTTTCGTCGCGCGGCTGCGCCGTCCATGATAATTCGTGGACGTTAAGTGGAGAGATTGATGCGGTCTTTGCCTCGGCTTTTGCTCATCGGATTTGCTGGAATTGCGCTGGCGGCGCCTGTGTCCGGGCAACGGCCCGACGATCAAATCCTGCCGAAATCGGTCGAACTCCAGCAGCAGTCGAAGCAGCTAATTGCTACCGGCAAGCTCGAACAGGCGGAAGACCTATTGGAGACGTCGCTCGCTGTCGATCCGCGCAATCGCGGAGCGTTCGTCGACATCGCGCGCGTTGCCGAGAAGCAGCATTTGTTCGGCAAGGCGATCCGCATGACTAACAAAGCACTGCAGCTGGAGCCCAATGACGCCGACGCCATCGCCGTCCAGGGCGAAGCAATGGTTGAAATGGGCGCGACCGCGCGTGCACAGGCAAATCTGCAAAAGCTGCATATGATCTGCGGTGCCAAAGCCTGCCCGCAGATCGCCCAGCTTTCTGCTGCAATCAGCCGTGGTCCAACCGTCGCGTCGGCAACCGCGCCCGAGGTTCCGAAGAAGAACTAATCGCTGAGCGCGCGCGCCAGCGAGACCCACTCACCGATGACCAGCGTTTCCGCGCGCCTTTGCGTGTCGATTCCAATGCGCTCGGCAGCCTCCAGTGCTCCCGGCATTCTCTTGAGACTTGAGCGCAGCATCTTGCGGCGCTGGCCGAACGCCGCCTCGGTCAGTCGCTCCATCACTCGAGGAGTCACTCCTTCAGGCTGGCCGGCTGGAACGATGTGTACGACAGCCGATGTCACCTTGGGCGGCGGTACGAATGCCGACCGGTTGACGGTCATCGCAATGCGCGGATGCGATCGCCATTGGGCGGCAACGGACAAACGACCGTAGGCATCGGTGTCGGGTTGCGCCACGATCCGATCGGCGACTTCCTTCTGGAACATAAGCGTCAGGGAGCGCCACCACGGAGGCCAATCGCCTCCCAGCCATTTAATAAGAAGCGCGGTGCCGACATTGTAGGGAAGGTTGGCGATGACGTGGGCACGGTCGCCGGCGATCGTGCGCTCGTCAACGTTCAGCGCGTCCCCTTCGATGATTTCGAGGCGCTCGCCGAATCCCTGCCGCAGCTCCGCCAGTGCTGGCAGACACCTTTTGTCGCGCTCGACCGCAACCACCGAAGCGCCGGCCTCAAGCAAGGCGTGCGTGAGGCCGCCCGGACCGGGGCCGACCTCGTAGACGTGTTTGTCTTTAAGGGAGCCAGGGATGGCGGCGACCCGCGCGAGCAGCTGACGATCCAGTATGAAGTTCTGCCCGAGCGCCTTGCTCGCGCTGAGCCCGTGGCGGGCAATGACACTGCGAAGCGGTTCGGGCGGTTCGTTCAAGCGACGGCTTCGGCGCGCAGCATCGCGTTGTCGGCCGCCATCCGGATTGCGGCCGCCATCGGCCGCGGATCGGCCCGATCCTGGCCGGCAATGTCAAACGCGGTACCATGATCCGGCGCGGTCCGAACGATCGGGAGCCCTAGCGTCACGTTGACCGCATCCTCGAAGTGAAGCGCCTTTATCGGGATCAGCGCCTGGTCGTGATACATGCAGAGCGCGGCATCGTAATTGGCACGAGCCCGATCATGGAACATCGTGTCAGCAGGGTGGGGCCCGCTGACCCGCCAGCCCTCGGCATGGAGCGCTGCGATCGCGGGCTCGATTATTTCGAGCTCTTCACGCCCGAGCTGCCCGCCTTCGCCCGAGTGGGGGTTGAGGCCCGAGACGGCAAGGCGGGGTTCGGCAATGCCGAAGTTTCGCTGGAGGCCGCGCAACGCTGCTCGGCCGCGTGACTCGATCAACGCCGGGCTCAGCGCCATTGCCACTTCGCTCAACGGCATGTGCGTGGTGACCGGAACCGTTCGAAGCGTAGGTCCCGCGAGCATCATGACGACATTGCCTGGTGAGATCCCGCATCGCTCGGCGACGAATTCGGTTTGGCCCGGGTGCTGGAAGCCGATCGCATAAAGTTGCTCTTTGGCAACGGGCCCGGTGACAACCGCGAAAGCCGAGCCCGAACGGGCAAGGCCAACCGCGATTTCAAGGGAATCGAGCGACATGTGGGCGCCCGCGACGCTCGGATGCCCAGGTATGTCTGCCTTGGGCGCGGTCAGCTGAATCAGCGGCAGCCCGTAGTCGAACGCTCCGTCGGCTTGTCGTGGGTTCTCGACCACCTCGATGGGGCCGTCCCACACCGCGGCGACAGAACGCGGATCGCCGATCGCCACGAATGGGGGCAGCGCAAATCGCTCTCGATTGTCCCAACATTTAGCGAGGACCTCGGGACCGATTCCGGCGGGATCGCCAAGGGAAACCGCCAGCGGAATTTCTTGCGTCCGCGTCATCTGCCGCGGCCCCTACCTAAAAAGACCGATCAGCGGAACTCGATCACTGCGTCGCGCCGAAGATCCCGTAGGTACCGGCGGGAGCGCGAATTGACGCGTTCTTCGTTCAGCTGATTGTATACGTCGTCGTAGCTCGGCGCCGACTGATCGACCTGGTCGCGGCCACACATCACGAGCACCCGAACGCCTTCCTCAAGCGAACCGAATGGCTGCGTCGCCTGCCCGACCTGCATCGGTAGCATCAGCCGTTGAAGCGCGGTCGGCAGATCGCGCATCTTGACGCCGTCGCTGGAGACGACGTCGCCGTGGAACTCGGTGGCAATTTTCTCGGCACCGCCGCAACCTCCAACGTTCTTGGCCGCTTCGGCGAAGCGGGCTACGATCGGCTCCGCTGCCTCGCGCGACGTTCCCTTCGGGAAATTGATCGAAACCTGCTTGAGGCTGAGGACGGAGTCGCGCGGATCAGGCGTCAGGATCTTGCGCGTATCCTGCAACGCAATGATCGAGAAGCCGCCAGGAACCGGGATGGGATCGCTGATTGCTCCAGCTGGCATTTGCCGAAGAGCACTCGCCAGCGGCGTTGGAAGCTGCTCCGGTCTCACCCAGCCAAGATCGCCGCCGACGGCAGCAGTGGACGCTTCCGAATACTGGCGCGCATAGCCGGCGAACGAGGCCCCCGCGCGCAGCTGCGTCAGGATTTTGTTGGCATTGTCCAGAATCTGAGGCTGCGTTGCGGGAGTCGCCGACAGGAAGATCTCGCCAACGCGATATTCCTCGGTGCCCTTCGACGCATTCATCTTGTCGAGGACGGCCTTAACCTCATCGTCGCCCACGCTGACACCGCTTTCGATCTTCGCGCGCTGAAGCCGCTGCCAGGCGATCTCGCCTTCGACTTGGCGGCGCATCGTGCGAATGTTGGATCCGTTCGCATCGAGATAGGCCGCCAGCTGCGCTGCAGTCTGCTTCACGTTGGCCGCTACGCGATCGACGGTACGGTCAATTTCCGACTGCTTGACCTCGATCTTTTCGGTCTTGGCAGCCTGAATTTCCAAGGTTTCGTCGATAAGGTTGCGGAGGACTTGTTCGCGGAGGCGGTCGAGTTCCTCCGCCGGTATCGGAGTGTTGTTGGAGATCGCTAGCCACGCGAGGCGCTGGTCGATGTCGGTTTGGGTGATTATGTCGCCGTTGACGATGGCTGTCGCCTTGACGACGGACGGCATCGCGCTTCCGAAGACTTGCGGATTTTGCGGCAGGCGCAGCGACTGGCTGCTGTTCACTGCCGGCTGCTGCTGAGCCTGTTGGTCCGGCCGTTGCGCCACCGCCCCGCTCGTGGCCGCGACTGCGGCAATAGTGCCAGCAATCAATGCATGCGTCCCGCTCACTCGAAAAACTGCTGCCACGTTCGGATTTTCCCTTGAGTTCCCAATGTTTGCCATTGCCGAAAGCCCGCTGAACGCAGGCTTAGCGGCTCACCCCCTTGAAAGCCAAGTGAATGGAGAAGGTGCTACCTTTGCGAAAGGCGCCAATCCGCTCATAGTCGCGCCGCCAGGTGACGCCAAGGGCCAGACAATCGTCTTCATATTCGATGCCCACGCGGTTTCGTACGGGCTGGAATCCGTCGGCGATCGAGAGCGGGTCCTCGTTCTTGTCAGTGAGGTCGATCACCGTTGCGCCGAAGATCGACCAGTAGCGATGGAACAGGATGCGCCCGGCCACCCGGATCTCCTCTTTGTCGCGAAGGTCTTCAATGGTGGGGTCGATATTCCGGTCCAGCCGCAAATAGCCGACTTGCGCGTAGGTCTGAGTGGTCCCGATCGTCAGGTCGACCTCGCTCCGGCGCAGCGCAAGATTGTGCTTGTCCAGCCGATATCGATGCGTGATGTCGATTAGCCTGCCGTACCGAACGCGCGTCCTTCCGACGATGTCCGAAGTTCTTCCGGTAAGCCCCGTTCCATCAGGAAAGATGCTGTTCGGTCTCTCGAATCGATAGCTTTGGCCGATCGTATTCGTGATCGAGAGATTCTTCCGCTCGAGCGACCAGTCGAGACCGTAGGTTACCCGGGAGGAGTCCTCCCATCGATCGTAGCCCGCAAACCGGTTGAGGGCGAAGAGATTGCTGTCCTGGAGATCGACCGAGCGCGCATCCTCATTGGGTATGTCCATATTCTTGGTCGGAGGCGTCAGCACGAACTGAACGCGCGGGACGAGGCGCTGAATACCCCCGAATGCCGATCCGATAAACGGCCACTTGATGTCAGCGGCGAGGGCACCGATGGCTCGCGCGTGCCATCCGTCGGTACCGCGATAAATGGCGACCAGAGTGTCGGCCGAATCGTCGGTATGGTATAGGTCGCCGCGGCCATAGACCGTGAAGGTGACTTCTTGGCCCCACGGAGTTAGCCGCCTCAAGTCCCAGCGGACACTGGTGAAGGCTCGCTGGGTGTCCTGCCCGTCGATCCGCAGGATCGCCAGACTGTTCGCCTGGAGTTCTGCCCGACCGCCGGCAATGTCGTCAAAACGAAAGCGCGCATCGATCGCCGGCAGCGCGATCGGGATCTGTTTTTGGCGGTCGTCAACGCGCAGGCCCTGGAACGCCCAGCCGGCGATGGAGACGTAGCTGTTGGGCGTAATCCGCTCGGCATTGATGACGTTGCGGAGTCGATC
>Ga0136846_1213320_pt1 | contig 14053 bp, 5 predicted proteins | sample HopSoiMetagenom2_FD_96841 | JGI IMG/M metagenome (GOLD analysis project Ga0136846, IMG submission 96841) | Grasslands soil microbial communities from Hopland, California, USA - 2 Assembly 2016 (version 4) | ecosystem: Environmental > Terrestrial > Soil > Grasslands | place: USA: Hopland...
GCCAGCGTGCAGCGCGAAACGCACACCGGCCGTTCCTCCTCGTCGACGATCCGGACGTCCCAGACCTGGGTCGAACGCCCGACGTGAAATGGGGTCGCCGTGGCGCGCACCATCCCATCCCGCTTCGCCCGGAGATGGTTGGCGTTGATCTCCAGCCCCACGGCACTCGACTTCTCGAGATCGACGTTCATCACCGCGCCTAACGAGGCGACGGTCTCGGCGAGCGCGACCGAGGCGCCGCCGTGGAGTATTCCGAACGGCTGCCGCGTGCGGTCGTCGACTGGCATCGTCGCAACGACGCGGGCCGGGCTCAATTCGATAATCTCGATTCCCAGACGGTCGGCGAGCCCGCGCGTGGGCAGCGTTTCCAGGAGTGCGCGCGTATCGGTAGCGGGTTGATTGCTCATGGCCGCGGAAGTTACAGCCAGGCTGTCCTCCGGTGCGAGGCGAGCGTATCATCCCCCAGCCTGCCCGCCCGTTTCCGTCAGTGCCAACTGGAGTGACGTATGCGACGTCCCCTCTCTTGCGCGGTCCTCGCCGCCACGCTTTTCGCTGCCGCACCGCTCTCCGCCCAGCGGAACCCCTCTGACTCGGGCGGCCGCGGGCTTCGCGAGCTCCCGCTTCGCCCTACCCAGCCCCTCCGCTTCACCACGGACGAGGGAACCTGGCTCTCCCTCGACCTCTCTCCCGACGGCAAGACGATCGTCTTCGACCTCCTCGGCGATCTCTACACGCTGCCGGTAGCGGGTGGCAAGGCCACGCGCATAACGAGCGGACAGGCCTTCGACGCCCAACCCAAGTGGTCGCCGGACGGGAAGAGCATCGTTTTCGTGAGCGACAAGAACGGCTCCGACAACCTGTGGCTGATGAACGCCGATGGCAGCCACCCGCGGATGCTCACCCGCGACGAGCAGCGGCAGTTCGTCTCGCCAACCTGGACGCCGGACGGCAAGTACGTCGTCGTGTCGAAGAACAACGCGCTCTTCGGCTCTCAGTACGATCTGTACATGTATCACCGGGACGGCGGCACGGGGCTGCGGCTCACCGGCGCGGAGACCGCCGCCGGACGCGGCGCACCGACGCCTCCGGTCGGCGGACGGGGCGGCGCCGAACCGAACAATTTCGTCGGGCCCGCCTTTGGGAAGGATCCGCGGTACATCTACACCGCGCTCCGCAACGGCGCCGGCGGGTACAACCAGACCTCGTTAGGCTGGCAGATCGGCGTCTACGATCGCGAGACAGGAAAGAACTACACACGCACGAGCGCGCCGGGCGCCGGCATGCGCCCCGAGCTCAGCCCGGACGGCCGTTGGCTCGTCTACGCGACGCGTCAGGACTCGAACACGGCGCTGCGCATTCGCGACCTCGCGACCGGCGACGAGCGTTGGCTCGCACCGAACGTGCAACGCGACGATCAGGAGTCACGCTTCACCCGCGACCTCGTACCACCATTCGCCTTCACGCCGGACAGCAAGGCCCTCGTCATCGCGCACCACGGGAAGATCTGGCGCGTCGACGTGCCCGACGGCCGCCAGACGATGATCCCGTTCACCGCCGAGGTCGATCAGATGATCGCCGGCGCCATCAAGCGCGAGTACGCCTACGACGACTCCGTGCTCACCGTGCGCCAGATCCGGAGCGCGCGGCCGTCGCCCGATGGCAAGCGGCTCGTTCTCGTCGCGCTCGACAAGCTCTGGCTCATGGATCTGCCTAACGGTAAGCCGCGTCGCATCACGGCGTCGACAGGAGCCGGTGAGTTCGCCCCCGACTGGTCGCCCGACGGCCGGTACATCGCCTACGTCACCTGGACGGAGCAGGGAGGCGGCGACGTCTACCGCGTCCGCGCCGATGGCCAGGGCAAGCCCGAGCGCCTGACGACGGTCTCCGCGTTCTACGACAAGCTCGCGTACGCGCCCGACGGGAAGAAGCTCGTCGTCGTCCGAGGCCCGCGCGAGCAGCGACGCGACCGCGACGAGCTGGGTGGCAACAACGCCGAGGCGGCCGGGCTAGAGCTCGTCTCGCTTCCGGCGACAGGCGGCCCGATGACGACCATCACCATGGTCACGCGTTACGGCCAGCCGCACTTCGGACCCGACAGTGGCCGCGTCTACATCTACGAGCCTAACGAGGGACTCATCTCGATGCGCTTCGACGGCACCGACCGGCGCGCACTCTTGCGCGCGTCCCTCGTCGAGGGCGCCGGCGGCCGCGGCGGCAATGCCGGACAGACGAACGAGGTCCTTCTCTCGCCCGATGGTGAGCGCGCGCTCGTCCAGGCCGAGACGAATCTCTACCTGATCAACTCCGTGCCGATGACGGGTGGCAACGCGCCGTCGATCACGCTGCTCAATCCCGCGCAATCCGCCGTGCCCGTGCGTCGCCTCACGCGCATCGGCGGCGACTTCCCCGGCTGGTCGAAGGACGGCAAGCAGATCTACTACTCGATCGGCCACGCCTACTTCGCCTACGACGTCGCGCGTGCCGACTCGGTCGTGCGCGACTCCGTGTCAGGCGCCGAGGCGCGGGGCGAGGGACGCGGACCCCGAGGCGATTCCACCGGTCAGGTTGCGGCCCGCTCGGCGTATGAGCCCGCGCAGACTGACGTCATCATCACCGTGCCCAAGGACAAGCCGAGCGGCACTGTCGTGCTTCGCGGCGCGCGCATCATCACCATGAAGGGCGACGAGGTGATCGCGAGCGGTGACGTTGTTGTACGTGATAATCGGATCGCGGCCGTTGGCGCCACAGGAAGCGTCGCCGTGCCTAACGGGGCGCGCGTGATCGACGTCAGCGGTAAAACGATCATGCCCGGCTACGTGGACATCCACGCGCACATGTGGCCGGCGTGGGGCGTGCACCGCGTGCAGCCGTGGGAGTATCTGATCAACCTCGCCTACGGTGTGACGACGACGCGCGACCCACAAACCTCGACGACGGACGTCATCACCTACGGCGATCTCGTCGAGACTGGCGACTTCATTGGCCCGCGCATTCTGTCCACCGGCCCCGGCGTCTTTTCGCGCGACAACGTCCGCAGCCTCGAGGACGCACGCGACGTCCTGAAGCGCTACTCCGAGTACTACCACACCAACACGATCAAGCAGTACATGGTCGGCGAGCGCAAGGTGCGGCAGTGGGTGATCATGGCCGCGCGCGAGCAGAATCTCATGCCGACGCTCGAGGGTGGGCTCGACTTCAAGAAGAACCTCACCGAAGCGATGGACGGCTACTCCGGCAGCGAGCACACGCTGCCGATCGCGCCACTCTACAAGGATGTCGTGCAGCTCTTCGCGCAGAGCGGCGACACCTATACGCCCACGCTCATCGTCGAGTACGGCGGCCCGTGGGCGGAGAACTACTGGTACGAGAACACGAACGTCATCGATGATCCGAAGGTGAACCGCTTCACGCCTCGTCACGAGCTCGAGAAGAAAGCGCTGCGCCGGCCGGGCTGGTGGGCACCGTCGGCGTGGAGCTTCCCGCTTTTCGCCGCGCAGGCTGCAAAGATCGTCGCCGCCGGCGGCCACATCGGACTCGGCAGCCATGGTCAGCTGCAGGGACTCGGCGCGCAGTGGGAGATCTGGAACATCGCGAGCGGCGGCATGCCCCGTCACGACGTGCTCCGCGTCGCCACGATCTTCGGCGCCGAGGCAATCGGGCTCGCGAAGTACATCGGATCGATCGAGCCAGGCAAGTTCGCCGACCTGCAAGTGCTCGACGCGAACCCTCTCGACGACATCAAGAACACGAACACGGTCCACTACGTCATGAAGAATGGCCGCCTGTACGACGGCAACACCCTCGCCGAGATCTGGCCGCGGCAGCGCGACGTTGCGAAGCTGTGGTGGCAGGAGAATCAGCCCGTCGTTTCGGGGCAAGGTTCGACGCGCCAGTGAGGCGTCGCGACCGTTCGAGGTTAGAAAGACCTAATCACGAATTACGCGAATGAAACGAATTACACGAATCGCTCCATGCGAATGAAAGCTCCTCGCCCCGGGAGCCGGGATTCTTTTGTGACGACCTCGGGACGTTTCTACCGCGGACTCAACTGGTGTGCCGCTGACAAAGATCCGTACCGTACGGAGGCCGCAGGAGTCTTGCCCCGTCTCGGAGCAATTCGAGCAGTTATTCGCGTAATTCGTGATCAGGTTTCTTTTTCTAGAACGGTCGAGATGCTGACAAGCCAGGATCACCCCCACAAACACCACTCGAAGATGCCGAGTATTCGATACCTCTCACCGATAGCGTTCGTCGCGATACCAATCTCATTGGGGCTGGCCCAGCAGCCATCGTCGCGCCAGCGCCAAGACTCCGCGTACACCGCCAAGATCCACGAATACCTCCAGGATCCCCGCATCACCACGGAGCTGGTGGATCACCTGCCGGCATCGAGCACGGTCCCGACGCCGCTCAAGTTCCTCGGCAAGATCGTCGGTACGCCGGGTGAGCTCACGCATGCGCGCGACATTCATCGATACATGGAAGCGGTCGCGAAGGCCGCACCGAACCGAGCCCGCTTCTGGACCATCGGCAAGACCGAGGAAGGCCGCGACATGGTCCTCCTCGCCATCGCTGATGAGCAAACCATAAAGCAGCTCGACCGTTACAAGGGGATGCTCAACGCGCTCACCGATCCGCGGAAGACGAGCGAAGCCGACGCCCAGCGCATTCTCCACACGGCGAAGCCCGTGTACTACATCACGAGCGGCATTCACTCCCCCGAGTTCGGCGGCCCCGAGATGCTGATGGAGCTGGCGTACCGTCTCGTCGTCGAAGAGACGCCGCTCGTTCAGAATGTTCGCAACAACGTCATCACCCTCATCACTCCCGTCGTAGAAGTCGACGGGCGTGAGAAGGCTGTCGACACCTATTACTGGAACAAGAAGTACCGGCAGACTGTCGGTCAATTGCCGCTCATGTACTGGGGCAAGTACGTCCAGCACGACAACAATCGCGATGGCATGGGGCAGTACCTCGACCTCACGAAGAACATCACGAAGGTCACGCTCGACTGGACGCCGACGATCCTCCACGACCTCCACGAGGCGGTCACCTATCTCTACGCCTCGACCGGGACGGGACCGTACAACGAACAGATCGACCCGATCACCATTGACGAATGGTGGATGCTCGCGAAGAACGATGTCATGGAGATGACGAAGCGCGGCGTGCCGGGCGTCTGGACGTACGGCTTCTACGACGGCTGGGTGCCTAACTACCTCTTCTTCATCGCCCATACCCACAACGCCATCGGCCGCTTCTATGAGGTCCAGAGTTACGGACCAGACAACTATGAAGTAAAGCCGCCGGTGACTACTACCAGTCGAGAGTGGTTCCGTCCCAATCCACCGCTGCCGTACATCAAGTGGGGCGCGCGTAACAACACCAACATCCAGGAATCGGCGATTCTCTTCGCGCTCAATCACGTCGCGAAGAACAAGGAGACCTACCTCGAGAACTACTGGCTGAAGAACAAACGCGCCGTCGCCAAGGGAACGAACGGTCCGATCTACGGCTGGGTGATCCCCGCGTCGCAGCACGCGAAGCAGAACGCGGCCGAGGCCGTGAATGACCTCCGACGCCAGGGTCTCGAGTTCGACGTCGCCACGAGCGCCGCCACGGTGGGCAAGATCCAGGTGAAACCCGGCGACTATATCGTGCGCGGCGACCAGCCGTACCGCACGCTCGCCGACATGTACTTCTCCCTCCAGAATTTCTCGCCGGCGAATCCGGCGCCGTACGACGACACCGGCTGGACGTTCCCGCTGATGCGGAATCTCACGGTGTACGACGTTGCCGATAAAAGCTTACTAAACGTGCCGATGCGCAAGGTGACAGCGGACGTCACCGCACCCGGCGGCATTAACGGATCAGGCGCCGTCGTTGTTGTCGATAACACGAGCGACAACACCCTCGTCAGCTTCCGGTTCAAGCTGCCGAATGTGAAGATGCAGGCCGCCGAGGACGAGTTCGACGCCGCCGGCCATCACTTCGTGCCCGGCGCGTTCATCATCGTCGACGCCAACCGCGCGCAGCTCGAGCCCGTTCTCAAACAGCTCGGCCTCTCAGGCTACGCGATGGCGAGCGCGCCCACGGTGAAGACTCACGATCTCGACATCCCACGCATCGGCTACGTGCACAGCTGGACGCGCACGCAGGACGAGGGTTGGGTACGCGCCGCGTTCGATCACTACGGCGTGCCGTATACCTACTTCGGGGAGCCGAAGCTCAAGGAGGGAAATCTCCGGGCGAAGTACGACGTCATCGTCTGGCCCCATGGCGGCACGCCGTTCGGCGTGAATCCGCAGGCTGGCTTCGGCGGTGGTCGCGGCGCCGCCGCGGACTCCGGCAAGCCGGCGCCTAACGTGGCGATTCCCTACAAGCGCACGGCGGAGTTCACCGCACTCGGCTACCCGGATTCCACCGACGACATCCGCGGTGCGGTCGGCGCCGAAGGCTACAAGGCCTTGTACGAGTTCGTGCAACAGGGCGGCACCCTGATCACGGAGGGTAGCACCGCGGCGATCCTGCCGCAGATGAAGCTGACGCCGGGCGTCGCCTTCGAGGATCCGCCAACGCTCTTCGCCCGCGGTACGATTCTCCGCGGCGTGATTACGGATCGAAAGAGTCCGCTCGTCTACGGCTACGATCGCGGTGAAGTCCCCGTCTACTTCAACTCCGGTCCTGTGCTGAACGCCGGTGCCGGCGCGCCGCCGCCAGTCGAAGTCGCAGCGACGACGACCGCTGCGCCTAACGCGGGCGCTGGTGGCCGAGGCAACGCCGCTGCCCGGCCCCAGGGTCAGAATACGACGCCGATGGCGACGCAGCTCAAGCTCGCGCCCTGGGACCCGGACCACACCGGAATGGGTTACGGCATGCTACCGACCGAGCCGGCTGACACGTCGAGTGCAGGCGGTCGCGGTGGTCGTGGTGGCGGTGGCGGCGGCGGACCGACCACGGCGCAGCCGGTGCCCGGTCTCACCGCCGACCCGTCGGCGCGAACGCGCGTCGTTATGCAGTTCCCTGCGAACCCCGCGGACATGCTCCTCTCGGGCACGCTCGAGGGTGGCCAGACGCTCGTCAATCGCGCGCAGATCGTCGACGAGACGCTCGGCCAGGGCCACGTCGTGATGTTCGCGATCCGTCCCTTCTGGCGCTGGCAGACCCAGGGCACCTTCGCGATGGGCTTCAACGCGATTCTGAACTGGAACGACCTCGACGCCGGCCGCACCGGACGCACGACGACGGATCGTTAGGCGAAGTCTCCGTGGACGGTGGGCAGTGGTCGGTTCACCGTCCACCGTTCACCGTTCACCGAGTGTCCCGCGTCCCGCGTCCCGCGTTTACCTCCAGAACGGAATCACCCACGGCGCCGGCGCGGGAGTCGTCGGCGACGCATCGGGTGCGGGGACCTGCCTAACGGTGATCACGTGCTGCCCGCGCGTCAGGCTGTCCGCGGGGATATACGTGATGACGCCTTTGATGCCCGTGCCCGGGTGCTCGTAGAACCGATACTGCAAGTCGGGCCGCGGCGCGCCGTCGACCGTGACGCCGTGAAGGCGCGCGAGACACTCGAGCACCGGAATAGCGGCGCTGTCCGGCACGGGCGCGTCGGCGCCGATCTGGAGCCCGCGCGCCTGAAGCGGGTGCACCGCGGGGCAGCTCTTGGCGATCGCCGCGTTGTAGCGGCGCGCGTAGTACGGGATGAACAGCTTCACGTACGACCCCGTGATGATGTCTGATTGAATCGACGGTATCCGCGCGTAGATGTCGCCCGCGTCGCGCTGGCTCTCGTAGAGCCGGTAGTCGACGCCGAACCGGCTGGATGGGCCGAAGTAATCGTAGCTGTTGAATGACAGCTGATCCATGCGCGCGAATCGCTCCGCGATGACGAAGAACAGGATCCCGAACAACGAGAAGTAGAAGATCGCCATGATCTTCTTCCGGCCCACGTTCGTCAGGAGCGGCACGAAGATCGGGCTGATCACGCCTTGCGCCGTCCCACGATAGGAGAAGATCACGAGCTGTTTGACGATGCGCTGCCCCTTGGGACCCAGCCGCTGGCCGAAGCGCCGGTCCACGAGGGTCGTTATTCCGGGTACGATCGCTGTCAGCCCCGCGAGCACGAGAAAGATCGTGTCCGTGCTCCTCCCGCCGAAAAACGCGTGCGCCAAGGCGTAGGCAATGAGGCTGTAGACGCTCGTTACGAAGACGGTGAACGCGAACAGGAGGACGAGAAGGAACGCGAACGAGAAGATGACGCTGCAGAAGTTGTCGGTGCGCGAGATGATCGCCGGCAGCGACACCAGCCGCTCGCGATAGACCTCGAGTCCGATCGGTCCCGAGCGGAAATTCTCCCACTTCACGCCCTTCGGGAAAACCGAATGCAGCCCGACGAGCCCGACCCAGTACGCGCGCGCCACGAGGTGCACGACGAACGACGCGGTGAGCGCGTAGACGATCGCCCGCACATAGATCTCCACGAACAGCAGCACCGACAGCATCGTCGATGTCGCGTGCGGCTCGACGCGCGCGAAGAAGCCATTGAGGAGCGGCGGGATCTGGAAGAGCGCGAACAGGACCGCGCCCGAGATCAGGAGCTCCAGCTCCCAGGTCGGACTGGTATCGGGCACCCCCGACGCCGCGAGCTCCACGTCGCTCGGGCCGGCATCGGGCGGTCGGGATGAGAAGACTGGCATGTGCGGAAAGTAGGGGGTCGAGAACAGAGAGTAGAGAGTAGAGAGTGGCGAGTAGAGAGTAGAGAGCACAGGGTGGGGCAGTTCACCCTCTACTCTCTGCTCTCCACTCCCTACTCACCGCACCCAACCCTCCTCGCGCGAACAGTGTCCCAGGAGGCATGCCCAACTCCACGCTCCTCCAGGACCTCCGCTACGGACTGCGCACGCTCCTCCGCGCCCCAACCGTCACCATCACTGCCCTCGTCGCCCTCGCCCTCGGTATCGGCGGCACCTCCGCAATCTTCAGCGTCGTCAACGCCGTCCTTCTCGCGCCGCTCCCGTTAGGCAATCCGGACCGGCTCGTCGCAATCCTGCACCACCGCGACCATCCCGTCGCTCCCGCCAACTTCCTCGATTGGAAGCGTCGCGCCACTTCCTTCTCCCAGATGGGCGCTGCGGAGTACTGGACGCCAACCGTGACTGGAGATGGCGCGCCGGAAAAAACGCAGGGACTCCGCATAACGACGGAGGGCCTGGCTCTCTCCGGAGTTCAGCCCGCGCTTGGCCGCCTCCTTGCGCCCGGTGAGGATGAGCCCGGCCGTGAATACGAGGCCGTCCTCTCGTGGGGCTTCTGGCAACGCCGATACGCGGGCGATCAGCGCATCCTCGGTCGCGCCATCACCCTCGATGGACACGAGTACCGAATCGTCGGCGTCATGCCAGAAGGATTCGACTATCCGCTCTTCTGGGCGCACGGCGTGCAGCTCTGGGCACCCCTCGCCCTCGGCACGCGCGCGGCGAGCCGGGAAGGGCAGAGCCTTCGTGTCCTCGCCCGACTGCGCCCGGACATGTCACTGCCGCGGGCCCGCGCCGAGATCACCGCGCTCACAGCGGCGCTCGAGCGCGAGTTCCCGGGCACCAACCGCGACGTCACCGTCACTCCGCTGCGCGACCTCGTCGTCGGCGACGTGCGACCCGCGCTGCTCGTTCTCTTTGGCGCCGTCGGCTTCGTGCTCCTTCTCGCCTGCGCGAACGTCGCCCACATGCTCCTGGCGCGCGCCTCCGCCCGCGAACGTGAGCTGACGATACGCACGGCCCTCGGCGCCAGCCGCGCCCGCATCGTTAGGCAGCTGCTCACCGAAAACCTCCTGCTCGGCGCCGCCGGTGGAGCGCTCGGTCTCCTCCTTGCGGCCTGGGCCGTCCGCGCACTCGTCGTCGCCGGCGGCGCTGGACTCCCGCGCGTCAGCGAGATTGGCCTGGACGCCCGCGTCGTCGCCTTCACTGCGCTCGTATCGCTCGGCACGGGGCTGATCTTCGGCATCGGACCCTCGCTGCGCGGGTCGCGCACGAGTCTCGCCGAAGCGCTGCGTGAGTCCGGGCGTGGCACGGCCGGCGGCATTCGCCAACACGGATTGCGCGATCTCCTCGTTGCCTCTGAGTTCGCGCTCGCGCTCGTGCTCCTCGCGGGCGCCGGTCTCGCGATCCGCACCTTCGTCGCGCTGCGCGACATCGATCCCGGCTTCGAATCGCGCGGTGTCGTGACGATGGTCGTCTCGTATACCGGATCGAGCGTCGGCGCGCCCGACCGGCGCGCGGCCTTCGTTCCGGAGCTCGTCGCTCGGGTGAGCGCGCTCCCAGGGGTCGCTCACGCGAGTGCCATCAATCACGTCCCCATTGTCGGCGATCTCTGGGGCGCGCCCTTTTTCGTCGAAGGACGCAGCCTGCCAAAGCCGGCTGACGTGCCGAGCGCCGCCTATCGCGTCGTGCTGCCGGGATACTTCGCGGCGATGGGAATCCCGATCCGGAGTGGGCGTGACGTCGCCCCTACCGATCGCATCGGTGCTCCACCGGTCGTCGTGATCAACGACTATATGGCGAAGAAATACTGGCCGGGCGAGAGCGCCCTCGGCAAACGCATCGCGCTCGACCGCCCTGGCGCGACTACGCCGTGGTACACCGTGATTGGCGTCGTGAAGAACGTAGTACGCTCTGATTGGGCCGCGCCGCCGGCCGAAGAGCTCTACGTTCCCTGGCTGCAGGAAAAACAATACCTAACGAGTAATGGTCCGCACGTGGGATACATGTCGCTCGTCATTCGCGCTGACTGCGCAGCCCACGCTGCGTGCGACGCTGCCGCGCTCGCCCCTGCTCTGCGCAACGCGGTCTGGTCGCTCGACCGGAATCTCCCCGTGGCCGATGTCTGGACGCTGGATCAGGTGGTTCGCGACGCGAACGCTCGCCCGCGCTTCACGCTCACGCTGCTCGCCGTATTCGCGGCGGTGGCGCTCATCCTCGCCGTCATCGGCATCCATGGAGTCATGACGTATGCCGTCTCCCGCCGCCGCCGCGAGATCGGGATCCGTCTCGCATTGGGCGCCGAGCCCTTCGGCGTCGTACGGATGGTGGTGCGCGACGGTATGTCGGCCGCGCTCACCGGTGCGGGCGTCGGCATCATCGCGGCTCTGCTCCTCACGCGCTCGATGTCGAGCTTCCTCTACGGCGTTCGCGCCAGCGATCCCTTCACCTTTGCCGCGGTGTGCTCGTTGCTGATCGGCGCCGCCCTGATCGCCACCTATCTGCCCGCGAGAAGAGCGTCGCGCACGGATCCGCTTTTGGCGCTGCGACCGCAATGAGCTTCCGCCCGCGCCCCGCGCCCCGCCTCCCGCGTCCCGCGCCCCGCGTCCCGCGCGTGTCAACGCTTTGTCCGGATCGAGTGTCCAACTGGACGCCTGATCCCAACGAGCACGTCTCCTGCAGGTCGGGCTTGCTCGATTATTAGCCAATTCTAATGACGGTCGAGTTGCAGTGAGCGGGAACTGGCGCTAGGCTGGACCACGAACGGCGCTCCGTCCGCGTGACGGCGCGCAAACGCTTTTCTTCGACAGATCGCGACCATGCAACAGCTTCGCAAGCGCTGGCTGCTTCTCCTCGTGCTCGCCCTCTTCGTCGCGGGCCCCATCGCCTGGTACAAATGGTCTGGCCCTGCGGCGGCTGGCGACGAGACCGCGGTCACCGCGACGGTGAAAGAAGGCGCCTTCCACGTCACCGTGACTACCACCGGCGAGCTCCGTGCGCGCAAGTTCGTTCAGGTCACCGGACCCGCCAACGCCCAGATGGCCAACGTCTATCAGACGAAGATCGCGTCCATCGTCCCCGAGGGCTCCGTCGTGAAAGAGGGCGACGTCATCGCCGAGCTCGATAAAGGCCCGGCGGCGGCGAAGCTCACCGAGGTCTCGCTGAACCTGCAGAAGGCACTGGCGCAGTACACCAGCGCGCAGCTCGACTCCGCGCTCAACCTCGCGACGGCACGTGAGGACATCCGTACCGCCGAATACACTCTCGAGGAGAAGAAGCTCGCCAAAGAGCAGGCGCAGTACGAGGCGCCCACGATCAAGCGGCAAGCCGAGATCGATTACGAGAAAGCACAACGCGCTTTCGATCAGTCGAAAGTCAATTATCAGACGAAGCTCAAGCAGGCGGTGGCGAAGATGGCCGAGGTCAGCGCCGATCGCGATCGTCAGGCGAATCAGCTCAAGATCATCCAGGACGTGATGGCCAGCTTCACCATCAAGGCGCCCAATCCGGGTATGGTGATCTACGTTCGTGAATGGAACGGCAAGAAGAAGGGCGTCGGCTCGCAGTGGAGCCCGTGGGAACCGACAGTCGCGACGCTCCCCGATCTCGCGCTGATGGAGTCCGACACCTACGTCAACGAAGTGGACGTGCGCAAAGTCGCGATCGGCCAGAAGGTCAGCATCTCCCTCGATGCGGATCCGACGAAGAAACTCAAAGGGACGGTCACCTCGGTCGCCAACGTTGGCGAGCAGCGGCCCAATCAGGACTCGAAGGTCTTCGAGGTGAAGATCAACGTCGAGCAATCCGACACGACGCTTCGCCCCGGGATGACGACTTCCAATGCGATCGAGACGGCTTCCGTCAATCACGTGCTGTCCGTGCCGCTCGAGGCGGTGACGAGCGAGGGCGGCCTCTCCTTCGTCTACAAGCGCGGCGGTGCCCACGTCGTGAAGCAGCAGGTCGACGTCGGCGTCATGAACGACAACGAGATCGTCGTCAAGCGCGGGCTCGCGAAGGGGGACAAGGTGCTCCTCGTGCCCCCTCCTGATAGAGCAACTTTGAAAGTCGAGCTGATCCCCGGTCTCAAACCCGTCACGCCGGCGTCGACCGATGGCGACACGGCGAAGTCGATCACCCTTCCGGCACCGAAGCCCTCGAGTGCCCGCACCCACTAGCGCGCGCGAGCTGGCGACCCAGGTCGCCTTCAGCGCCCGCACCGCCGCCGAGGCGGTCGGGCACAACAAGCTCCGCGCCGGCCTCACCTCGTTAGGCATCCTTTTCGGCGTCGCGTCCGTCATTGCCATGCTCGCCATCGGCAATGGCGCCGAGCAGGAGATCCTGGAGCAGATGCGACTCCTCGGCGCCAACAACATCATCATCACGCCGATCATCGAGCAGAAGGAAGGCAAGGTCGACAAGGACGACAAGAAGGAGTCGAAGCGCTTCACGCCTGGCCTCACCTACCTCGACGCCGAGAGCATCTCCCAGATCATTCCCGATATTGCGGCAACGAGCAGCGAGGTCGTCACCAACACGGTCCTCACTCGCGAGGGTCGCCATCGCTCGGGAAAGCTCGTCGGCGTCGACTCGTCGTACTTCCGTCTCATGAACCTCCGCCTCGCGCAGGGCGCGCAGTTCGCGCGACCGCATTACGACGCGGCGTCCGCGGTCGCCATCATCGGGCAGGGAGTGAAATCGCGCTTCTTTACCACCGAAGAGCCGATCGGCCGCACCGTGAAGGTCGGCAACCAGTGGCTCACCGTCGTCGGCGTCCTCGAGGATCGCAAAGTGTCGGCGGAGACGGCACAGCGGTTAGGCATTCGCGACGCGAACATGGACGTCTATGTTCCGCTGCCGACGATGCTCCTCCGCTACCGCAATCGTGCCGAAGTCACCCAGGCCGAGATGGAGCTTGCGGCGCGCGAGTTCAGCCAGCCTGACTCGTCCGAGACGGACGACCAGCGCGCCGAGAAACGCAACTACAACCAGCTCGACAAGATCGTCGTGCAGGTCGACCGCGCCGCGGCCGTGCCCCAGGTCGCGGACGTCCTCCGCCGTTTGTTGACGCGGCGGCACAACGATGTCGTCGACTTCGAGATCACGGTGCCGGAGCTCCTCCTCAAGCAGGAGCAGCGCACCAAGACGATCTTCAACATCGTCCTCGGCGCCATCGCTTCGATCTCGCTCGTCGTCGGCGGTATCGGCATCATGAACATCATGCTCGCGTCGATCCTCGAGCGGATTCGAGAGATCGGCGTTCGGCGTGCCGTCGGTGCGACGCAGAAGGACGTGCTCGCGCA
>Ga0136846_1237717_pt1 | contig 14053 bp, 12 predicted proteins | sample HopSoiMetagenom2_FD_96841 | JGI IMG/M metagenome (GOLD analysis project Ga0136846, IMG submission 96841) | Grasslands soil microbial communities from Hopland, California, USA - 2 Assembly 2016 (version 4) | ecosystem: Environmental > Terrestrial > Soil > Grasslands | place: USA: Hopland...
CGCGGGGAGTCGTCGAATTGCTGCATGACTGGCGGGCGCGTCATCTGCCTCCGCTGGCGCTGGACGGTCCGGTGCGCTTCGCGTCGGTGCAGCGCGTCCCCGATTATTTGTTTGGCTGCGAGAGCGGCTATTTCGTCAATCGCAAGAACGAGATCTTCTTCTTTCTGCGGCTCGAGGAGCATCCCGAGATCGACCCGACGGTGGAGGCGGTTTACCTGGCGGGTGATTTCAACGGCTGGCAGGACGCCGTGGGCAACGCCGACTGGGTCCTTCGCGCGGCGTCGCTGGATGGCAACCGCGTGCTGTTGTGGTCGGGCGCGGCTTCGCATTTTTACCGGCATCCGCTCATGCGGTTCAAGTTCGTGACCGCCGCGCATCGCTGGCTGCCGGTGCGGGCCGATGCGCCCAACGCCTTTCGCGACGAGGCGGGAAATTTCAACTTCTCCATCGATCCCAACCGCACCGGCCAGCACCTGTTTCAGTTCACCTTGGAAAAACCGGTGGCGTTGTCGGAATCGCTGGCGGTGCGCTGGGCCGGCGGCGAGCTGGACGAGACCGTCCCGCTCATGCCCGGCGAGTTTTTCTACCAGCTTGGGACCGAACTGCCGCTCGGGGCGCTCGTCAGGGGAAGCGAAACGGTCTTCCGGATTTTCGCGCCACGGGCCAAAACCGTTTCGCTGTGCGTGTGCGCCGCCTTGGAGCAGCAGGGGGAGCCGCATACTTATTCGCTTACTTTGCGTCCCGACGCTCCCGGCGAGACCGGGGTCTGGGAGATCACCCTCGCGGAAAATCTCCACGGTTGGTTTTACTGGTACCACATCGACGGTCCTCGCGACGCCTTCGGGCTGTTCGACCCGACGCAGCGGGTCCTCGATCCGTACGCGTTGGCGGCGGTGGACCGCCTCGGGCCCGGCATTGTTCTCGATCCGGCCTGGATCGGGCAGGGGGACCGGACGTTCAAGACCCCCGCGTGGCACGATCTCGTCATCGCCGAGGCCCATGTGCGCGATCTCACCGCGCTCGCGCCGGTCGCGATGAGCGCCGAGGAGCGCCGCGGCTTCGCCGGTCTGCGCAAGTGGGTCGAGCACCCCGATTTTTACCTGCACCGGCTCGGCGTGAACTGCGTGGAGCTCCAGCCCGTGCAGGAGTTCGATAACAAGACTCCCGCGGAGTACCATTGGGGTTACATGACCGCCAACTACTTCTCGCCCGAGAGCAGTTATGCGACCGACCCGGTGCGCGCCTCCGGCGTGAAGGAATTTCAGGCACTGGTGGCGGCCTTCCACCGCCGCGGCATGGCGGTCATCCTCGACGTCGTCTACAACCACGTGGGCGAGCCGGCCCACCTGATGTTCGTCGACCGGCTGTATTATTTCGAGCAGGACGCCGCCGGGCAGCTCTCGAACTGGAGCGGCTGCGGCAACGACCTGCGCACGCGCGCCGCCATGGCCACGCGCCTGATCATCGACAGCTGCCGCCACCTCGTGGAGGCCTGCGGCGTGGACGGCTTTCGCTTCGACCTGGCGGACCTCGTCGGCGCCGAGGTGCTGAAAAAGGTCGAGGTCGCGCTCAAGCGTGTGAAGCCCGATATTATTCTCATCGCCGAGCCGTGGAGCTTTCGCGGCCACATCGCGGGCGAGTTGCGCGACACCGGCTGGTCCTCGTGGAACGACGGCTATCGCAATTTCGTGCGCGACTACGTGCGGGGCGGCGGCACGCGGGAGAGCTTTGAGTATTACCTCAAGGGCTCGCCTTGGTATTACGCGAAATGGCCGGCGCAGACGGTCAACTACACCGAGTCGCACGACGACAAGACTTGGATCGACAACATCACCGAGAACGCCAGCGGCAACGGCGACCACCCCACGCTCAACGACCGCCGGCGCACGCACCTGATGGCCGCGTTCCTGCACATGTCGATCGGCATCCCCATGCTGTCGGCCGGCCAGGATTTCATCCGCTCGAAGCAGGGCATCAACAACACCTACCAGATGGGCGAGGTGAACGCCCTCGATTACCGGCGCATCTACCGCTTTCCCTCCACCCACGCGTATTTCGCCGACTGGATCGCCTTCCGCCGGTCGGAAGCCGGCCGCCTCCTGCGCCATTTTTCGCGGGCCACCGAGGGGTTTTACCGCTTTTTCTGGTCCAACGACAGCACGGCGGCGGTCGTGCTCTACAACGCCGATTTCTCCCTCGGGCGGACGCAACTGCTCTTCGCCATCAATCCCACGATTTACGATGCGACCCTTTCGCTGGGGGAAGAGATCGCCTCGGACAAGTGGCGGCAACTCGCCGACCACGAACGTTTTTTCGCCAGCCTTCACGTCGGCGGCGGGCAGCGGGTGGAATCGGAGTTTTTCGTCCCCGCGCTGGGGCTTGGGCTCTGGTGGCGGGAGATTTAAACGTCCCCGCCGGACGGGGCGGAGCAGCAAACGCTTTCGATTTGGCAAGCCGTGCGCAGCCAAAACCCTTGCAAAGCGCCGCCCCGCCCTTTTCTGTGGCCATCCCGTGCCGTCATGGCGCGGATCACCTGAATCAGTAACCAATCACTAGAACGGAGTCCTCTTATGGCAGTTAAAGTCGCAATCAATGGTTTCGGTCGCATCGGTCGCCTCGTTTTCCGCGCTCTCGTCGAGCAAGGTCTGCTGGGCACCACCCTCGATGTTGTCGCCGTCGGTGACATCGTCCCCGCCGATAACCTCGCTTATCTCGTCAAATACGACTCCACCCAGGGCAAATTTGCCGGCACGGTGAGCTCCAAGAAGTCCTCCCCGGACAAGGCCGAGGACGACGTTCTCGTCATCAACGGCAAGGAAATCCTCGTGGTTTCCGCCCGCACCCCCGCCGAGCTCCCCTGGGCCAAGCTGGGCGTCGATCTCGTGATCGAGTCCACCGGTCTCTTCACCGAGGCTGAAAAAGCCAAGGGCCACATCACCGCCGGCGCCAAGAAGGTCATCATCTCCGCCCCCGCGAAGGGCGAGGACATCACCGTCGTCATGGGCGTGAACGACGACAAGCTCGACCTCTCCAAGCACACCATCATCTCCAACGCCTCCTGCACCACGAACTGCCTCGCGCCGCTCGTCCACGTGCTCCTCAAGGAAGGCTTCGGCCTCGAGGAAGGTCTGATGACCACGATCCACTCTTACACCGCCACGCAGAAGACCGTGGACGGTCCCTCCAAGAAGGACTGGAAGGGTGGCCGCTCCGCCGCCATCAACATCATCCCGTCCTCGACCGGCGCCGCCAAGGCCACCGCTCTCGTTCTCCCCGAGACCAAGGGCAAGCTGACCGGTATGTCCTTCCGCGTGCCGACCCCGACCGTCTCGGTTGTCGACCTGACCTTCCGTTCCACCAAGGAAACCTCTCTCAAGGAGATCAACGCCGCCATCGAGAAGGCCTCCCAGACCTACCTGAAGGGCATCCTCGGCTACACCAGCGACGAGGTCGTTTCGTCCGACTTCATCCACGACAAGCAGTCGTCGATCTACGACGCCGGATCCTCCATCGAGCTCAACTCGAAGTTCTTCAAGCTCGTGTCCTGGTATGACAACGAGTGGGGCTACTCCAACCGCGTCGTCGATCTCACCAAGAAGATCGCCGCCCAGCTGTAATCGTTAAAAATCCCTAACTATCTTAACCACGGATAGCACGGATCTACACGGATGAACTTCATCTCTCCGTGTTTATCCGTGTGATCCGTGGTTAATTTTTGCCTCCTTTTACCATGGCCAAATTCAAAACCATCCGCGACCTCGATCTCGCCGGCAAACGCGTCTTCATCCGCGTCGATTTCAACGTCCCCCAGGACAAGATCACCGGTGTCATCACCAACAACCAGCGCATCGTCGCCGCGCTCCCCACGATCAAGTACGCCCTGGAAAAAGGCGCCGCGGTCGTCCTCGCCAGCCACCTCGGCCGTCCCGACGGCAAGGTGATCGAGAAATTCTCCCTCAAGCCCGTCGCCGCCGAGCTCTCGAAGCTTCTCGGCAAGCCCGTGGCCTTCGCCGCCGACTGCGTCGGCCCCGTCGCCGAGCAGGCCGCCGCCGCCCTCAAGGCCGGCGATGTGCTCCTCCTCGAAAACCTCCGCTTCCACATCGAGGAAGAGGGCAAGGTTAAGAATGAGGACGGTACCTCCACCAAGGCCGATCCCGAAAAAGTGAAGGCCTTCCGCGCCAGCCTCTCGAAGCTCGCCGACGCCTACGTCAACGACGCCTTCGGCACCGCCCATCGCGCCCACAGCTCCATCGTCGGCGTGACCCTTCCCCAGAAGGCCGCCGGTTTCCTGATGGAAGCCGAGCTCAAGGCCTTCGCCAAGGTGCTGGACAATCCCGACCGTCCGCTGCTCGCCATCCTCGGCGGCGCCAAGATCGCCGACAAGATTCCCCTCATCAACAACCTCCTCGACAAGGCCGACAAGGTCATCATCGGCGGCGGCATGGCCTACACCTTCCACAAGGTGAACCGCGGCATGAAGATTGGCTCCTCCCTCTTCGACAAGGCCGGCGCCGAGATCGTCGCCGAACTCGAGGCCAAGGCGAAGGCCAAGGGCGTGGAGTTGATCTTCCCCGTGGACTTCGTCTGCGGCAACAAGTTCGGTCCCGACTCCGAGACCCAGCCCGCCACGCTTGAGAGCGGCATCCCCGACGGTTGGGAAGGCTTCGACGCCGGCCCGAAGAGCATTGAGCTCTATCGCAAGGCGATCCTCTCCTCCAAGACCATCGTCTGGAACGGCCCCGCGGGCGTGTTCGAGTTCGATATCTTCGCCACCGCGACCAAGGCCATGGCCGACGCCATCGCCGAGGCCACCCAGGCGGGCGCGACCACCGTCGTCGGCGGCGGCGACACCGCCACGGCCGCGAAAAAATTCAAGGTGGCCGACAAGGTCACGCATTGCTCCACCGGCGGCGGCGCTTCCCTCGAGTTCCTCGAAGGCAAGGCTCTTCCCGGCGTTGTCTTCCTCGAAAGCTGATCCGGCTTGATGCCGCGGAGGCAACGGGGAGAGCGAATCGCTTTCTTTCCGTTGCCTCCGTTTCCCCTGTAAAAATTTCCCCCATGTCCATTCGCAAAAAACTCATCGCCGGCAATTGGAAGATGAACAAAACCTCCGCCGATGCCGTCACGCTCGTGCAGGAGATCGTCGCCGAGGTCGGCAAGCAGACCGACGTCGAAGTCGTGGTCGCCCCGCCTTTCACCTCGTTGGAAACCGTCGGTCGCACTTTGGACGGCTCCGTCGTCAAGCTGGGCGCCCAGAATGTTCACCCCGAGGCCAGCGGCGCCTACACGGGCGAAATTTCCGTCGGCATGCTCCGCGCGATCTTCACGAACTACGTGATCCTCGGCCACAGCGAGCGCCGCACGTATTTCAAGGAGAGCGACGCCTTCATCAACCAGAAGGTCATCGCCTCCCTCAAGGGCCAGCTGAAGCCCATCCTCTGCGTCGGCGAAACCCTCGCCGAGCGCGAGGGCGGCCAGACGCTCAAGGTCGTGCAGACGCAGCTTGAGGCCGGCCTCGAGGGCGTGAGCAAGGAACTCGCGACCAGCGTGGTCATCGCCTACGAGCCCGTCTGGGCCATCGGCACCGGCAAGGTCGCCACCACCGAGCAGGCGCAGGAGGTGCACGCGTTCATCCGCAGCCTTCTCGTGAAACTCTTCGGCGACGCGGTCGCGCAGAAGGTACGCATCCTCTACGGCGGCTCCATGAAGCCCGCCAACGCGCCCGAGCTCCTCGCGCAAAAGGACATCGACGGCGGTCTCATCGGCGGCGCCTCGCTCGAGGCCCGCAGCTTTGTGGACCTCATCAAGGCCGCGTCGGTCAAGTAAACGACGGCTTGGCTGCGATCACGGGCGACCCGGCAACGGGTCGCCTTTTTTGCGCCCGGTTATTCCGCCAATTCCCGGGCGAGCCGCGCGGCGAAGACGTCGAAGCCGAATTTGGCGCGCGCGCGTTCCCGGATGGCGGCTGCATCCCAAGTCGCCTGGAGCATCGCGATGCAGGCGGTCGCCAGCGCCTGCGGGTCGCCATAGGACACGAGGCGTCCGCTGCCCCCGTCGATGACCTCGGGCGCGCCGCCTTCGTCGGCCGCGAGGCATGGTTTTCCGTAGGCCATGGCTTCCAGGAAAACGAGGCCGAAGCCTTCCTTCTGGCTGGGCAGGGCGAAAAGGGTGCAGCGCGCGAATTCGTGGCGGAGTTGTTCGTCGCTCACGAAGCCGGCGAATTCGACCGCCGCCGAGAGCTTGTGCGTGCGGGCGAGGTCTTGCAGGCGGTGCGCATCGTCGCCGCGGCCCACGATGCGCAGCTTTGTGCCCGGAGCGGCCGCCAGGATGGCGGGCATCGCCTCGATGAGATGGTCGATGCCTTTGTACCGGTCGCTGCGGGAGAGACGCGACACGGTGAGAATGACCGGCTGGCTCGTGCTGATGGTGGTGGAATTGCCTCCCGGCTCCAGATTCGGGTCGAGGGCGTTGGGCAGAACCACCAGCCGGCGTTCGTCGAGAGGGAGGTGTTTCAACAACTCCTGACGCGTGAAGGCGCTGACGCAAAAAATCCGGTGCGCGCCTTTTAGCGCGCGCCGTTCCCAAAACGTGAACGGCCGCCACACCTCGATGCCGTGCGCCACCAAGGCGTAGCGCAGGCCGGGCCGCCGCCAGCTCGCCAGCCAGGCGACCGGCAGTTGCGCCACATGGCCGCAGACGAGGAAATCCGTGCGGGCGCCGAGCCGCACGGCCTCCCGGATGAATCGCATTTTGTCGCGATTGCACGCCTTCCACTCGGCCAGCGAGCGGCCGGCGTAGGGACGCAGGTCCGCGGAATCCACCGCCTCGTCGTTGAGCGTGACGAAGCGCACGCGTCCGCCGTCGCGCTCCGCCTGCTCGCACAGCGCCTTCAGGTAAAGGCGCAGAATGCGCGGGATGCCGCTGTCGGTCGTGAACAGTTCGGGGGCGAGCAGCAGCGTGTTCATGAGATAACGGGGCGCGGACGATTGACGAAAGCGATGAGCACCGCGAGCGACCACACGCGGGACCATTCCGCGGTGTCATTGCCGGCGAGATAACCGCGCCAGTGTCGTTGCACGGCGTCGGCGGAAAAAAGCCCGCTGCGTTCGACGCTGGCGGTGGCGAAGGTGTCCTCCAGAAACGGCTTCAGCGGCCCGCGCATCCAGTGCGCAAACGGCAGGGTGAAGCCGCGCTTCGGCCGGGTGAGCAGCGCCGGTGGCAGCAGGTCGCGCACGGCCTCGGCCAGCGCCGCCTTCGGCCGGGCGGGCGTGTATCTGAAGACCGACGGCTGGCGGGCGAGCCAGCCGACCAGCGGACGATCCACGAACGGGGTGCGCAGCTCGAGGGAATGGCGCATGCTCATCATGTCGCTGTCGCGCAGGAGCACGTCGGCCATGTAGCCGCGCAACTCGGCGGCGCTCGTCAGCGCAAAGAGATCCGCGCCATTCAACCCCGCGGCGAGGGATGCCTCTTCCGGATGCGGGACGTAGGCGGAATTCGCGTCGGGATGGAGAAGCGAGCGGCGCGTGGACTCGGCGAAAACCCGGCGTTGCAGCAGGGCGAGCGCGGCGGGGGAGCCGCTGTGCCGCAGGGTGTCGGCGAGTTTTCGCCGGCGCGTGTCGCCGCGATCCCAGCGGGCGAGCAGGGTTTCACGCAAGCCGCCGGGTAGCGCGCGCCAGCAGGGGAGCCAGCGCGCAAGCCGGGGAACGTTGCGGAAGGAAGGATAGCCGCCGAAAAGCTCGTCCGCGCCGAGGCCGGAGAGCGCGACGGTCACGCCGCCGGCGCGCGTCGCCTGGCTGGCGTAATACGTGTTGATGCCGTCGCCGGTGGGGTGGTCGAGCGCGGCGAGGATCCGGTTGAGTTCGTCCGCCACACGTTCGCCGGTGAGCACGCTGGCGTGATGATCGGTGCCGAGATTGCGGGCGTTGGCCGCGGCGGCATCCGCCTCGGAGTAGCCGGGATCGTCGAAGCCGATCGAAAACGTTTTGAGCCGCGCTCCGCCGAGGCGGGTCATCAGCGCCACGAGGACGGTCGAGTCGAGTCCGCCGGAGAGAAACGCCCCCACCGGCACGTCGGCGACAACATGCGCGCGGATCGTGTCCTCGAGTTGCGCGCGCAAGCCGGTGGTAAACTCGGCACGGGTGCGACAGGGCGTGACCTCGTTCGCGCCGGCCTTGCCCGGAGACCAGTAGGTTTTGACCGCAAGCTTGCCCGCGCGCCACACCGCGCATTCACCCGGACGCAGACTGACGATGTTGCGATAAATCGTCTGGGGCGCGGGCACGGCCAGATAGGAGAGATACGCATTCACCGCCTGCGGATCGATCGCGGCGGGCACGCGGCCGGAGGCGAGGAGGGCGTTGAGTTCGGAGGCGAAGAGCAGATCGCCCGCGGGCGTGGAGTGCAGGTAGAGCGGCTTGATGCCAAACGGATCGCGCGCGAGCAGCAGGGTGTGTTCGTGCGAATCCCACGCGGCGAAGGCAAACATGCCGCGCAGGCGGTTCAGCGCCGGTTCGCCCCAGTGGGCCAGCGCGGCGAGCAGCACCTCGGTGTCGCACGCGGTGTGAAACACCCGGCCGGCGGACTCCAGTTCGGCGCGGAGGGCGCGGAAGTTGTAGATCGCGCCGTTGAACACGAGATGCCAGCGCCCGTCGGGCGTGCTCATCGGCTGATGGCCGTGCGCGGGATCGAAGATCGCCAGCCGCCGCATGCCGAGAGTGGCCTCGCCCCAGGTGCCGGCGCCCTCGTCGTCGGGCCCGCGGTGCGTCATGGCGGCATTCATGCGCGCGACGGCGCCGGTGCGGACGGAGGGATCTCGGTTTGGGCTGACGTAGCCGGCTATGCCGCACATGGGGTGGGTCGGAGAGGTCTCAGGCGCAAATCGAGCGGGCGACTTCGCGGGATATTTCCGGGGAGAAAAGCGTCTCGACCAGGAAGAGGCCAAAGTCGGTGGCCGTGCCCGCCCCTCGCGAGGTGAGGAGCCGGCCGTCGGCCACGACACGCTCGTCGGCCAGAATTGCGGGCAACTCGTCAGCGACGGAAAAATGGGCGGTGTAGCGCCGTCCGTCCAGGAGACCGGCGTCGTGCAGCACGGTCGGGGCGGCGCAGATCGCGGCGAGCCAACGGCCGGCGCGATCGTGACGCAGCACGGCGGCGCGCACGCGGGGATCGGCGCGCAGGTGTTTCACGCCGGGGCCGCCGGGCAGGAAAAGCAGGTCGAAAAGCGTTTCCCCCACGGCTGTGAGGGTGGTGTCGGCGTGCAGCGTGAGCGCGTTGCGCCCGGTCACGTGGATGGTCTCGCCCAGCGCGGCGACGGTGACCTGCGCCCCGGCCCGGCGCAGCAGGTCGATGGGCGCCACCGCTTCCAATTCTTCAAAACCCTCTGGCAAAATGGCGAGAACCGTGGGCATGGTTTAGTTCAACCACGAATGAGCCCGGTTGCACCTGAATTTTTTCGCGGAAAACACCTCGTCGTCTTTGGCGCCGGCTACGTCGGCGCCGAGGTCGTGAGGTAGGCGGTCGCGCGCGGACTGCGCGTGACCGCGCTCACGCGCAATGCCGACAAGGCCCGGCACTTGGTCACGTCCGGCGCGGCGACCGTCATCGCCGATCTGGCGGATGACTCCTGGCACGCGCATCCGTCGCTGGCGGCCGGCGCCGATTTCGCGCTCAACTGCGTGAGCTCCGGCGGGGGCGGGCTGGCGGGTTATCGCCACAGCTATCTCGAGGGCATGCGCTCAATACGGACGTGGGCGGAACGCGCGCCGGTGGTCGCCATGGTTTACAACAGCATCACGTCGGTCTATCCGCAGGACGGCGGCGTACGCGTGGACGAGTCTGCGCCGACTGAGGGCGCGGGCGAAGCGGGCAAGGTCCTGCTGGAGGCCGAGGCCTGCCTGCTCGCCGGCGCCAATCGTGGCTTCGTGCTGCGGCTGGCCGGCATTTATGGGCCGGGACGGCACCACCTGCTGGATCAGTTGCGCGAAGGTGACGGCCCAGTGGCGGGGCGCGGCGACCATTCGCTCAACCTCATCCACCGCGACGACATCGCCGCGGCCGTGTGGGCGGCCTTGGGTGCGCCGGCCGGGGTGCCGGGAGGAATTTTCAATGTCGCCGACGATGGCGCCGCGCCCAAGGCCGAGGTGATCGCCTGGCTGGCCGCCCGGCTGGGGCGACCCGTTCCATCATTTACCGGCGAGCCGGCGCAAGGCCGGCGGAAAGTCACGCCCGACCGGATCATCGCCAACGACAAGCTCAAGCGCACGCTGGGCTGGAGTCCGCGTTACCCGACGTTTCGCGAAGGGTATGCGGCTTTGCTCGGGTAAGCTTCCGCACCGGGCGCAGACAGCGCGTTCCGGCTTTCCCCACTTGGAGCTTGAAGATTTCCGTCCGTTGCGAGGCAGTAACCCTTTTCAACCCTCAACGTTTCAAACCCATCCCACCATGGCCGGCGTAGGCAAGCTCCTCAAACAAGCCCAGAAAATGCAGCGCTCGATCGAGTCGCTCCAGACCCAGCTCGAAGCGAAGGAGATCGACATCACCGCCGGCGGCGGCGCGGTGAAGGTGAAGGTCAACGGCGCGGGCAAGTTCATCGCCCTTTCCCTCGACCCCGAGTTTTTGAAGGAAGACGCCAAGCTCGTTTCCGAGACCCTGCTCGCCGCCGTCCAGGACGCCGCCAAGCAGGCCAAGGAGTACAACGACGCCGAAATGCAGAAGGTCACCTCGGCCTTCCAGATGCCGGGAATGTTCTGAGCGCGCGGCGCGTCCGTCGTCAGCCCGGAGCCAGGAACCGGGTGACGGCGCGTTGTTCTTAATTTCAGATCCCCGGCGCCCGGCGCTCCTCCTGTCCGATCACCATGACCCCCGCTTTCGAAAGGCTCCAGCAGCACCTCAAGCAGCTTCCCGGGGTGGGGTTTCGTTCGGAGGAACGCATCGCGCTTCATCTGCTGGTCGAGAAACCGGCGAAGCTAGCGACGCTCGTGCAGGCGCTGGAGGAAGCCGCGCGCAGTGTGCGACGCTGCACCCGCTGCGGCAATCTGGCCGAAGGCGACCGGTGCGCGATCTGCGCGGACGAACGTCGCGACCACCGCATTGTCTGCGTGGTCGAGCACGTGCCCGACTTGGTGGCGCTGGAGCGCTCGGGTGCCTACCGTGGCGGCTACCATGTATTGCACGGCAAGCTCTCGCCGATTCACGGCGTGGGTCCGGGGGACCTGAACCTGGCGCCGCTGTTGCAACGCGTGCAGGCGGGGGAAGTGCGCGAGCTCATCCTTGCGTTGTCCAACGACGTCGAAGGCGAGGCGACCTGCCATTACCTCACGCAACACCTGCCGCCGGACGGTGCGGTGAAGGTGACCCGCATCGGCTTTGGTCTGCCCAGCGGCGGCGGGGTGCTTTACGCGGATTCGGTGACGCTCAAAAGCGCCTTGGACGCACGTCGCGAATATTCGTGATTGCGGGCGGCCGTTTGCCGGTTTTGATGACGCCCGTTCCGGTTATCGGTGACGCGTTTGCGGCAAGAAGCTTGTTATCGCAGGCTTGCATTACGAAAATGCTCAGGCATCAAAGCGCAACCGCTTCATTCATGAGCACAAACGAAATCGTTGCCGCCGTTACTGCCTTTGTCGGACTTTTCGTTGGAGCGGGAATCGTGATTAAGATACGAAGCGGTCGAAACAACTCCAATAGAACGGTAATCAAGCGCAACAAGACCGGTGGCGGTGATATCGCTGGCCGGGACATAAAAAAATAACATGAGCGACGGCAAAGCTCAGAGGGTTACTATCAGTGATAACGATTCAGGCGGCGGTGATATTGCAGCCAACAATATCTATAAGCCCACCTTCGTTGTAAATTACGAGATTCGCAGCGATGGTTATCTCGACAGTCTTCATGCCAAATTTTCTGTAGAACTAGAGAAGGAAACGAAGACGGATGGCCGAACAGATGAAATTTTAGATTACACCACGCAGGAGGATGTAGTTATCGGTCTGGAGGGTAAGTTGAAACTTGGTGGTATCGAGTGCCAGTTGGATTATGCCGAAAGAGCTAAGGAACGATTTTCCAAGAAACTAAACAAGTTCATACTTTATCCAAGTGCTCAGCGGATTCATGCGTATTTATTAGGTGAGATAGAAAGCCGGTTTCAAGCTGCATTTACCCCTATGGTTGATGCACTGTCTCCCGAGCAGAAGGTTGAATTTGTTAAGATGAAGGTGGTTGAGCCTATTAAGCTTCAATTAGGTTTGAATTCTCTAGGTCTTGGGAGCTTTGAGCTTGATGGAATGGTCTATTTCCTAACGGGAAAATGCCGGTTGAAGTGGCATAAATAATATGCTTTTATATCATCCAGCTTTTGACCTGAATCATGCTAGCTACAGGATCATGCTTCTTTTGAAGGCGTTGGCTCCCGACTACGTTGAGCCGGATAAATTGAGGATTTTGGATTTCTTCTTCCTGTTTCCGGCTGAAATCCATGCGATTCGCCAACCTGATAAGAAGTTTAAGACGGCATTTCAATCGTATGCCCACTACGAGGAGATGACCAATCCCTCGAAGGTGTTCTACCAAGTTGAGCCGATATTCAACAGTGCTCTGTCGTTGATGAAGTCGCGGGGGGTTGTTGTTAACGAACGAAGCCGTTTCGCTGACGAATTCATAGGTTTAGATTACGAAAAAGTTCCAGCCGAAATTAAGGAGCTGATTGAATCAGCGATAAGGGAGAATGCGGACCTTATCGATTTCCTAGTGAAGACGCTTAATAAATACCCGTTGCGGGGAGTTGATGGACTAAAGGATAGAACCAAATTGTTACCCTTCAAAAATGACCGCAAATAACAGGCCCCATTTAATGCTTAAGCGCCTGATTGTGCGCGCTAACTCGGATACTGTTTATGACCAAGTATTCCATGAGGGGGTGAATATCATTCGTGGAAATAATAGTTCAGGGAAGTCCACTATCCTGGACTTTATTTTTCACGTATTGGGGGGTGAGGTTGTAATTTGGAAGTCTGCGGCTGCTCTATGCACTGAGGTCTTTGCGGAGGTTGATATTAATGGCGCGATAGTTACCCTTAATAGAGTTCGACGCGACCAGTCAAAGACTCCTTTATCTATATTTATGGGTCCTCTAATTGAGGCTCTTAATCACAAAGTTGAGGGTTGGAAAACTCATCCTTACTCGCCGGCTCGCGATAGTGAAACCTTTACCACTGTCTTATTTCGCCTCTTGGGGTTTCCTGAGGTGAAGGCCGACAATGAAGGCAATATTACCATTCACCAAGCCTTGCGACTTTCATACATAGACCAGATTTCGCGAACGACCTCTCTCATGCGTGAAGAGGACTGGGATTCGCCAACGAAACGTAAGGTTGTAGCGGATTTGCTATTTGGCGTTTATGATAACGAGCTGTATGATTTGCAGATACACCTACGCTTATTGGAGCAAGAGCTTAAGGATATTACGGAGCAGATTAAATATAATTCCGACTTGCTTGATGCAGTTGGTGACGGGCTCGATGCGGTCAAACTACTCAAGCGCAATGAGCAACTGATTGCTGAATTGGAGAAAATCAACCTAGAGATTGAGGAGGTGGCGACGCAGGAAAAAACGATTAAAAATACTGCCGATTCAGAGTTAACCAAGCTAAGGACTAAAGTCCTTTTAGAGAAAGAAGAAGTTGCGAAAATTGATGACTACGTCGAGGGGTTAAAACTTGAGATGAAGGATTCTGAATTCTTCATTCACAATCTCGAACGTAAACTTCGCGCTATTGAAGAATCCCTAGCAACACGGAAAGCCTTTGGGAATCTACCGACCTGTCCGCTTTGCAATGTCGAAGTTAAGCACATTAAGGGTGAGGTCGCTTGTGAGTTTAGCGGAAAGAAAATCCCTGGAGACTTTGGCCTTACCAGTATGGTAAAGATGAAAGAGGAGTTGTCGTTTCAAATCAAGGAATCGACACGCTTACAGGGGCGTAGGCAGAAACATCTTGAGGAAATTCTTTCCCGGAGGTCTCAACTTGCGTCAGATTATGAAATTGATGCTAGAACA
>Ga0136846_1212293_pt1 | contig 14052 bp, 15 predicted proteins | sample HopSoiMetagenom2_FD_96841 | JGI IMG/M metagenome (GOLD analysis project Ga0136846, IMG submission 96841) | Grasslands soil microbial communities from Hopland, California, USA - 2 Assembly 2016 (version 4) | ecosystem: Environmental > Terrestrial > Soil > Grasslands | place: USA: Hopland...
CCGACCCTTCGAAGACGCCCAGTCTGCGCGCGGGCCGGCGCCTTCCCAGCGCGCGCCTGGGCGACGCCGGCATCCACCCCGAATTGGGAGACACGCCCTAGACGAGCAGCTCGTGGAACGGCTGCGGCTCGCCGACGCTGGTGGCGGTGGTGCCCCGGCGGACGAACTCCTCCCCCGGCGGCCACGTGGTGACGTACTGGTCGCCGCTCTCGTGGTCGTAGCGGACGAAGGCGACGTGCTCGAGGTCGACGTCGAACAGGTGGAACCGGCCGACCTCGGGGCTCCAGCCAAGGTCCTCGCTCACCGCCGCGGCGTAACGCGCCTCAATGTCCCGGTCGGACACCACGACGGCCCGGCCGCGCACCTTCAGCTCGCCGTCGCCGCCTTCGGGGCCGGTCACGATGCCGTGGACCAGCACCCGCGGGTCTCGCTCCAGGTCTCGAGCCTTCTGCGAGCCCCAGAGCATGGACAGCAGGAGCCGCCCGTCCATGATGTAAGGCTCGACCGGACTGAGCCGCGGCGTGCCGTCCCTGCGCAGGCTCACCACCAGGAGAACTCCCGGCTCGACCAGTCGCTCCCTGGCCTTGGCGGCCAGCCGGGGTTGACGTTGCTCGAGCTCGCTCCAGCGCATCACTCCTGTCTAGCTCGGACCACCGACATCCAGGGCGCGCTGGCGCTCCTCGGCTCCGACGTCGTGCAGGTGCCGGAAGCCCTGGGCGTAGGAGTCCCACAGGCTGGTGATCTCGTAGCGCACGCCGAGCTCCGCGCAGTAGGCCTGGACGATCGGCTGCGCCTTGGGGAGGTTCGGCGTCGGCATGGCCGGGAACAGGTGGTGCTCGATCTGATGGTTGAGCCCGCCCAGCGCGGTGTCGACCAGCCGGCCGCCGCGGACGTTGCGCGAGGTCAGCACCTGCTTGCGCAGGAAGTCCTCGGTGCCGTCCGGGTGCGGCATGCCCTTGTGGTTGGGCGCGAAGGTGAGGCCGAGGTAGATCCCGAACAGCGCCTGGTGCACGACGACGAACACGAGCGCCTGGAGCGGGTCGAGCACGGTGAGGACCATCAAGAGGTAGACGACGGCGTGGACGGCCAGGAGGGCGCCCTCGAGCCGCTTCCGCTTGACGGTGCCGTCCCTGAGAGCCCGGACGCTGTCCCGCTTCAGCGAGATCCCGAGCAGGGTGAGCAGGGGTAGGAAGAACCAGGCCTGGTGGCGGGTGAGGAAGCCGCGGCCGCGGGCGGCCGCACGGCTCCACACGAGCAGCCCGGGCCTGACGTCCGGGTCGAGGTCGTCGTGGTTGGGGTTGGCGTGGTGCCGGGTGTGCTTGACCATCCAGTAGCCGTACGACATGCCGATGCCCAGGTTGCCGGCCACGAGCCCGGCCCGCTCGCTGGGCCGTCTCGTGCGGAACACCTGCCGGTGGGCAAGGTCGTGGGCGACCAGTGCGACCTGGGCGAACACGATCGCGAGGAAGGCCGCGACGGCCAGCGTCCACCACGAGGCGCCGACCAGCACGAAGGCGGTCCAGCCGCCGACGTACGCCGCGGCCACCAGCCCCAGCCGCGCGGCGTAGTAGCCCGGCCGCATCCGCAGCAGCCCGGCCCGGTTGATCCCCCGGTTGAGCTCGGCGAAGTCGCTGCCCGTGCCCGTCAGGAGGCGCTCGGTCGTGGTCGTCGTCATGTGTCCAGCCAACCGGCGCGGCGACCGGCGTTCAGGAGTGTCAGGTCCCCGATCCTGGTGGGGCCAGCACCACTGCTGTCGGCCGGCCCTGCGGAGCAGGGCTCTCCTCACCCGCGCAAAGGGACCCCACGACCCGCGGTGAAAACCTCTACTGGCCCGTGGGTGCTCGCCGTACGCTGTGCGCGTGACCAGGGCTTGTCCGCGCGCCCTCGCGAGCCACGACGTGGCCCGCGGGCCGCGTCGCGCCTGCCCGGGCGTCGCTCAACCCACGCCGTTCGCCATATGACCAGAAGGAGGTGTCGGCGGTGTCTGCTCAACAAGTAGTCCTGCTGAACGCCTCCTACGAGCCGCTGGGCAAGGTGACCTTCCAGCACGCCGTCCGGATGCTGTTCCGCGAGGTCGCCCTGGTCGAGGAGCCGCACGGCGACCGGATGATCGGCCCGCACCCGTGGCCGCGGGTGATCCGCCTCGTGCGCTACGTCGCCGCGCACTGGCTGCACCGTCCCGCCGGCTGGTCCCGGTCCGGAGTGCTCGTCCGGGACGCGCAGACCTGCGCCTACTGCGGCCGGCACGGCACAACAGTCGACCACGTGCTGCCGCTGAGCCGCGGCGGTGGGTCGAGCTGGCTGAACACCGTGGCCGCCTGCGCAGGTTGCAACCACCGCAAGGCGAACCGCACTCCGGCCGAGGCCGGTATGCGGCTGCGGGTGACGCCCTACGCGCCGACGCGGGCGAAGCTCGCCGCACTCTGACCGGCGCGGAGCGGGCTCCGCTCACGAGGCCTGTGCGGGCGCACTGCTCTCGGCGCAGACCGCCAGGTCGGCCGCGAGCTGGGCGCACGCCACGCATCCGGGGCTGAGCTCGAGGGTCAGGTGGTCGTGCAGCCGGTCGCTCATGCCCGTCGTAGTGCCCCGATCCGCGGCCGGCATGCGGGCTGGTCAGCACTCAGGCCGGGACGGCGTCGCGCAGCCGGCGTTGTTCTCCTCGGCTCAGGCTCTTCGAGTAGGGCGTGGTGTCGAACCAGGTCGGGAAAGCCTTGGCCAGTCGGCTGGGTCCGAGGAAGCGCGCGTGACCGCTGGCGATGAGGTCGCGGAAGGGTACGAGCCCGACGAGCCACCGCTGCATCTGAGCGGTGTCGGCCTCGAGGGCAAGGTCGACGGCCAAGCCCTGGTCGTCCTTGCAGACCGTGATCCCCGGGCGTTCGATGTCGAGCCAGCCCTGGGCTCCTCCCGCGCCGGTCAGGACCAGGTGCACCACTGTGCGGGCCTCGGGCAGCCTGGCCGGGACGGCGATCTGGTGGGTGCGCCAGATCAGTGACAACCCGTCGCAGTCGTCTGCGCCCGGGTCTCCGAACACCCATTCCGCGGCCCAGTGCCCCATCGCCCACACGATCGGGGTCAGGGCCTGCCCCGAGGCTGTGAGCTCGTATGCCCCCGATCGCCCGGGTCGACTGGCGGTGTGCTCGACCAGCCCACGACGCCCGAGGTCGCGCAGTCTCTGAGCGAGCAGGCTGCGGCTGATCCGAGGCAGTCCGCGATGGATCTCGTTGAACCCGCTGGCACCGATCATCAACTCGCGAATGATCAACGGGGTCCAGCGGTCACCGAGCACGTCGACCCCGCAGGCGATCGGGCAGTACTCCCGGCGGCTCGTCATTGATCCATCCTGCACCCGCAGGCTGCCATCGAGTAGTACGAATCCTGTACCGCCCGGAGCCTTCCGCGCCGCCCGGCCCGGGGTCCGCAGCTCGGCTTGCGCGGTCCCTCGACGACCTCGAAGGCGATCGGCGGTGGTACGACTTCGCCACTCGTTCCACACGGCGGCCCACCGCATCCTCGTTGTTGACCGGCGCGCACTCGGAGCCAACGCCAACATCGAGGAGATGTGTTCATGATCGCCGAATCGTCAGCCACCGAGGCCGTCGTTCGAAAGCACCTGCAGGCCTTTCTCGAGCAGCAAGGCATCGACTCGATCGTGAGGGACTACGACGAAGCGGCGCTGTTCTACAGCGAGGCCAGGATCTACCGCGGGAAGCAGCGTGGGCGAAGAGATTCCTCTCGGCACCGACACGTTCGTCGTGGATCGCGGCCAGATCGTCGCACAGACATTCGCCATGTACACCGCGCAGGCTCCGTAGGTCTCTCGAGGCGCCCGTTCGCGGCTCACCGGCGCACGGTGGTCCGGCTCACCGGACCACGTCACGCCCTCACCAGTACACCCACGTTTGCACAGACTCGGTCCGTCGATCCAGGTCGACGGGCCCAACCAGGAGGAACCATGACCACGACCCAGACGGCGCCCCACCTGATCGGGAACGCCACCTTCACCAGGTTCACCGCCGGGCTGCGCGGCACCGCCGTGCTGCCGGGCGATCCCGGCTACGACCAGGCCCGCCGAGTCTGGAACGGTGCGCACGACCGGCGACCGGCGCTCATCGTCCAGTGCGCTGGTGTGGCCGACGTGATCCGCACAGTCGACCTCGCGCGCACCGAGGGGCTCCGGCTCGCGATCCGTGGCGGCGGCCACTCCGTTCCAGGCTTCTCCACCGTCGACGGCGGCATCGTGCTCGACCTGTCCCGGATGACAGGGGTCGAGGTCCATCCCGACGACCGCACCGTGACCGCACAGGCCGGGTGCACGTGGAAGGACCTGGACACCGAGACCCAGCAGTTCGGCCTCGCGGTGACCGGGGGCGTGGTCTCCTCGACCGGCATCGCCGGCTTCACCACCGGCGGCGGCATCGGCTGGCTCATGCGGAAGCACGGACTCGCCTGTGACAACCTCGTCGGCGCCGACGTCGTCACCGCAGACGGCCAGTTCCTGCACGCCAGCGCCGAGGAGAACTCGGACCTGTTCTGGGGTCTGCGCGGCGGCGGCGGCAACTTCGGGGTCGTCACCTCGTTCGAGTACCAGCTCCACGAGGTGGGCCCGACCGTGCTCTCCGGCCTGGTCTTCTACCCGGCAGAGGAGGCCGAGCAGGTGCTGGCCGGCTACCGGACGGCCTGCGCGGCAGCACCTGACGAGCTGACCACGCTGGTCAACCTGACCACCGCGCCACCGGTGCCGTTCCTGCCCGAGTCGGTCCATGGCACCCCGATCATCGGCGTGGCTGGGTGCTGGTCCGGCGACCCCGACGCCGGCGCGGCGGCCACCGCGTCCTTCCGCACCCTGGGCACCGTGATCGCCGACGTCTTCGCGGCCAACCCGTACGCGGGGTGGCAGCAGGCCCTCGACCCGCTCTACCCGCGCGGGATCCACAACTACTTCCGCTCGGCGTTCCTGCCCAAGGTCGATGACCGAGCGCTGCGCGTGCTGCGCGAGTCGTTCGCCACCCTGCCCAACCCACTGGCCGAGATCCACCTGCAACACCTCGGCGGCGCCGTGAGCAGGGTCCCCGCCGACGAGACGGCTTACGCGCTCCGCGACCAGGAGTTCATCGTCAACGTCATCGCCCGCACACCAGATGCCGACGGTTACGACGACGCCGTCGACTGGGCTCGCGGCGTGGCTGCTGCTCTCGGACCGGACGCCGGCACCTACGTGAACTTCACCGGCGAGTCCGACCCGTCCTTGGTGCGGGCGTCCTACCCGCACGCGACCTACCGGCGACTGGTGGAGCTGAAGAACCGGTACGACCCGACCAACCTGTTCCGGCTGAACCAGAACATCGCCCCCACCCCCTGACCTCGTCACCGCCGCCTGGGCTGCTCACGCCGACTGCGCTTCTTTCTCGATCCAGAGGCGGGTCGGTAGTGCGTCGACGCTGTGCACGATGGAGAGCTCGCGGAACGAGGGCTCGGTCCCGGGTGCGAGGGCGAGACCGGGGAACCGTCGAGAGAGACCGGTGAGGGCCGCGCGGATCTCCATCCGGGCCAGCTCGGCGCCGACGCATCGGTGCAGCCCGTGGCCGAAGGCGAGGTGGGCGGTGCGGTCGCTGCGCAGCGTGAACTCCTCGGGGTCCTGGATCGCGCGCGGGTCGCGGTTCGCTGCTGAGAGGGACACCAGGACGACGTCGCCCTTACCGACCTGTTTTCCTCCCAGCTCGAGGTCCTCACGGGCGAAGCGCGGGAAGGCGAGCTGCACGGGGCAGAGCAGCCGCAACAGCTCCTCGACCACTCCGTCGACCTCGGCTGCCGTGCCGGTGCGCATCGTCTCCCAGGCGGCAGGCTGCTGAAGCAGCACGTAGGCGCCCATGGAGAGCATGCTGGCGCTGGTCTCGTAGCCGCCGAGGAACACTCCGTCGACAAGGCCGCCCAGCTCGACATCATCGAAGTCGTTCGCATGGTTCCTGAGCAGTGCGCCGATCAGGCCCTCGCCCGGGTCACGCCGTTGGCGGCGTACGGCCTCGATCAGGAACGTGCGCGACTCGGTCGCGGCGCCGAAGACACCGACCCCACCGTTGCTGAGGTCGAAGCGGGCGATCCCGAGCTCGTGGAAAGGTGCCTTGTCCTCGTCCGGTAGGCCCAGCAGTTGGCAGATCACTCGGAACGGGATCGCGAACCCGAAGTGCGGGACAAGGTCCACGTCGGGCCCGCGTGCCGCGACGTCGTCGAGAGCTTCGGCCACGATCTCGTCGATGCTGCCCTGGAGGCGGCTGAGGCGGTGCTTGGTGAACTCCGGGGTGAGCAGTCCACGCAGTCGGCTGTGGTCGGGAGGGTCGGTCATCCCGAGCCCCCCGATGCCTTCGGCCGCCGTGCGCGGCCGGTTGCCGACCACGTGGCGCATGTCGTTGCTGTAGCGGTGGGGGTCGGCGAGGACCTCTCGAGCCTCGTCGAAGCCGCTGACCAGCCAGATGTCCACTCCCATCAGGGTCGTCAGCTTGGTGACGGGCTCGCGGTCGCGGGTCTCCCCGAGCTGTCGCACGGGGTCGATCCCATGGCGCCGCACAGGGAACGTCGAGGAGGCCGGCAGCCTGCGCAGCGTTGTGATGTCGGGCATCAGGCTCTGACGGCGGGAGAGCACCATTCGCAGGGTCCGTCGGCGCAGCGCGGAAGGTCGCAGATCCGGCACGCGGAGTCGGGACACGTGCCAAGTATCTTCAGCCAGTCGTCTCGCCACCATCGCCCCCGACCGCGAGCCGGTCACCTGTCAGGTTCTCGTCAGACTGTGGAGCCGTGAGGGCGGAGGATCGTGTGGTCGAGTACCACGTGCGGAAACCGCTGGTCGAGCAGGCAACCCTTCAGGCGCCCGGACGCCCTGAGGATCAGGCGGTCCGTTGTGGGTACTGGCGCGCGACAGGCCAGAGATGGCTACCGGCTGAACTGGTCGGCCCACCTGGGGACTGTCGATCGCCGTCCAGTCTTCGTCCCGGTTGGAAGTGCCAATGTCCCCCTACCAGTTCGTGAGCGCTCGAGACGCTGTCGGCCTGATGACCGCGTGGGCCGCCCGCCCCGATGGCCCGCCCGACCTCCTGGTCGACTACCTTTCGCAACATCTGGACGAATCTCCGCCCGAGTTCAAGCTCGCTGCCGCCGTCGAGCTCGTCATGGGTATGACGACTCTCTGCGGTGCGCTTCTGGTGCTCCGTGAGCACGAGTCGGGCGTCGGACCTCAGGGAACTCTGAGCGAGCTCGCGCTTCACTACGTCCAGGAATAGGCGGGCGAGGCGGCCGAGACGAGCTCCTGGTCAGTGCCGGTCCGTGGCCCGGCTTGCACGTTGCTCGCGTCTCGTCCGCTGACTCCCCAGGACGGGCCGGAACGCCTCCGCCTTTGCGCACTTGGCGCGAAGGCTCCGGCGTCCCGTTCGGCAGGCCCGAGACAACCGGCGCTCGTGATCTCGATGCCAGGATCGCGAAGGCAGTCAGCTCTCGGGGACGACGTCGAGGGCATCGCGGATGCGCCCGGTGACCTCGCCGGCCTCGCCCGACCCGTCCACCTCGACGAGGATGCCCCGGTCGCGATAGACCTCGAGCACGGGCGCCGTCTGCTCGGCGTACACCTCGTGGCGACGCCGGGGCGTCTGCCATGTGAGCGGCGCGGGTACTTTGCCGGGATGAAGCCGATTGACGTCGGCCTGGTGGCCGACCCTGGCCCGCCCAGCAGCATCGCGCGGCGGACCCGCGATCTGCACCCGTCAAATGGCGAGGATCGCGGTGGTTGGGACATCGAGGTGGTGAGCGAGCCGTTCACGGCCGGGTTCGAGGATGTCGACACCGCGGTGGCCCGATTGCAGGACCAAGCTCGCAAGCACGACTGGGACATCGTCGTCGGCCTGACCGAGCTCCCGCTTCGCGACGAGGACGGCCGGTATCTCCTGGTCAAGACCGACCCGCAACGACGGACAGCGGTCCTGTCGCTGCCTGCGCTCGGCGGGGTCCGCATGCATGCGCGCACCCGTCAGGCAGTGGGTGCGCTTGTCAACGACATGGCCCCCGACCCCACGTTGCAGGACGAGAACCGCATGCCTTTGCCCCGGCTCAGCGGCCTTTGGCGCCTCCTCTTGGGCATGGTGCTCGCCAACCGACCATGGCTGCTCGTGCCCGGGCTCAAGTCCGCGCTGGTCGCGGCGTTGGCAACCGGAGCCGTGGCCACGATCAACTCCACGGTCTGGCTCCTGGCGGGCTCCATGTCGTGGTGGCGCCTCCTGATCGCGACCTTCGCTTCCGTCACGCTGGTTGTCGCTTGGCTCGTGATCGATGGCGAGCTGTGGGACCGCCCCGACGGCGACTCCGCCGAGGCCCGGGCGAGGTCCCGTCTCTACAATGCTTCGACGCTGGCGACCCTGACCATCGGGGTGCTCATCTGCTACCTCGCGCTCTATGTCGTGAACCTGGCCTGGGCTCTGTTTGTCCTTGACCCCGCCGTGATGGGCGGCTACCTCCACACATCGCTCGGCTACGGCGACCTGTTCGTCCTGGCCTGGTTCGTCGCATCGGCGGCGACGGTCGGCGGCGGCCTGGGCACCGGCCTGGAGTCGGACGAAGCGATCCGCGCCGCGGCGTACTCGAAGCGCGAGGAGGAGCGTCGCAATCGACTCGCGCGCGAACGGAGCTAGCCTTCGTACTCCGTGCTCGTCCTTCTGTTGCTCATCCTCCTGCCGGGCGGCCTCGAGGAGCGGGACCCGCGACCCGGTGGCGATCCGCCCAGAGTGGGGTCTCGCCTTCTCCCCTCGTGCGCCCGCCGACTTGTCATGGTCGCGCGACGGTGAGCAGCTGTGCGTGATGTTCCGCGTTCGTGCGTGGAGGCCGAGCTCGAGCACCTCCTCGGCCGGTCCCTCAGAGGTCGGCTCCTCGTCGAAACGCCGCGGCCTATGAGCCGAGGTTGGTCACGAGGCTGACCGCCACGGCAATCAGGCCGGTCCCGAACAGGTAGGACAGCAGTGCATGGCCCAGTACCAGTTTGCGGGTATCGGAGCGGTCGGGCCGGGCTTCAGCCGGGGCGTAGGCCATGCCGATGGTGAACGCCAGGTAAGCGAAGTCGCTGTAGGCAGGGTCGGTGTCCATGTCGAAGTCGAACCCTTGGCGGTCCGGCTCATCGAAGTAGTACAGGCGTGCGTACTTCAGCGTGAACACGGTGTTGACCATCGCCCAGGCGAGCGTCACGCTCACGAGGCACAGGAGCACGGTTGCGATCGCGACGGGGTCCTTCCCTCCAGAGCGCTGGAGGGCCGCCACCACGGCAGCCAGACTGGCAACCGCTGCAAGCACTACCCACAGGTCGGTGGAGTGGGATCTGGTCTCTCCCTCGGCCAGGCGCTCGGTCCCCTCGGCATCCTGGTGCCAACCGATGAGCCACACCCAGGCGATCGCCGAGCTCGCGGCGACGCACCAGCCGACAATGGGGGCGAGGTCAAAGGTCCACCCGATCCCAGTCGCGAGAGCTGCGGCCGCGCCAACAGCCAGACACACGAGAGCGCGACGAGCCGACAGGATCCGGCCTGACCCGGCGCGCGACTCGCCTTCACCTGACCTCCTCGTCATCGATCAACCCAATCCGTACGGGCGAGCACTGATCCCACTCACGTCTCTGTGTACCCCTCCGCAACCCGTTGAACCTGCACTCCGTGACGCGCAACCTTTCAACCAAGGTGGACGGTCAGCCACAGGGAGTCAGAGCTCGATCTCCCCTGCGCGGCGAAGCGCTCGGTCAGGACGACGGCTTCTTTCGCCGCTGGTCCCGCTGGGCCGGGAGCCGCTGGGTCTCGGCGTCGGGCGAGGCCTCCAGCGGCGACGTGGGTGACGAGGTGGGTGACGGCGGGGTGGATGGGGACCGGGACGGTGTGGCTTTCGGAGCTCCCGGCGCGGCAGGGCGGCTGAGGTACGGCGTCCGGGGACGTACTGGACGCCCGAGCTGGAGCTGACGCCGTACCCGCTGCTGCAGGTCCATCTCCCGAAGGAGCCGCCGGACCGTCGAGAGCACGACGGCCTCGAGCTCGCGCAGCTCAGGAGTGGGCTCGACCATGAGCAGATCCTCGAGCCGAGCCCGCGCTTCCTGGAGTCCTTCGAGAGCCGCTTGAAGTGCGAGGACGTCCTCGGCGCTCAACTTCGCCGTCGGACTGGCGTCGTTCCGGACGAGTTGTCCGAACGCATCGATGCCGGCGGCCACCTCACGGAAGGTCTGGGCGAGTCCGAGCAGCAAGTCGGACACGGCCCCATCCGCATTGGGTGCCTGCTCGGAGGTGGCGTCCGCCAGCGCGCGGAACATCGACCGAATGGCGACTGCACAGTGCTCCAGGGCCTCGAGCCCCTGGCGCAGACCCGGCCCGAGGTCCGGCGTGCCAACGGCGCGCACGTTGAACCGACGACCCTGCTCGGCGTGGTCCAGGGCGGAGCCGGCGCGAGGTACCTCGTCGTGGGTGATCCGACGCGCCTCTTCCACCCACCTTCGCGCCGACGGTGCGATCTCACCCCCCTCCTCCACGAGTTCCGCGAGTCTTGCGGCGGCGTGGTTGACCAACTCACTCATCGAGTCGGCCAGCCCATCGATGGCCTTGGCCGCCGAGCCGGTGGCGACCTTGGGTGGGAAGAGCAGGCTCGTAACCACCCCGACCGCGGCCCCCACCAGCGTCTCCACGATCCGCTCCCAGGCCGCTGACCCCGCCCCGAGCGCTCCCACCCCAAGCACGAGCATCGCGCTGATCGGCACCTCGATGAGGTTGTCGCGCAGGCGCAACGCCTGCCCGACCCCCATCGAGACGAAGATGAGCAGGCCCAGGCTCCACCACTCCAGGGGCACCACCGAGGCGAAGACCACCGCGAGGGCGACGCCGGTCACTACCGCCACCACCCGGTCCAGGCCGCTGGCCAGGAGCGAGACCGGAGTGACCTGCACGACGAGCATCGCGGTCAACGACGCGACCAGTGGCTGAGTGTCCGGGAAGAGCAGCCTCGCGACGACGTAGCCCGCAACCGCGGCGACCGTGATCCGCATCGACCACGAGACGCCGACCCGCCATCCGCTTCGCAACACGGTCAGCTCGCGGCCGAGCCGGCGTGGCCAGAGTTCGCGCACGATTCATCATGATCACTCCGGCACGTCCGCCCAAGAGTCCCGCCAGCGGATCTGCGTCCAGCACCCGCAAATGCACTCCGGCGTCATGGGTCGGCGCGGCGTTGTGCGATCAGGGGTGCTCTCGGTCAGTTGCCTGCCACTGGACGATCACAGTTCAGTTCTCATCTACGACGCGGCGGCGTTGGCCGATGTGTCCCAGGACTCGGAGCAATTGGCATCACCGGCCACGGCCATGAAGCCCCCGCAAGCTACGTCGCACCGGCCGACCGTGTGCTGCCTTCGCACGCCACCCGCTACGAGAAAAATGCTGCTGCTTCTCAATGATGGGCCGCGAGGAGTGGTGGTGCGAGCGGGCTCAGCCAAGAATCTGAGCGTCAGGGAGAAGAGCGCTCAATGGACTTCGGCGCCCAGAGCGAGGTCGAAGCCAGCACCGTTGCGGGCCAGCCCCATCAGCAGGAGGCCGGCCCACTCCAGGACCGAGGCCATGTGCGGCCCGCCGGCGTCAAGGGGGCGCAAGTCCATGCTCTCCAGGAGTGCCGCGACGGTTGCCTTCGCCTCGGCGCTGTCGCCTGCGAAGAACGCGTCCAGCGAGGTGTTGTGAGCAAGGACGTGGCCGAAGATCGAATTGAATGCCTTCACGACGTGTGTGCTCTCGGGGGCCGCTGCGGCGATCTCCTGGGACATCGAGCTGCCTGGCGTCGTCACGAGCCCGTTGGCCTCGGCGTTGAACGGATTGGTGATGTCGACGAGGATCTTTCCGGCCAGGGCATCGCCGTAGTTGGCGACCACTTCAACCGCGCTCTGGTACAGGACGGCCAAGATCACGATGTCACCCTGCGGCGTCGCGCCGAACGTGCCGACGGTGGCTCCGTTGCCGATCTGTTCGGCGAGTGCTCGAGCGCTGGCGGTGTTGCGGCTCAAGAGCTCGATGGAATGGCCGTGCTTCGCCGCCCGGGTGCCGATGGCGGCGGCCATATTGCCCGAGCCGATGATGCTGATGGTGGTCACGATGAATGTTCCTCCGTGGTGTGCGGGTGAAGTGCCGACGGTGAGGGACGCCTTCGACTGTTGACCTCCACGTAACCGGAGGGATCCCTCACGTTATTCCGGAGGGGTGCCTCCAGTTTGCGGAAGATTTCCGATGCGTCGACATTCCGGGCGCCTGAGTGGCGCGAGCAGCGCCCAGAAGCGGAGGCACCCCTCAGCATCGTCGGTAGACTGAGGAAGTGAGCCAGAGCGACGTCGAGCAGGTGCGGAAGCCCCTGCGTCGCGATGCCCGGGAGCGCCGCGACAAGCTGGTCGCCGCGGCGCAGCACGAGTTCGCCGCCCACGGCGTGGCTGCCTCCTTGGAGAAGATCGCACGCGACGCCGGCGTGGCCATCGGCACTCTGTATCGCCATTTCCCGACACGGCTGGACCTCCTCATGGCCGCCTTCCAGCCGCGGCTCCAGGAGTTCCTGGATGGGGCCACCAAGGCCCTGGACATGGACGATCCGTGGGACGGGTTCGTCTGCTACCTGGAGAACCTCTTCGCGGTGCAGGCAGGTGACCGAGGCTTCAACGACTTCCTCTCTCGTCGCTTCCCCGGCAACGCAGAGACCGAGCACATCCATGACCAGATGTGCGAACAGATCGAGGACATGCTCACCCGAGCCCAAGAGGCCGGCGCGGCTCGCCCCGACATCACCCAGGCCGACATCGTCAACCTCATCTGGTCCAACGGCCGCATCATCGACGCCACCCGGGCCACGGCGCCCATGGCCTGGCGGCGCCAGCTCTACCTCATGCTCGACGCATACCGGGCTGACCGGGCACATTCGATCCCCGAGCCGCCGATGACGGACGAGCAGCTCTACGGTGCCATGGTCCATCTCAGCGAGTCGGACTAGGGCGCCCGGTGTCTGTTCGGTCAGCCCGCCTCCGCGACCGACAGCCTGGTCGGCACAGGACGGAGCGCGCGGTCCAAGGAGTCGGTCGCCCTGAGTAACGGCCGCGATGTCGTTGGTGCAGGGCCTTCCCGACGCACGCTGACGAGTCCGGCCAGTCGGACTTCGGCCAGCTGCTGGCGCGCCGTGAGATCGATGGTCAGGCGTTTGATGTGGGCGCTCCGCGCCGTCGAAGGGTGGCGGAACGCGGCGGGCCGGCGCGCATGTGGTCGAGCACGGGCTCGAGCAGGGCGGCGAGGGCGCTGACGTCGTGATCCGTCAAGGTCGCGAACAGGAGCTCACGCAGGACCTCGACGTGTCCCGGCAGCGCTTGGGCAAGCCGCTCCCGGCCGGCGTCGGTGATCGTCACCGTGACGCCGCGGTCGTCCTCGGGCGACGGGCCGCGCTCGACCCAGCCCGCCTTCTCCATCTGGCCGGCCTGGTAGGTCAGGCCGCTGCGGCTGTAGACCACCTCGTCAGCGAGCTCGGTCATCCGGAGGCTGCCGGCCTCTGAGTCCAGGCCGAGCCGGGCCAGCACCTTGAACTGCACATAGGTGAGGTCGGCGGCCGCGCGCAGCTGCTGCTCGACCTTGTGCCGCAGGATCCCGGCCACGTCCATCAGCCCGAAGTAGGCGCGCAGCTGGGTCTCGTCGAGGTTCAGGTCGGAGTACGGCGCAGCGAAGGTCACGCACGACACTCTACGGGAACTTCACATTCGAAACACTTGCTTCGAGTTCGAACCACCGCTACAGTGGCCGAGTGCTTCGGATTCGAAGCATCGACCCGTTGAACGAGGAGCTGACCATGAAGGCGATCCGATTCCACGAGTACGGCGACCCCGAGGTGCTGCGCCTCGAGGAGGTCCAACTCCCCACCCCCGGCCCCGGACAGGTGAGGGTGCGGGTCGCCGCCACGTCGTTCAACGGCGTCGACGCCAACATCAGAGCCGGGCGCATGCAGGGTCCGATGCCCATGGACCTGCCACACGTCCCCGGCCTCGAC
>Ga0136846_1211759_pt1 | contig 14051 bp, 14 predicted proteins | sample HopSoiMetagenom2_FD_96841 | JGI IMG/M metagenome (GOLD analysis project Ga0136846, IMG submission 96841) | Grasslands soil microbial communities from Hopland, California, USA - 2 Assembly 2016 (version 4) | ecosystem: Environmental > Terrestrial > Soil > Grasslands | place: USA: Hopland...
GCGCGTCGGCATCGCCCGCGCACTGGCCACCCGGCCGCAGGTGGTGCTGTTCGACGAGCCGACCAGTGCCCTGGACCCCGAGCTGGTCGGCGAGGTGCTGCGGGTGATGCAGTCGCTGGCCGCGGAGGGCTGGACGATGGTCGTGGTGACCCACGAGATGCGGTTCGCCCGGCAGGTGGCCGACCAGGTCCTCTTCCTCGACGGCGGCGTCGTGGTCGAGCAGGGCCCGCCGTCGGAGGTGCTCGTCGAGCCCCGCGAGCCCCGCACCCGGCAGTTCCTGCAGCGCCTGCTCGACCCGCTGTAGCCGCGCCGGGACCCCCCCTGGCCATGCGCCCCGCCCCGCGAGAGTCGGCGTTTGCCGTCGACGGGACGACGATCGGTCATCGATCGGTGGGACAGAGGCAGGCCGACGTGCCGGATCGGTCGGGTCAGTTGCGCGACAGCTGCTGGTGGGTGTCGGCGAAGTTCAGTCCCGCGGTCGAGACGTCGTAGAGCTGCTGGCCGTCGCTGCCTCCGGCTCCGGGACGTCGACGATCTCCAAGACCTCGGGACCGCCGAAACGGGTGATCTGCACAGCCCGCATGAGCAGGAGGCTAGTGCTGCGCAGTCGCGTACCGACGTCACGTCTCATCGTCGGACCCGAGGGAGGGCAGGGAATCGATGGACGGCAACCGTCTACGGCTCAGGCTCGGGCGGTGGACCGCCTGGTGACGTCGGTCGGGTCGACGACCTCGCCGCAGGCGTGACAGGTCACCTCAGGGACGAGTCGATGCCCGCAGCTGTGCTCGAGCACAAGTGGTGGCCCGTCGCGGCCGGCGAGGTGCTCATCGCCCCAGTGCAGCAGCGAGAGAATGACCGGGTAGAGGTCGCGGCCAGCATCGGTGAGCTGGTACTCGAAGCGCGGCGGGTGATCGCTGTACTGGCGTCGCTCCAGGACGGCCGCCTCGACGAGCGTGCGGAGCCGTGCGGTGAGCGTGTCGCGCGGTGCTCCGGTACGCCGGACCATCTGGTCGAAGCGGTGGTTGCCCAGGAACACCTCGCGGACGACCAGCAGCGCCCATCGCTCGCCCACCACGTCGAGGGTGCGGGCGATGGAGCAGACGCGGGGCTCCGCCGGTGCGGCCATGACACCAGTCTAACCAAGTCGGTCCGGATTCTGGACGAACTCCTCCAGGCGGGCTACGGTCCATCCAGAATCCGGACTAACCAGGTGGAGCGGTCATGACTCTGGGCAAGCAACCGCCGCCAGTGGCAGGAGCCAGACCAGTCCGGACGGACAGGACCGCGCTGGTCGTGGCGGTGTTGGCGATCGCGGTGTTCATGTCCAGCCTCGACCTGTTCATCGTGAATCTGGCGTTCCCGTCGATCGCGGGGGAGCACCCCGGAGTCGGGCTGGGCTTGCTGTCCTGGGTGCTCAACGCGTACACGATCGTCTTCGCGGCCGTGCTGATCCCCGCGGGCCGCTGGGCCGACCAGGTGGGGCGCCGGCGGACGCTGGTAGCGGGGCTCGCGGTGTTCACCGGGGGATCGCTGCTCTGCGGACTCGCCCCCGGAGTCGGCTGGCTGGTGGCGGCCCGGGTGGTGCAGGCGGTCGGCGCCGGTGTCATGGTCCCTGCGTCTCTGTCGCTGCTGCTCGCCGCCGTGCCGACGGAGCAGCGGGCCCGCGCGCTGGGCTCCTGGTCGGCACTGGGCGCGCTGGGTGCGGCGCTGGGCCCGGTGATCGGTGGCGGACTGGTCGGGCTTGGCTGGCGGTGGGTGTTCTGGGTGAACCTGCCGGTGGGCATCGTTGCGATCGTCCTCGCTCTGCGCATCGTCCCCGAGAGCCGGGACATGTCACGTCGGGATCGCCCCGATCTGCTCGGCGCAGTGCTCCTCGCGCTCGCCGTCGGCCTGGTCGCGGGCGCGCTGGTCAAGGCGCCGGACTGGGGCTGGGAGTCGGCCGCTTTCCTGGGCACGCTCGTCGCGGCCGGGCTGTGCGGAGCGGCGCTGGGCCTCCGATCGGCACGTCATCCCGCTCCGGTGCTCGAGCTGGCCCTGTTCCGGTCCCGGACCTTCTCCGGTGCCACAGCGGCATCGGTGCTCTACTTCGCGGCGTTCGGCGCCTTCGTCCTCAACACGGTCGAATTCCTGACGGGTGTCTGGGCCTACTCGCCGGTGCAGGCCGGGCTGGCCATCGCCCCGGGGCCGCTGATGGTGTTGCCGTTCGCCCGGCTGGTCGCGCCCAGGTTGATCCCGCTGCTGGGTGGGGTGGGGCGGGTCGCGGTCCTCGGCTGCGCTGTCAGCGCCGTCGCGCAGCTGTTGTGGTTGGTACTCATCCAGGCCGAGCCGGCCTACGTCACACACCTGTTGCCGGCGCAACTCCTCGGCGGCGCAGGGGTCGGCCTGGCGATCCCGTCGCTGCTGGGCTCGGGCAGCGCCGGGTTGCCCGCCGCAAACTTCGGCACCGGCAGCGGCATCCTCAACATGGCGCGCCAGGTCGGTGTGGTGCTCGGTGTGGCCGCGCTGGTCGCCGCGCTCACCTCCCCGGCGGCCGAGCCGCTGGTTCCGTTTCGGCACGGGATCACGCTGACCGTCGCCTTCTTCGTCGCTGCCGGAGCGGTGTGCCTGGCCCTTCTCATGCGGCGTGCCGGTCCGGTCGCGGCTGTCACGGCGGTCCCGCACACCCGACCGCAGGAGGCGGCGTGACATCGCAAGGCAGTCCCTCGCCGGCGGCTGGGGCGAGCTCCGGTCGAGGACCGTGTCCTGGTGGGACCCGCTGATCAGCGCCCGGGGATGCGCGGGCTGAGGCCGGGAGTTCTCTAGATCGAGTTGCGTATGGCGTCCGCCGGGCACCCCTCGCCGCTGCTGCAGGCCTGGGCACTCTGGCTGCCGGGCAGGCGTAGGGCAAGATCGTCGTCACCCTGGACGCCTGACGACCGCCGCTTGGCGCGGCCGGGGTCAGCGCCAACACGTCGCTGACTCCGCCCGCCGGTTCGGCGACATGAACCGTGTTCGCTGTCAGCGGCTGGCTGACCCCCACGTCAGGTGCCACGTCGCACAGTAGGTCCACCCGGCCGTCATGACGCCGGCCCACTCATCGTCCACCCCACGCAAGGAGTCAGCACATGTCCACCATCGTCGTCTTCGGAGGCACCGGGTACACCGGCGGCCACATCGTCCGTGAGGCCGCTTCCCGCGGCCACCAGGTCATCTCCGTCAGCCGTACGCGACCGAACGACCCCGTCGCCGGGGTGCGGTACGAGATCGGCAGCGCCGAGCAGCTGGCGCCGGAGCTCATCCCGGGCGCTGACGCCGTCGTCGCCACGCTCTCACCGCGCGGCGACATGGCCGGTCGCCTCGTCCAGATCTACGGCGACCTGGCCGTGCAGGCCGCAACCGCAGGTGCCCGCTACCTGTAGGTCGGCGGGTTCAGCTCGCTGCGGCCCGCTGCGGACGCCCCGCGGTTCGCCGAGGGTGACATTCCCGTCGATTTCCGAGGCGAGGTGCTGGAAGGCGAGGCGACGCGGGCGATGCTCGTCGACACCGCGCCGGCCGACCTCGACTGGGTGTTCGTCAGCCCGCCCCAGCTCTACGGCTCGTTCGCGCCGGGCGAGCGCACCGGCCGCTACCGCATCAGCGGGGAAGTGGCGCTGCTCGACGAGGCGAACTCGTCGTCCATCTCAGGCGCCGACTTCGCGCTGGCCATCGTGGACGAGGTCGAGAACCCCCGTCACCACCGCGCGCACATCGGTGTCGCAGCCTGACTCAGAGCACCTCCCGCCGGGGCGTTGTCGTGACCGGCGCTGGCGCCCGTGGCTGTGAGCGCCACGGGGCGGTGCCGCGTCCTCGTCCGCTGACGCCCATGTCTGGTCGACGCCTTGGCCCCTGCCACCGCCTCGCGTCGGACGACGACGAGGCGGTGGCGTCCGCGTCAGGCGTTCAGAAGGGGTATGGAGCGATCGTGGGCCGCACGGTCACCACTGCGTCTCCGTGAAGGCCTCGATGTTGGGCGCGGGTCCGCCGAGCCGTCCGCCGTTCCCGGAATCCTTGACGCCACCGAACGGCGCGTAGGCCTCGTCGGCCACGGTCTGCTCGTTGATGTGGACCTTCCCCGACTCGAGCCCGTCCGCGATCTGCATCGCCATGCCCACATCACCGAGGATGGACGCGGACAGGCCGTAGTCGGAGTCGTTCGCCAGCTCCACCGCCTCGTCGACGGTGCTGATCGCGGGCCGGATCGCCGACAGGGAGGTTCCGCGCTTTCTCGGCGAGGGCGGCGACGTATGCGTCGTACACGTCCGTGTGAACAGGTGTCGTCCGGTGGTCATGTAGATCTGCCCCTGATGGAGGTAGCTGCTCGAAGGCCGCTGCTGACGCCGCGGCCGCGAGGTCGACGCCGGGCAGCACGATCATCGCCTTGTTGCCACCGAGTTCCAGATGAGCTCGCTCGAGCAACCGGCCGGCCGTCTCACCGATGATCTTGTCTGCTCGCTTCGAACCCGTGAACGCGATGACGCGCATCTCGGGGTGCTCGACCAGCCCGGCCCCGACGTCAGCCCCACCCGGCAGGAGCGAGAGGTACGTGCAGGAGCACGGCGAACGGGTGCCGTGCCGGCCGCACGGCTACTGCGACGTCACTCGCTGCGGCGTGGTGGACGTGACCCCGCTTCTCCCGTCCTGGCCGGCCGCGACCCCGGCCGAGGCGCCGGAACGAACTTGTGGCATGGCTGCGAGGTCGGGGTCCGCGCTCGCCCGCAGCAGCGGCAGGAACGCCCGCATCACCCGCACCGGGCCGAAGGCCTCGGTCGCGTAGAGCCGCTCGAGGTCGTCCGCGGTCACCTCGGCCGGTGGGGTGGGCGTCGTGATCCCGGCGTTGTTCGAGCAGCACGTCGCGGTGGTCGGTCTCCTCCGCGACGGCCCTCCAACCGCACGGGCCGGCCGCCGATCGCGGTGGCGACCGCACGTGCCGGGTCGAGATCGCGCGTGACCGAGCCGTCTGGCCCGGCGCCGGCGACGTTGGGGCGGCGCCCATCGATCGAGAGCGACAACGCCTGAAGATCACTTTACATCCGTTTACCGATGCCTTAGGTTAACGACCGTAAAGCCAGCCCGACCGGCGACACCCCAGGAGTTCCCATGAGCAGCACCGCGACCGCCCCTGCCGGGACCACCTCGATCGCCGAGGTCGTCCTTCCCGGGATCGTCGGACCCGACGGGTTCCAGCTGCGCCAGCGCACGCTGCCCGCGCCGTCGCGCGGGGAGGTCCTGGTGGCCATCGACGCCACGGGCATCAGCTTCGCCGAGCACGCCATGCGCCTGGGCCGCTACCCCGGCCAGCCGAAGTTCCCATTCGTGCCCGGCTACGACCTGGTCGGCACGGTCACGGCGGCCGGCCCCGGAGTCGATGCCGCCCTCATCGGGCAGCGGGTCGCGGCGATGACGAAGACCGGTGGCTGGGCCACCCACGCCCTGCTGGCCGCCGCCGACGTGGTGCCCGTTCCGGTCGCCCTGGACGCCGGAGAGGTGGAGACCCTCCTCGTCAGCGGGCTGACCGCCTATCAGATGCTGCACCGCCGGGCGCGGGTGCGTGCCGGCCAGACGGTGCTCGTGCACGGCGCCAACGGCGGGGTGGGCACCACCCTGGTCCAGCTCGCGCTGCATGCAGGAGCCCGGGTCATCGGTACGTCGTCCCCGCGGCACCACGCGGCGCTGCGCGAGCTCGGTGTGCTGCCGGTCGACTACCACGACGCCGACCTGGCCGCCCGGGTCCGCGAGCTCGCCCGGGACGGTGTCGACGCCGTGTTCGACCACATCGGCGGGCCGAGCATCGCCCGCTCCTGGTCGCTGCTGGCCGAGGGGGGGACGCTCGTCAGTTACGCCATGCTCAAGGACTCCGGGCCGATGATCCCGGCCTTCGTCGGGCTGCTCGCTCACCTCGCCTGGCTGGACTTGCTGCCCAACGGGCGGCGGGCCGGCTTCTTCGACGTGTGGGGCGGCCACGTACTGCGCCCTCGACGGTTCCGTGCCCGCCTGCAGCAGGACCTGTCGGCGGTGCTCACGTTGCTCGCCGAGGGGGTGCTGCGCCCCCAGATCGCTGCCCGGATGCCTCTCAGCGAGATCCGGGCGGCAGTCGAGCTCGCGGAGTCCCACACCATCGTCGGCAAGGTCGTGCTCACGCCGTGAGCCCGGCCACCGATCCTGGGCCGCGGGAGCAGAACCGACGAGGGCAGGGGAGGCGACTACGCGCCGAGATCGTCGCCGCGGCTGCCGAACTGCTGGACGAGACCGGCACCGAGCAGTCGGTCACCTTGCGGGCCGTTGCTCGCCGTGCCGGCATCACCGCCCCGGCCATCTACGCTCACTTCGCCGACCGTCAGCAGATCCTGCTGGCTGTGGTGCAGGAGGCGTTCGCCGAGCTCAGCGACGCGCTGCACGCCGCCGAGGAGCATGCACCATCCGGTGACCCGGTCGCGCACCTGCGGGCGGCTTGCGCGGCGTACCTGGAGTTCGCCGCCAGCCGTCCCCAGCGCTATCGGGTGATGTTCGGGGGGCTGTGGAACGCCGGCGAGGCACTGGACCGCGCCAGCGTGACCCCTGCCGAGGTCACTGACCTGGGGCAGGACGCTCTCGCCGTGCTGGTGAGCGCGTTGGAGGGCTGCGTGACGGCGGGTCGGTCTGTGAGTACCGACGTCCCCGCAGACGCCATCGCCCTGTGGCTCGGGCTGCACGGACTGGCCCACCAGCGTGCGGTGATCGCTGCCTTTCCGTGGCCCACCGACATCGCCGACCGCCTCATCGCGTCCCTGGCCCACCTGGCCGAGGAGGCCCGGTCTCGGGTCGAGCCGTGAGGGCCCCCCGAGCAGCTCGGGTCGGGGTGGCCCTCAATGTTCAGTCGGTCCGTGCCTGATGTCGAGGCCAGTTGGACGACGGTCTGTGGTGGGTGTCAGCAAAGTTCATGCCGGCGGTCGAGACGTCGTAGAGCTGCTGTCCCGGAACGGCCGCGGCTGGGGGACGTCGACGATCTCCAGGACCTCGGGGTCGCCGAGGCGGGTGGTCTGCACGGCTCGCACGGTCAGCAGGCTAGGCACTCGTGCTCATCGGGTCGCCGCCGGCCAGTAGTCGCGCCGCAGCAGATGTTTGCGCAGCTTGCCGGTCGGTGTTCGTGGCAGCTGTGCGACGAAGTCCACCGACGTCGGGCACTTGTAGTGCGCCAGCCGCTCGCGGGTGTAACCGATCAGCTCCGCGGCGAGCTCGCCGGACGGCGCTCCGCCGTCCGCGAGTTGGACGACGGCCTTGACCGCCTCGCCCATCTCCTCGTCGGGCACCCCGATCACCGCCACGTCGGCGACCGCCCCGTGCAGGATCAGCACGTCCTCGACCTCGCGGGGGTAGATGTTCACCCCGCCGGAAATGATCATGAACGACTGGCGGTCGGTGAGGAACAGGTAGCGGTCCTCGTCCAGATACCCCATGTCACCGACCGTGGACCAGGTCGGGTGGTCGGGATGCTGGGCCGCCGCGGTCGCGGCCGGGTCGTGGTGGTAGCTGAACGGCATCTCCTCCCGCTCGAAGTAGACGACGCCGACCTCGCCCGTGCCCAGGTCCTCCCCGTCCTCGCCGACGACGTGCACCGTGCCCATGACCCCGTCGTGCCCGACCGACCCGGGCTTGGCCAGCCACTCGACGCTGTCGATGAAGGTCCCCCCGCTGGACTCGGTGCTGGCGTAGTACTCGTAGAGCACCGGCCCCCACCAGTCGATCATCGCCCGCTTGACGTCCACGGGGCACGGCGCCGCGGCATGTACAACGCAGCGCAGGCTGGAGACGTCGTAGCTGCGACGCACCTGTTGGGGCAGTTTGAGCGTGCGCACGAACATCGTCGGCACCCACTGGCTGTGCGTGACCCGGAACCGCTGGATGGCCGCGAGCGCGGCCTCGGCGTCGAAGGACTCCATCATCACGACGGTGCCGCCGACGGACTGGATGATGCCGACGAATCGCAGTGGTGCGGCGTGGTAGATCGGCGCGGGGGAGAGGTACACGGTGTCGGGCCCGAACCCGTAGAGCCCACCGAAGACTGCGGTGAGCGTGTCGCCGGGTTCGGTCACCTGCCGGTCTGGCAGCGCCGGCTTGATGCCCTTCGGCCGGCCGGTCGTTCCCGAGCTGTAGAGCAGGTCCCCGCCCCTCGGCTGGTCGGCCGGTGGCACCGGGTCGGCGGCGGCCAGCGCGGCCTCGTAGTCGCCGAACCCCTCGATCGCCCCGGCGTAGGCGAGCGGCGTGCAAACCCCCGGTGCTGCGGCCAGCGCCGCACGGGCGAGATCCGCGAGCGCCGCCGACGCGATCAGCACCGTAGCTCCGCAGTCATCGACGATGTAGGCGGCTTCCGCCGCCGTCACATGCCAGTTCACCGCGGTGACGTAGAGCCCCGCGCGCTGGCAGGCCCAGTAGACCTCGCTGGCCTGGGGCCGGTTGTCGGTCAGCAGCGCGACCACGTCGCCGGGCCGCAGCCCGAGCCCGCGCAGATGGGCCGCCAGGCGGGTGGAGCGCTCCTCGAGCTCGTGATAGGTGAGCGTCTCACCCGAACCGGCCATCACCACCGCGGCCTTGTCGGGCGTCGTCGCGGCGTGGGCTCCGGGATAGGGCACGGTGGCCTCCGGGGGGAGAGCGGATGTTGGCGTGCCCGTGACCGGGCCGGTGCACGCGTCCAGAATGCTCTGGTCCGACGCGCACCCTCCGGTTCCGACGTGATCGGTGGCGTCAGCCCGCGACCCGGGAGGAACGATGGACGACGAGAGCTCTCCGCGCCAGGACCTGCGACAGCGGGTGGACGCGTTCCTCGCGCAGCACGACCCGTCGAGCACGGACCGGCTGGAATTCCTGCGCGCCCGGTACGACGCGGGCCTGGCCTGGATCTACTTCCCGGCCGGTCACGGTGGCCTCGGCCTGCCGCGGGCGATGCAGCCCGAGGTCGAGGAGCAGCTCGCGGCCGCAGGGGCCCCCGACAACAATCCCCGCGCCAACGGCATCGGCCTGGGCATGGCCGCGCCGACGATCCTCACCTTCGGCACCGAGGAGCAGAAGCGAAGGTTCCTTCGACCGCTGTGGACCGGCGAGGAGATCTGGTGCCAGCTCTTCAGCGAGCCCGGCGCCGGTTCCGACCTGGCGGCGGTCAGCACCCGCGCCGTGCGCGAGGGCGACGAGTGGATCGTCAACGGGCAGAAGGTGTGGACGTCGAGCGCGCACAACGCGCGGTTCGCCATCCTGGTCGCCCGGACCAATCCCGACGTCGTCAAGCACGCCGGCCTCTCCTACTTCGTGTGCGACATGACGGCGCCCGGCGTGGACGTGCGGCCCCTGCGACAGATCACCGGCGAGGCTGAGTTCAACGAGGTCTTCCTCACCGACGTGCACATCCCCGACGGTCATCGGCTGGGGGACGAGGGGGCCGGGTGGAAGGTCGCCACCGCAACCCTCAACACCGAGCGGGTCGCCATCGGCGGCGACATCCCGCGCGAGAGCGGGATGGTGGGGGTCGTCTCGCGCGCGTGGCGGGAGCACCCCGACCGCCGCACCCCCGAGTTGCACGACCGGTTGCTGCGGCTGTGGGTGGAGGCCGAGGTCGCCCGCCTCACCGGCCAGCGGCTGCGGCAGAAGCTCGCCGTCGGCCAGCCGGGGCCGGAGGGCTCGGCGATGAAACTCTCCTTCGCACGCATAGCGCAGGAGGCCAGCGGCCTGGAGCTGGAGCTGCTGGGGGAGGAGGGCCTGCGCTACTCCGACTGGACGATGGTCCGACCGGCGCGGGTGGATCTCACCGGCCGGGACGCCGGCTACCGCTACCTGCGCGCCAAGGGCAATTCGATCGAGGGCGGCACGTCGGAGATCCTGCGCAACGTCGTCGCCGAGCGCGTGCTCGGGTTGCCCGCGGAACCACGCGTGGACAAGGACGTCCCCTGGAAGGATCTGCCCCGGTGAGACTCCGGACGAAACCGCTCCGCTTCGCTCCACGGTTCCGCGGGGGCTCCGATGAGTGACGTGGACCTCCTCTACAGCGACGTCGAGGACGAGCTGCGGGCAAGCGTCCGGGGCCTGCTGGCCGACCGTTGCCCGCCCTCAGCGGTGGTGCCGGTGTACGACGGCGACCGCTCGCTGGTCCGCCCGCTCTGGCAGGCGCTCGCCGGCGACCTCGGCCTGGCCGGTCTGCTCGTTCCCGAGGAGCGTGGCGGCGCGGGGGCGTCCGCCCGCGAGGCGGCGGTCGTCCTGGAGGAGCTCGGCCGGGCCGCCGCGCCCGTGCCGTTCCTGACCAGCAGCGTGGTCGCCGCGACGGTCCTCCTCGGAACCGAGTCCGGTGGCCCCGCCGACGCCCTGGTGACCCGGTTGGCTGGGGGCGGCCTCACGGCTGCCCTGGTCCTCCCGCTGTCGACCCCTCCCGGCGCCGACGTCCCGGCCGCCGTGAGGGTCGATGACGACGGTCGGCTGAGCGGGCGCGTGACCAGCGTCGCGGGTGCGCTCGAGGCCGACGTCCTGCTGGTGCCCGCCGCCGGCCGGGACGGCACGTCGGTGCACGCGGTGCCGGCCCCCGACGCGGCGATCACCGCTGTGACGTCGCTCGACATGACACGGCAGCTCGCAGACGTCACCTTTGAGAGCGCGGTGGGAGAGCAGCTGCTGGCGGCCCCGGCCGGCGCTGCGGCCGTGCGCCGTGGTCTGGAGACGGGGATCGCGCTGCTGGCCTCGGAGCAGCTGGGCATCGCGCAGTGGTGCTTGAGCACGACCGTGGCCTACCTGAAGGAACGACGCCAGTTCGGCCGTGTCGTCGGCGGCTTCCAGGCACTCAAACACCGGCTGGCCGACCTGTACGTCGCCACCGAGTCCGCCGCAGCCGCGGCCCGCTACGCAGCCGTGACCACAGCTGCCGACGACCCGGACCGCCTGGTCGCGAGTGCGGTGGCCGCGGCGTTCTGCGGCGACGTCGCGGTGCGGGCCGCCGAGGAGGCCGTCCAGCTGCACGGCGGTATCGGGATGACCTGGGAGCACCCCGCCCATCTCTACCTCAAGCGGGCCAAGTCGAACCAGATCGCGCTCGGGACGCCGGGGTTCCACCGCGCGCGACTGGCTGAGCTCGTCGACCTGCCGGCGGCAACGGGACCGGTGACCCCGAGATAGGTCTCACGACACTCGGTGGTAGGTGTCGGCGTAGTTGATCCCGGCGGCGGACACCTCGTAGAGCTCCTGCCCCTCGCCGGGCGTCGGGTCGGGCAGGTCGACGACGTCGAGGACCTCGGGGCCGCCGAAGCGGGTGATCTGCACGGCGCGCATGACCGAGAGGCTAAGACCTGCTCGTAGCCGGCCGTGCCCGGTGGTGAGGTCAGGCGGTCTTCAGGTCCGACTCAGCTCCTGGCATGGCCCGGCTGACGTTTCCCGGTTTGTCGCGGGTTCACCCGAGCAGGCGCGAGCGGCGGATGAGGGCCTCGGGGTCGACGGTGTCGGCGATCGCCGCTGCTCGCTCCCGGACCTCCGCCGGCAGCGCAGACGGCACGCTCTCCGCACCCTCGACCCATGAGCCCGGTGTCGAGCCGGCATCAGCAGCCGACCACACCGCGCGAGCCCGAGCGAAGGATGCCTCGATCCGTTCACGGGGGAACAGGTCGAGCGGCGCAACCGGGTGGTAGACGAAGTCGCCAGGCGGGACCGCAAACGGCCCCGGGGCGGCTGGCCGGTGCGCCCGCGACGTGGCGGATCTCCATCATCACGATTGCGGCGTCGTCCGCCGCTGCGGTCGCGAGGAGCGCCCGGGCGATGTCGGGGGTCGACGTGTCGAGCCACCGGGCGTCCCCTATGGCCGGGGTGGCAGTCGGTGGGTCGAGGTGGATCCGCGCGAGTCCCGCCCCGTCGGTCGGGCCCCAGCTGTCGGAGACGGGCTGCGCGGCCGCCCGCATCGCGTCGAGCAGCGGGGCGGCCGCCGCCGGCCCGTCCGGGTCGGCGATCGCAAGATGGACGGCGACCTTCCCGCGGAGCTCCGCCGGGAACGGGGGCAGCGGTGGCACGCGGAGCACCGAGACGCTGGAGGACACGCTGCTGCCCACGGTCCCGATGGTGCTCGACCATGCGGCGATGAGCTCGGGCAGCGCGTCGGCGTGCCACAGCAGGGCCCCGGCGTGGACGTCCGGCGCCGGGACGAGGTCGAATTCCAGCGTATGGGCGATCCCGACCCCGCCCGCCCCGCGGAAGGCCCACATCGCCGCTCGGTCGACCTCGTCGGTGGCGTCGTCGGCAGCGGTGCGGGAGCGACCGCTGCCGTCGACGTAGTGGACGGCGCGGAGCGACCCACTGGCGAGTCCGTCGCGGCGGACCAGCCAGCCGATGCCGCCACCGAAGGTGTAGCCGGACACGGAGACGCTGGGGGCCGAGCCGGCGAGTCCGAGCAGGCCGTGGTCCTCGGCGGCGGCGTTCACGGTGGACCAGGTCGCGCCGGCCCCGACCACGGCGACGCGCGACGCCGGGTCGATCGACACGTCGGTGAGCCTCGACGTGTCGATGAGGACCGCCCCCTCACCTACCGGCGCGCCGGCGCCGTGGCCGGTCGCCTGCGGCACGACCTCCAGCGGCGTGCCCGACGAACGCGCCAGAGCGGCCACCTGGTCCAGCGCGTGGGCGATGTCCTCCGGACCGGAGACGACCGCGACCCGCGCGGGTCGCTGCGCCACGGAGGAGTTGCGCGGTCGGATAGCTGCTGCGTAGGCGTCCGAGCTCGCGTCCACGAGCAACTCGTGCTCCTCGATGGGGGAGGGGTGTCCGGGGGCGGGCGAGCGGGCGGTCATGGCGTGTTGGCTCCTGGGGTCGGTGGGAACGGCTGACCTACCGGGCTTCCCCGGAGGTGAGCATGCGGTGGGCGAGGTCGAGCCGCGCCTGGGTCTGGCCGGCGCGCAGGCGGCCGCCGGCCTGCAGGGTCGCCAGACCGTGCAGTGCTGCCCAGGCGACCTCCGCCCGGGTTCCGTCGGCGTCGGGGAACGCGTCGTGGACGGCCGCGAACGCCCGCCGCAGCGGTTCGGGGGTGTCCTCGGCGGCGAAGGGCAGCCCTGAGGGCATCGAGAACATCGCCTCGTAGACCCGGGGGTGCGCGGTGGAGAAGTCGAGGTAGGCGCGCATCCGCGCCACGGGTGAGGTGTCCACCGCCTCCAGCGCCGCGGCGAGCTCGCTGAAGCCGCGCAGCGCCACTGCGTCGATCAGCTCCTGGCGGCCGGTGAAAGCCGAGTAGAGCACCGGCTGGGTGACGCCGAGCTCGCCGGCGAGGCGGCGCATCGTGACGGCGGTCCAGCCGTCGGACTCGGCGACGCCCCGGGCGGCGCGGATGACCTGATCGCGTCGCGCGTCGAGATCGGGGGCGGGTCGGGGTGACATGATCGTAACCTAGCATGGTTAGATAACATCGTTAGGCGCGAGTTGAGAGGAAACCATGCAGACCACCGCGCTCGTGATCGCAGTTCTCGCCTGTGTCGGCATCATCGCCCTCGGCGCCCGCTTCGTCCTGGCACCCCGAGCGGCGATGCTCGGCTTCGGTGTCGCCCCGGACAGGCTGCGCGCCATGACCGAGGCCAAGGGGGTCCGCGACATCACCTCCGGCGTGCTGCTGCTGGTGGTCTGGGCGGCCGCCGATCATGTGACACTCGGCTGGTTCATGGTCGCCGTGGCACTCACGCCGGTCGCGGATGCCCTGATCGTGGTCACCAACGGCGGGAAGCTCTCCACCGCGCTCGGCGTCCACGGGCTCACCGCTGCGCTGCTCCTCGCGGCAGGCCTCGTACTGGCGCTGGGATGAGGAGCGACGCGACCGATGACTGCCCCCGGTTGCTCACCGCTACAGGCCGGGGTGACCGACTCACCACGGCGGCATCAGCTCAGTCGGGCGACAGCCGGTGGTGGGTGTCGGCGTAGTTCACGGCGGCGGTTGAGACGTCGTAGAGCTGCTGACAGGGACCGGCCTCCGGCTCGGGGAGTTCGACGACATCGAGGACCTCGGGTCCGCTGTATGATCTGCACGGCTCGCATCGCCCGAGATGAGGGAGCCATCCCGA
>Ga0136846_1222265_pt1 | contig 14051 bp, 15 predicted proteins | sample HopSoiMetagenom2_FD_96841 | JGI IMG/M metagenome (GOLD analysis project Ga0136846, IMG submission 96841) | Grasslands soil microbial communities from Hopland, California, USA - 2 Assembly 2016 (version 4) | ecosystem: Environmental > Terrestrial > Soil > Grasslands | place: USA: Hopland...
GGAACAATCACCGTCTCGTTCGTCACCTTCACATAGTCCGTACGGACATCAAAGAGGAACGGCGGGCCCTTCAGAATGGTCGACTTGGTCAAATACTGTTCCAGATCCTTGAACTTGATCTGCGGAGCAGCCATCAACTTCGCATACGTATTCAGACGGTCGAACTGCTTGGACTGGTTCATGGAGCTGCGGGGTCCAAGACCGAGCTGCTCCATACCACCCTGCGTAAAGCGGTCAGTCTTGCTTCCCTGCCCCCACTGCTCGTAGAGCGTGAGACCGGCGCCTGGAACCATCTTTAGAGCGTCCTTTTCAGAACGGTCGATGGTCATGTGGTAATCGCCGCACATGCAGGTATCGACAAATTCGATATCGATGTTGTCGCCGACACCCTCAAGATAGCGGTAGTGCCAGGTCTCAAACGGGTAGGTCGAGGTGGAACCGCCGCCCTCATCGATGGGACGTTCATACTGTCCGCCCGAGGGGTGCGAATCGATGCTGTCCGGCTTGCCGTAGGCAATATAGATATGGCCGCGGTCGGTCTTCCAGCCAGGCTTACCGGCGGCAAAGTGCTCGTTCGCGTAAGCGATGCGCTGGTAGTGCTCTTCGCGGTACTCGTTGTCGGGCGAATCCGGGTTCGGATTCCGGCGCTGCCAGAAAGCTTCGATGAATGCGTCGCGCTCCTCGTCATTCGAGAGCTGCTTGAACGCCTGCAGTTCCTCGTCCGTGATGATCCAGACGACGTCCTGATCGAGCCATTTCTTGTATTCGCCCTTGATTTCTTTCTTGAGGTCCTTCTGCTGCTGAATGCGCTCGCGGTCAGAGAGACGACGCTTCAATGGGTCGGGATGCTCCACGACCTGCGGCTTGGCAGCAGGGCTATTGTCACCGGACTGAGCGTCCTGTCCATAGGCGACTGCTCCTCCGACTGTCGCAGAAAAAACTAAACTTGCGCCGAGCAGAAGGAAACCACAGGTCTTCATAACGATGACAACACTCCGAGGGTTGTACGCCCCATTTTAGTGCGGTTTTCGACCGAACTCAACCTGGCAGGAGTACATCCGTTTGACGCTCCGCTGGTATGATGGTCACCATCCTTACCGGCAACGTGATTTGTACATGGAGCTTTTTTCGAAACCATGAAACCAATCCGCATCCGGTTGCGTATTGAAGCTCTGCAGAGGTTCCCGCGAAAATCGCCCATGAGCGCAAAAAAAATCGTTGCCATTCTTGCTGTTGTCCTGGTTCTTGCGACTGTCGTCGTCGCTTCCATTGCGAAAAGCCGTTCCGGGGTTACACCGGTAGCCACAGCGAAGGTCACCCGCCAGGAGCTTCTCTCCATCGTGAGCGGCACCGGTCAGATCAAACCGAAGACTTATGTAAATGTCGGCGCCACCGCTTTCGGCCGCATTACGCACCTCTACGTGAAAGAAGGCGATCATGTAAAGAGGGGCCAGACGCTTGCGGCCATCGAGAGCGTTCAGCCCGAGTCGGCTGTGGCTGCCCAGACCGCGAACATTGCTGCGGCGAAAACCGATCTCAGCTCCTCGCAGGCCGCGATTAAGACCGCTGAGGCCAACGTCATCCAGGCAAAGGCCGATCTGACTCAGAAACGTTTTGATTACAACCGTTTTGAGCAGCTCTACCAGGAAAAACTCATCTCCAAGCAGGACTACGACGCCAAAAAGGCTGCCTACGAGGTAGCTGTTGCGACCGTGGCACAGCGCGAGGCCTCACTGAACCAGTCGAAGGCGCAGGCAGACTCCTCCGCGAGCAAGATTCAGCAAGCGGTTGCCAATCAGCGCGCTAACTTCGACACGCTGGATAAGACCATCTCCCGTGCGCCCTTTGACGCCCTTGTCACCAACGTTCCCGTCCGTGAGGGCGAGACCATGGTTACCGGTATTCAGAACGCCCTCGGCTCTACGCTGATGACTCTGGCTGACATGTCGGTCATCACCGCGGAGGTTAAGGTCGATGAGACCGACATCGTGAACGTCAAGATGGACCAAACGGTGAATGTGACGATCGATGCCCTGCCCGGCCGCAGCTTTAGAGGTCACGTTACCGAGGTGGGCGACCAGGCGCTGCTGCGCACCACCGGCATTGCCACCTCGCAGTCGACCACCGGCACCGAAGAAGCCAAGGACTTCAAGGTGGTTGTCACCCTTGACGAGGTCTCCGACGATCTGAAGCCCGGACTCTCCTGCACCGCCAAAATCACAACGGCGAAGGTGGAAAACGCTCTCAGCCTGCCGATCCAGGCCCTGGTACAGCGCGACCCGGCCATTGAGAGTATCTACGCCTCCACAAAGAAGACCACTGAGGCGGCAACCAAAGCAGCAGGCATCAAAGCCAATCCGATCCAGGGGGTCTACCTTCTGGAGCCCAAGAACGGCAAGCCGGCCGTACGCTTTGTCCCAGTCGCTACCGGAGTTACAGGCGCGACCGAGATTCAGGTACTCTCTGGCCTCAAAGAAGGGCAGGAGATTGTGATTGGGCGCTTCAAAGTATTGCGAACTCTTAAGTCAGGCATGACCGTAAAGCGAGACAATACTCCAGAGACGACCACTGAGAGCGCCTCGTAGGTAACTCGTAGGTAAATTGGGGGGAACCATTCCCCTCTTGCCAGCGTACAAGCACGCATACGACGATTGGAGAGTAACCACATGCTGACGGAGACCCAAGTGGAACCCACCCTGACCCCGAACGCCGACGGTCCGCACGACGGCGAAGTCATCGTTACCGACGACCTGTGGAAGACCTACGTCATGGGTGAGCAGGAGGTTCATGCCCTGCGTGGCGTCAATCTCCGGATCCGTCACAACGAATACGTTGCGATTATGGGTCCCTCCGGCTCCGGTAAGTCGACCTTCATGAATCTGATCGGCTGCCTGGACTCACCGACGCAAGGCCATTACTGGCTAAATGGGCATGATGTCTCCCAGCTCGATGACGACGAACTGGCGCGCATCCGCAACAAGGAGATCGGGTTTGTCTTTCAGACATTCAACCTGTTGGCCCGCGCCACCGCACTCCACAATGTCGAGCTGCCGCTGATCTACAACGGCACCCCGGCAACGGAACGCATCGAACGCGCCAAGCAGGTAGTGTAGTCGGTCGGCCTGGGTACACGCATGGACCATAAGCCGAACGAGATGTCCGGTGGTCAGCGCCAGCGCGTTGCCATCGCACGAGCCCTGGTCAACTCGCCCTCCATCATCCTGGCAGATGAGCCAACCGGTAACCTCGATTCGAAGACTGGTGATGAAATCATGACGCTCTTCGATGAGCTGCATGCCCGCGGCAACACCATCGTCGTAGTAACGCACGAACCGGATATTGCCGAGTTCGCACATCGTATCGTTACCATCCGGGACGGCAAGATTGCCAGCGACAACCAGAGCAGCCGCGTTCGCTAGGTCAACACGTATTGCGTGAGGCGGGAGAAGGAAGTTTCCTCTCCCGCCTGATACTTTTAACTAGCGCAACCGCTCCCGTAGGTCATCCGTGATCGGTACCACCGCCAGAAGCACCAGAACAAATGCCAGCGGAAGTGTCGAGATATACCCCACCTGCTGAAAAGAGATGGCTCCCGCCAATCCGCCCAGGAAAAATAGACCCACCAGGCCGATAAGAATTCGAAGCTTGGCTATGTCCCCGGTAACGGGATCGTCTTTGTGCCGGCTCCAGTAGAGGAACTTCCCGAGCTCGATACCGGCATCGGTCACCATGCCCGTGACATGCGTCGTGCGGATCTCTGCCCGCGAGAGCTTGGTGATGATCGCGTTTTGCAGTCCCATGATGAAGCACAGGAGCACGACCGTTCCGGAGACAAAGAACCATTCATGCCGTACCAGACGATTGCCCATAATGCCGAAGCACAGCAGCAGTATGGCTTCAAGCATGAGGGGAAAGGCATATTGGCTGTGCAGATTGCGTCGCCGTCCCCAGTTGACCAGCAACGCCGTGCAAGCCGCGCCCATAAGGAACGAGGCCAACGATCCCAATCCGGCTAACGCCAGTCGCACTTGATGGATGGCGAGGTTGTCGGCGATCGACGAAACGATGCCCGACATATGTGAGGTGTACTGACCTACCGCAAAGAGGCCACCGGCATTGGTGGCGCCGGCGACAAATGCCAATAGAAAAGCGAGCCTGAGATTGAAGATCCGGTCTCGGTCCTTCCCTGTCAGCCGCCGGAGATATGGTATTGGCACCCTGCGATCTTCCCTGCGTCTATTAGAGCATTTTCGCTGTTGGGTAACCCGAAAGCGATTTGCAGCGGCGTTCCATTGCGGGAAACGCCAATGAAGACAGGAGCCCCCACTCTTCACCTACAGAGAAAATGCTCTATCGCAGCACGCCGTTGAGATCCCGATACGAAGATGCTCTACCGGTGCGCGCTCTCCGGCGGAACCGGATACGCAGGCGGAGCTCCGGCAAAACTCAGCGCCACATGTTCGATCACCACTCCCGGATTCGCATGACTGCTTCCACTAGAGCATTTTCCCCGTTGCTGGGTAGTCCGGCAAGGAAGTACAGCGCCGTTTCATTGCGGAAAACGCCCCTAGATTCGGAAGCCCTACTCTCAACCAACAGGGAAAACGCTCTATCCAACCTTTCGCCTAACTTCTACAATTTCCAGCATGAAACTCTCAGCCATTGCAGAGGCGCTTAACGCCACGCTTGTCGGCGATGGTGATGTCGAGATCACCGGTCTGGCAGGAATCGAAGAAGCAGGCCCTGGCGATCTGACCTTTGTCGCCAACCCGAAGTATGCTTCCGCCGCCCGCACCACCAGCGCCTCTGCCGTGCTGGTGGACCCCAAGTTCCCAGAGATCGAAGCGGCCACATTGCGGACCGCCAATCCCTATTACGCCTTCGCACGCGCAATCGAACTCTTTTACACCCCTCCTCGGTATGCGCCGGGAGTTCACCCTACAGCCGTCATCGATCCGACCGCAACCATCGGCGAAGGAGCGCATATCGGCGCCTACGTTGTCGTCTCTGCCGATGTCACCATCGGCGACCACGCCACGCTGCTGCCCCATACGGTGATTTATCCGGGTGTGACAATCGGTCACCACTTTTTCGCCCATGCCCATGCCGTCGTACGGGAGAATTGCATCGTGGGTGACCATGTGACCCTGCAAAACGGCGTCGTTCTGGGCGCAGACGGCTTTGGATTCGCAAAAGACAGCGCTGGTAGCTGGCACAAAATTCTGCAGTCAGGCCCGGCGGTCGTGGAGGACCACGTCGAAATCCAGGCAAACGCGACGGTTGACCGCGCCTCGATCGGTGAAACCCGTATTAAAACCGGAGCCAAGATCGACAACCTAGTACAGGTTGGCCATGGTTCCTCGGTCGGAGAGCACACATTGCTGTGTGCTCAGGTCGGTCTGGCAGGCTCCACCACGGTTGGAAAAAATGTCATCCTTGCCGGACAAGTAGGTGTTGCAGGTCATCTCCATGTGGGCGACAATGTCATCGCTACCGCACAGACCGGTATTCCGAGCGATGTGCCGGCGGGGAAAGTGGTCTCCGGATATCCAGCCATCGATAACCGGCAATGGTTGAAATCTGCCGCGATCTTCAACAAACTTCCCGAAATTATCCGAGAACTAAGGGGAAAGAAAGAACTTTCCGATACCTCCGGCAACCAGTAAGCAACACCGGGTCTCTAAGGAAGGGAGACACCGATGGCCAACGACACAATGGACGAACTCCAGCAGGAAGTTTCCGCGCCCACGCTGGTACGCGTGCTTTTGCTGGATGATGAACCGGCAAACCTGCTGCTGCGTACCGCTATTCTTCGCAAGAATGGGTATCACTGCCTACCTGCCTCAACGGTAGAAGAGGCCAACGAACTTCTGGACCAGATTGACGTCGCGGTACTGGACTACCATCTCGGCCATGGCAAGTTTGGCACCGAGGTCGCTATTGAGCTGCGGCGGCGTCGGCCCGAAGTTCCAATTGTCATCCTCTCGGCCACTCTGGAACACCGCTTTGGCGGACCGGAGGATATGCACCTGCTCAAGGGCTACTCCTCTGTCGACGATCTTTTGCATGCTCTTGCGTCCTTTTCAGCAAAGCGCCGGGGAAAGCCAGTCGTGGTGGATGCGCGTGACTTCTTTTACGAACGCATCTCCATGGCGCTGGGCGATGACATCCTGGTGCAGATTCTGGACGCTGACGGAACCTGGCAGTACGTCAACGAAGCGGCGGCGGACTATCTGGCCCATCCGCGAGAGTGGTTTCCGGGCCGCAACATGTTTGTCGAGATGCCCAATCTGCTGCGCGACTGGCGCAGAGTGATTGCGACCGTCTCAACCACACGCGAGACATATATTGACCGTACCCGCCGGGGGCTGCTCTCGGTGCCAAAACCTGACGAACGGCCGGGAACCTGGTCCATTCTCGCGTTCCCGATGACCCTCCACTCGGGTGAGACCGGGGTGGTTCTAACGGCGCGAGTTCTGGAGCGGAGTACGATCTCGAACGGCGTCGCTTGAGTCTAGAAACCATCTAAGACCAAGCGAAACCATCTGAGACCAAGCGGTATGCTCGCGCATCCCATGGGCATGAAGGCATGGCGACTGACCGGGTTCGGACTCGATTCTCTCAAGCTGCAGGACGTACCCGACCCTTCACCCGGTGAGGGCGAAGTCCTAGTGCAAGTCCATGCGGTTGCGCTGAATTACCGCGACAAGCTGCTTGTGGATGGCGACTATAACCCTCGCCTTGAGTTCCCCATCACACAGGGAGCCGACGCCTGCGGCACGGTGGTTGGGCTTGGACATGGGACCTCCCGATTTCGCCTTGGAGATCGCGTCCTGACTCAGTATGCAACTCACTGGGTCGACGGCCCTGCCCAGGGCAAGGAATCACTCTACAGCCTGGGCAACGTCTACCAGGGAGCTTTGGCGAAGTATCTTGTTCTGCGAGAACAGGCTTTGGTCCACGCGCCTGCCCACTTATCCAACGAAGAAGCGGCAACACTACCCTGCGCCGGCGTAACAGCATGGCAAGCACTAGTTGAAAAAGGGGACCTGCAGCCAAACGATACCGTGCTGCTACAGGGGACGGGTGGAGTCTCTCTCTTCGGCCTGCAGATCGCCCACGCCATGGGTGCGACCACCATCGTCACTTCCAGCTCAGAGATCAAACTTCAGGGCGCGCAGAGCCTTGGAGCCGATTCCACCATCAACTACCGACAGACACCCGACTGGGAAAAAGAGGTTCTTGCACTCACCGAGAAACGTGGCGTCGATCAGATCCTCGAAGTCGTCGGCGGACAGAATCTTGCCCGCTCCCTCCGCGCTCTGCGGCCAGAGGGACAGATTTCCATCATCGGTGTTCTGGAGGCGGCCGACGCGCGTCTTCCGCTGTTCACCACGATTCAAAAACTTGCCGTCATTCGCGGCATCTCCACTGGCCCCCGCGTTGCGCTGGAGCGATTTATCAGGCACTACGAAGACTGGGGACTGCATCCGGTCGTCGATGCCATCTATGAGTTCAACGACACGATAGCGGCCTATCGTCACCTCGAACAAGGTGCCCTCGGGAAAGTCGTCATCCGCATAGCGTAAAACGCTACGGCACACCCCTTCCGGAATATCCAGCGACAGGGGAAAATGCTCGAGTAGCTATACTCAACCCATGCAGTTTCAGAAAGCCGCAGCCCTTTTCCTTGTTCTCATCGCCCTCGCAGGCTGCCGCTCCCGCTACATCGCAACCACCATTACGAATGACACAGCTAGTCCCGTCAGTGTCGTACAGGTCGACTACCCTTCGGCCAGCTTCGGTACGCAGTCGCTCGCTCCGGGACAGACATTCAGTTATCGCTTCAAGATTCAGGGTTCCGGTCCGCTGAAGATGACATGGCTGACTGCCGATCGGAAGGAGATGCACGCCAACGGGCCCACACTCTCAGAAGGTCAGGAGGGCCAACTCGCCATCCATCTTCGATCGAATGCCGACCCTACCTTTGCCTTTACCTCAATCAATGGACACTAGTTAGACCTTGTGTCCACTAAACCTCGCGTCCGTGCGCTCGCGGCTGCCGTCTCCGCTGATGGATTCCCGCACTCCCACTCATCTTCGGATGATCGCTCTGCTTACTCATGAACATGTACAGCAGGAAGAGCACCACTAACAGCGGCAGCAGCATAAAGAAGCCATAGAAAAGCATGGCAACACCTCCCTAGATCATCCCTGTCTATAAGACTCGCCTCACCGGGCCGTCGTTGCTTTCTGAAAAGTCATCCTCTTGTCCTGGGCATTTTGTCCAAAGCATTTTCCCTGTTGCTGGATATCTCGAGAGGATCGTGCAGCTGCGTTTCATTGAGGAACGCCAATAGATGCACAAGCCCCGCACTACACCTACAGGAAAACTGCTCCAGCGGTTGTACTCCTCGATGATTCGGGTCTTACGGTGTACCTCGCTGTAACGGACACGCGCGTATCTTGTTGAAGCTCCACCGTCTTGCTCTTTGTCTCGTTCTCGCCGGCCCGGCACTCACAACGTCACCCGTAGGGCTCTCGTCGCAGTATGTTCTTCCGGAATCGAATACACTTGCCCCATGCCGCGCGGCTTTTTTATTACCTTTGAGGGGCTGGACGGCTCCGGAAAAACAACGCAACTCCGACTGTTACATAAATGGATGGCGGAGCAGGGCCATACCGTTACAACCCTGCGCCAGCCCGGGGGGACAAAACTCGGCGAAGGCATCCGCGAGTTGATTGTCAGTTCAAAGGGAGAGGCGGCAGTCGGGCCCATCGACTCCTTCACGGAACTCGCCTTGATGTTCGCGGACCGAGCCCAGTCCATCGCTGAGATCATCCGCCCGGCTCTTGGCCGCGGTGAGATTGTGCTCTGCGACCGCTATACCGACTCCTCCGAAGCCTACCAGGGTGGCGGACGAGGGCTTGGCAGCGAGACCATCCTCGATCTGCACCGTTTGCTCTGCGGCAACCTGCAGCCGGATCTTACAGTTCTACTGTTACCGGATTTCAACGCTTCCCTTGCCCGGGCTCGACGCCGAGACGGCGATGAATCCCGCTTCGAGCAGGAGCACAACGACTTCTTCCAGCGTGTCTGGGATGCCTATAAGATCATCGCGGCCCGCGAGCCCGGGCGTGTCGTCCTGATCGAAGGAAATGCCTCCATCGAGGAGGTACATGCGACTATCCTTGAAGAAGTTACAACCCGGCTTTTTTCCTGATTCCGATGAACGGTTCGGCCACACTCCCGATCGTCGAACGCGGAGAGTATCGCTTCCCTCCGGGCCTACGTCATAATCTGCCTTTTTACATGGGTCGCAAGCCGTGGGCGAGGATCGGACGCCCCATTCTGCTCTTCGAACATCTGGCAAAGACCTACGGCCCTGCGACCCACTATCGCATGATGGGCACTGACATCCTCTTCCTCAATCATCCGGACTTCGTCCAAGAGGTGCTCGTCACGCAGAGCGGCAATTTCATCCGCGAGCGCACGCTGCGCCGCATGAAGATTCTGCTGGGTGAGGGCCTGCTTACCAGTAACGATCCGGTTCACATGCAACACCGGCGTATCGTCGCACCTGCTTTCCATCGCCAGCGGATTGCGGCCTATGCCGATGAGATCGTACGTTCGGCCGCTGCGATGGCGGAGCGATGGAAATCAGGTCAGACGATCGATATCGGTGCAGCCATGATGGAGCTTTCGCTTTCGATCGTTGCCCGAACGCTGTTCGCCAGCGAAGTGACAGAAGATGTCCGAGCCATCAACCATGAGACCCATGCCATCATGCGTCTCTACAACCTGTTGGTAATCCTGCCCCGGCTCGAAAGCTACCTGCATTGGCCTCTGCCCGGAGTGACGCGTTTCCGGAAGGCACGGGCGCACCTTGATTCGGTTGCCTATCGCATCATCCGCGAACGCCGTGAAGATCCCGAAGATCGTCACGATCTTCTTTCCATGCTGCTGCTTTCACGGGATGAGGAGGGCAATGCCCTCTCCGATGAACAGGTGCGGGATGAGATGCTGACGATCTTCCTCGCCGGCTACGAGACCACAGCGAACGCACTCACATGGACCTGGTATCTGCTCTCACAAAATCCGGATGCCCGCCAGCAGATGCATGCTGAACTGGACCGGGTTCTAGCGGGCCGCACGCCTACCCTGGCTGACTACGCGAATCTCACCTACACGCAGCAGGTCTTCTCCGAGTCCATGCGCCTCTATCCGCCGGCCTGGGCTATGGGACGGGAAGCCGTTGTCGATGTCGAACTCGGCCCTTACCGTATTCCCGCTGGATCACATGTTTTCTTCTCGCAGTGGATCATCCACCGCAGTCCGGAGTTCTTTCCCGATCCATTGCGGTTTGATCCGTCGCGTCACACGGATGCGGCCAAAGCAGCGCGTCCGCGGTTTGCCTACTTCCCGTTCGGAGGAGGCTCCCGTCAGTGCATCGGTGAAAGCTTCGCTTGGATGGAAGGAATCCTTGCCCTGGCAACCATCGCACAACAATGGAAGCTGAGCCTCGTCCCTAACCAACGCATCGACGTGCAGGAGAAGATCACACTCCGGCCGCGGTATCCCATTCTGATGACTCCGCAGAGGTAAAACTTTTCCGCCACTAAGGACGGTAAAATCTGACCGTGGACTTCTCCAGCTTTATTGGAAACGCACCCGCTGTCGACCAGCTTCGCTCTGCTATCGCCGCAGGCCGCCTTCCACATTCCATGATCCTCGCCGGGCCGAAAGGCGCCGGGAAATATACGCTCGCCATTCTGTTGACGCAGGCATTGCTCTGCCAGAACCAACCCCGCGAAACTCTTTCCAACGGTCAGGAGGCGGCGCTTGCCTGCGGAACCTGTGCCAACTGTACCCGCATCGCCGCAGCAATGCCGCTCGATACGCTGGTCGACGAAGCCGTAGCAGCCCGGGAAGAGCTGCGCGAGACAGATAAGAAAGAGACGCGCGTCCTCGTTCAGACCCACCCGGACGTGCTCATCATTCCTCCGGATCCTCCTCAGTTACTGATCAAGGTCGGTCAGATCCGCACGCTGATCCATTCCGCATATCGCGCTCCCGGTGAAGCCAAGCGTAAGGTCTTTATCCTTACGGCCTCCAGCTTTATGAAAGAGGCGGCGAATTCCCTTCTGAAGGTTCTGGAGGAGCCGCCCGCTTACGCCCATCTGATTCTGCTGGCCGATAACCCGGGCGAGCTTCTGCCTACGATCCGGTCTCGTTGCGCGATGGTGCGCCTTGGGGCCCTGCCTTCCCACGAGATCGAGGGGCTGCTGGCTGGGGAGCATCCGGACTGGAAGCCTGCGCAGCGTCAGCTTGTCGCCCGTCTGGCACAAGGAGCCGCCGGTCGTGCGCTCAACTTTGATCTTGGCGCCTTCACTGCCGCGCGCCAGGATGCGCTCGTCGTTCTACGGAACGCCGTAAACGACCCCGACCATACGACTCTCTTCAAAATGACGGAAACCTACCGCGCCGGTGCAGAAGGTCAGCAAAAGACACAGGATCTGCTCGGCGCCCTGTCCTCGCTGCTGGAAGACCTGCTGTTGCTCCAGGCAGGAACGCCGGAGATGATTCGCAATGTCGATCTGATCGCCGAGTTGGAACGGACTGCCACGGCCGTTCCCTTCGAATGGATCGAAGCAGCCTCCCGCGCGCTTGACCAGGTGCAGTCGGGCATGCGGCGCAACCTGCTGCGTTCGCTCTCTCTGGACTCTTTCGCGACACAACTCGTGGTACGGTAACGTACAAAAAAATCGCCAATCCATGCGACCTTCGTTACACTGGACGCATCCCTATCTTTAAGAGCTCCACTTAGTCGTTTCTCTTTGTACGCGCGGACGCGGTGAGCCGTTGGGTTCGCATTGCTCTATTTTCTGGAATCTGCTGCTTCATGAGTGATCAAACAACCATCCCGACCGTCGATCAGACCTTCAATGGCAATCGCAAGCTGATACGCCCTTCCCTGGTAGGCCGTATGCTGCGCCGCGGTAACGTGCGTCATGAAGAACCGCTCTCGAATGCGGCGCTGCAGGAGAATCATCATCCGGGCGAAAGCAGTCACGCCGAAGCCTTCTACTTCCAGAAGCAGATTCAACAGAAGACCGAGATGGTCGTCGTACTGGAAGACGGCGAACGGCTGGATGGGCAGATTGAATGGTACGACCGTGGCGTCATCAAGCTCTGCACCACGTCGCGGCAGCGGGTGCTGATCTACAAGTCATCGGTCAAGTACATCTATAAAGCCAGCGAAGTTCCTACCTCGACCTTGCTCTAACTCACTCGGGCTGCCTTCCGCAGTCTGTCCAGAAGAGCCGCTCCGACTCCCTGTTCCGGCGGCAGTGGACAGACGATGGAGGTCACCCCGCGGGCATCCAGATCGCGCAGGCCGGCAAAGAGCCGATGCGCCATCTCCTCCGGCGTGCTTCCCCAATCAAATGTCTGTCCTTCGGACGCCCATCCTGTAGGTAACAACACCCCCGTCCGCTCCGGCTTTAGAGATGACACCATCTCCTGCAGTTCGGCTTGATCCCTGACCAACACGAGCCTGGCCCTGGGAGCATAGTGACGGATTCCCACCCCTGGGGAGGGCAGACTCGCCGGGCTTTGTATCATCGACGGCGCCTCATACGGTACGGCGGGACCCGCAGCCTCCTCAAGCATCTGCAGTGTCACAGCACCCGGCCGGTAGACCACCATCGGGGACTGACAGGGGTCGACGACCGTCGATTCCACGCCAACTTCAGTTGCGCCACCGTCGAGAACGGCGTCGATACGGCCGTCCAGATCCTCCAGAACGTGCGCGGCGCTCGTCGGGCTGGTTCTTCCGAAGCGATTGGCGCTGGGAGCCGCTAAGGGGACGCCTGCCTCTCGAATCACCCGCAACATCACAGGATGACGCGGCATCCGGACTCCTACCAGGGACCGGCCGGCTGTCACCAGGTCCGGAATAGCATCGGACTTCGGCAGCAGCAGGGTTAGCGGGCCTGGCCAGAAAGCCTTCATCAACCGAAGGGCCGCAGGAGGAATCTCCCGAACGACAAGGCGCAGCATCGCCTCATCGGCCACATGGACGATCAGGGGATCCCATCCCGGACGTTCCTTGGCCGTAAAAATCCTCGCAACAGCCTTTGGATCGAGAGCGTTCGCCCCCAGCCCATAAACCGTCTCGGTCGGCAAAGCGACCGTTCCACCTTGCCGCAGGATCTCCGCTGCCCGGGCAATTCCATTGACGGTTTCCTGAAGCCGTTCTGTCGTCCCTACAAAATCCACTTCATAATCCTAGGGCATGCCCTAGCTTCCAGCGGACAAACAGGCCTATACTTCCACCATGTCCTCAGCCGAGATCGAGCTGAAGTTTGCTGTCCGTTCTCCGGATAAGCTCCGTGTCCAACTTCCTTCTCTCGGCCTTACGCTGCTTACTCCCCGCACGCTCGAGCAGAATACGCTTTACGACACGCCAGATCGTTCACTGCGCGAGCAGAAGCAGATTCTCCGTATTCGCAGCTATGACGGCCGATGGACTCTGACCTACAAACGCCCTCCGACCAGTGACACCCTGGTCGACCTGCGCTTCAAACTGCGCTATGAAACGGAAACCGAAGTGGCCAATGGCCCCGCTCTCGGTGAGGTCTTTGAGCACCTGGGATATCTGCCCGCCTTCAGGTATGAGAAATACCGAGAAGAATGGCTGCATGCGGAGACCGGAAGCCATGTGGTGATTGATGAGACTCCGATCGGGACCTGGGCGGAGCTCGAGGGCTCTCCCGATTGGATCGATGCCATGCTCGCCGGCCTGGGGATTCCCTCGGAGGACTCAACCACAGACAGCTACGGCCGGCTGTTTCTCTCGTGGAAAGAACAGACCGGACATCCAGCGGAAAATCTGACTTTCGAAGAGATTGCCCTCGATACTGTCCCGGCGCGTTGACATCTTCGCCCACCCATCGAACTTCGGCAGCTAAAATGGGCATTGTGTCAGGCAACAGGGGCCATTCGCAGCCGAAGACTACGTTTCTACAGCAACAGAGCGCGGCATTCC